>Ga0265328_10000062_pt1 | contig 61951 bp, 64 predicted proteins | sample 41624metaG_FD_202086 | JGI IMG/M metagenome (GOLD analysis project Ga0265328, IMG submission 202086) | Rhizosphere microbial communities from Carex aquatilis grown in University of Washington, Seatle, WA, United States - 4-16-24 metaG | ecosystem: Host-associated > Plants > Roots > Rhizosphere...
CCTCCGGGCGCCAGTCCTCGAGGTCCTGCAGGACGAATTCGGCGGTGGGCGCGCGCAGCCGCGCGACGATCAGCATGTTGTTGGAGCGGTCGACGCCGACGATCGAGCTTTCGGGAAAGCGCTGTTGCAGAATCAGCGCGCTGTTGCCCGGCCCGCAGCCGAGATCGACGATCGTCCTCGGCGCGAGGTCGCGCACGTGCGACAGGAGATCGGCGGCCGCGCGGGTGCGCTCGGCCTCGAATTTCAGATAGAGTTCGGAATTCCATTCGGGCAAACGCGGGCCTCCTCTCGCTTTGGTTCATCCGCCGCGAAACGCAATTTGACGCAAAGTTGCGACAATTCGAGGGCCGCGCCGCTCGAGCCCCGAGCCGCGCCTTTTACGGGCAATCTCGGCAAGCGCCGCTTTTGCGACTATATGCAGTCCCAACCGCAAAACTCCAATCGAGGCTCAGATGCGAAATCCCCCGCCACAATCCGTGCGTCTTTGCGATTATCTTCCGCCGGATTTTCTCGTCGACGGCGTCGATCTCGACATTTCCCTCGACAAGACGCGCACGCGCGTGCGCGCGAAACTCGCGTTGCGCCGCAATCCCAAGGGCCGCGCCGACGCGCCGCTGCGGCTCGACGGCGACGCGCTCGTCTTCGCAGGCGCGCGGCTCGACGGCGCGGCGCTCGGCGGCGCGGCGTTCGAGGCGACGCCGGACGGCTTCACCTTGAAGGCGCCGCCGGCGCGGCCCTTCGTGCTGGAGATCGAAACGATCGTCGACCCTTCTGCCAACACCCAGCTCTCGGGGCTCTATCGCTCCGGCTCCGCCTATTGCACGCAATGCGAGGCGGAAGGCTTTCGCCGCATCACTTATTTCCTCGACCGGCCCGACGTGCTCGGCGTCTATACGACGCGCATCGAGGCCGACGCGGCGGAGGCGCCCGTGCTGCTCGGCAACGGCAATTGCGTCGAGAAAGGCGCGCTGGCCGAGGGCCGGCATTACGCGGTGTGGCGCGATCCCTTCCCGAAACCTTGCTATCTCTTCGCGCTCGTCGCCGGCGATCTGGGCGCGATCACGCTGGATTTTTCGACCCGCTCCGGGCGGCGGGTGACGCTCTCGATCTATGTGGAGCCGGGCAAGGAAAGCCGGGCCGAATATGCGATGGATGCGCTGGTGCGCGCCATGCGCTGGGACGAAGAGGTCTTCGGCCGCGAATACGATCTCGACGTGTTCAACGTCGTCGCCGTTTCGGACTTCAACATGGGGGCGATGGAGAACAAGGGCCTCAACGTCTTCAACGACAAATACGTGCTCGCCTCGCCGCAGACCGCGACCGATACGGATTACGCCGGCATAGAGGCGGTGATCGCGCATGAATATTTCCACAATTGGACCGGCAATCGCATCACCTGCCGCGACTGGTTCCAGCTCTGCCTGAAGGAAGGCCTCACGGTCTTTCGCGATCAGGAATTCTCCGCGGATCAGCGCTCGCGCGCGGTGAAGCGCATCAACGACGTGCGCACGCTGCGGCTGGCGCAATTCCCCGAGGACGCGGGTCCGCTGGCGCATCCGGTGCGCCCCGACGCCTATCGCGCCATCGACAATTTCTACACGGCGACCGTCTACGAGAAGGGCGCCGAAATCGTCCGCATGTTGAAGACGCTCATCGGCGACGCGGCCTTTCGCGCCGGCATGGATCTCTATTTCGAGCGCTTCGACGGCACGGCGGCGACGGTGGAGGATTTTCTGTCCTGCTTCGCCGAGAGCTCGGGACGCGATCTGACGCAATTCTCGCTCTGGTATGCGCAAGCCGGAACGCCCTGCGTCACGGTGGAGCAGACCTTCGACGCGAAGGCGCAGAGCTTCGCGCTGACCTTCTCGCAACGCACGCCGCCGACGCCGGGGCAGGACGACAAGCGTCCCGTGACGCTGCCCATCGCGCTGGCGCTGTTTGGCGCGGACGGCGCGAAACTGCCGCTCGTCTGCGCCGACTTGAGCGAAGAGGAGCGCGCGCGCGGACTGATCGTGCTGAGCGAGGCGGCGCGGACGCTGCGTTTCGAAAGGCTCGCGGCGGCGCCGACGGTCTCGGCGCTGCGCGGCTTTTCCGCGCCGGCGCGGCTGGAGCCCGCGCCGCCGGACGCCGATCTCCTGCGTCTCCTCGCGCATGACGACGATCCCTTCAACCGCTGGCAGGCGGCGCAGAGCCTCGCTTTGCGCTCGATCTTCGCGCGCGTCGCCGGGGCGAAGACCGACGACGCGGCCTTCGCGGCGGCGCTCGGCCGTCTGCTGGAGGAGGCGCCGCGCGATCCGGCCTTCGCCGCGCTGGCGCTGACCCTGCCGTCGGAGGCCGATCTGGCGCGCGAACAGGGCGAGAACGTCGATCCCGACGCGCTGTTTTGCGCGCGAGCGGCGCTGCGCCGCGACCTCGGCGGCGCGCTGAAGACCGCGTTGCAGGCCAGCTTCGAGGCTTTCGACGATCGCGGGCCCTATTCGCCCGACGCCGCCAGCGCCGGCCGCCGCGCGCTGCGCAACGTCGCGCTGGACCTGCTCGCGGCGGCCGACGCCGAACTCGGCGCGCGCCTCGCGACCGCGCATTTCGCCGCGGCGCGCAACATGACCGACCGTCTGGCGGCGCTCGCCACGCTGGCCCTCGTCGGCGGCGCGCCGCGCGAAACGGCCTTCGCGGAATTTTACGAAATGTTCCGCGAGGACCATCTCGTCGTCGACAAATGGTTCTCGCTGCAGGCGACGATCCCCGAAGCCGCGACCACGCAGCGCGTGCAGGCGCTGATGGCGCATCCGGACTTCTCGCTCGCCAACCCCAACCGCGCCCGCGCCCTGATCGGCGCCTTCGCGGCTGGAAATCCGACGCGCTTCCATGCCGCCGACGGCTCCGGCTATGCGCTGCTGACCGACGTGGTGATCGCCGTCGATCCGAAGAACCCGCAGCTCGCCGCGAGACTGCTCGCCTCCTTGCGCGCCTGGCGCACGTTGGAGGCGACGCGCCGCGCGAAGGCCGAGGCGGCGCTGCGGCGGGTCGCCGCGTCGCCCGGCCTCTCCGGCGACACGAGCGACATCGCGACGCGGGCGCTGGCTTAGCCCGCTTCATCCAAACTGAAGGATGCAACGCCCCCTCCCTCACCCTCCCCCGCTTCGCGGGAGAGGGGGCGGCCGGCGTTTTGCGTAAGCTCGATGAAGCGCCGAGTCGACTCCCTCTCCCGCGAAGCGGGGGAGGGTTGAGGAGGGGGCCTTCAAATTGCATGACAGGATACCAGAGTCTTTGCGAGCGAAGTGGGATCCGCTTTGCGTGAAGAAAACACGATGAGCCGAGAAGTCCCTCACGTGCGCCGCCGCGGCGACGCGCGCTAAGCGACTCTTTTTTCAGCGAAACGAATCGCTCGAAAATTTGCCCTGGACAATCTTTCCGGGCCGGATTCTCATGACCGTGATTCGAGCCGCAATTCACCGGGCGCGCTCGTCAGCGTTGACCATTTGGAGGATCTTTCATGGCGCGGGCCTCCGCCGCCAAAGCGACGACTCGCGCCGAAGCGCTCTGGGGCGCCGACCGCTTCGCCGGCGACCCCGAGCCGCGCGACGACGGCTATTGGCTCAAGCGCCTCGCCTTCGTCGCCTGCGCCATATGCCTCGTCGCGCTGGGCGAATTCGCCGGCGTGCTCTCGACCGCGGCGCATGAACGGCTGCTCGTCGACGCCGGCTCCGATCTCGATCTCTTCTCGAAGGACGTGTGGCGCGATCTCGTCGAAGCCATCGGCGAGGGAAAGGAAAAAGCCTCGCTCAACGAACCGCTTTCCGCCATCGCGCCGCATCACGCCAGCCGCGGCCGCCGCATTCTGGTGACCGACGAGCGCGGCGCGATCGCCGCTTCCTGGCCGCAAACCCAGCGCTCCGGCGCGAAGCTCTCCGACATTTTGGGCGATCAGCCGCTCGTCGTCGGCAAGACCGGCGCGATGCGCGTCGTGCTCGGCGACGGCACGCCGGCCCTCGCGATCCTTCGGCGTCTGCCGGCGCCCTTCGGCGAGGTCGCCACCATTCAGCCGCAGAGCGCCGCGCTGCTCGAATGGCGCACCGTCTCCTGGCGCTACGCGCTGCTCTTCGCGACGACGACGCTCCTGCTGCTGGCCGTTCTCGGCGGCTATTTCCGGCAGGCGCGCCATCGCCGCGCGGCGGAAGAGATGAACCAACGAATCCGCCGCCGCCTCGCCACCGCGCTTTCGCGTGGGCGTTGCGGGCTTTGGGATTGGGACATCGGCGCCGGCCGGATCTATTGGTCGGACTCGATGCACGAAATGCTGGGGCGCGAGACGGCGCGCGGCTGCCTGCCGATCACGGAACTCGCCGAGTTGATTCATCCCGACGACCGCGACATCGTCAAGATCGCCGCAACCGTCGCGGGCGGCCGGGCGAATGCGGTCGAACGCGAATTCCGCATTCGCAACGCGCAAGGGGCGTTCATCTGGCTGCGCGCGCGCGCCGAGGTCGTTCGCGACGGGGAGGGCGGCGGCCTGCATCTCGTCGGCATCGCCGTCGACATCACCGAAACGAAAACGCTGGCCGAGGCCACCGCCGCCGCGGATCGCCGGCTGCGCGACGCCGTCGACGCGATCTCGGAAGCTTTCGTGCTGTGGGACGAACAAACGCGCCTCGTCACCTGCAACTCGAAATTTCTCGAATGGCATGGGCTCTCCAGCGAAGACGCCTCGCCTGGCGCGCCCTACGCCGCCGTCATGGCGAGCGCCAGGGCCCCGATCTTGCAAATCGACATGTCGACGCGCGAGACGGTGGCCGCGCAGGCCCGCGCCTACGAAGAGCGCCTCGTCGACGGGAGATGGCTGCAGATCAACGAGCGGCGGACGAAAGACGGCGGCTATGTGTCGGTCGGCGCCGACATCACGCAATTGAAGCGCAACGAAGAGAGTCTGCTGCTGTCGGAACGCCGCCTCACGCTCACGGTCGCGGATCTGACCAAATCCCGGCAGAAGCTGGAAATGCAGAAGCAGGAGCTCGCCGGACTCGCCGAGCAATTGCACGTCCAGAAGTCCGAAGCCGAGGCGGCCAATCTCGCCAAGAGCGCCTTCCTCGCCAATATGAGCCATGAGCTGCGCACGCCGCTCAACGCCATCGTCGGCTTCTCCGAGTTGATGCTGCAGCAGCCCTTCGGCGAGATGGGCTCTCCCAAATATCTCGAATATTGCCGCGACATTCATCGCAGCGGCGCCCAGCTCGACCACCTCGTCGCCGACATTCTGGAAATGTCGCGCATCGAATTCGGGGAGATGGAGCTCGACGAAGCCGACGTCGACATCGCCAAGGCCGTCGACGCGGCTGTGCAGCTCTGGCGGCCCCGCGCCGACGAAAAACAGATCGCGCTGCAACTCGACGTCGAAGGGCAATTGATCTGCGCCGGCGACCATGCGGCCATCGTCAAGATCGTCGGCGCGCTGGTCTCCAACAGCGTGAAGTTCACCGGCCCGGGCGGCGCCGTCGTCTTGCGCGCCCGGCGGCGCCTCGGCGAAATCCACGTCAGCATCGCCGACAATGGCCAGGGCGTCGATCCCGAAGCGCTGCAACGCCTCGGCGCGCCCTTCGTCCAATCGCGCGCCGTGCTGGAAAACGGCATGAAGGGCTCGGGCCTCGGCCTCGCCATCGCGCGCGCGCTGGCGCATCTGCACGGCGGCTCGCTGCGCTTGCGTTCGCGCATGGGCCTCGGCACTGTCGCCGTGCTGCGTCTGCCGAGCAACGATGCGCGCGAGGCCGCGCGCGAATTGCGCAACATCGCCGCGGCGATGAAGGCGCTGCCCTTGCACCAGGCGCCGGCCGCGCCGCGTGCGCTTCACGCAAGGCTCGAAGCCGGCGGGGCTTGCGCCGCGCGCGCGACGGGCAGCGAGAAAACCACGCGCAAGCCCGGCGCATTGTCCTCCAAGCGCAAGCTGCCCTGATGCAGCCTTGCGATGGCCGCGGCGAGCGCCAGCCCTAGGCCGGAGCCAGGCAGGGAGCGCGAACTGTCGAGCCGCACGAAACGCTCCAGCGCCCGCTCGCGGTCCTCGGGCGGCACGCCCTGTCCGCGATCCGCGACGACGATTTCGATGCGGTCCCCGATGCGGCGCGCGGCGACTTTCACCGCGCCGCTTTGGCCCGTCGCCCCATACTTCAAGGCGTTGTCGAGCACGTTGCCGAGCGCCTGCCCGAGCAATTCGCGATTGCCCTGCATGGCGAGCCCCGGCTCGATCGACGACGTCAGGCTGGCGTCCTGCGCCTCGGCGACGGCTTCGTAGAGTTCGACGATGTCGGCGACGATCTTGTCGACCTCGATCGCGCTCATCGCGCCGCAGCCCTGTCCGGCCTCGGCGCGCGCGATCATCAGCAAGGCGTCGAAGACGCGGATCAGATTGTCCGACTCGTCGATCACGGCGCCGAGCGCCGCGCGGCATTCCTCCGCGCCTGCGCCGTCGCGCATCGCCGCCTCGGCGCGGTTGCGCAGGCGCGTCAACGGCGTGCGCAGATCATGCGCGATGTTGTCCGAGACTTCGCCGAGGCCCCGCATCAGCTGGCCGATGCGCGCCAGCATGGCGTTGAGATTTTCGGCGAGCCGATCGAGTTCGTCGCCGGCGCCGGAGATCGCCAGGCGCTCGTCGAGTTCGCCGGCCATGATGCGCCGGGCCGAAGCCGCCATTTCGTCGACGCGCTCCAACATGCGATAGGCGACGTAGAGCCCGCCCAGCGTGCCGACCAGCGCCAGCCAGAACAAGGATGCGCCGAGACCGCGGCCCAATATCTGCCGCAGCACGAGGTGGTCCTCCACGTCGTGTCCGACGAGCAGCCTGAATCCGCCCGGCAGATAGGCCAATCGCGCCAGCGCCGGATGATCGCGGTCGTCGGCGTCGCCCCGCCGCTTGTAAGTGGTCTCGACCATCGCGCCTTCCTCCGCCGAGAGGGCCGGCGAGGAGACGATGTTGCCGACGACATAGTCGCCCGTGTATGTGGTCACGAGATAGATCGCGCCGCCGGGCGCGCGGACGCGACGCTCGACCGAGCGCACGACCTGCCAAAGCCCGCCTTCGCCGTAAAGTTCCACCAGACGTTGGATTTCGGCGTCGACGGTCTCGGCGATCTGTTCGTCGAGGACGGCCTCGACCCGGCTGCCGACGCCGCCCAGAACCAAGAAGGCGCCGACGCCGAACAGCACGAAATAGGCCGCCGACAGCTTGAACGCCGTGGTGCGGAAGAGCCTAGCGAGCGCTTTCACGGATCATGTATCCCGCGCCGCGGATCGTGTGCAGCAGCGGCGTCGCGCGGCCCTTGTCGATCTTGGAGCGCAGCCGGGAGATGTGCACGTCGATGACGTTGGTCTGCGGGTCGAAGTGGTAGTCCCAGACGTTTTCGAGCAGCATCGTGCGGGTCACCACCTGTCCCGCGTGTTTCATCAAATATTCGAGCAGTCGGAACTCGCGCGGCTGCAACACGACCTCCTTGCCGCCGACGGAGACGTTGTGCGAGAGGCGGTCGAGTTCGAGATCGCCGACGCGATAGGCGGTTTCCTCGCCGCGCGGACCGAGCCGGCGGCGCGCGAGAGCCTCGACGCGCGCCAGGAGCTCGGTGAAGGCGTAGGGCTTGACGAGATAATCGTCGCCGCCGGCCCGCAGGCCCTTGACGCGATCGTCGACCTGGCCGAGCGCCGAGAGGATCAGCGTCGGCGTTTCGACCTTTTGTTCGCGCAGACTCGAGACGAGCGAGAGACCGTCGAGCTTGGGCAGCATGCGGTCGACGATCAGCACGTCGTAGCCGCCCTCCCTGGCGCGCGCATAGCCCTCGAGGCCGTCCGCCGCAAGGTCCGCCGAATGGCCTTGCTCGCGGAAGGCCTTGAGCAAATAGGCGCCGGCCTCCTTGTCGTCCTCGATGATCAATATTCTCATCGTGCTCATATATGGCGTCCGCACGGAAAAACGAAGGGCGCCCCTCTCGCCGCGGCGCGGCGGAGAGGGGCGCGCTCCTCAGGAGGCGCTGGCCGGGAGCGCGACGAAGCGCGTCCCCTCCGCGGATTTCACGCGCAGCAGCACGGCCTTGCGACCCTCTTTCTTGGCCGCCTCCAAGGCGCCGGCGAGATCCGCCCGGCTCTCGACCGCCTGGCCGCTGGCCTCGAGGATCACGTCGCCGCGACGAATGCCCTTCTGCGCCGCCGCTCCGTCCGGATCGACATTGGTGACGTAGAGCCCTTCGCCGCCGCCCGGCCGCACTTGCGAAGCCGGCGCGACCTCGATGCCGAGACCCGTGAGGGTTCCGGCTTTGTCGGCCGCGCCGCCGGCGTCGGCGTGCAATTCCTTCTCGCTCGGCAACTTGCCGAGCTTCAGCCGCACGCTCTTTTCGGCGCCGCCGCGCAGAAAAGCGAGATCGACCGATTTGCCCGGTCCGAGCGCGGCGATCTTGCGCGAGAGTTCGCGCGGTCCCTCGACCTTGTCGCCGTCGACCGAAACGATGACGTCGCCCGACTTCAAGCCGGCCGCTTCCGCCGGTCCGCCCTTGGCTGGCGAAGCTACGAGCGCGCCCTTCGTCGACTTCAAGCCGAGGCTGTCGGCGATGTCCTGCGACACGCCCTGGATCTGCACGCCGATCCAGCCGCGCGAGACGGAGCCTTTGTCCTTGAGCGACAGGATCACGTCCTTGGCGACTTCCGTCGGGATCGCGAAGCCGATGCCGACCGAGCCGCCCGAGGGCGAATAGATCGCCGTGTTGACGCCGATCACGCCGCCGCGCGTGTCGAAGGCCGGGCCGCCGGAATTGCCGCGGTTGACCGGCGCGTCGATCTGCAGGAAGTCGTCGTAGGGACCGGCCTGAATGTCGCGCCCGCGTGCGGAAACGATGCCGGCCGTCACCGTGCCGCCGAGGCCGAAGGGATTGCCGACGGCGATGACCCAATCGCCGACGCGCGGATTGGTGTTGGACCATTCGACGAAGGGCAGATTGCCGCCGTCGCTGACCTTCAGCAGCGCGAGGTCGGTGCGCTTGTCCGTGCCGATGATCTTGGCCGACAGCGTCTTGCCGCCGTCGAAGACCACCTCGACCTCATTGGCGTTCTGCACGACGTGGTTGTTGGTGACGATGTAGCCGTCGGCGCTGATGACGAAACCCGAGCCCTGCGATTGCGTCACATGCTTGTGGGGCGCGCCGCCGGGCCGACCTTCGCCGAAGCGTTTGAAGAAATGATAGAGTGGATCGTCCGGCGAGAGTTCGGGGCCGTCTTCGCCCTCGCCGGTCAGGGACGCCGTTTCGACGGCCTTGACCTTGATGGCGACGACCGCGCCTTTGACGCGCTCGACGACGTCGGCGAAGGAGGCCGGGCCCGCCGGGGCCGCGAGCAGTTGCGGCGTAGATTGACTGGCGGGCGCTTCGGCGCGCGCCGACGGCGCGACCAGTCCGGGAGCCGCGACGGCGAGCGCCAGCACGGCCGCCGCGCCGAGCAGACCGGCGCGGGTTTTGCGCGAAACATGCGGGAAAGCGGGATTGGACATGGGAAGACCGTCTCCGGAAAAGGGCGTCGCCGGCTGCGCCGACGACGCCCGAGTTGCGCCGCCGGGAGGGCCGAGCGGCTCGGGCGAATGTCAGCGCCCTGTGCAGCTAAGATGGCCGATTCTCCCTTGCGCGCCAGTGGAGAGGGGATGAAACTTTCGTAAGGCGGCGGGAAGGGAGCGGGGCGAACGCCGCCGTTCCGCAAGCTGCCGCGATCCTCACGCCTTCTTCACGAACTCCGTCCTCAGCACCAAGTCCTTCACCTTTTCGGCGCGGCATTCGATCTCGCTCGGATCGTCGGTGAGGCGGATGTTCTTGATCGTCGTGCCGCGCTTCAGCACCACCGACGCGCCCTTGACCTTCAGATCCTTGATGAGCGTGACGGAATCGCCGTCCTTCAGTTCGGCGCCGTTGCTGTCCTTGACCACTGCCGTCATCTTAGCTGCCTTGCTTGGCGCCCGCCGTTCGGACGGAATCGTCCGGAACGGGGCGGAATAACGCAAATTCGATACGCCGGCGCCGGGTCACGTCGCAAGGCGCTCCCGCGCCTTGAGCCGCGCCGGGCGCCCGCGCTATCGTGACGCATGCTGCATTTGTCGGGAATCAAGGCGAGGGACGAAGATTCCCATTATCTTTGCGACGATCGCGCTTTGGGAGACAGGATTGAGGAGCCGGCGAGATACGGGCAGGATCGTCAAGATCTCTGGGGCGCTCGCGATCGTCGCGGTGACCGCGCTGATGCTCGTCAGCGCGGTGCTGGGCCGAGACGGCATGGCCGCGGTCGTTTCGCAGGAAAGCCAAGGGTCGACGACCGGGCGTTAGAGCGGCGCCGAGGCTCATGAGTTTTCTCGCCGCGCGATCGTCGCCGGATCGTCGTCGCCGGCCCCGGCCTTGTTGACGCGGGGCGACACCGTCCATTCCTGCAGCGCGTCTTCCGCTGGCGGGCGGAGAAAGGCGGCGGGGTTCTCGCCGCGCATCCAGACGTCGGCGTCCTTCCAGTCGAGGACGACCGGCATGCGCTCGTGAAATTTTCGCATCCACGCGTTCGCCGCCCCGACGACGATCGTGGCGTTGGGCAGATCGTCGCCGCCGTCGAGCCCGCTCCAATGGTCCCATAGTCCGGCCAAGGCCAGCGGGCGGCCGTCGCGCGCGGTGAAATAATGCGGGGTTTTGGCGCCCTTGGCGCCGGTCCATTCGTAAAAGCCGCTCGCCGGCACGATACAGCGCCGGTATTTATAGGCGCCGCGGAACATCGGCCGCTCGGCCAGAGTCTCGGCGCGCGCGTTGAAGGTCGAGGGCATCTCCTTCAACGGCTTGCGCCACCAATGCGGCACGAGGCCCCAATACATCGGCACGAGTTCGTTGCCGGTCTCGCCTGCGCGGAGCACTTCGATCGGCGTCGTCGGCGCGATGTTGTAGCGCGGCTGGAGATTGCGCGGCGGACCGATCAGCCCGGCGAGCCGGTGGAGTTCCGCCCAGGAGAGATGCTGCGTGAAGCGTCCGCACATGGCGGGAGTTTAGCGCGGGCGCGGCGCAAAGCGAAGCGGCCGCGGGCGCGCTGCGGGCGCGCTTGCGGCGGCGGCGGCGCGGACGCATAGTCGCCGTCCACGCAAGCATTTCAGGAGCCGCCCCATGACCTTCGCCCGCCGCGGCCTGTTGCGCGCCGCCGCCTTCGCGGCCTTCGCGCCCGCCTTGCCGGCCTTCGCCGCGCCGACCCGCCGCGCGCTGGTGCATCGCGACGCGACCTGCGGCTGCTGCGGCAAATGGGCGGAGCGCCTGCAAACCGCCGGTTTCGAGGTGAAAATCGTAGACGAGCCCGACATGAAGGCGGTCAAACGGCGGCTCGGCGTGCCGGCCGAGCTGGCGAGCTGTCACACCGCCGAGATCGACGGCTACGTCGTCGAGGGCCACACCCCCGTCGCGGCGATCGAGCGGCTGTTGAAGGAGCGACCGCAAGCCATCGGCGTCGCGGTTCCCGGAATGCCGGCGGGCTCGCCCGGCATGGAGATGGGCGGCGAGGCGGAGACCTATGCGGTGACGCTGTTCGGGCCCAAGGGCGCGAAGCCTTACGGCGGCTATCTCGGCGACAAGGAAGTCTGAGTCAGGTTTCGAGGCCGAGGAAACACGCCGCGCCCTTGCCGGCCGCGACGCCGGTCGAAAAAGCGGCCTGCAAGAGATAGCCGCCGGTCGGCGCGTCGAAATCCAGCATTTCGCCGGCGACGAAGATTCCGGGGCGCGTCTTCAGCATCAGCTCCGCGTCGAGCGCGTCGAAGGAGACGCCGCCCGAGGTCGAGATGGCGCGCTCGAAACCCGCGACCTCCGTGATCGCCAGCGGCGCATCCTTGATCCGCGTGGCGAGGGCCTCGGCTTCTTGCGGCAGCCCCTCGGGGAAAGCCTCGCGCAGCAGCGCCACGTCGACCTTGGCGAGGCCCAAAGTCTTGCGCAAATGCGTCGCCAGCGAGGCTTTTTCGCGCGGGCGGGCGAGCCTTGCGGCGAGATCCTCGACGCGCCGGTCCGGGCGCAGATCGACGCGCAGCAGAGCGGCGCCGTCCCGCGCCAGACTCTCGCGCAGCGCCGAGGCCAGCGCATAGGCCGGGCCGCCCTCCAGGCCGCGGCGCGTCACGACGACGTCGCCGCGCGCGCTCTGCCCGCCGTGGGAGAGGCGCAGCGTCTTGATCGGCTGGCCCTCGAAGCCGCCGAGAAAATGCGCGCTCCAGCAAAGATGCGGCGCGCAATTGGCTGGCGCCAGCGGCGCGAGGCGGACTCCGGCCTCGGCGAAGGCGCGGGTCCAGCCGCCGTCGGTCCCGAGCCTCGGCCAGCTCGCGCCGCCGAGCGCGAAGACAGCGGCGTCCGGGGCGATTTCGAGCGCCGCGCCGGCGGCGTCTTGCAGCAGCAGCTCGAGCCCTTCGCCGAAGCCGATGAAGCGATGCCGCATATGAAACACGACGCCTCGTGCGGAGAGCTTCGCCAGCAGCGCGCGCAGCAAGGGCGAGGCCTTGAAGCTCTTGGGAAAGACTCGGCCGCTGCTGCCGACGAAAGTCTCTTCGCCCAGCGCCGCGCAAAATTCGCGCAGCTTTTGCGGGGGGAAGGCGGAAAGAAACGGCTCCAGCTGCGCCGCCGCCGCGCCGTAGCGCGTCATGAAGACTTCCAGGGGCTCGCCGTGGGTGAGGTTCAGTCCGCCGCGCCCGGCCATCAGGAATTTGCGCGCCGGGCTCGGCATGTGGTCGAAGATTTCGACGCGCGCGCCGGCCCCCGACAGAACGTCGGCGGCGAAGAGCCCGGCGGGGCCGGCGCCGAACACGGCGCAAAATGGGGCGGAGGGAATTTGGGGCTCCTGACGCGTCGCGAGGCGCGCTATAAACGCCAAACGCGCGCAAACCGCAAACGCGCTCTCTTGTCCAAGAATTGACTCTTCGCCCCCCAGCGCGCGAAAGACTGGGCATGACCGACAATCTCATGGAGGCGCCGGAGCCTGGAGAGCGCTTCCGCTTCACGGCGCAGGCGCATGACGCCGGCGCGCGGCTCGACCGCTTTCTCGCCGAGCGCCCGGAGATCGTCGCGGCGCACATCTCCCGCACCCGCGTAAAAGCCCTGCTGGAGACGGGGGCGGTCACCGTCGCCGGGCAGCCGCGGCGCGACGCCAGCCATCGTCTCGCCGAGGGCGACCTCGTCACGCTGGACGTGCCGGAGCCCGAGCCCGCCGAACCGCTGGGCGAAGCCATCGCGCTGACCATCGTCTTCGAGGACGAGCATCTCCTCGTCGTCGACAAGCCGGCCGGCCTCGTCGTGCATCCGGCCGCCGGGCACGAGACCGGCACGCTGGTCAATGCGCTGATCGCCCATTGCGGCGACAGTCTTTCCGGCATCGGCGGGGTGAAAAAGCCGGGCATCGTGCACCGCATCGACAAGGACACCAGCGGCCTGCTCGTCGTCGCCAAGACCGACGCGGCGCATCTGCGGCTCTCGCGCCTGTTCGAGGACCACGGCCGCAAGCTGCATCTGGTGCGCGAATATCTCGCCTTCGTCTGGGGGACGCCGAGCCGCGCCCACGGAACCATCGATGCGCCGATCGGCCGCCATTCGACGCAGCGCGAGCGCATGGCCGTCGTCCCCGCGGCGCGCGGTCGCGAGGCGATCACCCATTGGGAGACGCAAGAGAATTTCGGCGTCGCGTCGCTCGTCGCCTGTCGGCTGGAGACCGGCCGCACGCATCAAATCCGCGTGCATATGGCGCATATCGGCCACCCGCTGATCGCCGACGCCACTTATGGCGCCGGTTTCAAGACCAAGACCGCGCTGTTGTCGGAAAACGCCCGCGCGGCGGTCGCGACGCTCGGCCGCCAGGCGCTGCACGCCGCGACGCTGGGCTTCGAGCATCCGGTGACAGGAGAGGAACTGACCTTCGAGAGCGCCTTGCCGCCGGACCTCGAGGCGCTGCGGGCGGCTCTGCGGGCGGGGTGAGGGCGAGTTGCGCGAAACCGAGGCGTTCTTGGGAACCGCAGCGAACTCCGATCACGAAACTTGCGCTACACGCCCGCCTCACTTCGCCTTTTCCGCCGCCAGCATCGACTGCATCAGCTGTTCCGAAATCTCCTTCACCGCGCCGGGCGAATGCGACAGGAACAGCGTGTTGGTCTTGTCGCTTTCGCCGATGCTCTTCAGCGTGTCGAAATATTGCGTGACCAGCACGAGCTGCATGACCTCCAGCGTCGAGGTCGTGCCGACGACGCGCTGGAACTGTTCGATCGAGCCTTGCAGTCCCTCGATGATCGCGCGGCGCTGATTGGCGATGCCCTGGCCTTGCAGCGCCTTGCTTTCGGCCTCGGCCTCGGCCTTTTTGACGACGAGAATTTTTTCGGCCTCGCCGCGCGCGGCGGCGGCGACCTGCTCGCGCTGCGCGGCGTTGATGTCGTTCATCGCCGATTTCACCTTGGCGTCGGGCACGATGTCGGTGACGAGCACGTTGACGATCTCGTAGCCGAAGCCCGTCATGTCCTCGTCGAGTTCCTGTTTCACCGCGGCGGCGATGCCGGACTGGCTGGCGAAGACCTCGTCGAGCGTCATGCCGGGCACATGGCCGAGGATCACCTGCTCGACATAGGATTGAATCTGCGCTTCCGGGTCCGAGAGCCGGTAATAGGCGTCGTAGACGCTTTCCGGGCGCACGCGGTTCTGCACCGAGATCGGGATGGTGACGAAGACGTTGTCCTTGGTCTTCGTCTCCATCGTCAGCGAGATTTGATTGACGCGCAGGCTGACGCGCCCGGCGACGGCGTCGATGAACGGCACTTTCCAGCTGAGTCCGGCCTCGGCGACGCGCAGAAACTTGCCGAAACGCGTGATGATCGCCGCCTCGGCGGTGCGCACGGTGAAGAAACTGGCGATGATCGTGATCAAAATGAAGAGGATTACTAGGCCGAATAGCACGCCGGTGACGACGGAATGAGCCGAGCCTTCCATGACGATCTCCTTTGCGAAGGACGTGAAATTGCCCACGCGTTCGGTGTGAGCGATGTGTCAGCGCGCATCACTTCATCAAGTCGTGTCGGCGGGCTCCAAACCGAGGCGGGAAAGCAGCCTCACTGCTTCGTCCAGCCTCCCGTTCTTCGTCTTTGGCCCTTTGCGCCGAAGGATTTCCGCCTTCCAGTCGTCGACCTGCTCCTCATTCAGGAGCCAATGAGCGGTCGCCGCGAGTTCGAGCACCGTGACGTTCTCGTCGGCGAGTTCGCGAGCACGTTCGCGGAGCTGCTCTGCTGTCAGATAGGCATAATCCTGAGCGCGAGCCTCTGGCGTCGCTGCGAAGACGCTGTATCGGGCACCGTCCGACTGGCGGCGTCCGAAAGTTTCCTCGATCTTTCCGAAGGCCTCGGCGTCCACGACCGCGTTATCGAGATCGCGGGAATACGGGCCGTAGTGGTGATAGGCGAAGCAAAAACCGCTGTTCGCGCCGAGCCTGTCGAGTAGATAAGCGACCTTCTGAAGGCGCACGCGGGAGACGAGGCGTCCACCGGCTGCTATGACGATGTCGACCACGCGATCTTCCGGTTCGTTGCTCATGTCTCCTCCCTTCATCGGCGTGCGGAGTCGCGATCCGTCGCGTCCCGAAAATACACCCGCGTGAACTGCTTCTTAGCGAGTAAGGCCTCGATCAACGGCGACAGTTCGCTGATTTCCCGCGGTTCACCCGCGTCCAGTACATGTAGTTTCTTGTGCATGCGTTCCTCGTCGCCGCCGATCTCGGCGTAGATGCCGATCGCCGCCTTGTCGTCGACCAACACGTCCTCGGAATTGATCTTTTCTCCGAATTCTCGACGGATTCGCCTCAGCCTAGAACGTTGCGCCCCCTGGTTCTCACCGAACTCGGCCAAGTCAAGCGTCTTGTAGAGGCAGCGGTTCCGCAATCGGAGCGCAGTGTCCGAAATTACGGAGTCCTTGGCGCGTGCCAGCGCCTCCAGTGATCCGGTGATGAGGGCGTCGTCCAGCGCCAAATAGTTTTCGACCGATTCGCCACTTTTTGCAAAGAAGCGGAGCAACGGGTGGTCGGCGGGCAGTCCCGTCGCCGCATGATCGGCGCGCTTCCCGGCGCAGCGGGCGACTGCACGCAACAGCTTGGCAATCATGTGCTCCACGCAGCGCGTCGCCTTGTGAAAATAGACCTGCTGGTGAAGCGTGTAGCGCGCGAGAAGAAACTGCTCGGCCGCAGGCAGTGCCTTCTTGTCCAGACAGAACGTGGGGACTTTGGCGGCGTCGCCGTCCCTGTCGTCGGGGGCGTCGAGTTCGATGTCCGCGACACGAACATTCTCGATCAGCCACTCGAAATCGATGGCGCCAGCTCCGATGCCGGTCATGGTCCGATCGCGGCGCAGGTAGTCGAGTCGATCAGCGTCGAACGAACTCGACACGACCGCATGATAGATGTCCTCCGGGTCTTCCTTTTCCAGTAGTTGCGCAACCTTCTCCAGGAAACCGGCTTCGAAGCCTTCGAGAAGCAATCTGATGCTGCCCGTCGCATTGCGAATTATGTCGGCGGTCCACTGCTCGTGCCGCTTTTTGACGGCGCGCGACTTCTGCACCTCCTCGAACGTATGACTGAAAGGCCCGTGGCCAATGTCGTGCAGCAGCGCCGCGATGAGCGCGACTTGCGCCTTCGACTCGTCGAAGCCTTGGCCGTTGCGCGACATCTCCCGCCGGATCACCTGCACGAGCGTTCTCGCCGTGTGAAACACTCCGATCGAATGCGTGAACCGTGTGTGAACCGCTCCCGGAAAGGTGAACTCCGAGACGCCGAGCTGGCGGATGCGGCGCAGGCGCTGGAATTCCGGAGTGTCGATGAGCGCCCAAGCGAGCGTATCAACGCGCAACGGATCGTTCTCGTCGAAAACGATCAGCCCATGTACGGGATCGCGAAGCCGCTTGCTCATCGAATCAACTCCAATCTAAGAAAGGTGAAGCAATCGCACGCGTGACGCAATTGTCGCGGTTGGACGTCCCGAGAGCCAAAAGTGGTCGAACATGAACCGTCACATCCTGAAATCCTCGCCCAGATAAATCCGCCGCACGTCCGGATGGGCGACGATGGCTTCCGGCGGGCCTTCGGTCAGCACGTGGCCGTTGTAGATGATATAGGCGCGATCCGTCAGGCCGAGCGTTTCGCGCACGTTGTGGTCGGTGATCAGCACGCCGATGCCGCGCGCCTTGAGATGGCGCACCAGATCCTGAATGCCGCCGATCGCGATGGGATCGATGCCGGCGAAGGGCTCGTCGAGCAGCATGAAGGACGGGCGTCCGGCGATGGCGCGGGCGATCTCGCAGCGGCGGCGCTCGCCGCCCGACAGCGCGATGGCCGGGCTCTTGCGCAAATGCGCGAGCTTGAATTCTTCGAGCAGCGCATCGAGCTGGTTCTGGCGCTCCCTGCGGTCGGGCTCGACGATCTCCAGCACCGCGCGGATGTTGTCCTCGACCGAAAGTCCGCGAAACACCGACATTTCCTGCGGCAGATAGCCGACGCCGAGCCGCGCGCGGCGATACATCGGCAGCGGCGTCACGTCGTAGCCGTCGAGAGAGATGACGCCCTTGTCCGGCTTCACCAGGCCGGTGATCATGTAGAAGACCGTGGTCTTGCCGGCGCCGTTGGGGCCGAGCAGGCCGACAGCCTCGCCGCGCCGCACATGCAGGCTGACGTCCTCGACGACGCGGCGCGCCTTGTAGGATTTGGCGATGTTGTGAATCGCCAGCACGCCTTCGGCGTCGTTGCGCGGGCCCTCGGCGGCGGCCATTTCGGCGGCGTCGGCTTCGCTCGGCCAAAGCTCCGGCGGCCCCTCGTCCTCGTCGCCGTAGCTCTCGAGCCATTGCGACTCGGCGATTTCCTCGGGCTTCTTCGACCAGCCGCGCGACCGCGCCAAGTCGATCCGCCGCGAGATCGCCGCGCGCGCGTCGCTGAGCCCGGTCGAAAGGAGTTTTGGCAAGCGCAAGCGAAACTTCCAGCGAGGAGGCGGAGACGAAGGCGGCGCGCCCGCGCGTCCCTTACGCCGAGACGATCGGCGCGACGAAACTAACTCGATCCCAGCGGGACGGCCGCGAAGCTGGAAACGCGACGCTCACGCCCAAGGGCGGGCCGCCGCCGAACTCTTCTCATACGCTGAAATCTTGTCTGCTTTTTGCATGGTCAGGCCGATGTCGTCCAGGCCCTCCAGCAGAAGGCGCTTGCGGAAGGGGTCGATCTCGAATTTGACCACCCCGCCGTCCGGCCCGCGAATCTCCTGAGCCGGCAGATCGATCGTCATCGTGGCGTTGGCGCCGCGATTAGCATCTTCCATCAGCTTGTCGAGATCGGCCGGCGCGACCTTGATCGGCAAAATGCCGTTCTTGAAGCAGTTGTTGTAGAAGATGTCGGCGAAGCCGGTGGAGATCACGCAGCGCAGGCCGTAGTCGAGCAGCGCCCAGGGCGCATGTTCGCGCGACGAGCCGCAGCCGAAATTGTCCCCGGCGACGAGGATCTTGGCGCCGCGATAGGCCGGCTTGTTCAAGACGAAATCCGGGTTCTCGGAACCGTCATCCTTGTAGCGCATCTCCGAAAACAGCCCCTTGCCCAGCCCGGTGCGCGCGATGGTCTTCAGATATTGCTTGGGGATGATCATGTCCGTGTCGACGTTCACGATCTCCAGCGGCGCGGCGACGCCGGTGAGGGTGACGAATTTTTGCATTTTTTGCCTTGGCTTTGCTGGGGCGGTCCGGGAGCGCCCGTGCGAGTATGACGGGGGATTAGCAAATTCGCGGGGTGGGCGCAAAGCGGCGCCGTTTCGTCCCGAGACTCGAGGCGACGAGCGGGAATGAGTTGAGTCGAAGGGGCGCGGACTCTTCCTGCGGGGAAGAGGGCAGGGGCTCGGGGCATTCGGCCCCGGCGCCGATCGCCGCTAAATTCATCGGCGCAATGGACATTCGGGGTCCTGCCCCGACCTATCGCCTCACTTGCGCAGCTGCAAGTTTCCGGAAGCCATTTCGACGCGCGAGAGGCGCGAGAGGAACGTCATGCCGAGCAGGCTGCCTTGCATGACGCCCTTTTCGGCGACGATCGCGTCCACGTCATAGAGTTTGATCGTGCCGATCTGCACTTCGCGCAGCCGCGCCGCCGCCGCCCGGGCCGTGCCATTCGCGGTGTTCACCGAGATCGTGAATTCGGATTCGAGCGGAAAAATCAGCAGGCTGGAAGCGTCTTCGTAGCTGAGCGCCACCGAACTCGCGCCCGTGTCGACCAGCACCCGAACCTGCTGACCGTTGATCAGCGCCGTGTCGTAGAAATGGCCGCGCGAGTCGGCCTGGATCGAATATTCGTCCAAAGCCGAAAAGGGCTGGTTGACCGCGACCGGCGTCGAGGATTGCATTGGCGCTCCCGCGACGGCCGGGGCGCTCCGCGCCAAGGGACGCTGCGGCGTCGGCTGTTCCGTCGGCGGCGCCCCGAGCTTCCCCGCCATCTGGCCGAGGATCAACACGCCGAAAATCGTCAACGTCGAATATTTCACCGTTTCGGCCAACATGTCGTCTCACCCGTGCTCAATGACGCTACGCCGTCGCCCGAGCTGGTCTCGGAAAAGGCCGGCCTTTCCGACGAAGACCCGCTGCGGGCTCTTGGGGTCCGAGACTTCTCGCCCCGCCCCGCCGGCGCAAGGGGAAGGCCGGCGCCGCGCGAGGAGTCTCGAGACCGGGTCGATAATGTTCACGCAAAGTTTTCGGCCCTGTTAAGGCGACGAAAAAATGTGGATGTTTTTCGCTCCGACGGCGATTCGTTTCCGGGACGGTCGCGGCCTGCTGCGCTGCGAGCCCTTCGCCGGACCGGGCGTTTACCTTAACGCCCCTCTCCGCGAACCGGAGCGGAAATTCTCGCCGGAGGCTCTCCAATCGTGCTATAAGCAAGAAATGGGCCGTATTCGGCCCGCGGTTCATCGAAAGCGTGGCCCAGCGGCATGGCGATCTCGAACAAGCTGATGATGCGGCAGGGCCAAGCCCTGGTGATGACGCCTCAATTGCTGCAGGCGATCAAGCTGCTGCAGTTTTCCAACGTGGAGCTCGCGGCGTTTCTCAACGACGAGATGGAGCGCAATCCGCTGCTGGAGACGGCCTCCACGCCGGAAGACCCCCGCGAGGGCGTGGCGGAGCCCGCTGCGCCTGAGACGTCGGAGCCGAGCGAGGGCGACTGGGCCAGCGAGCAGCTTGCGGTCGACGCGGGCGCGCTCGCCTCGGATCTCGGCACGGAGGTCGGCAACGTCTTCGACCAGGATGCGCCTCCCCCGAGCCTCAAGGAGCCGGAGGCCGGGCTGGAGGGCTCCGGGCTTTCGGCGACCTCCTGGACCGGCGCGGGCGGCGGCGGGGAAGACGGCGAGTCTCCCAATCTCGAGGCCTATTTGGCGGCGGCGAAGACGCTGCACGAATTTTTGGACGAACAGCTCGCGCTCGCCTGCGTCGATCCGCGCCGCAGGATGATCGGCCGGGCCATCGTCGACGCGATCGACGAAACCGGCTATTTGCGCGAAACGGTCGAGGCGATCGCCGAGAGACTTGGGGCGACGAAGGAAGAGGTCGAGACGATCCTGGCGATCGTCCAGGGCTTCGAGCCCTCCGGCGTCGGCGCGCGCGACCTCGCCGAATGTCTCGCCATCCAATTGAAGGAAAAGGACCGCTACGACCCGGCGATGCAAATCTTCGTCGCCAATCTGCCGCTCGTCGCCAAGCGCGACAACGCCCAGCTCTCCAAGCTTTGCGGCGTCGACGCGGAGGACATCGCCGACATGGCCGCCGAAATTCGCCGGCTCGATCCCAAGCCGGGCCGGGCCTTCGGCGACGCGCCGATTCAGACGGTCGTCGCCGACGTCATCGTGCGGCCCGCCGGCGACGGAACCTGGCTGGTCGAACTGAACTCCGACGTGCTGCCGCGCGTTCTCGTCAACCACGCTTACGCCGCGCGGGTCGGCGCGGCGCCGGGCCGCGACGTGGACAAGAGTTTCGTCTCCACCTGCATGCAGAACGCCAATTGGCTGGTGAAGAGTCTCGAGCAGCGCCAGCGGACGATTCTGAAGGTGGCCTCGGAGATCGTGCGGCTGCAGGACGCGTTTTTCGCCAGGGGCGTCGAGCATTTGCGCCCGCTCAATCTGCGCGCCGTGGCGGACGCGATCGCCATGCACGAATCGACCGTGTCGCGCGTCACCTCCAACAAATACATGCGGACGCCGCGCGGCATCTTCGAACTGAAATATTTCTTCTCCGCCTCCATCGCGGCGACCAGCGGCGCCGATTCGCATTCCGCCGAGGCCGTGCGCTTCAAGATCAAGCAGATGATCGATCGGGAAAGCCCGCAGGAAATACTCTCCGACGACGCCATCGTGGCGCGGCTCAAGGAAGCCGACATCGACATCGCGCGCAGGACCGTGGCCAAATATCGCGACAGCCTGCGAATCCCCTCCTCGGTCGACCGGAGACGGCAAAAAATGTCGACTCTCCGCGCGCAAACCTAGGCGATCGCCGCCCGCGGCGGGGAAAGGCGAATGGTTTCAGCGCCCCCGCTCCGCCCATTGACTTCGCGGGGGCGGGCTCCTATCGCTGCGCGCCGGAAAACGGCGGGGAAACATCGGCGCGCGGCTTGAGCTTGCGAGCCGGGGCGTCATGCCGAGAGCTTGACGGTTCGCCCCGCGGTTTATGAGGAATCGTCCGCCGGGAACGCCGCCGCGTCACGTGGCGGCCATGGAGTTACGGGGCAGGAATGTCGTTGCGGGTTTCAGGCAAGAACATGAACATAGGCGAGGCTCTCCGGACGCATGTGACGGATCGCCTCAACGCTCTGACGGGCAAATATTTCGATGGCGGCGGGGTCGCTGGCCACGTCACCATCGCGCCGGAAGGCGCCGGCTATCGCACCGATTGCAGCCTGCATCTCACTTCCGGAATGTTGCTGCAGGCGGACGGCCGCGCGCAAGACCCCTATCTCGCTTTCGATCAGTCCGCCGATCGCATCGAGAAGCGCCTGCGCCGCTACAAGAGCCGCCTCAAGAGTCATCACGACCACGACGCCGGCAAGATCGAGGTCGTTCCGAGCTACGTGCTCGAAGCGCCCGACCAGGAGCAGGAGGCGCCGACGGAATTCGCCGCGGCGGTCATCGCCGAGACGACGACGCAATTGCGCAAGAGATCGGTGTCGCAAGCGGTTCTCGACCTGGATCTTTCCGGCGCGCCGGTCATCGTCTTCCGCCACGCCTCGACCGGCCGGGTGAACGTCGTCTACCGCCGCAACGATCACAACATCGGTTGGATCGATACGCCGGAAAACGCCTGACCGACGCATGGCGCGTCGCTTGCATGGATTTCCGCGCCGTAATCCCGGCGCGGGATTTCGAGGTCCGGCCGGAGCGCTCGCGACCTATAAGGATCGACGCCCCGCGCAGCGCCGTTACGGCGCCGTCGCCGGACGTGGAGACGAGTAGAGGATCATCGGCACATGCGCCTTACCAATCTGCTCAGCCCTCGCGCAGTCATCTCTCCGCTGAAAGTCACGACGAAGAAACAGGCTCTGCTCGAATTGGCGGATAAGGCGGGGGAGCTCTCCGGCGTGCAGCCGCGAGAAATCTTCGACGCGCTGCTGCAAAGAGAGAGACTGGGCTCGACCGGCATCGGCGACGGCGTAGCCATTCCGCATGGCAAGCTCGCGCGGCTGGAATCGATCGTCGGGGTCTTCGCGAGGCTCGATCATCCCATCGACTTCGACGCGCTCGACGGCGCCCCGGTCGATCTGATCTTCATGCTGATCACGCCCGAAGCTTCGGGCGCGGATCACCTCAAGGCGCTGGCCTGCGCGGCGCGCATGCTGCGCGATCCCGCGACCGTGTCGGCGATCCGCGGGACGCGCGACTCCGGCGCGCTCTACGCGCTGATTTCCGGCCAGTCGCAGAACGAAGCGGCTTGACGCCGCGCCCGACGGGTCAATGCGGCAGCGCGCGCTTCGCCGTTCCGACGTGGGACGCATGCCCGCCCTTGCGCCCGGCTTCCGACGCCAGACCGTGGTCGCGCGAGAAGCTTCTCTTGTCGGGGTTGACGCTCTGTCCGCCCTTGCGGCCGGCTTTCGCAGCAAGCTCCGGATTTTGCGAAAAACTGCGCTTTTCGTCTGGAACGCTCTGACCGCCCTTGCGCGCGATCAGTCTCTGCTTTTCGGGATCCATCGATGCGAAACCGCGGTTGGATTTCCGGGATTGTTGAACTGTTGTCATGGCGAAGTTCTCCCTTGACGCGCCCCCTGATTGGTCTTTTTGGGATAACGCGCCGCGCCAAGACAAAGTTTCGGCATCGTGCGACTTTTCGTCGCAAAAATGCAATTTTTTTAGTGGCGGCGTCCGCCCATCGACCGCGCGGCGGTGGGAAAAAGCGCTAAGCCTCTGAGAGGGTTAACGCTTCCAAAATCATGGCTCAAGCGGCGCCGTGGCCGCCCGGCTTCGAGTGGCGCTCGAAGAACAAGGCCTGGCTGATCACCGCCTTGAGCGCGTCGACGGCGAAGGGTTTGGCGATCAAATAGGCGGGTTCGGGCGCTTCGCCGAGCAGAAATCGTTCGGGATAGGCGGTGATGAAGATGACCGGGGTCGACAATTCTCCCAAAATCTCGTTCACCGCCTCGAGGCCGGAACTGCCGTCGGCGAGCTGGATGTCGGCGAGAATGAGGCCAGGCTTGGCTTTGGCGATCTCCGCCAGCGCCTCCACATGAGTGCGGGCGACGCCGATGACCGTATGGCCCAGTTCCTCGACGACCTCGCGAAGATCGAGCGCGATCAACGGCTCGTCCTCGATAATCAGCACGTCCGTGGCGATCTGATTGGAGATTTCGGCGTTGGCGGACTCGATCAGATCGCCCGCTTCCTGGGCCGAAACCTCGAGCGTCTGCGCGACTTCCTCTATGTCGAAGCCCTCGAGCGCATGCAGCAGGAAAGCGATGCGCGGTCTCAGAGATATGGCGTCGAGATTGCGCCGCGCGCCCTCGCCGAGATCGCCGGCGCCGTCCGTATGGGCGTTGATCGGCGTCGCCGCCCAAATTTCGAGCAGCAGCCGGTACAGCGCGATCTTGGGATCCTCGCCGGGACGAATCCGCTCCCGCGAAGATTTTTCTCGTTGCTCGGCGACCAAGGTTTCAAGCGTGGCAAGAGCATAGGCGTCGCCACCCTCGCGGCTGCCGGTCAAGGCGCGCGAGAAGCGCCGCAGAAACGGTATATGGCGCCCTATTTGTTGCGAGAGTGTCATTTAATCTGCGCAGCCTCTGCCTAAATCCTGCCTTTTCCTTAGCGCAACATGCGCGGGATGAAAAATGCGAGGACGATGCATGGAACCATTTTCCTTCACGGGCGTTTTCCCGCCGTTGCGACGTTTACCATAGCCGTTTTCGAACGTCCGCCAAAAAAAAGATGCGCTCCAGCTTAGAGGCCCTCATGGTAAAAGCCAATCGGACCGTTTCCTTCTGCAATGCCGCCGCCAGGGCGGAAGAGTTCGGAACACTGGATCAAAAGTCAGCGAGAGTGCCGTTGCGGAAAGAGGATGGTCGGTCACAGGCGATTAGCGAGCGTGCGGTTGCGTCGGGCCCAAAGGACGTGCGTGGGGAACAGATGCGCCGGGCGTCCGCCCCGGCCGGCGTCGGGGAATACATCGGCCGCGAACTGCGCGGCCTCTACGACGACGTCGTCGCCCAGCCCGTGCCCGATCGGTTTCTGGCGCTCTTGAACAAATTGGAATCGGAGTCATTATCCGGGGCGGAAGACTCGGCGCGACTCGGGGATTAGGTTGAGCAAGGGCGGAGCGACGGCTCTTGAAGAAACGCCTAAAGCGATGAAGGCGGACCTCGTTTCCGCCATCCCTTCGTTGCGCGCTTTCGCCGTCTCCTTATGCGGAAACTCGGACCGCGCCGACGATCTCGTTCAGGAGACGCTGATGAAGGCCTGGGTGAGCATGGACTCCTTCGCCGAAGGAACCAATCTGACCGCCTGGCTGTTCACGATCCTTCGCAACATTTACTACAGCGAATATCGCAAGCGCCGGCGGGAGACCCCCGATCCGGACGGGATCATGGCGGGGAAACTCGTCGCGCCGGCGTCGCAGCCCGGCCACATGGATTTGCTGGATTTCAAGGCGGCCTTGCAGAAGCTGCCGCTCGACCAGCGCGAGGCGCTGATCCTCATCGGCGCTTCCGGCCTCTCCTACGACGAGGCGGCGACGATCTGCGGCTGCGCGCCCGGCACGATGAAGAGCCGGGTCAACCGCGCCCGCACCCGGCTGGCCGATCTCCTGATGCTCGACGAAGGGCAGCGCGTCGAACTCGACTCTCTGGTCGAGGCGAGCGGGCGTTAGAGGCGGCGTCGTCCGTGTCGCGCTGACGGCGCGAGCCCGGCGCGCGCTCCACGAGAGGGGGTAGGCTTGCGCTTCCTCCTTCCTGCGGACCGCGCGGGCGGTATTCCGGCAAAAGGCGCTCCGGTCGTCGGGCGTGAGCCCGAACCCCTTGGGCCGATCCGAGAGGCGCTGGAGTTTTGGCGGAAGCCGAATACCGCGGAAATCCCAACGCGGGAAAACCTTCTCCCCTTGGCGTCGTCAAACGCGTCGGACGAGGCGAAAACGACTTTCATTTCCCCGAAGGCCAGGGAAGCGCGTCGAGCGGCGCCATGGCGGCGGCCATGTCTTGCGCAGCGGCGAGATGCGCGGGGGTGTGGACGTCGAAAGTCTCCATCGTCGCCGTCATCAGCAGGCCGCCGTTCGGCAAATGCTCGGCGAGAACAGTAGAAGGCGACGTGACCTTTTTGGCGAGCCGGGGACAGAGATACTGAATCCAGGCTGCGGGGAAGTGTGAGGCGCTATCGTTCAATTGAATGAGTTTGCGGGAATAGGCGCCCCCGCAGGCGGGCTCCCAAGCATCGACAATCGCCAGCATAGCGGCGCGGAAAATCCGATGGCTTACGACAGCGGGATCTGGTTCTAGATTAGCCGAGGAGGATGTTTCGAACGTCACGGCGTTTGGGAAAGATTCCTTGACGGTCCCGCCCGCATGGCACCTTACTCCAAATGTGCGATCGTCCGGCGTGTCCCGCGTGCGGGCGCCAAACCAATAGCCATAGATGGGAGTGGGTTTTCCCCAATCGTCCCGCATCACTCCCGCGGCGATTTCCTCCGAGTAGCGGTCGCGATCCAACTCGAATTTCCGTGGTCGTCTCGCGCCGCAAGTCCAGAGGCCGAAGACAGCGGGATCGATCTCCCGAAGGGAATCGATCATCCGCAGGAAGCGCAAAGCGAGTCGGTCCGGAGTCTCGGCGCGCGCCTCCCAACTGGCTCGGATATAGTAATCCTTGCTATCGCTGGCTTTGATTTCTATCCAATTTGGATCGCTCATCATCGAGTCTCCGCGGGCACGTGGAATACTTTGATTTTTCGGAGTTTCGCGTCGTTCTCGAAAAGCTCTTTGGCTCTCTCGGCCGCGTCGGGCTCGGCGAAGAACCAGTTCACGCCACGCGATCTGCTGGCGGCGACCTGCGCACTCGCCTGTTTTTCCCAATCGGGGACGATACCCAACTCGAAATGGTCATATCGCATTTGGCTTGCAAAGCCCGGCCCCTTGACCTCGATCATCGTTCCATCGCTCACGCGGCAGTCGTCGAAGACGACGTCGTTTCCCGTTTCAGGATTGTTCAGCCTGACCGCCATGCCCGGCGGCAAGGGCCGCTGCGGATTGTTCAACCTGCTGATCTGCGCCTGATAGGCATCGGCCCGTTCCGACGCGCCGTGACCAACATCTTTACTGGGAGCGGGACAAAGCTTCGGCTCGTCGGTCTCGCTCCCTGGGCGCGAACCCGGCCCATCTTCGGCGAGCGAATCCGCGTCGAAGACGAGGCTGTGGTTGATGAGGCGTGCGATGGGTTCGCCGGTGTCGTGGTCGATGAAAATGTCGTGGGGGGGGGCCCGAGTGGCCCAGGCGACGTATTGCCGGCCGTTCTCGCCCTCGCGATACAGGCGCAGCACGCCCGCCGGTTCGTCGAAGGAGTAATGCAGGTCCGGTTCGCCGGGGATCGCGCCTTGCGATATGCGGCCGGCGGGGGTCGGGATGAAAATCGCGCCGAGCGTGACGAAGGGACCCGCGGCCCCCGCCGCCAATCTTGCAAGGCCCGCAAGAAACGGGCTGCTCTCGACCGCCTCGAACAGGCCTTGCGCCAGAGTTCCAACCCTACGCGCGGCGCGGAGAATTCTCGCGGCTCGCGCGGCTTCCTCCGGCGCGGGAGGGAGGAGGGTCCGCGCCGTTACGGAGTCTTGCGTCCCGCCGCCCGAGCCCCATCTTCCGCTCGCTCTGCCGTTGCCGGCGGGAACGCGCGGCTGGTTTGGATCGAATTTGGCGAGTCCACGCGCGGGCGCGGGAAAGCCCAGCCCCTTCATCAAGGCGTCGGGCGACATGCCGGCGCCCAGCAGTTCCTCGGCGAGAAACAGCCGATAGGCGTCGAAGGGTCCGTCCAGCCGGGGAAGCCCCGCAAAAGCCGAGCGAATGTTGGCCAGCGCCTTGTCGCCGCGCCGCCAATGGTTTGAGGCGTCTTGCAGATGACGCAGCGTATCGGGAGACGCGGGGCGCTCCTGCGCGGCGGAGAGCAAGGCGAGGAGACGATCCTGGTCTTTCTCCAGGGCGAGAACCGGCGAACCGAAAGCGTCGCGCCCCATATGGGCGATAATCGTTCCCGCGCCGAAACGAGTCCCTCGTCGCCGATCTCGGGCGAGTAAGAAAGCGGCCGGGACCGAAACCTCGTTTCAAATCGCTCTTCGAGTTCGATGCTGGCGCCCACGGGAAACTCCGATGAAACGATTGCGAATGAGCGACTGCCTAAACTCGGTCACGCCCCAAGCCAAGAACAAAAAAAGAACATCGTGTGCTCCATGCGCGGAGCCTGAAGGGGTCTCGCCCCACCGCCCCGACAAAATGCTACACACCCCGCATGAGCAACACCGACGCCAGCGCGCAGATCGTCGAGGTGCTGGCGCCCGTCGCGGTGGACCAGAGCTACAGCTATTTTGCGCCGCCGGCCTTGGCCCTCGCGCCGGGCGATCACGTCGAAATTCCGCTGGGGACGCGCCAGGCTTACGGCGTCGTCTGGGAGGTTCGCCCCGCGACCGACGGCCCCGGCAATCTGAAGAGCGTCGCGGCGCGCCTCGACCGCCCCCCCCTCTCGCAACATTTGCGCGACTTCATCGATTGGCTGGCGCGTTACACGCTCGCGCCCCGCGGCATGGCGTTGCGCCTCGCGACCCGCGCCGCCGAGGACGCCGGGCCCGACGCGCCGCGCCTGCTGTATCGCGCCACCGGCGTCGCGCCCAGCCGGCCGACGCCGACGCGGCTGCGCGCGCTGGCGGCGGCGGAGGGCGGCCTCACCTTCACCAAAAAGGCGCTCACCGAGGCGGCGGGTTGCTCTTCTTCCGTCATCGACGCGCTCGTCGACGAGGGCGCGCTGGAGACGGTTCCCGCGCCGCCGGAACCCATCGTCGAAAAACTCGATCCCGCTCATGCGCCGCCGGTGCTGGAGCCGGCGCAGCAGGCGGCGGCGGGCGCCTTGCGCGCCGCGGTCGAGGCCGGCGGCTATCGTCCCTTTCTGCTGGAAGGCGTCACCGGCTCCGGCAAGACCGAAGTCTACTTCGAGGCCATCGCCGCGGCGCTGGAGCAGGGCGGGCAGGCGCTGGTGATGATGCCGGAGATCGCGCTGACCAGCCAATTTTTGCAACGCTTCGCCGAGCGTTTCGGCGCCAAGCCGGCCGAATGGCATTCGGCCGTCTCGCCGCGCAAGCGCGCCCGCATCTGGCGCGGCTGCGCGAGTGGCGAAGTCAGGGTCGTCGTCGGCGCGCGCTCGGCCTTGTTCCTGCCGTTCCAGAATCCGCGCCTGCTGATCGTCGACGAGGAGCACGACGGCGCCTACAAACAGGACGACGGCGCGATCTATCATGCGCGCGACATGGCGGTGGTGCGGGCCAGCATCGAGCAGGCGACGCTGGTGCTCGCCAGCGCGACGCCGTCGATCGAAAGCCGCGTCAATGCGGAGCGCGGCCGTTACACGCATTTGCGTTTGCACGCCCGCCACGGCGCGCGGCTGCTGCCCCGCTCGGAAGCCATCGACATGCGCGTCGAAGGCCCGCAAAAACTGCGCTGGATCGCGCCGCGCCTCGCGCTAGCCGTGGGCGAGACGATCGCGCGCGGCGAGCAGGCGCTGCTGTTTCTCAACCGACGCGGCTATGCGCCCCTCACCTTGTGCCGCAATTGCGGCCACAGGTTTCGCTGCCGGCAATGCGACGCCTGGCTGGTCGAGCACCGCTTTCGCCGCGCGCTGATCTGCCATCATTGCGGCCATGTCGAGCAGCGCCCGCACAATTGTCCGGAATGCGAGGCGGAAGAAACGCTGGCGCCCTGCGGCCCTGGCGTCGAGCGCATCGCCGAAGAGGCGGCGACGCTGTTCCCGAACGCCCGCATCCTGGTGCTGTCGTCGGATTTTCCCGGCGGGACCGAGCGGCTGCGGCGCGAATTGGAGGAGATCGCCAAGGGCGCCTTCGATCTCGTCATCGGCACGCAATTGGTGGCCAAGGGCCATAATTTTCCGCATCTGACGCTGGTCGGCGTCGTCGACGCGGATTTGGGCCTCGGCAGCGGCGATCCGCGCGCCGCCGAGCGCACTTTTCAGCTGCTGGCGCAAGTGACGGGACGCGCCGGGCGCGGCGACCGGCCGGGGCGCGCCTTGATCCAGACCTATCAGCCCGAGCATCCGGTGATCCGCGCGCTGCTCTCCGGCGACGCCGAAGAATTCTACACGCAAGAGATCGCCTTGAGGGAGCGCGCCGGCCTGCCGCCCTTCGGCCGCCTCGCGGCATTGATCGTCTCGGGGCGCGATGCGGCGCTGACCGAGGCGCATGCCCGGGTTTTGGCGCGCACGGCGCATGCTATGCCGCCGCATTCGCGCTACAAGGTCGCGCCGATGGGCGGCCTGCCGGAAGAAGGCGAATTGATGCTGCTCGGCCCGGCCGAAGCGCCCATCGCTTTGCTGCGAGGGCGCTTCCGCTTTCGGCTCTTGGTGAAGGCGCCGCGCCGCGCCGACGTCCAGGCCTTTTTGCGCGATCTGCTGGCCGCGGCGCCGGCGCGCGGCGGGGTCAGGGTGCAGGTGGACGTGGACCCAATGAGTTTCATGTGAGGGTCGCCAGCCTATCCCGGCGCGGCATGTTCAGACATTGATTCCAATAAGTTACAGCGATCGAAACGCATTGGTCACAGCCGCGCCGCCAGCGCCGCCGCCACTTCCGCGCCGCCGTCCTCCGGCCCCCAATGCCCGCCGCGCGCGAGCCGGACGATTTCGATATGCGTCGCGTAATTCTCGGTCCCGTCGAGACAGACGCGCGACAGCGCGAAGTCGCGGTCGCCCCAGAACAGCAGCGTCGGCGTGTCGAAGGGCCTTTCGATGTCTTGAGCGGAGAGCGTCTCGGGCAGCGCCGCGCGATACCAGTTCAGCATCGCCGTCAGCGCGCCGGGCCGCGCGGCCTGCGCGCGGTAGAGCGCGACGATCTCTTCGTCGACCGCGCCGGCGCCTTTGCGCAGCGCCCGGTCGATCAGCGCCGCGCCCCCGGCGCCGAGCAGCAGCTCCGGCAAAAACGGCAGTCGGAAAAAGCCGATGTAGCGGGAGCGGCGCTTTTGCTTCGGCTCTTGCAGCGCCCGCGAGAAACAGGCGGGATGCGGCGCGTTGAAGACGACGAGCCGCTCCAGCGGGCGCAGCCGCCGCGCGGCGAACGCGAAGCCGAGCAGCCCGCCCCAATCGTGACCGATCAGCGTCGTTTGCGTCGCGCCGGACGCGTCGATCAGTCCCGCAACGTCGGCGAGCAGGGGGCCGAGCGCATAAGCCTCGCGCTCCTTCGGCCGGCTGGTTTCGCCATAGCCGCGCTGATTGACCGCCCAGACGCGATAGCCCCTGGCGACGAGAAGGGGCAAGACGCGCCGCCACACCAGCGCATTTTGCGGAAAGCCATGCAGCAGCAGCGCGAGGCGGTCGCCTTCGCCGGCCTCGAAGACCTCGAAATCGAGGCCGTTCGCCGCGACGATGCGGCGCCGTGCTTGCAGGATTTCCTCTGCGCGGCTCACATCGCGTCGCCGAAGGCGGGGCAGGCGCCGCAGGGCGTCCCGCCCTGCATCGCCGCGCAGGCCGGCGCGTCGCCGGCGCTCTCGCCACCGGGCGCGGGCTTGGCGATCAGCGAGAGCTGCCGCTCCAAATGCGCGCTGCCGCAAGAGGGGCAGGACGGCGTCTCGTCCGAGCGCACCAGCGTCTGAAATTCATGCGCGCAATCGGCGCAGGCGTAAGCATAGAGCGGCATTCGGCCTCCAGGGGTTCGGAGCACGCATGATCGCGCCAGCGGCGGCGCGACGCAAGCGGGGAGCGAGTCGGGGTTGAATTTCCGGTAGAGCCGGGGCGGAAGTCGCTGGCCATCGCCCCCGTTACAGCCGCCGCTCGAAAGCCCGCACGGAAGTTTCCGCGACTTGCTTCATCAGGGGGATCTGATCGAGCGGCGCGTCCGAGGCGATGTCGCGGCCGACGAGCGCCAATTGCTTCCAGGGCGAATGACGGCTTTTTTCGTCACCATGCATGGCGAGGGCGGTCAGCGCGCATTGCCGCGCCCAAAAAGCCCGTCGCTCAGGCAGATAGACCTTCATCAATTTGGCGACGCGCTGTTTGGAGCCTCTGACGGGATAGAGCAAATCCTCCACCGCCTCGCCCACTTCAAACCATTGATGCGCGAAGTCGCCGTCTAATATGTCGGCATGCGCTGTTTCCACGGCTTTCGAGTCGGTTTGGTCGGGCGGCAGATCGGCCAACAGACCGGCGATGATGTCCATCGGCGAAGAGTGATCTGGCGGAAGCGGGCCCAAACCGAGACTCTCCACCACCTCGACCAATTTGAAGGGCGGCAGTTTTCCGGAGGTGAAATTGTCGGCGAGCGCCAGACTCAGCATCCGAGCAATTCCGGCGACATCAGTCGCCATCAACGGAACGGAAGACTTCGATTGACGCATGATGTCGTCCATATCGAATTTCGACAATTCCGGAACGACCATGGCGTCGGCGACTCCCGCGGGCTTCATCATGACGGTCGCAATCTGGTAGCGCGCGCCGAGCCTTTGCGTGACGAACAGGCTTCTCGTGCCCGAGCCGTCGCAGACGGAGGCAAAGCATTTGATGATTTTTGGCGCGTGCGGTTTCACCGGCGGGAGGGCGTTCAAGCGCATCGCCCTTATGGCGGCGTCGAGCTGGGCCTGTCGGGCCTCGGGCAGCCAAGGCCGCATGCGGACGAGCCGCTCGATCAGCGAACTCTCGACCGGAGTTTTGCCGGCGGACGCCGCCAAAGCCGCGGCGACCGACTGCGCGAGAACGGCGTCTGGATGCAACAGAAACCCGGCCACGGCCTGCCCGATCGCCGCTTTTTCGCCAGCGACGAGTTCGCAGAGCAGCATGCCGCTGGCCTCCGGCGGAAAGCTCGCCAAAATGGAATTCAGATAGTCATGGACCTCGAACGGATTTTGCCGGGCTTGATCGGCCAATTCCAGCAGCGATGCGACGAGGTCGTTTCCGCCGGCGCCTTCCGCATCCGGCGGCGGAGCTTTGAGCGCCTCGGTCATCGCCTGCTTCAAACCATCGGGAACGACCCACCCGGCGTCGGAGAAAATTTTTCCCGTCATCATCAGATGATGCGGTTGCAGGGAATGAGCTTCGATTGCGTTGTCCAACAGATCATATATCTCCTGGATTTTTTCGCGGGCCGCCGGGACGCCTCCATTCGAGTTCACTTTGAGTTCGTCCAACGCCTCGACGAGGTCGCTCAGGGATTGGCTCTTCTCATCGTCGTCGAAGTCGCCATGGGTGCATGCTTGCAAATATTCGGCAAAGGATTGGACGGGGTCTTCCGGGCCGAGGAATTCTGGGCCAAAACCCAAGTCTTCCTGCATGCTCAGTCGCAGCATGTCCAGCAGATCCGCATCCATGTTCTGCAGGATGTCCAAAATGGGATTGACCTGCCGCTTACGCTTCTTGGCGGGCGCTTTCGCGATCTTTCCGGGCTTGTTGGCCTTGCTCATTTGGTTCGATCCTCAGAATGGCGTAAGTCTTTTTTCCATTCTTAACCAAATAGGCGTGAGCCGCCAAATGCGGCAAGGCTCATTCCGCGATTTGGGGTGATGACGCCGATAGCGCGTCCACGCGGCGCCGAGGGCGCGGCGGCTCCGACGAGAATACGCACGTCGATCGCATTTTTCTTGGTGAACCTCTTCGTGCCCTTCGTGCCTTGGTGGTGATATTTTTCCCATCACCAAGGCACGGAGGGCACGAAGAGATCACACAGCCGCGCGACTTCGACCCTCACCCCGAAACCCGCAATGAGCCTCCTTCACATCGCCTTGCGCGCGCCGCAGGGCGGCAGCCATTCCTCCAGCTTCTCCGGGTCCTTCTCGTCGCTGCGCGCGTCATATTGCTCGTAGAGCGGCAACCAGCCGAGATCGTCGCTGACGTGAACGAAGACGTCGATCGGAATCGGCCCCGACGGCAGGTCGGTCTTGCGGCAGGCGAGCGCACCGGCAAGATGCAGTTTGCCGGCCTGATGGCCGCCGGCCGCCTTCAGCCGCGCGCCTTCCCGCTGCGCGGCTTGCGCGCTCGCGAGGCTTTGCGGCGCGAGTTCGATCACCGTCAGGCCGGGCGCGGAACTCCCTTGCTGCGCCAGTTCCGCCGCGTCGCCGGCATGCGCGCCTTTTTGGAAACGCAGCGTCACCGTCTTCGCCTGTTCCTCGCCCGCCTCGGGGGTCCAGGTCTTCATTTCGAGGCTTGCCCGTTCCGGCGTGACCATCGTCCATTCCGGCCCGCGCAAGGCGATGCGCAATTGCGCGAGATCGGCGGTCGCAACGTCGAAGCTGCGCAGCTTCCATTGCGTTCCGAGCGACGCGCCCTTGCAGCCGGCGAGCGCGAGCAGCAGCGGCAAAACCCATAAGCGGCGCATGAAGGCTCCACGGAAAAAGCGACCGGAGGCGATTCGCCGCCTCCGGCCGATCGGCGAAAAGGGCGGACTCACTTGCCGAAGTTATAGCTCACTCCGGCGGTGAGCGCGGCGTCGCCGAAGGCGTTGCGCGTCGCCAGCCCCGGCCGCGGGAAATTCTCCGCCTCCTTGGGGGTCAGGGCGCCGGAGAAGCGATATTCGAGGCGCGCGCGCCAATGCGGGTCGATCGCATATTCGACGCCGACGCCGACGGTCGGGGTCGCGGCGACGACATGCGTCGTCTGGGTTCCGAACGGCGCCGTGTAATCGTGACGCAGATGCGCGACGTCGAGGCCGCCCGTGGCGTAGAGCAGCGCGCGGTCGAAGAAGGCGTAGCCGACGCGCCCGCGCAGCGAAGCATGCACGTCGAGGCTGTTGTGCACGGCATAACCGAAAAAGGCGTCGACGTTGTTGCTGGCGGCATGGGCGCCCGACACGTCGGCGATCAGGCCGAAGACGATCGGGCCGTAACGCCAGTCGTAGCCGGCGTGGACGCCGCCGGTCAGGCTGGCGGCATGGCTCGTCGTGTGGGTGAGCGCCGCATTGCCCGGGACGAAGATCGACTGCGCGCGGTCGCCGAAGCCGAGGGCGCCGATCTGCCCGCCAGCGTAAAGCCCCTCGAAGGAACTTTGCGGTGCGGGGGGCGGAAGGTCCGGCGGGCCTTTGCGCAGCGGCAGATCGGCCGCATGGGCCGTGGAGAGCGGCGCCAAAAGCGCAAGGCGGGCGAGAAGCGATGTTTTCATGGGAGATCCTTGGTGTGGGGTCGGCGCCGGCCGGCGGGTGAGACGCCGGACGCTGTTTACGCGACTAATGAACAATTTAATGCTTGACATTAAAATAATAGCGAGTCAAGATGAGTTCGTCATCCAGGAGACGCAAATGCGCCGCCCCTCGCTCCGCCGGACTGCTTCCATGGCCTTCGTCGCAATGTTTCTCGGCGGCTGCGGGCCGGTGAGCGCGGTCTTCGACGATCCGCACGATCTGCCGGCTTTGGCGCAGGATCCGCGCGTGCATTACGACGCCCATGCGCAGGGCTATGCGGCGCAAATCGCGCGCCTGCTGCCCGAGGCGATGGCGCGGGTCGAGGCGGCGCACGGCCGACCCTTCGGCGGGCCCTTCGTCATTGCGGCCTATCTCGACGACGACGCCTATGCGGCTGCCAACGGACTTGGCGCGCCGCAGGCGCGCGGCGTCACCTTTCTCGACCGCATCGCCATGTCGCCGGCGGTGTGGCGCGAGGAGCCGGACTGGCTCGCGGCCTATCTGGCGCATGAACTCTCGCACGAGCATTTGCACAGCCATCTCTCGCCGCTCGAATATTTCCGCATTCCGATCTGGTTCGTCGAAGGGATCGCCGTCGTCGCCTCGGACGGCGGCGGGGCGCAGCGCGTTACGGCGAGCGAGGCGGAGGCCGAAATCGCCGCCGGAAAATTCATCGAGACGCCGGACGCGGCGAGCCTCTTCGGCAACATCGGCCTTCGTCCGCCCCCGCCGCGGATGGAGGGCGAAGACCTTCGCCTGCGCATGCACATGGCCTATCGCCAGGCGGGACTCTTCGTCGCCTTTCTGCGCGAGCAGGATCCGCGCGCCTTCAAGGGGCTGATGCATCGTCTGCTGGGCGGCGAGGCGTTCAAACCGGCCTTCGAGGCGAATTATGGCGAGAAGCTCGCCGCGCTGCGCGCCCGTTTCATCGCCGGGATCGCGCCAAAATCGGCGGCGCGGCTGTGAGCGCTCGGCGCCTTGCGGATCCCATGGCGAAACTTTCGGCCAACGCCACGACGATCGCGCGCGGGTCGTCCGACGCTCGTCCTTTTCCGCGCGAATCAAACCTCTGGAGACCATCGTGACCGACGCCGACGCTCTTTCCGTTTCGCAGACCCCCGCGCTGCGCAAAAAAATCCGCAGTCTCGGCGGCGCTATCCGCTGGGCCGCCGTCGTCTGGTGCATTTGGGGGCTCGGGCTGCTCTCGTGGCAGTGGACGCATCGCGCCAAATTCGACGCGCAGGTCTCCAAGCTCTATCAAATCGACGCGAGCGCAATCCCGGACGGACGCTATTTCGGCGCGGCGGCCGTGAGTCTTGCGAGTTGGGCCGCGACGGCCGCCCTCGTCGCAACGGTCTGGCGCATGACGCAAACCTTCATCGACGGCCGCTATTTCACGCTCGAGGCGGCGCGGCGCCTGCGCCTCGTCGCCTTGACGGGATTCGCCGCCACGCTGATCGACATCGTCGCACGCCCGATCGGGACCGCCATACTTTCGAGCGAACTGCTGGCGAAACTTCCCTTCTATGTCTGGCTGCGTCCGCAGGATTTGCTCTATGCGCTGATTTGCGGATTCTTTCTCGCGCTCGCCTCGATCTTCGCCGAGGCGAGCGCGCCCAACGCCAAGAGCTGATCCCGGCGATTCCCCCGCGAGCGTGAGGAGCATCATGATCGACGACGCGACGATCGAAACGGGCGAGGCGACGGCGCCGCCGCTCGTCCTGGACAAGAGCCTGCGCCTCGCCTGCTATTCGATCCGCGCCGTCGCGCTGATCTGGTGGCTGTGGAGCAGCGCGCTCGCCTTTTGGATCTGGAGCGACCGGGAGACGACGGTCGGCCGCTGGGTCAAGCTCTACGACCTCGATCCCGCCAGCGTCAGCGCCGCGGGCTATTACGGGTCTACGCTCGTCGTCGTCGCCATCGCCGCCGTCGCCGCGGTCATGGTGTATTTCGTCTGGCGGTTGACGCGCAGCTATCTCGACGGCCGCGTCTTCACGGTCGAGGCGGCGGGCCAGCTGCGCAAAGTGGCTCTGGCCGGCTTCGCCGCCGTCGCCGCCGGCGTCATCGGGCGGCCGATCCAGGTCGCGATGATCTCGACCAGCATGTTCGGCAAATTGCCCTTCTACGCCTGGTTCGGCCCTCCGGATCTGCTGTATCTGGTGATCTGCGGCTTCCTGCTGGCGCTCTCCGTGATCTTCGAGGCGGCGGCGGAGATCGCCGAAGACAATGCGAAGATCGTATGAGCCGCGACAATCCTAGAATCGCCCATGGGAAGCCCGCTGATGAGCGAAGACGCCGAAGAGAGTTTCGCCGACACCGCGCGGATGATCGCGCTGAACGCGCGGTTGCGCTGGGCCTGCCACGCGATCCGCGCCGGCGCGCTGGCGTGGATCGTCCTGGACGGCGGCGTCTCGCTCTGGCTGTGGACGGATCGCTCCGGAATTCTCGACCGGCTGAACAAACTCTATGGGATCGACCTTTCCGGCGTCTCGACCCCGCGCTACCTCGGTGCGCTCTTCATGATGATCCTCAGCCTCTGCGCCGCGGCGGTCTTCGTCTTTTATCTGTGGCGGCTGGCCCGCGTCTATCTCGACGGCCGCGTCTTCACGCTGGAGGCGGCGGCGCGCATGCGCGAAATGGCCCTGGCGGGGCTCGCCGCCGCGCTCGTCGACATCGTCGTGCGGCCGATCGGCTCGGCCATCCTCTCCGTCGAACTCTTGAACAAAGTGCCGTTTTATCACTGGTTCAACCCGACGGATTTGCTGTATCTGCTGATCAGCGGGTTCATCTTCGCGCTCGGAACGATCTTCCGCTCGGCGGCCAAAATTGCCGAGGACAACGCGCGGATCGTGTGAGGAAAATGCCGATCGTCGTCAATCTCGATGTGATGCTGGCCAAGCGCAAGATGCGCTCGCGCGATCTCGCGCAGCACATCGGCATCGCCGAGCAGAACGTCAGCTTGCTGAAATCCGGCAAGGTGAAGGGCGTGCGCTTCGACACGCTGGAGAAGATTTGCGAAGTGCTGGACTGCCAGCCGGGCGACATTTTGGAGTATCGCCCGGAGGAGCCGCCAAAGTAGCGTCGCGATTCGCGATTTGCCCAGCCGCTCGCTCTAGCGACACAGTGCGAGCCTGGAGGCTCGCGTTCCAGCGCCGCCCTTGGACCGCGAGCCTCCAGGCTCGCATCTGGACAATACGAGCAAGAGTCCAACCGTTACTTCACGAACACATAGATGTCCACTTCCACAGTGGCGTCTTCGGCGTCGGTGAGGTCGGTCAGATATTCCTCGATGAACAGATTCTTCGTGTCGAGACCTTTTTCGTCGAGATAGGCGGTGATGGCCTCGTAGGTCGAGTCGATTTCGTCGTAGGTGCCGCGATGTTCGAATTTGAGCGCGTTGCCGGTCGGCGTCGCGCCCGCCTCGACGCCGTCGGGGAATTTCGCCTTGCCTTCCGGGGCCTTTTCGAGCGGCAGCATCGCCTCGAATTTGAAGCCCTTGTCGTCGGTTTCGGCAAAGACGGTCAGCGGCTTGCCGTTGGGTTTGAGACCCGCCTTGCGCGCCGCCGCCAAGACCTTGGCCTGCGCCGCCGCAATGGATTTCTCGGCGTCGTCCCATTTGGCCTCGCCCTTCAGCGTCAAGGCGGGACGCGCCGGGACGTCGACCATTTGGCTGGTGACGGGTTCGGCCGGCGGAGTCTCGGGCTCCTTTTGCGCCTCGTCTTTTGGCGCTTCGCCCTTGGTTTCCGCGCTCTTGCCTTCGGGCGTCTGCGTCGCGACGGCGGGGGCTGGCGGCGGGGACAATTTCCTCTGAAGATAGAAGGCGCCGAAACCCAGCAGCAGCGTCAGGGCGAGCAGGAATCGCCAATGGCCGCCGAGACGCCGCAGCGTCGCGCCAAAATCCTTCAAATCGTCGAAAAAGCCCATGGATGCCGTCCTCTGCCGCTTCGCGCCCGCGCCCGCGCAAACTGCAACGCGATTCAGGCGCGCCCAAGACGCCGTTTAGGCGCGCCCAAGACGCCGCTCGTCGCGAAGCTGGCGCGTCGTCGGGGCTTCTCTTATATAGGGGGCTTCCTGAACGAACGGCAACCAACGCACTCCGAGCCCATGGCCCACTCTCTGGACGGTCGTCCCATTCTGCGCATGAACGGCGCCGGCAACGAGATTCTCGTGCTGGATCTGCGCGGCTCGGACCTAGAGCTCACGCCGGCGCAGGCCCGCGCCATCGGCCGCCGGGCGGAATTGAAGTTCGATCAGCTGATGGCCATCCACGATCCGCGCCGGGCGGGCGAGGACGCGGCCTTGCGCATCTACAACATCGACGGCTCGCTGTCCTCCGCCTGCGGCAACGGCACGCGCTGCGTCGCCTATGCGATGGCGCGCGCCGGGTCGGGCGCGCATCTGCGCCTCGCGACCGACGCCGGCCCGATCGAGAGTTGGCGCGAGAACGAGACGCGCTTCACCGTCGACATGGGCCGCCCGCGCCTCTCCTGGCGCGAAATTCCGCTGGCGCGCGAGGTCCCGGACACGCGCGAAATCTTGCTGGACCCGCCCGTCGCCGGCGCGCCGCCGCGCTTTTCGGGCGTCGGCATGGGCAATCCGCATGCGGTGTTTTTCGTCGCGGACGCGCAGGCTGTCGACCTCGCCACGCTCGGCCCGGCGCTCGAGCGTCACTTGCTGTTTCCGCAGCGCGCCAACGTCTCCTTCGCGCAGATCGTTTCCCGCGCCGAAATTCTGCTGCGCGTCTGGGAGCGCGGCACGGGCGCGACCAAGGCTTGCGGCTCCGCCGCCTGCGCCACGCTGGTCGCCGCCTCGCGCCTCGGGCTCGGCGACAGGCGTGCGTGCGTCAAACTTCCTGGCGGCGATCTCGAGATCCACTGGCGCGACGACGACCATGTGCACATGACCGGGCCGGTCGAATTCGAGTTCGAAACGCGGCTCGATGCGGCGATCTTCGAGGAAGAAGCCGCGTGAGCGCGCGCGTCGAGACGGTGACGTTCGGCTGCCGGCTCAACATCGTCGAGTCGGAGGCGCTCGCACGAGAGGCGCGGGAGCGCGGTGCAGAGGATCTCGTCGTCGTCAACACTTGCGCCGTCACCTCGGAAGCCGCGCGCCAGTCGCGTCAGGCCGTGCGGCGGCTGCGGCGCGAGCGGCCCGAAGCGCGCATAATCGCCACCGGCTGCGCGGCGACGCTGGCGCCGCAGGATTTCGAAACCGACGACGGCGCCGTGCGCGTTCTCGCCAACGACGCGAAGAGCCCTGGCGACGCGGCGCTGGCGGCGAGCGAGGGCACGCGGGGCTTTCTCGCCATTCAAAACGGCTGCGACCACCGCTGCACCTTCTGCATCATTCCCTTCGGACGCGGGGCCTCGCGCTCGGCGCCGCCGGACGCCGTGCTGGAGAGCGCGCGGCGGCTCGCGGCGCTCGGCAAGCGCGAGATCGTGCTGACCGGCGTCGACCTCACCGCCTATGGCGCCGACATCGGCGGCGTCACGCTGGCCGGACTGACGCGCCGCCTGCTCGCCCAACTGCCCGATTTGCCGCGCCTGCGCCTGTCCTCGATCGACTGCATCGAGGCCGGTCCTGACCTCGTCGCGGCGATCGCGCGGGAGCCGCGGCTGATGCCGCATCTGCATCTCTCCTTGCAGGCGGGCGACGATCTGATCTTGAAGCGCATGAAGCGCCGTCATTCGCGGCGCGAGGCGATCGGCTTCTGCAATGGGCTGCGCGCGGCGCGACCGGGCATCGTCTTCGGCGCCGATTTCATCGTCGGCTTTCCGACCGAAACGGAAGAAATGTTTCGTCGCACGCTCGATCTCGTCGAGGAATGCGGCGTGACGCATCTGCACGTCTTTCCCTTCTCGCCGCGCCCCGGGACGCCGGCCGCCCTGATGCCGCAGGTCGCGCGCGATGTCGTCAAGGAGCGCGCCGAGCGTCTGCGCGCGCTGGGCGCCACGCGGCTGCGCGCTCATCTCGAAGCGCAGCGGGGCAAGCGGCTGCGCGTCCTCGCCGAGCGCGGCGGCGTCGCGCGCGCCGAGGATTTCACGCTGGTGCGCACGCCCGGGGCCGCGGCGGGCGAAATCTTCGACGTCGACGTCGTCGGCTGCGACGCGGCGGCCTTGCTCGTCGCGGCGCAGTCGCGCTCGGCCGCCTGAATTTGGCCGCGAGACTTTTCTTCGCGCCGTTCCGGCGCTAAGCCAAGCCGCGCGGCGGCCCGCGCCTTGCAAGCGCGCTTTCGTGGGGCCGCCCCTTCTGGATCGAGAAACTCATGTCCGACCATCTCCAATTGATTTTCGAAGTTTTCGAGATCGTCTGGATCAACGTCCTGCTCTCTGGCGACAACGCGCTGCTGATCGCCATGGCCTGCCGCGGCCTGCCGGCGGAACGGCGGCGTCTCGGCGTGTTTCTCGGCGCGCTCGGCGGCGTGCTGCTGCGTATCGGCTTCACGCTGATCGTCATGCGAGTGCTGGGCGTTCCGCTGCTCAAAATCCTCGGCGGGCTGATGCTGATCGGCGTCGCGATCAAACTGCCGAACGAGAAACACGGCGAGGACGCGGTCGAAGCCAAGCCCGACCTCTTCGGCGCGGTGACGGCGATCATCCTCGCCGACGCGGTGATGTCGCTCGACAACGTCGTCGCCATCGCCGCCGCCGCGCATGGCTCGCTGGCGCTGATCGCCTTCGGCCTCGCGCTGTCGGCGCCGATCGTGATGTTCGGCGCGGACTTCCTGCTGAGGGCGCTCGACCGTTTTCCGTTTCTCGTTTGGGCGGGGGCAGGGGTGCTCGGCTGGGTCGGCGGCGATCTCGCCGCGACGGACCCGTTCTTCGCGCGCTTTGGCGCGCTTCCGGCGCATTTCGAAACGATTTTGGCCGCTGCGGGCGCGGCTCTGGTGCTCCTCGCGGCCGCCGGTCTGCGGCGGGTGAAGCGTCCAGCAATCTAAAGCCGCGACGCCCCCTGCCTATCCCTCCCCCGCTTCGCGGGAGGTGGGACGGCGAGCGTAGCGCGAAACCTCGGTGAAGCGCCGAATCTGCCCCCTCTCCCGTGACAGCGGGGGAGGGCTGGGGTGGGGGCCTCCTCTGGGACCTGATGTTCGCCCGTCACCCCCACGGCCCCGCCGACGGCTCATGCGGTCGCTCGATTCCCGGCGGCAGAAAGGACGCCTGCCCCTGCGGCGCGATCGGCTCCGGCGGCGGTTCGGCGGCAAGCGCGTCGTGGCCGCCGGCGAATTCCATCAGCGCTTCGATCCGGGACTCGACGGAAGGATGCGTCGCAAAGAGGCCGCTCTCGGGCGCCAGCGCCGGGCTTTCGATGAAGAAGGCCTGCATGCGCGAGGGGATCTGCTGCATCGTCGCATGCGCCTCGATCTTGCGCAGCGCCGAGATCATCGCGTCGGGATTCTTGGTCAACTCGACCGAGCCCGCGTCGGCGAGATATTCGCGCGAGCGCGAAATGGCGAAGCGGATCAGCACCGAGGCGCCGCAGCTCAGCGCGATGACGACGAGCGCGATGACGATCGCGATCACCGCGCCGCCGCCGCCGTCGCGCTCTTCCCGGGAATTGTCGCGTCTTGGCGAGAAGCCGAAGGGAAAGTTCCAGTTTCGGAACATGAGATCGGCGACGAAGGCGAAGATGCCGGCGAAGATCGTCGCGACCACCATCAGCTGCGTGTCGCGGTTGCGGATGTGCGTCAGCTCGTGGCCGAGCACCGCCTCGATTTCCGCGTCGTTCAGGTGGTCGAGGAGGCCGCGCGTCACCGAGACGCTGTAATGCCCCTCGCGTATGCCGGCGGCGAAGGCGTTCAGCGCGCCGTCCTCGATGATCTTCAGCGCGGGAATGGGTATGCCGCGCGAGATGCAGAGGTTTTCGAGCAGATTGTAGAGCCGCGGCGATTCCTGGCGCGACAGGCCGGCCGACCCCGTGGCGAAGTCGATCATCGACTGATGGAACAGAAAGGCGATGCAGAACCAGACGGCGGAGGCGACGAGCGCGATCGGCCAGCCCTGGCGCACGTCGGCGATCGCCCGGGCGAACAGGACTTCCAGCGGCGCGTCGGCGTTCAGCGCCTCGATGAGCAGCGAGACGGAAAACAGCAGCGCGATCAGCAGCAGGACGAAGGCGCCGAGCAGAAACATCGAGCGCAGCTGGTTGGATCTGATGTGCGTGTAAAGCCCATAGGCTTTGAACATGTCTGCCGACCTCATGCTGATGCGGCGGTGGGGGACTCCCTCTCCCCGCTTGCGGGGAGAGGGCAGGGGTGAGGGGCCGGGGGTTTTGCCCGCAACGCGGCCCACGCCAACGACTCCGTTGGCGCAACGACCATCCGGGGCAAATGCCCCGGGCCCCTCACCCTAACCCTCTCCCCGCAAGCGGGGAGAGGGAACACCCCCCTAAAACTGCACCTTCGGCGCTTCCTGCACGGCCTTGCGCTCGCCTTCCTCTAGATTGAAGAAGGGCGCCGGCTGGAAGCCGAAGCGCTGGGCGATGAAGACGCCCGGAAAACCTTGCGCCGCGGCGTTATATTCCGACACGGAGTTGTTATAGAAGCGGCGCGCCGCGGCGATCTTGTTCTCTATGTCGGAAAGTTCCGCCTGCAGCTGCTGGAAATTGGCGTTGGCCTTGAGGTCGGGATAGGCCTCGGACAGCGCGATCAGCCGCCCCAGCGCGCCTGTGAGCGCGGATTCCGCGCCGGCCGCCGCCGGCGTTCCCTGCGCCGACACCGCGAGGGTGCGCGCCTTGACGACTTCGTCGAGCGTCTCGCGTTCGTGGCTGGCGTAGCCCTTCACCGTTTCGACGAGGTTGGGAATGAGATCGTGCCGCTGCTTGAGCTGCACGTCGATGTCGGAAAAGGCCTGGCCATAGCGTTGACGCATGGCGACGAGGCCGTTGTAGGCCGAGACGCCCCAAAGGGCGACGACGGCGACGACGCCCAGAAGAATTAGAAACATCGGCTCACTCCCGCGCTGGCGCCGGCGCTCGGAGCGCGCCGTTCGGCCATGCGGACGAAGATAGCCGCGATTTGGCGGCTTGCAAAGACGAGGCGGAAAAGACGGGCGAGGGGAAAAGCAGGCGGGTAAAAAGGGGTGATCAGTCCATTTGAAGTTTGGCTCGCGTTCCCAGCGCCCTTTGGTTGTCCCCAGTTTTGTATGTACGACAGTAAGAGGTTGAGGCATGGGGATTAAGGGTTCCGAGCCTCCTCGTGACGCAGCCCAACTCGTCGAGCTCATCGTGGACATCGCGACCCGCAAAGCACAGGATATGGGAGATTCGGACAATAGTCCGACGATCAGGATTGGGGAGAGCGGGCGGAACAAGAGGCGGTCGAGCGCGTGAAGGCCTTTCTTCTGACGCGCAGATAGAAATTGCCTGGCGAACCGTTGCCGAAAGGTGACTGAAGAATGACGACGGAAATTGCAGTTTTAAATAGGCTTGGAGTAGCCTTGGCGGCCGATAGTGCTGTAACTATCAGTGGAGGTGGAACATCAAAAGTTTTTCAAAGTGCAGATAAGCTTTTTGAGCTGAGCTGCGTCCACCCAGTAGCAATAATGCTCAACGGAAATATGGACTGCTTTGGCGTCCCATGGGAAATAATAATTAAGGATTTCCGAATATCTACTCATGCCGATGCGCACAAACACGTTCACGACTGGGCTGAAGCGTTCATTGTTTATGTAGAATCCAGAACGGACGTTGGGAATGATTCAGCGAGGAGTTATGTTTCTGAAATTGCCGCCTCCGAAATTGACTACATTAGTGATAAGGCTACAAACAGGTTCTTTGATATTTATGACGGCCGTTTTTCAAATGTTGATTTTAATGCGCTTATAGATCATGTTATAAAAGAAAGAAGCTTGGAGCTTTCAACTAAGAACTTAGCTGAGAGTCTTAAATCGATTAGTGACGCCGATATCTTGGATGAGTATGGGCAGGACTTCGGCGGCCTTGTAGACGAGCGCCTGTCGCCGATGCTGCGTGGTTACGCTCCAAAGCAAGATATATTTGAAATTATATTAAAGTCAATCCGTAGCATTGATGCGAACTCATATTCAACAGGGTTGATTGTGGCTGGGTATGGTCCGGATGACAATTATCCTTCCGTATTTTCTATTGATGTGGATGGGTATGTCAGCGGACGCCTCAAGTACTCCAATATCGACAAGAGGGCAAAAATAGATAAGCCTGAGTTTGGATATGCCGTTTCTTTCGCGCAGACGGACGTGATTGAGCGGTTGCTGGGTGGGGCCGACCCTCAATTTATCACGAAGACAGCAGAGTTTATTTCCCGCGTATCGGATGAGTTGGCGGATGTTCTCATGGAAAACTACCCTAAGCGCATTTCCAAAAAAAAGCTTAAAGAGGAGCGCGAAAAAATTCGTAGAGTTCTAGGTGAAATTGAGGACCGCTACACAGGCGAGGCGGCGGAAAAATTTAAGTTAGAGTTCCGGGAGGAATTCGAGAAAATGATAGCGCTTATGCCAAAGCTTGAGTTAATCGAATTGGCGGAAGCGCTAATCAGCATTACTGCGATCGAGAGAAAGGCCACTTCAGACGAGGGAACGGTCGGGGGGCCGATCGATGTGGCGTTTATCACGAAGCACGAAGGGTTTGTATGGATAAAGAGGAAGTATTATTTCAACAAGGACTTGAACCCACGGTATTTTTGGCGTAAGTATGAGCTGAAAAGCGAGCAGAAGAGCGTCGAGTAAGGGAGGGCCGTCATGCACAAGGGACAATTGAAGCGGGGCGTGCCCCGCCGACGCGAGACCTCTGATCACGCTCCCGTCCGTGGCGGCCTTGAAGCGCGCCTCGACGACATTATCGAGCGAGCGGCGAAGGCTGCCGCGGAGCGCGCTCGGCAAATTTTGCGAGAGCCGACGCCAGCGAAACCCAAACGCACGCATACTACTTGACGTTCAAGGACAGCAGGTCCGCCGGGGCGTGCGCGGAGAGGCTCTCTCGCTGCGGGCGCGGGTGTATCCGCTCACGCCCGGGCGCGCCGCCTTCGGCCCTTGCCGCCGCTTTCGGCGCCCTTCGGCGCGCCGCCGGTCGCGGGCGGCGGTTCTTCGGCGTGCATGTAGCGCACGCCCAGGAAGAACAGAATTTGCGCGCCGCCCGAAGTCGGGGGCGCTGGCTTCGACTCTCCCCGCATGCGCGGTTGCATCTGGATGATTACAGCCATTTCCGTCTCGCTCTGCGAATCGGCGGCCGTCGGTCGCCCTCCTTGCAATCGGATTAGGAATTGATGAGGGTTAATGTTCCGTCAACGCGTCGGGCGTAGATTGCGCGCATCGATCAAGTCCTCGGAGTGGGATCGCGCGCGTCATGGAACCATTGAGCTTGGAACGGAAAGCGGCCAAGCGCCGCCTGCTGTGCGACATCGTCAGGCATTTCGTCGCGCGGACAAACCATCGATCGGACGAGGCGCGTCAATTCGAGCGGCTCGTCGTCGATCTTTTCGACGTCGTGGACGAGGAGGCCGTCGCCGAGGTGGCGGCGGATCTTTGCCGCCATCCGGAAACCCCGCCCGGAATTCTGCAGCGTCTCTTCGAGGCGGGCGGCGCGGCCTCCCGCATCGCCTTGCAGCATGCGGTGGTACTGACGCCCGAGCGGCTCGTCGCCGCCGCGCAAAGCGGCGCGATGCAGGACGCCGAGGCCATCGCCCGGCGCCCGGATCTTTCGCGCGAGGCCGTCTCGGCGCTGATCTCGCGCGGCGAAGGCGCAGTGTTCCAGGCGCTGGTCGCCAACAGGCATTTGCGCCTCGACGCCGCGACGCTGCGCGCCCTGACGCAACTCGCCCGCGACGACGAGGAATTGGCGCGCGGCCTTCTCGACCGCGACTCGCCCGAGGTGGATCGCGAGGCGCTGTTTCTCTCGGCCGGCGGCGACGAGCGCGCCGCCATCATCCTCAACGCCTGCCGCGCGGCGATGCTCTCCGGCCCCTTCGACGCGCCGGTGCGCGACTATTCCCTCGCCGGGCGCATCGAGGCCCATGCGCTCGCCCGCAATTACGACGCGCTGATCGCGACGATCGCCGCCGCGCTCGACGCGCGCAAGATTTCGCGCGTGCGCCGCATGGTGTTCGATCCGCGCGGCGAGCCCCTCGCGCTGCTGCTCGTCGCGCTCTCCTTCAACGTCGAGCGGGCGACGCGCGTGCTGCTCACCTGCGGTCTGCCCTTCTCCTTCGACGTGCTGCATGTGCGCGCGCTGCGCGCCCTCGTCGCCTCGACGCCGCCGCGCGCCGCGACGCGCCTCGTCGCGGCGATGACCGGAACGCTGCGCCCCGAGCGCGAGCCGGCGCGCTGGTCGCACGCGCCGGAGGAGGCGCAGCAGGGACGCGCCGCGCGTCGTCTGGCGCCGCGCGCCGCGACGGAGAGCAAGAGCGCTTAATTGCTCAGGTCGCCACGTCGACGAAAGCCCGCCCCAGCTGGTCCTCGATCTCGACGATCCACACGTCCGGATCGAAGCCGATCTGCCGCCGCAGCTTCTCCTCGATCTCCAAGGGCTCCAGCCAATCGGCGGCGTGCTGGCGCGCAAAGAGCCGCGCGACGCCGGTGGGAAGTTCTTCGCTCTGCGGGGCGGGGCCATAGAGCGCCGCGGCGCCGTCGAGACGGTCGATCTTGACGAAGATCGCCCCGGCCTCCGCCGCGCCGCGCCGCCGCAGCATGGCGCTGGCGCCGGCGACCTCGGCCTGCCGGATCAGCGCGGAGACGAAAATGTCGGAGCGAAGGCGCATGGCGGCTTTCGTTGGCGAGCCTGGAGGCTCGCGGTCCAGTCGGATGTTTGGACCGCGAGCCTTAAAGGCTCGCCTTCTTCGATCTCAGCGCATTGCGACGCCGGAGCGCTGGCTCAGCAGCTTCAGCAGTTTCGGCGTCAGTTCGCCCTTGACCGGCATGCCGTTGGCGCGTTCGAATTTTTCGAGCGCCTCGCGCGTCGTGCCGCCGTAGACTCCGTCCTGATGCAGCGCGAAGCCGAGCTTCGTCAGCGCACGCTGCGCGAAGACGACGGATTTGTCGACCGGCTTTTGCGCAGTCTCCGGCTTTCCCGGCTCTTTCTTCGTGGCGGCGTCCTTCTTGGCGGGCGCGGCTTTGGGCGCTGCGGGCTTGACGAGTGCGATTTTGACGGGGGCGATTTTGGCGGGCGCGGCTTTGCTTTCGGGCTTGGCCGCGCCGACGCCGAGCAGTTGCGCGATCTGGTCCAGGCCCTGCGCCGGCTTGGCGGCTTCGGCCTTTTTCGTCTCGGGCTTGGCGGGCTCGGCCTTGACCCCGGCATGCGCCGCCTGCCGCTGCGGCGCGGCGACCGCGGGGCTCGCCGCCGACGCGTGGCGCGCGGGCTCGGGCGGCGCGACGGCGGCTTGGAACAGCGGCGCGGGATGGCGCGCATCCTGCAGATAGAGCGCGTTCACCGGCACGCCGATCGACACGGCGAGGGCGAAGACGACGAACAGCTTGGCGCGCGTGCTGCGCCGCGCGGCCCAGAGCCTGGACCGCAGGGCGGCGAACTTCGAAGGGGCGGGGCGCTTGCGCGGTTCCGCCGATCTTTTCGGGGCGGCGAGGGCTTCAGGCAATTTTCTTCACCGTTTCTCTTTGCGCGCCTTTCGAATGATCGGCGGCGACGTGACGGGCGATGGTGTCGATCTTGACCGGGTGGGACGCGGTCTCGCGCGGCCGTCCGTCCTGCGGCAGGCGGACCGTGACGGTGGTGCCGAACTTCGGCGCGCTCTCGATCGCGATGCGGCCGCCGTGCAGACCGACGAGCCCCCGCACCACCGAGAGTCCGAGCCCGGTCCCTTCATGCGTGCGGCTCTCGGAAGCGCTGGCCTGGAAGAAAGGATCGCCGAGCTTGGCGAGATCGCTCGCTGAGATGCCGATGCCCGTGTCCTTGATGGAGAGCGCGACGAAATTGCCTTCCACCGCGACGCGCACGTAGACGCTGCCGCCGGCTGGCGTGAACTTCACCGCATTGGACAGGAGGTTCAGCACGATCTGCTTGCAGGCGCGCTTGTCGGCGCGCAGCTCGTCGATCCGCGCCGGATATTCCTTCGAGATCTTCACGCCGCCGGCTTCCGCTTTCATCTTGACCATGTCGAAACATTGGTCGATCAGCGTCGGCAGCGCGAAAGGCTCGGGCAGGATTTGCATCGCGCCGGATTCGATCTTCGAAATGTCGAGGATCGTATTGACGACCTCGTGCAGATGCTGACCGGATTCGGCGACGATCTGCGCATATTCGCGCCGCTTGACCGGATCCGCCGGCTCGAGATCCGGATTGGCGAGCATTTCGGAAAAGCCGATGATCGCGTTGAGCGGCGTGCGCAACTCATGGCTGACGTTGGCGAGGAAGCGCGTCTTGGCGGCGAGGGCGAGTTCGCTTTCGCGACGCGCGATGGCGATTTCCTCGCGGGCCCGATGCGCCTCGGTCACATCGCGCAGGATGCAGACGACGGGGCCGGAGGCGTCGCCGCGATCGCGCAAGGCCGCGTCGATCGGGCAGCTGCGCGCCTCGAAGAAGCGGAACACCGGCTCGACGAAGCCATTGGCGTTGGGTTGGCCGCCGACCTGCAGCCGCAGCGTCGCCTGGGCGGTCAGATTGGACAGCGCCGCGTCGGCGAGCAGTTTCAAGAAGGCCGGACGGTCGGCGACATGCACGCGTTGAAACAGGCCGCGCCCCAGAAGATCGCGGGTTTCGAGACCGTAGGCGCGATGCGTGTCGCCGACGATCGAGGAGGTCGCGCCCGAACGGTCGAAATGCGCGACGATGTCGCCGAGCGCCGCGGTGAGCAGGCGCAAGTCCCGGGCGTTGCGCCGGTCGGCGTGGGCGCGCGACTGTTCGACGAGGATCGCGCCCGAGGCGAGCAGCGCCGCGTAACAGAGCAGCGGGCCGCCGGCCAGCGCCACGTCGCCGCGCAGGGCGAAAGGCGATTCCCCGCCAAACAGCGGCAGGCCCGCGTAAATGGCGACGAGGACGAAGCCGGCGCAAGCCACCGCGCCGACGACGATCGTCTCCAAGGTCAGCGCGGCCTCGATCAAGGCGACGGTGAGCAGCATCGCCGCCACCGGTTCGAAGCCCTGGCCGGAGAGTCCGACGCCGATCGCCAGCGTCGACCAGCCGCAGATCGAGACGTTCTGCGCCAGCGGCAGGTCTCCTGTGCGCTGAAGCACGACGATCGACACCAGCGGGGTGAGCGCCAGGAAGAACAGCGCGAGATGCTGGCCCGTGGGCAGGCCGTAGACGAGCAGATAGACCGGAACCAGCGCCATGATGCCGGCGGCGGCGGCGAGGCGCAGCAGAATGAAGAGCTTCTGCTTCTCGATATAAAGCGCGTCGTCGGCGCCGCGGTTGTGCGTCAAGGAATCGAGCCAAGCCGGCGGGCGGAAGCTTTTCAGGCGGAGTGGATTACGCAAGACGAGGCTCCTTATCGAGAAGCAGCCTTCCAAAATGACGTTAAGTGACTGCTAAATATCTTGCGTCCAGGACTTTAACGCCCTGGTACTGGGCTTTCCGAATTCATTCTTGGTTTGCGATTCCTTGCCGAACCGTCGCCACGCCGCGAGGCGGAAATTTACGGCCGCGTAACGAAAGCTCGCCAAGACTCAACCCGCGCGCCGCCGGCGGGAAGCGGCGCGGCGCGCTTGAGGCCGGACATGTGGTTTCTTATCAAATGCCTGATGGTGTTTGCGTTGTTCTATGCGATCTTCGCGGTCGAGCAACGCGCCGAGTCGGCACACGCCAAGTCGCCGCCCGCCGAGGCCAAAGTTCCGGCCGCGGCCGCGGCGAGGCGCGCTCCCGCGCCGCGTCCCGAAGAGGTGTTCGCACATTTGCGGCGAACCGCGGCGGATCGCCTCCTCGCCGCCGCGCGGGAGAAATGCCTGGAGAACGCGTCGGACTGCGCCGCGGCGCTGAAGGCGGCGGGACCAGGGCTCGCCGCCGCCGCGACCCGCCGCTGAAGGGCGCTTGCGCCGCAATATTGCCGCTGGCTTCGAGGCTGCGGAAAGCGTATGTAGCTTCATTCATACGGTCGTCCGATTCTCGTGGTGAATTGGACTTGAGACCCGCGTGCGGCGCGCGGGTCCGCCACAAGGAGGTTTGCCCGTGTCCGACGCCCCCGAAAACCATGCCGCCGAACCGGAGCATGCCGCCGCGCCGCCGCATCCCGAACTTGCGGAGCTGCAAGAAAAGCTGAAGCGCGCCATCGCCGAATGCGACCGCCACGTCGCGGAAAAGGCCGAGGTTCTGGGGATCGCCGACGCGGTGTCGCGCGAGCGCGAGGACTTGCGCCAGCGCCTCGCCGGACTGTCCGAGGAGCGCGACCGCCTCTTCGCGGAAGCGGCGCAGCTCAAGGAGCACCTGTCGCACGCCGCCGGCAAGGCCGAAGCCGCCGCGCTGGAGGCGGCGAATTACGCCAAGGAGCTGGCGTCGAAACATTCGGCCGATTCGCTGCAGGTGATCTGGGGCGTCGCGCAAAAGGAGACGAAGGTGGGCCTCGCCTTCCTCCGTTCCAAAATCCCCGAGGGGCATCCGGGACAAAAATGGTTCGACGTCGCCGTCGACACGGCGACGGAAGTCGGCTGCCTCGCGGTGCAGGGCGCGGTGGCTTTCGTCAAATGGGCGACGCCGCGCGTCAAGGAGCTCGTCGTCAAGCTTCTGGCAGAAGCCGAACAGCGCCTCGCCAAGAAGTAGGCGCGTCGCGCGCGCCGGCGCATTGCGGCGCGCCGGCCCTTCCATCGGCGCGCCGGCGCTGCTATCCCGAGCGCCATGACCAGCCACAACATCGACAACATCCGCAATTTCTCGATCGTCGCCCACATCGACCACGGCAAATCGACTCTCGCCGACCGGCTGATCCAGCTGACCGGCACGGTCGCCGACCGCGACATGGTCGAACAGGTTCTCGACTCGATGGACATCGAGCGCGAACGCGGCATTACGATCAAGGCCCAGACCGTGCGCCTGGATTACAAGGCACGCGACGGAAAGGCCTATGTTCTCAACCTGATGGACACGCCCGGGCATGTCGACTTCGCCTATGAAGTCTCGCGCTCGCTGCACGCCTGCGAAGGCTCGCTCCTCGTCGTCGACGCCTCCCAGGGCGTCGAGGCCCAGACGCTGGCCAACGTCTATCAGGCGCTCGACGCCGGCCACGAGATCGTCCCGGTGCTCAACAAGATCGACCTGCCGGCGGCGGAGCCCGACCGAATCAAGCAGCAGATCGAAGAGGTCATCGGCCTCGACGCCTCGAACGCCGTGCCGATTTCGGCCAAGACCGGCCTCGGCGTCGACGAAGTGCTGGAGGCCATCGTCACCCGCCTGCCGCCGCCCAAGGGCGACGAAAAGGCCCCGCTCAAGGCGGGCCTCGTCGACAGCTGGTACGACGCCTATCTCGGCGTCGTCGTGCTGGTCCGCGTCTTCGACGGGGTGATGAAGAAGGGCCAAAAGATCAAGATGATGGGCGCCGATGCGCATTACGAGATCGATCGGCTGGGCGTGTTCAAACCGAAGATGCAGGACGTGGCCCAACTCGGCCCCGGCGAAATCGGCTTCATCACCGCGCAGATCAAACAGGTCGCCGACACGCGCGTCGGGGACACGATCACCGACGACAAAAAACCCTGCGCCGAGGCGCTGCCCGGCTATAAGCCGGCGCAGCCCGTGGTGTTTTGCGGGCTGTTCCCGGTCGACGCCGCCGATTTCGAGGATTTGCGCGCCGCCATCGGCAAGCTGCGCCTCAACGACGCGAGTTTCTCCTATGAGATGGAGTCTTCCGCGGCGCTCGGCTTCGGTTTCCGCTGCGGCTTTTTGGGGCTGCTGCATCTCGAAATCATCCAGGAACGCCTGCGCCGCGAATTCAACCTCGATCTGATCGCGACGGCGCCCTCGGTCGTCTATAAAATATTGTTGACCAATGGCGACGAGATCGAATTGCACAATCCGGCCGACATGCCGGACGTGGTGAAAATCGAGGAAATCAAGGAGCCGTGGATCCGGGCGACGATCATGACGCCCGACGATTATCTCGGCGCGGTGCTCAAACTCTGCCAGGACCGGCGCGGCGCGCAGGTGGACCTAAATTACGTCGGCAAGCGCGCCATGGCGATCTACGATCTGCCGCTCAACGAAGTCGTCTTCGACTTTTACGATCGGCTGAAGTCGATCTCGAAGGGGTACGCCAGTTTCGACTATGCGATCACCGATTACCGCGCCGGCGATCTCGTCAAGATGAGCATTCTGGTCAACGCCGAACCGGTCGACGCTCTGTCGATGCTGGTGCATCGCACGCGGGCCGAAGGGCGCGGCCGGCAGATGTGCGAGAAGCTGAAAGAGCTGATCCCGCCGCACATGTTCCAAGTGCCGATCCAGGCGGCGATCGGCGGAAAAATCATCGCGCGCGAGACGGTGCGGGCCTTCCGCAAGGACGTGACGGCGAAGTGCTACGGCGGCGACGCGACGCGCAAGCGCAAGCTGCTCGACAAGCAGAAGGAAGGCAAGAAGAAGATGCGCCAGTTCGGGCGCGTGGAGATTCCGCAGGAGGCGTTCATCGCGGCGTTGAAGATGGAGGGGTAGGGACGTTTCGTCGCTCGATTTCCCTGGAGAATCTTGATGTCGAACGAGATGTTATACCCCCTCGAATTTTTCGTGGCGCAAACGCCGATGTCCGCCCAAAACAGCGGCAGGTCGAAGGCGCGATGGAAGGAGACCGTGAAGTCGGCGGCGCGCGAGCGCGTTCGGGAGACGGATGAACTCGGCTTTCTGGAAGCTGGGCCGGTGAGCCTCACCATCTACTATTTTTGCGCAGCGCCGATGCAGGGCGACGTCGACAATTTGGTGAAGCCGATCATGGACGCGCTGATACACGTCGCCTACATGGACGACCGCCATGTGGAACGCGCCGTCATCCAGAAATTCGAGCCGGGCGACGACTGGGAGTTCGTGAAGCCAAGCGAAGGCCTGGAAGCGGCTTTGGCGACTGAGCCGCCAGTCCTATATGTGCGCGTCGACAACGATCTGCTCTGGAGGAGGCTCTGAATGATTTCCAGGATCGAGTCCGTGGAGACGGGAGCGGAAGCTAGGGTCATGCGGAATCTGCGTCTTCGCTATGAGAGCGACGGCTTCGCCTTCACCGAGCAACCTGGCGCTACGGCGTTGCCAGACTTCTTTGGCGGCTATAGGCCAGACGCCATCGCCGTGAGGGGAGACGAGAGGATCGCGATCGAAGTGAAGCCGAGGCTGGCGCCCACGACGGCGCCGAAGCTTGCGAAAATCAAGCGGCTGTTCGATGGACGCGAGGACTGGCGGCTGCATGTCGTCTTCACGAACCCCGACGCCTTGCAGGCGCTTGCGCTGCCGCTTTCGCCGCCGGAGGCGATCCGTGACCGCGTTGCCGAAGCGCGGGCGCTCGTCGGCGCGGGGCATTCGCGCGCCGCTTTTCTGATGGGCTGGACGCTGCTCGAAGCCGCAACGAGAGCGAAGCTTCGCGAGGCCGCGGGTCCTGGCCGCGCCACGGGCACGGTCGTCGAGACGGCGGCGATGCATGGCTTGATCGACCCGGAGACGGCGCGTGGCTTGCGCGATCTCGTCGCGCTCAAGAACCGCGTCGCGCACGGCGACCTTTCGTCCGAGCCAGAAGCCGAGGGAGTCGAGCGCGTCCTCGACGCCGTGGAAGAGGCGTTGACCGCCGAGGCGCCCGGCAACTGATCGAGCCTTCTGGAAGGCGCGTCTTTGAGCGCGTCGACGCTCTCATCGCGCTCGCGCCGAAGGGCGCGGGCCGGCAGATGAGCGAAAAGCGGAAGGACCCGCCGCAAAGGTTTCAGGTCCAGATCCAAGCCGCGACTGTCCGCAAAATCACCGAGCGCGAGGCGGTGCCGGCGTTCCGCAAGGAGGTGACGGCCAAATGCTGCGGCGGCGACGCGACGGGCAAGCGCAAGCTGCTCGACAAGCAGAAGGAAAGCAAGAAGAAGATGCGCCAGTTCGGGCGCGTCGAAATTCCGCGGGAGGCGTTCGTCGGGGCGTCGAAGATGGAGGGGTCGGGCTTTCTTTTCGAGCCCGAGGGCAAAACCGGAGCGATTTGGGGTAAATTGCGACGACTGCGCATAGTGGGGGATGCTTAGCCCAGCGCCGAGGGATGGATCATGAACCGCTCCCAAGCAATTGATCTGCTCCGCCAGAACATGGCTGTGCTGGCGAGCCGTTACGCCGTGACGCGGCTCGCGCTCTTTGGGTCCGTCGCACGCGACGCCGCTCGCGACGACAGCGATGTGGACATTCTGGTGGCCTTCGACGGCCCCGCTACGTCGCAGCGTTATTTCGGCGTCCAGTTCTTTCTGGAAGACCTGCTCGCGCGTCCCGTCGATCTCGTGACGGAGAAGGCGCTGCGAGAGGAGCTGCGACCGTTCATCGAGAAGGAAGCCATTCGTGTCTGACGCCGCGTCGCGCGAATGGCGTTTCTACATCGACGACATGATCGGCTTTGCTCAAAAAGCTCTCGCCTATTCGCAGGGTTTCGACCAAGCGGCCTTCGTCGCGAGCAGCCTCAACTACGACGCCGCCCTGCGCAACCTCGAGCTCATCGGCGAGGCGGCGACACATGTTCCGGAAGCGGCTCGCGCCGCAAATCAGCAAATTCCCTGGCGGCTCGTCATCGCGACGCGCAATCGGCTCATCCACGGCTATCTCGGCATAGACGACGACGTTTTGTGGTCGATCATCCAGGACGATGTCCCGGCGCTGTTGGTCGAGTTGCGCGCGCTGAAGGCCGCGTTGAAGTTGCGTTGACGTACTATCGCTTGCAACAAATATCCGCCTTTCAGACCGCGCAGAAGGGCAGCTCCATGCACACGAAAACGGAAACAAGAGCCCTTCGTCCGTCCTCCGAGCCCGCTGGCATGAGCGGTTGCAATGCCCGCCCGTGCGCGTAGGATGAATCGCATGCAAGCCACCTCCGCCAAAGAACTGCGTGACAATCTGGATGCGGCGATCGATCGGGTGAACGACGCCCACGAACCGCTTCTGATCACGCGCGAGCCAGGAAAGACGCAGGCCGTTTTCATGTCGCTGGACGATTTTTCTTCTTGGGAAGAGACGATCCATTTGCTGCGCAGCCCGCGCAACGCCGAACGCCTGTTGAAGGCCGTCGAGAACCTCGAAGCAGGCGGGGGCGTCGAGCGCCAACTCATTGAATGAAGGTTTTGTTCGACGAGCAGGCCTGGGAGGATTATCTCTACTGGCAAGAAACCGACAAGAAACTTGCGGCCAAGATAAATACGCTCATAAGAGACTGCTGCAGATCACCTTTTTCGAGTCTCGGCAAGCCGGAGCCGCTTCGAGGGAGGCTCTCGGGCTGGTGGTCCCGCCGGATCGACCAGGAACATAGGCTCGTCTATCGCGGGCAGGGCGAAACTCGCATGATCGCCCAATGCCGGCATCATTATTGAGATAAAGATGCAAATGACAAATCCAGGCGCAGTAGCAGAACTTGGAGCTGAATGCGATGCGCTATTTTCGGAGCTTGTCTCCATACAAGACCGAATAAAAAAGAGGCTTTTGGTCCACGCGGACGGGAAAAATCTAAAGGGCGGCGAGCTTGTTGGCTGGCTCGGCGAGATTTACGGAAAGCTGTTGCTGGGAGGCACGCTCGTAAATGACGGCAAAGAGCACGATTTCGTTTCGAGCGACGGCCGTCGTATTTCGGTCAAGACGAGAAATGGAAAAAATAGCGGGTGGAAGAAGTCGAGCGCGATACCGAAAATTTAAGGTGGCGACTGCCCAACGCATTTGTTGTTCGTTCACCTGAATGACGACTATTCGATTGATAGGATGTGGTTATTCGAATGGCGTGAATTGTTGGATTCAGGCAGATTCAAAAAGAATTTGGTGCGGGGGGAGCATCGCTCGTATATCTTTTCCATCGACGAGAAAAATGATGTTGCGAATGTCGTCTACAGCAAGGTTCGCTGACGCGCTTGCCGGCAGTCCGTCCTCATCCTGCCCTGCTGCTCCCAAACCTGCTATACTGCCTCTGCGTTGGATACTCTCGCCCGTCCGCCAACGATCGCGCCCCGCGCGGGAGACGGCGGCATTCTCGCGGCATCGACAGGAGACGCCCGAATGACTGGCGCGCAAGTCGAGCTGCCGCCGCTGATGACGGTGGCCGATTTCGTCGAATGGCCCGGCGACGGGACCGGCGCGCGCTATGAACTCGTCGACGGCGTGCTGCGGGCGATGGCGCCGCCGAGCGACACGCATGGACTCATCCAGTCGAACCTCGCCGTCGCCATCGGCCTGCATCTGCGGATGAACCGTCCCGGCTGCCGGATCAACATCACGCCCGGCGTACAGCCGCGCCTGCGCGCAAACTGGAATTTCCGCATTCCCGATCTCGGCGTGACCTGCGCGCCCAACAGCCCCGGCGCGGCGATGACGCCGGAGCCGATCCTGCTGATCGAAGTGCTCTCGCCCGGAAACGCCGCCGACACTTGGGACAATGTGCCTCACTACGCCTCACCGCCGAGCGTCGCCGAGATATTGATCGTGCATTCCACGCGCATGAGGGCGGAACTGCTGCGTCGCGCCGCCAATGGCGATTGGCCTGAAAATCCCGAGGTCATCGACGCGCAAGGCGTGGTGGAACTGGCCTCGATCGGGTTGGATTTACCTCTCGCCGAGGCCTATGCGAAGACGCATCTGGCGCGGGACTGAGGGCGTCGAGAGCGCCTCGGCCCGGTTCTTCGCCGCCGTCGCCAATAAATTTCGGTGTTTCCCCATCTTCGCCGCACTGCGCAATTACGAAAAACTCATGACAGCCTTTCAGCTTGCGGCGCGCGCGCGCGCGTGCTTATTTTGTCGCGGACAAAACATTGGCCCGAAACCCTTTTGACAGGAGACTCGCATGTCCTCCGAAAAACCCCTTACTCCGCTGACCTATTGGCAATGGGCCGGACGCATTTTGCTGGCCTGTCGCGTCAGCGTCGTCAGCGCGCTCGCCGGCCTGCTGCTCTTCGCCTTCGTGCCGCAGGCGCGCGATCTCTTCGGCGACATCACCTATGGCCCCTTGCCTTACAGCCTCTTCGGCTGGGTCATGTGGCTGCTGTTCTTCGCCTATGTGTTTCTCGTCTGGGCCTTTCCCGTGCATTATGCGGCGCGCGCCGTGCTGGAGCGCAGCGACGCCTGGATGATCCCGGCGCGTCTGCGCAAGGCGCTGGACGACGCGCCGGATTGCGAAGGCCGCGTCGCGCGGGAATTGCGGCGCATTCGCGAGGATATGGCGGGCTGGCTCACCTGGACGCCGCGCGTCCTCGGCGCGACGCCCTTCTTGGCCGTGCTCATCGGCCTCTACAAATCCTCGCGCGTCGTCGCCGACACGCAGGCCGCCTTGCCGGCCTCGGCCGACGCTTATTGGCAGATCGTCGTGCTGACGGCGCTCGATCTCGTCATCGGCGCGGGCTTCGTCGGCTTCCTCCTCGTGCGCAAAAAACTCTTCGCGCGCAGCCTGGGCTCGAGCGCCCGATTGGCGAGCTTCGTCGCGCTGGCTTCCGCCCTGGTGATTTCGGCGGCTTTCTTCTTTTCCTATTTCGCCCCCTTCTATCAGGCGGGCCTTGCGCCGCGCGCGCTGATCGTGCCGTTTCTCTTCGGCAGTCTCGTGTTCATCGCCGCGGCGCTGGCTTGGGCGAGCGACCTCTTCGGCGCGCCGCTGCTGTTTCTCGCCATCGCCGCCGCCTTCGGCGTCTCCGCCTTCAACACGCATTTCAACGATCTGCGCGAATTGCCGGGCGCCCCGCAAAATCTGGCGCAGCGGCAGATCGAGATCGACGACGCCGTCGGAAAATGGAAGCGCGCCAATCATTGCGACGGCGACGGCTGTCCGCCGGCGCTGATCGTCGCGGCCGAGGGCGGCGCGAGCCGCGCGGCCTTCGCGGCGGCGACGGCGCTCGGCGAGATTTTCGAGCGCGCCAAGGAACTGCCCGACCACGCGGACAAGCCGGCGTCGCCGGCGCGGCGCGTCTTCGCGCTGTCCGGGGTCTCCGGCGGCGCCTTCGGCGCGGCGACGATCCGCTCGGCGCTGTGGGAATCGCTGGAGCGGCCGGACGGGGAGCCGCCCTGCCGGGTCGCTCCAGATTACTGGTTCGGCGCCAAAAGCGCCGGGGCGCAAGAGCGCGTGCGGCGCGACTGGCGCGCCTGCCTGCAAGCGCTGGTCTCCGGAGACTATCTCACCGCGGCCTTCGTCGGCCTCGGCTTTCGCGACAATCTCTCGCCGCCGGCCTATGTCTTCTCGGGCCCCTCGATCCTGCAGGACGATCGCGCCGCGCTGGTCGAGCGCGCCTGGGAGAGCTATTTCGACACGGTGCTCGCGGGCGCCAAGCCCTGGCCCTGGGACGCCTCCGCGACGAAAGAGCCCGAGGCGCCGACGGGACTGCGCCGGCCTTTCGGCTATCTCGCGGAGGAGCTCGACACGCACGAAGGCGCCTGGCTGCCGGTGCTGATGCTGAACGGCACGTCTGTGGACAGGGGCGTGCGCATTCTCGCCTCCGACCTTGTTTCGACCGAGCCGGGGACGCCACGCCAAGGCGCGCTCGGCGGGCGGGCGCCGCTCTATCCCGCCGCCTTCGATCTCTTCGAGATGCTGTCGACGCCCTGTCCGCCGCGCGCGGTCGACCACGACGCCTGCGCCGATGCGCACAAAGGCTTCGACGACGTCCCGAGCCGGCGCGACGGCGCCGACGTGCGGCTCTCGACGACGGCGATGCTCTCGGCGCGCTTTCCCGTGGTGTCGCCCGCCGGAACGATCCGCGCCAAGGGCGACGATGGCGACGATGGCGACCGCGTCGTCGACGGCGGCTACTTCGAAAACGCCGGCATCACCACCTCGCTCGACATCGCCCGCGCGCTGCACGATCGCGGCGTGACGCCGATTCTGCTGTGGGTGCAGAACGATCCGACGATCGACGAAGACGAGATCGCGCGGCCGGCGGCGGGCGATGCGCCGAACGCGCGCCGTCACACCAACGACGCCACGGGACGCACGCCGCAATTTCCGCCGCGCGCGGCGAGCACGCCGCGGTTGCGGGGCGCCTGGCCCGGCTGGCTGTCGGCGGTTTTCGCGACGATCGCCGCGCCCTTCGACGCGCTCGCCGCCACACGCGACGGCCATGCGCTGGAGGCCGCCGATCTCGCGCAGCGCCGACTGCAAGAGATGAACGCGCCGTCCTGCGACAGGAACCACTGCAGGCTCGGCGCGAGCTATTTCACCTTCAAGATGTTCAAGAACCCGCGCTTCGACGACAGGCCCGACGCGCCGCCCGAATGCAAGGCGCTGGCGGCCAAGCCGCGGCCGATCATGTCGGAAGTCTCGATGAGCTGGTGGCTGTCGCAATCCGTGCAGGCCGAACTCGACGCGCAACTTTGCGACAGGCGCAACCGCGACAGCCTGAGCGATTTGCAGGAGAGATTGTCGCAGAAGTTGAAGTGAGGGGGGAGTGGCGCGCGAAAAATCGCGGCACGCCAACGCCATTGCGTGGATGCGTTTTTCGACATAGCCTTCGTGTGAAAGCGAGGCGGCCGGACGCTGCGGTCACGCGTTTCGAGGCCTCGTTTCGGAGAGAGCCCAAGGCCCTTCTCGGATCGCGGTCGCTCGGATCTTCCGCCCTGCAAAGCGAAAGGGTTTTTCGATGCATTTCCCCGATCCGCACTTCGCCCCGTCGACCAGCGGCGCCAAGACGCTCGCCGTCGTGCTGCATGGATTTTCCTGGCCGCAAAATCTGGCGGCGGCGCTCGAATTCGTCGCGAACGGCTTCAAGGGGTCGAGCCACGAAAGAATGGACGGCCTCATCGACATCGTGCGCGACCAATACGCCGCGGACGGCGTCGATGTCTACGCGCCGAAATTGCCTTATTCGAACCCGCTGGATTCGACCGGCGCAAATGAAATCGTCGCGCGGTTGGTCGAGGACATCGACGAAGCCTGGGGCAAGAAGCCCGGCCAATACGACAAGATCGTCTTCATCGGCCACAGCATGGGCGGCGTCCTGCTGCGGCGCGTGTTCCTGGCGGCTTCGCCAAACCCGCCGGACTACGACGGCGTTCATCGCAATCGCGACGATTTGTGGGAACGGCTGACCCGCGACGGCAAGGAGATACCCAGACCCTGGGCCGAAAAGGTCGAGCGCCTCGTGCTGATCGCCACATGGGACAAGGGCTGGAGCATATCCGACCGCGACGGCTGGTTTTACTCGGCGCCGCTGAACGTCCTCGGCCTGCTGGGGCATTTGTCGCAGATCACCGGGGAGAAACTCGATTACGCCGGCACCATGTTCGATTTGCGCCGCGGCGCGCCCTTCGTCGTGCAGACGCGGCTGCTGTGGCTCGCCTATCGCCGCTGGCACAATCTCGCGCACGGCGCCCCGGTTCCGAATCGCCAGGCCGGCACGCCGGCGAAGGGCGGGGATCCGCTCGTCGTGCAAATCATCGCCACGCAGGACGATTTCGTCTCGCCGAGGGATCAGGTCGACAACGACGTGAACGGCTTTGCGCCGGGCCATCCGAACCCGCGATATTTCCTGCTGGAAATGCCGGAGACGAACCACATCGGCACGATCACGTTCGATGAAGCGCATGCCGGCGCGCTGGCGAAGATCCGCGCCGATGTTTTTCGGGCGGCGCTCGAGGCCCGGAGCTTCCCATATGCGCCGCCGGGCGGCGCCGGCGAAACGGTGGCCGCCGCCGATCCCTTGCTCTTCGACGATGTTCCGAACGCGCCCGACGACAGCGTGAACCGCGCCGTCTTCGTCATTCACGGCATCCGCGACAATGGCTATTGGACGCCGCGCATCGCCAAGGCCATCAAGGAGGCCGCCGCGGCGGCCGGAACCACGGCGGCGCCGTTCATTCAATCCATTACCCCCACCTACGGCTATTTCGCCATTCTTCCTTTCCTCCTGCCCTGGATCAGGCGGCAGAAGGTCGAATGGTTCATGGATCAATATGTGAACGCCAAGGGGGTGCGATTCAAAGTTGTGCGGAGTAAATTCGATGTGATTCGCTTTGGGAGGGGAAGGCCGATGACGGGCTCGCATTTGAGTGACGAAGCGCTGGTTGCGTTTTTACGCGGGCATCCCGAGCTT
>Ga0265328_10000063_pt1 | contig 61942 bp, 53 predicted proteins | sample 41624metaG_FD_202086 | JGI IMG/M metagenome (GOLD analysis project Ga0265328, IMG submission 202086) | Rhizosphere microbial communities from Carex aquatilis grown in University of Washington, Seatle, WA, United States - 4-16-24 metaG | ecosystem: Host-associated > Plants > Roots > Rhizosphere...
ACTGGCCAAATTAAGCACGGCACCAGCGGTATTGGCCAACACGACTGCGGAGGTATCAGCGATGGCGTTGCCGCCTGACACCGTCAGCGTGCCGGCATTGATATTAGTCGCACCGGTGTAGGTGTTGGCACCGCCCAATGTCAGCATGCCGGTGCCGGCCTTGGTGATTCCACCGGTGCCACTTATCACGCCGTTATAGGTGCTGCTGGTGTTACTTGCATTTCCAATCGTGAGCGTATTTGCGCCAAGTGTAGTTGTTCCCGTGCCCGTCATGGAACCAATCGTTTTAGCGGCTGCAATGGTGAATGCTGCATTATTGGCAACGCCCGAGCTTTGTGCAATTGTGCCTGTTGTGTTGAGCGCTAATGTCCCGGCGTTTATTGTCGTTGCGCCAGTGTAGGTATTTGCCAGTGACAACGTTGCTGTACCTGCACCATTTTTAATTAAGCCCCCCGCGCCGCCAATAATGCCTGTACCGCTTTGGGTGACATTACCCGTTGCATTCAGTATGAGTGATGATGCAGCCGTGCCAGTAGTAATAGCCGCATTAATTGCGATGGTGCTATTTGCCGTGAGCGTCAATGAATTGCCAGATGCCCACGTCACAGGGTTGGATACAGTGATACTACCTGCGCTCGCAGCCGGGGATGCCGTTGTTACCACCACGTTATTTGATGCAAGTGCAGTCTGTAGTGTCGTCGTATTTAAAATAGATGTTGCGGTACTAGCTTCCTGAAAAATGCCAGCGGCTGGTGACTCAATTGTGTTGACTCCCGTCGAGATAGTAATGTCCGTTGGGTCTAGCAACAAGGTGCCCGCAAGTCCGTATGACGCTGAAGTATCGACAATGCCATTAAAATCCAAATAATTTTTTCCCGAGACCTCAACGAACCCGCCATTGCCACCACTAGCGCCACCTTTGGTTGAAATGCTGCCGTAATAGCGTGAAATATCATTAGCCCAAACAATAACTTTGCCACCATCGCCAGTGTTTATCGCGTCAGCATTGATACTAGCGCCTTGTGAGATGTAAGTAGCGCTAGCGTTTTGAATGTTTGGATTTTTGCCTTGGTAATCGCCGCCGATTAGCACTGTGCCCCCGCCAGCATTGCCGCTAACATCTACACTTGCACCATTAAGCAAAGCGACATGGTCGCCTGTAATAACGACTTCACCACCTTTAAGGCCGTTGGCATTGCCCTTTTCGATGATGCTGCCAGATACCAGAACCGTGGAATCATTGCCGCCCTCCAGTCGAATCACACCATTACGCTCTGAGAGGCTATTGGCCTGAATTATGCCATCCACATTGATAGCTGCGGTACGTGCATTGGTGGCAAGCTGGACCATTCCACCGTTAGCAGTGATGCTGCCAGTTTGATTAATAGCAGCTTGAAGTGCATCACCACTTAACTTAACCTGCACCAAGCCATCGCCATAAAAATCGAGCATGGCGGATTGCGAAGAGCCAAACACCACACTGCCTTTATTGGCTTGCAAAGTGCCGCTATTTTCCACGCTATTGCCGAGCAAGATCAGATAGCCTCCATCAGCAGTGCGTATCACCCCCTGATTAACCACAGAGGTACCAACCGAATCATTGGGATCTGCATAAAAGCGATAGTTGCCGTTAAGAAAATCGGCGTTATTAATGCGCATAGTGGTTGCTACAAGACTACCTACATCCACCTGCGCTCCGCGACCAAATAATACGCCATTGGGATTAGTTAAAAAAAGGCTGCCAGTGGCACTTAAGCTGCCAAAAATTTGCGATGGGTCGGAGCCAACAACTCTGAATAACGCTATTCCCTGAACTGGCTGATTAAGCCTAACAGCCTCATTGGCAGCAATGCCAAATGATTGCCAATTTACAATAGCCTGCTGACTAGTTTGATTAATATTCAAAGACTGTACACCACGTACAAAGCTTGCACTACCCGCTTGCACTTGCTCTCCCAACGGCAATGCTTGCGCGTAACTAAATGCGCTACAAATAACAGCAGTCAGCAAGATTCTCATGCGAGCCTGTTGCGTTAAATTGAAGCATCTTTTAGCTTTTTTAGTCTTTTTCACCTTTTTTTACCAAAGTTTCATTATTTTTCTAAAACCCCGTTTGAATCTGAGCCCATGCTCTAGTCTCATACTCAGTTGCGGCACCCTCAATCTGGCTTTCCTGATGCGACAGCGTTAAATTTAGTAGCCATTTCTTTGTTAGCTGCACATCAACGCCTGCCCCATAATGGGATGACTTAACATGATTGTCACTGGTTAATGCATTTTGATCAATAATACCGCTACCATAATCAAAAAACATATATGGACTAAACTCAGGACTTTTTAATACAGGCAAAAAACTAGCCAACCATGCTGCTGATGACATGATCTTCCTTAACTCAAGCCCAACAATTAACCCTCTGTCAACGGAGGTAGGGAGCTCGCCAAAGTCACGCCATCGATTTATCCCACCAATTGCCAATTTTTCCGAGCTATCCAAATTTTTATTACTGCCTTGGAACTCAGCTCTCATAATAAAATTAAACGCTGGAGATATAGGCTGGATGCGGGATCCAAACAAATTATATTTAACAAAATTACCTGCAGTATCAGCACCTGTGGCGTCTAACGATTTTGCCAAACTGTTCTTAAAGTTAACATCAGCAAACTTAAGATTAAGGCCTAATTGATTGAATCCATTCAGTCTAATATCACGCCAGTCACAAAACAAGCCCATCTCAATTGCACTAATGTCGCGATGATCTTCTAACGAAATTGCTGACACATCGTCCGTAATGTCTTTATAAGAAAGTCCAAGTCTTGTAGTGATATTCGCTTGCCTAGAACGTAACACCGGCTGATCCAAAAACGCACTTGCATAGGAAGTATGGCCTGTTGCATCCAATGCTGAAAACTCGCCTCCTAAACGATAGTCCGAGTATCCAGCATTTAAATTCAGCATTGTACCTGTAGCAAAAATAGGCGTTATATACCCAAACTGAGCACTGCGCTGGCCTCCGTCGGTTGAGGTTTTTAAGTTCAAGCCTAGCTGATCTCCTCTGCCAGCAAGGTTATTCAGAAATATCCCCGCACTGAACACCCCCCTGCCAGTAAAGCGATTGCCATAATTATTAACTGCGAGAAATCCAGTAATCTTAGGCAGTGCCTGCACTTCGATATTAATATCACTGTACCCCACATCTTTTCCAGGAGACAACTCAGAAACCACTTTTATTGCAGGTAATGAGTTAATTAGCGTTACATTTCTAACCAAATTAGATTCTGTAATTGCATCGCCATTAGTCAGGCCATGAGAAGCCATTTTTTTTAAGAACACTTCATCTATATTCCCTGCTGCTTGCATCTTCAGCTCACCCAAATAGCCTTCTACTACTGCGACTACTAAAGTATTCTGGGTTATATCCTGCTCTGGTAGATAGGCTTCCGCAAGTATAAAACCATGTTGGCGATAATAATGCGTCAACAAAGCAGTCATTTGATTTAACTCTTTCATTCCCATTGGCTTGCCTAGATACCCATTCAACAGTAACGACAGTTGCGCACTGCTCACGTTCTTATTCCCTATAAATTTAAGGCTGTTGATGGTGACTTGAATATCTGACTGGCTTTGCAATGGAGCAAGGTACGTATCGCCCTCCTTTTTCTCAATCGTTGGGCTTGTAATTACAGGAGGATTTGGTTGAGTCTCTAAACGAGGTAAATTAGCAGGGTCTGGCAAGTTTGGTGCTGCAACAACCGGCGTGAAGACGGTCAGATTAACCAGCACCATTACCATGCGTGTTAACCATTTAAAACCATTTGACCTAAATTGCATAGAGGCTATTCTAGCTCTCTATCGAAAAAAGTAAATAAAATATTTGTATCAAATATTAATGTTATGAATATGTTACGCTGCTTTTCATACAAATTACTACAAGAATGCCCCGTAATTTATACTTACCGCCTGAACTTAAGGCCAAGTTAGATAGCGCCTGTACTCCCAATCGCTCACCGATCGACAATAATCAATCCATTCAGGAGTTTTGGTAGCCAAGAATTCGCCGACATAATCCTCACCTACCGCCTTGGTTAATAAGGTATCTGCTGATAATGCAAGCAACGCTTCACCTAAGGTTTGCGGTAATGTTTTTACCCGATGTCGCTTGGATTCTTTGTCATCCCACTCATAAACATCTTCATCAATCGGCACAGGGGGCACTAATTGCTGCTCCACCCCATCCAGCATGGCGGCGATAGACGAGGCTAGTACCGCATAGATATTGCTGCTGCCATCGGTTAATCGGAACTCCATGCGTCCTGCAACGGCTCTTAAAACCGTAGTACGATTATTATAACCCCAGCCGATATGTGCGGGCGCCCAAGTCGTGCCAGAGAGTGAACGGCCAACAACCAAACGTTTATAAGAATTGACAGATGGCGCGTGAAAGGCTGCCAATGCTGGACTGTGAGCCAGCAATCCGGCGATGCACTCGCGTCCAATCTTTGATAATCCATGTGAATCTGATTTATCCGCCATCACTGCCCGGCCATGCCTATCGGTTATCGAGAGATGTAAATGCAAGCCACTGCCAGGGCGATCTGCAAATGGTTTTGGCATTAAGCTAAAGGTTAAACCTGCCTCTTCGGCAATATGACTGGCCGCCATTTTAAATAAAACAAAGCGGTCGGCGGCTTGCAGTGCATCGCTATAATGATAATTCAGCTCATATTGTCCACTGGCGTCTTCATGATCGATTTGGAACACATCAAAGCCGCATGCTGTAAGACCAGTTTCTATATGGTGCAACACATCGCGTACACGGGCCAATGCTTTTAAATCATAGGATGGCTTATCTTGATCGTCTTTGCTGCAAGGGATTGGTCGGCCATTTTCATCTGTGGTTACCAAAAAAAATTCTGGCTCAATACCGACATTGAGCGTCCAACCACGTGTGTTTAATCGCTCGATTTGTTTTAGCAATACACGCCTAGAACAGCCAGAAAATGGTTTGCCATCTACCACACCATTACACACAATGCGCGCGTAGCCTGGCATCCAAGGCAGCGGCTGTAATGTTTTTAAATCGCCTTGTCCATAAAACTCAGAGCGCGGTCCATAACGTGGCAAACCCGTCCCCCAAATGGAAGGCCCGGCAAAGCCTGCGCCCGCGCCTAGAATATCATCCATATGTGCCAGTGGAATATATTTGCCTTTGGCAGAGCCATGAATATCCACAAACTGTGCGATGATGGTATGCACATCAGCCGCTTGCATACGTTGTCTGGCTTGTTCTATGGTCTCGACTTTCGTCTTTAAAATTGCGTCATCCATCGTTAGGCCTATTACGCTTTTTGTAATGCGCGATCAAGTATATCAAGCGCCTCGTCAAATACCGCATCCTGAATAGTGAGTGGATACAAAAAGCGTAAAGCATTCACATACACACCACAGCTCAATAAAATCAAGCCCTCATCCAAAGCAGCTTCTTGAACCCGCTTCATGGAGTCGGTTGATGGCTCACCCGTTTTTGGATCAAAAAATTCCGCTGCAATCATTGAGCCTAAACCGCGCACTTGTTTCAATGCAGGCCTTTTGGTTTGCGCTGCTTTGAGTCGTTTGGTAAGTTTTTCGCCTAAGTAATTCGCACGTTCAACCAGTTTTTCTTCTTCAATAATATCAATCACTGCGTGCGCCGCCGCAATGGCCAGCGGATTACCTGCGTAGGTCCCACCAAGTCCGCCTGGCGCGGGACCATCCATCACTTCTGCCTTACCACTCACAGCAGAAAGCGTGGTTCCGCCCGCCATGCTTTTTGCCATAGTCATGATATCAGGCAACACATCATAATGTTCCGCAGCAAACAATTTTCCGGTACGGCCAAAGCCAGTCTGAATTTCATCGAATATCAGCAATATGCCATGCTCATCGCACAACGCACGTAGCGCCCGCATCAACGCTGGCGGTGTCACGTAAAAACCACCCTCACCTTGCACTGGCTCAATGATAATCGCCGCAATGCGCTTGGGATCAATATCTGCTTTAAATAACGTTTGTATTGCATTTTTAGCATCTTCGACACTGACGCCGTGCAAATCAATAGGAAACGGCACGTGGTAAATCTCGGCAGGAAAAGGCCCGAATCCAATTTTATAGGGTGCTACTTTGCCTGTAAGCGCACAGCCCATCATAGTACGGCCATGGAACGCGCCAGAGAACGCGATGATGCCTGGGCGGCCTGTACTGGCGCGTGCGATTTTTATAGCATTTTCCACAGCCTCTGCACCGCTAGAGAAGAAACAAGTTTTCTTTGCATGCGTACCCGGTGTCAGTTTGTTAATACGCTCGGCTAAAGTCACATAACTTTCGTATGGCAACACCTGATAGCAGGTATGCGTAAATTTTTGCAATTGTGCTTCAACTGCTGCCACTACTTTGGGATGTCGATGACCTGTATTCAGTACCGCAATACCGCCCGCAAAGTCTATATAGCGGCGACCCTCCACATCCCACACTTCTGAATTTAAGGCTCTCTCGATAAAGAAATTTGCCATCACGCCAATGCCCCTCGGTGTGGCGGCTAGGCGGCGATTGTGCAAATCTTGGTTGCTTGCTAACTTGTCTGTGACTGTATTCATAATATTTTCCTCTTGATTAGGCAAGCCGAATCCAAGTTGTTTTAAGTTCTGTATATTTTTCTAGCGCATGCAGAGATTTATCTCGCCCATTGCCGCTTTGTTTAAAGCCGCCAAATGGCACGGTTATATCATCTTCGTCATAGCTATTCACATGCACAGTACCTGCACGCAAGGCTCGTGCTACCAAGTGCGCGCGCGAGATGTCACTCGTCCACACTGCTGCGGCCAAGCCGTATTCGGTATCATTGGCAATTTTTATTGCTTCTTCCTGCGTGTCAAAGGTAATGATGGAAAGCACCGGTCCAAAAATTTCCTCAGCTGCGATAGTCATTTCGTTAGTAACGTCATCAAAAATGGTTGGGCTAATATAATACCCGCCTGTGTCTGCACGCACTCGTTCGCCACCCGCCAATAAATTCGCCCCTTGCGACCTACCGCTGGCGATGTATTTCAATACCGTTTCCATCTGTCCACAGTCCACCATAGCCCCCATTGTAGTATTAGCATCCAGCGGATTACCTGGTTGGTAATTAGGTAACTGTGCCATTAATTTTTTAATGAACTTATCCTTGATAGTTCGCTCGATTAATAATCTTGAAGGTGCATTGCAGCTTTCACCTTGGTTATAAAAAATTGAGCCTGCCGAAGCCTCCGCCGCCCGATCTAGATCTGCACAATCTGCAAACACGATATTGGGAGACTTGCCGCCTAATTCGCACCAAGCGCGCTTGAGGTTACTCTGCCCTGCCATCACTTGTATTTTTTTGCCTACCGCAGTCGAGCCGGTAAAAGCAATGCAATCTACATCCATGTGCAATGCCAATGGAGATCCAGCATCTGGACCGAAGCCAGGCACTACATTCAACACGCCAGCAGGAATACCTGCTTGTAAAGCCAGGTCACCTAATCGCAAAGCAGTAAGGGGAGATTTTTCAGAAGGTTTGAGTACCACGCTATTGCCTGCCGCTAAGGCAGGCGCAATTTTCCAAGCAGCCATTGCAATCGGATAGTTCCATGGCACTATCGCTCCCACTACGCCAATCGGCTCCCGTGTAATCATCGCCAGCGTATTATCCGCAGTTGGCGCAATTTCATCGTAAACCTTGTCAATCGCTTCGCCGAACCAGCGTAGGGTGTTAGCGGCAGAATTAACATCGGTATTTAGACTCGCGGTAATCGGCTTACCCATATCCAGCGTTTCTAACAACGCCAATTCTTCACGGTTTGCGAGGATTAAATCGGCAAAGCAAATCATGGTTTGCTTGCGTTCGCGTGGCGACAATCCCGCCCAGCGCCTATCATTAAAAGCGGCGCGTGCAGCACTTACTGCCAAATCTACATCTGCAGCTTTACAGCTGGCTACATGAGTAAGTTTACGGTTATCAATCGGCGAAAAACATTCAAAAGTAGCGTCATCGGCTGCATTCACGCGCTTTCCATTAATCACTGCACGTCCGTCAATTTTTAGAGCTTTAGCGCGGGCATGCCAATCTATAGCGTCAGCCATTATTTATCCAACCCTGCCATAGCGATATATTTAATTTCCAGGTATTCATCAATGCCGTGATGCGAGCCTTCACGTCCAAGTCCGGATTGCTTGACTCCGCCAAATGGTGCGACTTCATTAGAAATCATGCCGGTGTTGACGCCGACCATGCCATATTCCAGCGCTTCAGCAACACGCCAAATGCGGCCAATATCACGGCTGTAGAAATAAGATGCCAAACCAAACTCGGTACGATTGGCCAATTCAATGACTTCACCATCCGATTTAAAGCGGAATAACGGTGCGACTGGTCCAAAAGTTTCTTCTTTAAAAATAAGTGAATCAGCAGTCACATTTGTCAGCACAGTCGGCTCAAAAAAAGTGCCGCCGAACGCATGTCGCTTGCCACCTTGCATAAGTTTTGCGCCTTTTTTGACAGCGTCCGCAATATGAGTTTCAATTTTTTCAATGGCTGCAATATCAATGAGTGGGCCTTGTGTGACGCCTTCTGCAGTGCCATCACCTACTTTAAGTGCGCTTACTTTGGCAGCTAATTTAACTGCGAATGCATCAAACACGCCATCTTGTACAAATAACCTATTCGCACATACACAAGTTTGGCCTGCGTTGCGGAATTTGCTGATCATGGCACCCTCCACCGCTGCGTCTAAATCAGCATCGTCAAACACTATAAATGGTGCGTTGCCGCCTAATTCAAGTGATAATTTTTTAATAGTATCTGCGCATTGGCGCATCAAAATACGCCCTACTTCTGTGGAACCTGTAAATGACAGTTTGGTAACAATCGGGCTTTCACACATCACAGCACCGATTTCGCGCGCTTTACCAGTGATCACTTGCAGCACACCGCTTGGCACACCCGCCTCTTCTGCCAACACCGCTAAAGCGATGGCTGATAACGGTGTTTGCTCGGCTGGTTTAATAATCATGGAGCAGCCAGCGGCCAGTGCTGGTGCTGCTTTGCGCGTAATCATGGCAATAGGAAAGTTCCATGGTGTGATAGCCGCGGTGACACCAATCGGTTGCTTGATGACTAACAGCCGGCGATCGTTAGCGGGACTGGGAATTGTCTCACCATAGACGCGCTTGGCCTCCTCGGCAAACCACTCAATAAAACTGGCACCGTAAGTCACCTCACCACGTGCTTCTGCCAATGGTTTGCCTTGCTCACTTGTGAGTATTTGCGCCAAGTCTTCACGGTATTGAATAATCAGATCAAACCAGCGTTTGAGAATGACTGCTCTTGCTTGTGCAGTAAGCGCTTTCCAAGATTTTTGTGCTGCGTCCGCCGCTAAAATTGCACGCTCAGTTTCAGCTTTACCCATGCGTGGCACTTGGCAAATTACATTGCCATTGGCGGGATTAGTCACGGTAATTTTTTCACCGGAATCCGCCCCAATCCACTGCCCTGCGAGCAACGTACAATTATGCTTAAGTAATGCTGAATGGTTTAACTGTAGAGACATATTATTTTCTGCTTTAATCGTTGGATTTGCTTCTTAATTGGCCAGCTAGCGATATCTGTTTTATGCTTATGTACTTAAATTTAAAAAATAATTAATTTAATTACTATTCTTACTTAACCCATTTAAGTGGCAACCCAATACAGGTTGCCACTTGATGGATTTGCAGTTTTAGAAGTTTAAGACTGTTGATAAGCCAAACATTTGGTTGTTATCTTTGTAAGAGCCGTCTTTAACATATTGAAACACTGGAATATTGGCATGATCAAAGCGGAACTCAGCCTTAAACATCACATTGGGATTAAATGCGTAATCAAGCCCTAAAGACAGTGCGCTTCGGTTTGCACCTTTTGTTACTACGAAATTTGGATCAAATGTCGCACTTGTAGGATCAGTTTTAGCTACATCTTCGGCCGTTGGACCAAACCCATTTAAACCGTCTTGACCACCTGCAGCTATGGTACCTCCACCGTTTTTATCATTTTGCAGATAATCCAGGCGTACGACGCCTTCAAGAGTAGGTATAAATTTATAGGCCATTAATGCTGAGAAGCCCGCCCACTGTGCCTTCCCACCATTAAATGCACTATTTTTCCATTGTCCATACATTGCGTGCCCATTCAATGTCACTGCGCCTCGGGTATAGAAGCCATCCACGCCTATCATATCCAACCATTTGGAAGGACTTACATCACCACCACCTGCATATTCACCTTCAACACCAGAAAAACCAAAACCACTATATTCATTGATAGTGTAATCACCGCGATATACCAACACCTGCCCTTTATTATGGTCAGCTCTATTTGAGGTGTTCATATTCGCAATCATACCCTTCATCTCCAGATTGCCTCTGGTAATATCAACCCCGGCACCTGTATAAAATGACGGTATAGCAAAATCAAATAACAGGTTATGCGATATCAATTTTTGCTGGTCAGAAAAGTAATATTCATAACCGCTCCAATCGGGGAATTGTCCGGCAATAAAGCGGGTATTGGTATCGCCGTTTAGCGGCACAGACATGCTGGCTTCCTGCAGAATTGAGCCTGTATTTGTACTCTTGTTTGCCACTAAGGTTACTTTAAATTTAGTACCGCCTTCCATTTCTTTATCTAGCTGCAATCGCGATTGGCCAAAATAAGAGTTGTAATAGGTATAAATAGAATTACCTGTAGCATTGGTATTGCCATTAAAGTTACCCAAAAAGTTAAATCCGCCGCTGCTTCTGGCGCGGTTATAAATATAAGTAGGGTCTATCATGCCGCTAATTTTCAGGTCTTTAAATCCAGAGCTCTCACGACTATTTTCCAGTGCTTCTACTTTAAGACGAATACGACCAAGCTCTTGCTGCTCATCGACATCACCATCAATGGCTGGGCCTTTCTTAGCCTCAACTACTTGTTCGACCATTGCTTGAAGTTTCGTCACTTGGCTTTCAAGCTGCTCGATGCGCTGCTTCATTAACTGCTCTGATTGTTCATCTGCATAGGCCGGAATTGAACCGCCAAACAACACGGCAATAACCAATGCACTCATTTTAGGCAATAGCATGTTCGATTCGTTTTTATATCTCATCTTTATCTCCCCTTAAAATTCTTTAACTAACAATAAACCCCGATTTATTACTGTTACTTTCTAAACTCTTGCTACTGATTACCATCGCTATAAGCTTGTGCCACTTCCCGCATGCGTTGTTTTTCGGCGCGGGATTGATAAATACTAGAAACGATGACTGCAATACTCACAACTGCAATCGTCACCGCTGCAACGGCATTAATGGATGGACTTAGGCCCAGCCGTGCACGCGAAAAAATTACCAAAGGCAGTGTTGTTGAGCCTGGCCCAGAAAGGAAAGCAGACAGCACGACATCATCGAAAGACAGAGTGAAAGTAAGTAAAAATGCAGATACCAAAGCCGGAACAATCAGAGGGAAAGTGACAAGTGTGAATACTTGAAACGGTTTACAACCAAGATCCATGGCGGCCTCTTCAAGTTTACTATCCATTTCGCGCAATCGCGCCACTACTACCACCGCAGCATAAGAGGTACCTACAAAGGCATGACCGAGTAATATTGTCATCAATCCACGCTCTGGATAACCTGACCAACGTTGCAATGAGACCAGCATTAGCAGCAAGGACAAACCTACCAATACATCGGGCATTACCAATGGCATATTAGCCATCGAGGATAATAAGGTGTGGCCTTTGAAGCGGTAACGCACCAGCGCAAAGGCAGTAAAAGTGCCGAACAATACAGAAAGCATTCCAGAAAGAAAGGCCAGTTTTAAAGATAAAAGTACGCCTGCAATGATTTCTCCATCTTGAGCTAATTTGGCATACCATTTAAAAGTAAACTCTGACCATACAGTGACTAAAGGCGAACCATTGAAAGAGAACACCACCAAGGTAACAATGGGTATGTAAAGAAACAGGTAAACTGCAATCATCCAGCTTCTACCAAAAGTATTGGTCATGATGTTGCTCCCTCATAACTTTTGGATTGGTAATGATTGAAGATTGCCATTGGCAGCAGTATCAGCAAGACCATGACAATCGCCACGGCAGAGGCCATGGACCAATCGTTGTTACTGAAAAACTCATCCCATAAGACACGACCGATATTAAGTGTTTGCGGCCCTCCAAGCAACTCAGGTATAACATACTCGCCAACCGTCGGAATGAAAACCAGCATTGAACCCGCAATAATTCCTTGCTTGGAAAGTGGAACTGTCATCAGCCAGAATGTCTTCCACGGACTAGCGCCTAAATCGGCAGCGGCCTCTAGCAATCGAACATCCATTTTTACCAAATTGGAATAGAGCGGCAAAATCATAAATGGCAAATAGGCATAGACCATGCCGATCATTAACGAGAACTGGGTGTGCATTATCTGAATAGGCTGATGAATTAAGCCTGACCAGACGAGAAGGTTGTTAATAACGCCATTGTCTTCTAGCAAAGTTTTCCATGCGTAAATGCGTAACAGAAAGGAAGTCCAAAATGGCAACATCACCAGCATGAGCAGCATGGGTCGCAAATGTGTTTTTGCTCGGGCCATAAAATATGCGAATGGATAACCAAGAATCAAACAGAAAAAAGTATTTTCTAAGGCATACCCGATTGATGATATGAAGGTTTTTACATAAAGCTCATCATGCAAAATAAATAAGTATTTGGATAGATTGATTTTCAGCGTTAGCGTATCTGCTGCCCAGGTCCATAAGTTAGCCACCGAAGCAATATCCATTTCAGACAAGCTGATTCTCATTACTATCAGGATTGGAGCGGCTGTCAGTAAAAATAGCCATATAAAAGGCACGCTGATAACAAACTGCCGTCCTGTCAGATAAGGCTTCAAGAAGGAATGTAATTTTTTCATCATTATTCCCCCTAGTGTGTTAACACAATCATAGCCAAATCATCCCATTGTGCAAAAGCCCGGTCACCCCAAGTGAAACTGCTTTCAAGGTTACGAGTTCGATTTTGTTGCTGCACTTTCAGCACCATACCGGTCGCTAGTTTCAGGTGATAGGTAGTATGCGCACCAAAGTAGGCAATATCTGTCACCTCCCCTTCACACCAGTTATACTTACCTTCTGGTTTGGTTCTAGAGAGTATTATTTTTTCTGGTCGCAGTGCCACGCCAACAGACATGCCGCTAGAGCCGGTAATACCATGGCCTACGTAATGTGTACATTCCGGGCACTTTACTGTGACATGGTCAGGCAGGTCTTCATCCACTACACCTTCAAAAATATTCACATTACCAATAAAGTCTGCAATCAAACGGCTATTGGGCGTTTCATAAATTTCGTCCGGAGTACCTACTTGCAAGAACTTACCTTCGCTCATCACGGCAATCCTTGAAGATATGGTCATCGCCTCTTCCTGGTCGTGTGTCACCAGTACACAGGTTACGCCCACTTCCTCAATAATATTCACCAATTCAAGCTGAGTTGACTCACGCAGTTTTTTATCTAAAGCCCCCAAAGGTTCGTCCAATAATAATAATTTGGGTTGTTTCGCCAAACTACGCGCAAGAGCAACACGCTGCTGCTGACCGCCTGAAAGCTGATGTGGCTTACGCTTAGCAAATTTACCCAGCTGCACCAACTTAAGCAAACTCTCTACACGCTCAACTATCTTATCTTTAGGCATTCCATCACGCCGCAAACCGAAAGCGATGTTTTCCCACACACTTAGATGCGGAAACAAAGCATATGATTGAAACATCATATTAATTGGCCGTTGGTAAGGTGGAAGGTTCGTAATATCCTCCCCTGCCAGGAAAATCTTACCGTTGGTGGGCACTTCAAACCCAGCTAGCATACGTAATAAGGTCGATTTGCCACAGCCTGAGCTACCCAGCAAGCCAAATATTTCCCCTTTTGCCACGGTTAAAGAAACATCATCAACCGCTTTAACTGAGCCATCGTAAACCTTGGTAAGATTTTCGATGCGTAACAAATTATCTTGGTGCAAGTTATTTTTTTCTAGCACCGTGGTTTTTTCAGCCGCCAAAATTTGTTCTCCCTTAACGAACGCACCCAAAATACAAATAAGTTATAAACTAGTCTCTGCAGACTCCGCTATTACAAGCAAAATCTGCAGATACCTATCCGGCCTTTACACTCCTGTTTTAAAGCGGGTATAAAGACGAGTCATCACGCGACGTATATCATTAGGAACTGCGTCTGGCGCTATCATTTTTGCCATGTTTTCATCTGACAAGAAAATGGTTTTATTATTGGCCACTTCGGGCTTGATAAATTCTAGTGAAGCCTTGTTAGGATTTGCATAAAAAACTGTATTTGTCAGGGAAGCATCCACCTGCGCTTTAAGGATGTAGTTAATCCAAGCATGCGCATTATTAGGGTGAGGCGCATCTTCTGGAATGGCCATGGTATCAAAAAACAAGAAAGATCCGCCTTTTGGAATAAGCGCTTCAATTTTTTGACCTGATTTATTATCGATGGCACGTTGACGGGCTATGTTAATATCACCTGACCAACCAAGTGCTACACATACTGAGCCATTTGCCATATCGTTAATGTAGCCAGAGGATGAGAACAGTGAAATATCGGGGCGTACTTTAGCCATAACATCATAAGCTTGCGTGTAATCTGCTGCGACTTTACTGTAAGGATTCTTTCCTAAATAAACCAGTGCGGCTGGCAATGTTTCAGATGGTGCATCTAAAAACGAAATACCACATGATTTCAATTTATTTGTATATTTAGGGTTAAAAATGAGCTCCCATGCATTTTCAGGCATAGGCATGCCACCCAGCGCTGCCTTTACTTTATCCACATTAATACCTACAGTGGTATAACCCCATAGCCAATTTACCAAATACTGATTACCCGGATCCAGCTTGCTCATTTGCGCTAATATGTTTGGATCAAGATTTTTCCAGTTAGGCAATTTGCTCCGGTCCAGCTTCTTCAGCAGACCGCCCTGCATTTGAATTTTTGCCCAGTTAGATGAAGGCACAACAATGTCATACCCTGTTTTACCCGCTACTAGTTTTGCATGTAAGGTTTCATTGCTATCAAAGTTGTCGTAACGGACTTTGATGCCAGTTTCTTTTTCAAAATTTGCAATAGTGTCTGGCGCAATATAATCAGACCAGTTGTAGATATTGAGTACTTTTTCTTCTTCAGCAGCATAACCCGCCGAAACAAGACCCAGTCCTGCAACGACACCAAGCGTTGTGCTTAAAATAAGCTTGTTAAACAACCGTTTATAATGTGGTGATTTCATTAAATCTCTCCAAAAAAATAAAATTACAAAAAAATAACCTGAAAAAAATAATTGCTACTAACAATAACCCATTTACCTAACTAAAAGCACAAGTACTCATTTTTGCTTATACGCCTGTTTTAAAACGTGTGAACAATCGCGTCATGATGCGACGTGTATCGTTATCTACAGTACCTGGTGGCACTAAATTTTTAATGTCAGCATCTGATAAAAAGATTGATTTATTGTTTTTAATTTCATCGTTGACATAAGGTGTAGCTGCTTTATTTGGGTTTGCATAGGTAACCGCATTTGTTATCGCCGCTACTACTTGTGGCCTCATCACATAATTGATGAATGTATGTGCATTGCCGGGGTGTGGGGCATCCTTAGGTATTGCCATGGTGTCCATGAACATGAGGCCGCCAGTTTTCGGAACCAAAGCCACAATGTTTTGCTCCGATTTATTTTCAATCGAACGTTTACGGGCTAAGTTAAAATCGCCTGCCCAACCAAATGCAACACACACATTGCCATTGGCTAAATCTTCAATCTGGCCGCCTGAATTAAAACGTTTAATATCTGGACGTACTTTTTTGAGCATGTCAAAAGCGGCATCGTAATCTGCAGCATTCTTGCTGTAAGCAGGTTTGCCTAAATAATGCAAAGCTGCTGCAAAAACATCAGAAGGGGTATCTAAAAAAGTTATACCACAAGACTTTAGCTTAGAGGTGTAGTCAGGATTAAAGACAAGATCCCAAACATTGTCCGGCATAGGGGTTGAACCTAATGCTTGTTTTACTTTATCGACATTAATCCCTACTGTGTTGTAACTCCACATCCAATCTACTAAATAGGAATTGTCCGAATCAAGTTGAGCCAACTGTGCTGAGATATTCGGGTCCAGATTTTTCCAATTTGAAAGCTGACTTTTATCAAGCTTTTGGTAAAGGCCACCTTCAATTTGCAACTTGGCCCAATTTGATGATGGCACGACAATGTCGTAGCCGGTATTCCCTGCCATTAGCTTGGCATGCAAAACTTCATTACTATCAAAGACATCATAACGTACCTTGATGCCGGTTTCTTTCTCAAAATTTGCTATGGTGTCTGGTGCTATGTAATCTGACCAATTGTAAATATTCAGTACTTTATCTTCTTCTGTTTTTGCATGACAGCCTGCTAAGAGTAACAAAACGAACAACATGCCAAAAACACGTCTGATGAATAACGATTTCATTTAAAATTCCCTAAGAAAATCAAAAAAGAAACAATAAATACAAAATTCAATTAATTCTATCATGTTGAAAATTCTTGTCATGCAACATTCACATTTAACTTGTCATTATTCATTAAACCACGCACTTCCAGGTCTTTAAGTGTCGCATTTAAGCACTTGTAAATCAGTGCCATCATCTCATCAATTTGTGCTTTAGTTGTCACCAACGGCGGCGCAATGATCATGCGATCACCAACAGCCCGCATGATTAAGCCATTTGCAAAACAATGCCCTCGACAAATCATGCCAACTTCTAGCCACTCATCAAAAGCAATGTGGTTTTGTTTGTCTTTCATCAGCACAAACCCTGCCACCAAGCCGCAGGTTTCAGCACCACCCACTAACGGATGTTTGGACAGTTCTGCATATTTAGTTGCCAGATACGGTCCAGTTTCATTTAACACCTTGTCTACCAAACCCTCATTTTCTAAAATTTCAATATTAGCCAGTGCAACAGCACAAGCAACCGGATGGCCAGAATAGGTATAACCATGATTGAATTCACCCCCCCTTTCAATCAACACATCCGCCACACGTTTACCTACCACGACACCACCCAGCGGTATATAACCTGAAGTCACGCCTTTGGCGAAAGTCATTAAATCGGGTTTAGCACCCAATAATTGAGAGCCAAACCATTTGCCAAGGCGGCCGAAACCACAAATCACTTCATCACAAATCAGCAAAATGCCATATTTATCACAAATACGCTGAATTTCTGGCCAGTAGGTTTTTGGCGGAATAATCACACCGCCAGCCCCTTGCACGGGTTCACCAATAAATGCAGCGACTTTATCTGGGCCCACTTCTAAAATCTTATCTTCTAGCCATGAAGCGGCTCGGATACCGAATGCATCCTTGTCTTCATCCGGTGCCAGGCCATAATGATAAGGCTGTTCAATATGCACAATACCAGGAATCGGTAAGCCACCCTGCGCATGCATGCCGCCCATACCGCCTAGTGATGCACCCGCTACAGTTGAGCCGTGATAAGCGTTGTTACGGCTGATAATGATGGAGCGTTCTGGCTGACCTAATGTCGTCCAATAATGACGCACCATGCGCAAATTAGTATCGTTAGATTCTGAGCCTGAGCTACTGAAAAACACATGGCTATAATTATCACCCGCCAGCTTAATAATTTTTTCTGCAAGTTTTACAGCGGGTACATTTGTAGTTTGAAAAAAACTATTGTAATAAGGCAATTCCTGCATTTGCTTAGCAGCCGCATCCACCAACTCCTTACGACCATAGCCCACATTCACGCACCAAAGTCCTGACATCGCATCAAAAATCTTAGTGCCTTCCGAATCCCAAATATAAACACCCTCAGCTTTAGTAATGATACGGGCACCTTTAGCCGACAAGCTTTTATGGTCGGTAAACGGGTGCATATAATGTGCTGAATCTATGATTTGAATGTCTTTAGTAAAATTCATGCTGCTCTCGATTCTGTAATAAATTCAAGTGGTTATACATGCATCAGTAAGTGTTCACGCTCCCACGGGCTAATCACGCGCATAAACTCATCATGCTCTGTTTCTTTAACAGCCAAATACACATCAATAAAATTTTTGCCTAACACTTCATGTAACGCTTTTGCGTCTTCTAGCTCGCGCAAGGCTTCAGATAAACCGCGAGGCAACTGATATTCAGAGGCATAAGCACTACCTGTTGTCACAGCGGTTGGTTTTAATTTTTCAACAATGCCCAGATATCCACAAGCCAACGTCACCGCCATAGCGAGGTAAGGATTAGCATCCGCGCCCACTACGCGATTCTCAATACGGCGCGAATCGGGGTCGGAAATCGGCACACGAATACCCACTGTGCGGTTGTCATAACCCCATTCAATATTGATTGGTGCGGCGCCATCTCGGACAATTCGACGATACGAATTCACATAAGGTGCAAGTAGTGACATAGCGGCTGGCAAATATTTTTGCAGACCTGCGATATATTGAAAAAATAAGGGCGATGCTTCGCTATTTGCCAAACTGAAAATGTTTTGTTTGGTTTTAGTGTCAATCACACTTTGGTGGATATGCATGGCAGACCCAGGTTCTTGTTGCATTGGTTTTGCCATAAATGTGGCATACATGCCATGCCGCATTGCCGCCTCGCGAAGTACACGCTTAAAGAAAAAGGTTTTATCAGCCAGCCACATGGGTTCATCGTGCAAAAAGTTAATTTCCATTTGGCCCGCACCAAACTCATGAATTAGCGTGTCCAACTCTAAACCCATTATTTCGCAATAATCATAGATGTCTTCAAACAGTGGATCAAACTCGTTCACTGCATCAATGCTATATAATTGACGACTGGTCTCTTTGCGACCACTACGACCAACAGGTGGTGATAGCGCTATATCTGGGTCGGTATTACGCTCAATCAAATAAAACTCTAATTCTGGCGCCACGATGGGTGTCCAGCCTAAATCCTTATATAAATCAACCACGCGTCGCAATACGTTTCTTGGCGCGAAATCAATGGGCTTTCCATTATGACCTACACAATCCATAATGACTTGCGCAGTTGGATCAATTGCCCATGGCACCAATCGCAGCGTCGTAGGATCAGGCAACAACACCATGTCTTTATCAGTAAAACCCATCACCCTGTCATAACCTTCATGACCTTCAGGTGATTCCCCAGTGACCGTTACACCAAGTACAGCTTCTGGCAAACGCATCGCGCGTTCGGTGGAAAATTTCTCTCGCGGCAAAATTTTGCCACGTGCCACTCCTGTAAGGTCGGGTACTAAACACTCAATTTCAGTAATGTTATTTTCTGTTAACCAACGATCCATATCTACATGGTTAAAATTAGTTTGGTCAGCCATTGCCATTCTCCCATACCGCTTTTATTGATTCTTTTTTATTCTAAAAATTAAGTCTATTATTTAATCGAATTCAATTCCATTCAAAAACTAATCTGGTGGTTCATTACTTTGCATTCTCATTCTGCAGGCCTCGCCAAAAGCCTTAAAAATCGCTAAATATTGCGGATTCTCCATCACTTTCCACTCAGGATGCCATTGCACGCCTAAAGCAAAAGATTGTGCACCATCCACATGCAAGGCTTCAATTAGGCCATCTGGTGCATATGCTTCTGCCGTCAAACCCTTCCCCAGTCTGTCTATGCCTTGACCGTGAATTGAATTCACCATCATCTCCCTACTGCCGACTATCGATACCAATTGTCCATTGCTCGCCAAATTCACCGAGTGTGCTGGCGCATATTGTGATTCTATAGTTTCATCATTCGCTTCGCGATGGTCATTAAAACCATCTACAGCGTGCACGGCTTGATGCAAACTACCCCCAAACGCTACGTTCAATTCTTGAAATCCGCGGCAAATCGCCAATAGCGGAATACCCGCGTCAATCGTCGAGTGAATTAATTTTAGAGTAAGTGCATCACGTGCCGGGTCTAGCGGTAATGATGAATCATGTACTTCTTGGCCAAAATACGAAGGATGCAGATTAGAAACTGACCCTGTAAGCACAACACCATCCGCAATTTCCAGTAATTCTTCCAACTCAATATGATTACTAATAGCGGGAATGAGCAATGGCAACGCTCCTGCTGCTTCAGCTACAGCCATAATATATTTCTGTCCAACTGCATGAAAAGGATGTGCGCCTAGCTGTTTAACATCAGCAGGCAATAATACTACCGGTTTTCTATTTGCTGGTTTTTGTTTGCTCGTTTTCATTGCATGCTATTCAACAACCCCATCGAAAGTCACTTATCGCCTGTTATATCAATATATTCAAGGATTGCAACAATTCAGTTACAAGTATACTATGCCTTTAATTGGTAACTCTACAAGAGCCATTTAGATTATTTTGATAGAACCACTCTTGAACATATAAATTAAGAAAGCATATTTATAAAAATCTGACGAATGAAGCAACTAGTACTCTCAGAATGGCTATTAACACAACTCAGCCAAAGTAAATTTCCTGTGCGCATGCCCAATCACAGGCGAGTGTACGAGGCTATTCGTCGCGCTATTACTGAACAAGTATTACCCTCTGGCGCGCGCTTACCTTCTACACGTAACCTAGCAACGGATTTAAGTGTATCGCGCAATACCATTCTAGCAGCCTTCGACCAACTGTTGGACGAGGGTTACGTGGCCGCTAAAACAGGCAGTGGCACTTATGTTGTTTATAAACAATCCGAAGAACTCACAAAAAATATACGCACAATAAAACCACTCAACATCGAAGGCAGTATAGGACTTTCTAAACGCGGCTTGGCGGCATCCAACATGCCTAATATTCGACTAAACAATCACCCCAGCAACCATGAAGTACAGCCATTTACTCCCGGCGACGACGATTATTCAAAGTTTCCTTTTGCACTTTGGAGACGTTTGCTCAATCGCCAGTGGCGTGCGCTGAATCCTACCCTGCTCGACAGCAGCCACGAGGGTGGTTATTTGCCATTACGGCAGGCCATTGCCGATTACTTACGCGTATCACGTGCGGTAAATCTCACTGTAGATCAAGTACTAATTACCTCCGGTACTCAGCAATCGATTGACCTGTGCGCACGTTTGCTTACCGATCACAACGACTGCGCTTGGATAGAAAACCCCTGCTATTGGGCGGCACGACGTGTGCTTGAGGTGAACGGATTACAACTACACCCCATTTCTGTAGACAAAGAAGGCATGGCACCCACCACACAAGATTTTCGTGTAAAGCCCCGTCTCATTTACACTACACCTTCGCATCAATACCCCAAAGGCATGGTCATGAGCTATGGTCGCCGACGCTTGTTATTGGATTATGCACAAAATCACAGTGCATGGATTATTGAAGATGACTATGACAGCGAATTTCGCTTTGAAGGCCGGCCAATCTCGTCGCTACAGGGAATGGATCAGGATGGCCGCGTACTGTATTTGGGTACGTTTTCAAAAGTGATGTACCCAGGCATTCGCTTAGGCTACATAGTAATACCACCGCAACTAGTGACTCCCTTTAAAAATGGTCTTTACGAGCTACAACGTCCGGGGCAAGTGATGATTCAAGCGGCCTTAGCTGATTTCATCGAAGAAGGTCATTTTGCCAGCCATATTCGGCGTTTGCGCCAAACCTATGGCGAGCGTCGCCGTTTATTGCAGGCTTCATTAACGTCAATAGCCAAAGTGGGTGCACGCTTATCTCCTGTCGATTCAGGTCTACATTTAGTGGTGGAGTTTGACGAGAAAGTTGATGATGTGCATATAGCTGAAATGGCTGCAGAACAAGGCTTGCGCGTATATCCTCTCTCAAATTATTGCGTAGGAAATAAGCCTGAAAAAGGCTTAATCATTGGCTATGCCTACGCGGCAACTGAACACATTTTGCACTATGGCGATGCGTTGGCGGGAGTGATTCAGAAAGAGCTATCAATGAAACAAAACTCAACCAAAATGGAGTTTAATCATGAGTTTGGATAAGGAAACCCACAACTTACTTGCAAAAGGTGAAGACCCAATAGTTGCAGCATTAGTCTTAGAGATTACTCGACTGCGAAATTCTATCCGCGAACATCAAAGCAAGCGCGGACATGACCTCTGTTGGCTGAATGATCTGGCGTTATGGCAAACAGCTGATGGACAAGCGCAAAACCCACACGATAGTCTGCCTGTACATGATGAATTTCTTGCTGGCTGCGAGAGGTATTATCAATCACGTATTTCTGGTACACCTTTTGATAATCCAGTCATTGTCAAAAAAGTTGTCGATAATTAAAATATCAGCCTAATTTGTCACGTAATTGATACCACGCCATCCCCAACACCAGTGCGGGTGTTCGCAATAATCTCCCCCCAGGGAAGTCATGATGTTTGATTCGTGCGATTAAATCTAAGCGCTCGGCCTGGCCTGAGATCGCCTCCGCCACCAACTTGCCTGCCAGGCCAGTGAGAGCTACACCATGCCCTGAAAAGCCTTGCAAATAATACACATTTGGCGTAACGCGGCCAAAATCTGGTGCACGGTTCATGGTGATATCGACGAAACCTCCCCAAGTAAAATCAACCTTTGTATTAGCCAGTTGTGGAAATGTCTCGATCATGCGTGCTTGCATATCTTCGGTCAGATTGGGTGGTGTGATGGTGCTATAACTTACACGACCACCATAAATCAGGCGTGGCCCATTAGATTGGGTTCTTGCTGAAAAACGGAAGTAATCGAGTATAAAATTGGTATCACAAACTGCTGAATTTGTTGGGATGAGTTTAGCCACTAAATTAAACTCAATTGGCTCTGTACCGATAATATAAGTACCTACAGGCATAATACGCCGCGCTAATGCTGGCGCCAGTTTTGGTGAGACTTCAGGCAAATACATATTACCTGCCAGCACTACAAATTTGGCTATAACTGTGCCAGTTTCTGTTTGCAAGTGTACTGTTTCACCCTTCTGTATGCTGGTTACCGTAGAGTGCTGAAAAATGCGTACACCCAAGCTGTCCGCGCCACTAGCCAAACCAAGACAGTAATTGAGCGGATGCAAATGCCCCCCTCTTTTATCAAAATAGCCATTGTAATAACGCGGGCTGTCAATCCATTGACGAATATCATTGGGTTCAATCCATTGCGCATCATTGTCATACTGATAACGCTTTACCATGTCGTCATACCACTGGCGCAAATACGCACCTTTTCTCTCATTGACTGCAACGCCTAAAAAGCCATCAGCTAAATCACACTTGATATCAAAACGTTTCACTCGCTCGCGCACTAAATCCAGCGCTTCCAATGACATACCCCACACTTGTTTTGCGGCCTCATAACCGATAGATTTTTCAATCACCTCTTGCTCGCAAGCCAGGCCGGCAATTAACTGTCCACCATTACGGCCGCTGGCGCCAAAACCAATGTGGCTCGCTTCTAGCACTACCACCGAATAGCCGCGGTCTGCCAGTTCAATCGCCGCAGATAAGCCTGCGAAACCGCCGCCTACTACGCAAACATCAGCCTCAATATCATCTTGTAACTTAGGGTAAGCCGGCTGCTCATTTGCACTGGCTGCGTAATAAGAGTTTTGTGTAAGCTTTAAATCATTCGCAAGCATATTTATTTTTGCGCAGCAATACGCCCACAAAGCCATGTCCACACCAGAGAAGCCGCTGCATTGGAAGTCAATTCTGCATGGTCATAAGGCGGCGAAACTTCAGTGCAATCCATGCCAACCCAGTTTAAGTCATACCAAGCCTCAAGTAGCGTCATTGCTTGCGCCGTGGTCAGCCCGCCTACTTCCGGTGTGCCTGTACCAGGGGCGAATGCTGGGTCTAACGCATCAATATCAAAGGTTAAGTACAGTGGCGGATTCCCTACATTTGCCATGCGCTCGCGCACTTCATCAATTATATTTTTTAAAGCATCACCATCTTTGCCGCGCAACTCACGCGCAGTATAAATTTTGCCACCTTGATCATTCACAAAGTCACGTGCGGAGCGCTCGCCCGCGGAACGGATGCCAATTTGCACAAAACATGTTGGATCAACTAAGCCTTCTGTAATCGCCTCATACACCCAAGTACCATGGCCTGAAGGCTCACCAAAATGGTCTGTCCATGTATCGCAATGCGCATCAAAATGGATGCAAGCCAACGGCCGTTTGTAATGTGCATGGTAAGCACGCATTAGTGGCAGAGTAATTGAGTGATCACCGCCCAGCCATATCATCGTGCTGTTTTTAATCAGCACTTCAACTTGCGGCATGAGTGCATTTCGCATGGCGTCAATGTTAGTGTTTGGCAAGTTTAAATCGCCCACATCTTTTAAATATTCAAGCGGTGAAACATCAAAAAACGGATGTGTGGCATCGCACAACATTTGGCTGGCAAGACGAATCGCGCTAGGCCCAAAACGTGCGCCTGGTCTATTCGTCACGCTGCCATCCCAATTGATACCTGCGATGGCATATGGCTTTTTAGTTTCCTTATCAATAGGAACTGCATTTTCAATTGGTAACCCAAGAAAACCGCTGGTAGAAAGATAGGCAAACGCGTGATTCATTACTGACACTCCAAATGAAGTTGTATTTGCATCATTAATAATAGGTAGAATACTAATCAAATGCTGGTCTTAAAAATAGTGCCATTTATATTATAAAATCGCTAAACCCACTTTAAACAATAGAGATTAGCACCTTGATCAAAAATATGATTAAGAATATAAACTAAGTAACTGTTTTTGCTAATAATCTAGTAATTTAGTAAAACGTATTAATGCAGAGTGTAATGCGCCAAAATGAACAGCCTTCCAGCGAAATACGCGTACTAAAGACTCCCAGCCTTTTCTTTTCCATAGTTTTTTAGATTAGTGAAACAATCGCCTCAATTTCCACTAGGACATCGCGCGGTAATTTGACAACTTGCACTGTAGCGCGTGCGGGTGTGTGGCTGCCAAAGGTATCACCATACACCTTATTCATGGCGGCAAAATCATCCAGATTTTTTAAAAACACGGTTGTTTTTACCACTTTGTTTAAGCTCGCACCTGCGGCTTCAATCACAGCTTTTAAGTTCATCAATACTTGAGTTGTTTGTGCGGCGATGTCGCCCTCAAGCAGCGTGCCATCTGTTCGCAGCGGAATTTGACCTGACGTGAATAATAAATCGCCAACTACCATGGCCTGTGAATATGGGCCAATGGCGGCTGGCGCGTTGGGAGTTTGAATTACGTGCATGTGAAAACCTTTGTTAAATTAATTTTGAAAGTAATGAATCGTTATTATATTACTGCCATTCTGACGAAAGTCGGAAACTGTTATTTATGTTTTAAATTGCGAGTCAAGACCACAATGACAGCTATTTAAGATTAGTAAAGTTGATTACGCATCTTCATATTTAAACTGTACGCGTTTAACATTACAAAACAACTCGTAAGCAATGGTGCCCGCCGCTTTCGCAACATCATTGGCATAAACTTGATCGCCCCACAACTCAACCAATGAGCCAATTTGAGCAGTTTGTATGTCTGTTAAATCGACAAACATCATATCCATTGATACACGCCCAATCACCTTAGTCATCACACCATCTACCGCCGCAGGTGCGTCAATTGCCGCTCTTGGGTAACCATCTGCATAGCCGCAAGCAACCACGCCGACTATCGTTTCTTTATCCGCTGTGAATATGCTGCCATAACCAATCGATTCGCCCTTAGAAACTTTTCGAATCGAGATAATTTTTGAAGTAAGCTGCATTACGGGGCGCAATTTTGTACCTGTTGTCATGAGTGGATCAGCGCCATACAGCATAATGCCAGGCCTAGACCAGTTTCCTTTGGCTTCCTGCCAGCCGAGAATAGCAGCAGAGTTTGCAAGGCTAATATCGCCGACTTTCAAGTCTTTTATAGTTTGCTGAAAAAGTGCTATTTGCTGCTTGGTGTGCTTGTTGTTTAAGTTATCTGCATTGGCAAAATGTGACATCAGCACAATTTTAATTACATTTTTATGTTGATTGAGTTGCGCATATACTTTTGAAAAATCGGCTGGTGAAAAACCCACACGATGCATACCACTATCCATTTTTAGCCAAATCTGCAGTGGTTTTGCGAGCCTTGCTGCAAGTAAAATTTCCACTTGCCACTGCGCATGCACTACAACCCATAAATCGTTCACTACGATTTCAGGCAACTCCGCAACTTCAAAAAACCCTTCCAACAACAAAATTGGATTTTTGATGCCCGTTTCGCGCAGTTGCAAAGCCTCTTCTAGGCAAGCAACGGCAAAACCATCTGCTTCATTTTCAATAGCTTTGGCGCATTGAATGTCACCGTGACCATAGGCATTGGCTTTAATCACAGCCAGCGCTTTGCCGCCATGCATTTGCTTGGCAATGCGATAGTTATGGCGAAATGCATCTAAGCGAATATGCGCAATGGCGGGGCGAGACATAAATTTATGTGTTTAAAAGTACGTGTTTAGGGTTGGCGTGTTTTTGAACGCTCTTATTGTAGCGAGTTAAGCTTAAGTCGTCACTTTGAATCGCTGGCTTGTGATTTGCCACTAAATCTGCCAACAACTGCCCAGAGCCACAGGCCATAGTCCAGCCTAGTGTGCCGTGGCCTGTGTTGAGCCATACGTTGTTATGGTTTTCAGAGGCTTTCCCAATGATAGGCGTGCCATCCGGCGTCATGGGGCGTAATCCTGTCCAAAATAGAGAGTGCGAAGTATCACCTGCATTGGGAAACAAACCATTTAGCACCATTTCTAAGGTTTCGCGTCGACGCGGATTGAGACTTAAATCAAAGCCTGACAGCTCTGCCATGCCACCAACGCGAATGCGATCATCGAAGCGTGTAATTGCCACCTTGTAGGTTTCATCCATTACGGTAGAAACTGGGGCGGCAATAGGGTTGACGATAGGAACGGTGAGTGAATAGCCTTTGACAGGATAGACAGGGATTTGCAATCCCAAACCTTGCATGAGTTGACGTGAATAGCTGCCAAGCGCCACCACATATTGATCTGCATTCAGGATTTCCGCACCTGCATCAGTTGTAATCTCTACGCCAGAAAGCTTGTTTTTATTGGTGATTAAACGATTAATCGTTACATCTTGGCGAAACTTCACACCAAGTTTTTGCGCTTCAGCCGCCAAGTTGGTGGTAAAAAGCTGGCAATCGCCTGTTTCATCATTCGGTAGACGCAGACCGCCTAAAAGACGATCTTTCACTTGCTCCAAAGCTGGTTCCACACGGGCGCAACCATCGGGGTCAAGGTGCTCGAATGGCACGCCCATGCGGCTTAATACGGCGATATCTTTTGCTTCTGCATCCAATTGTTTTTTTGTGCGGAACACCTGCAAGGTGCCTTGTGTGCGGCCTTCGTAAGAAATGTCCGTGTTTGCGCGTAGCTCGCCGATACATTCACGGCTATATTCGGCCAAGCGCACCATACGCTCTTTGTTGATGTCATATCGGCTAGCGGTGCAGTTACACAATAATTTCAGCGTCCATTCAATTTGCCACAGCGACCAATCGGCTTTAAGTGCTAATGGAGCATGGCGCTGAAACAGCCACTTTAGCGCCTTCATCGGGACTCCTGGTGCTGCCCATGGCGCGGCGTATCCAGGTGAAATTTGCCCTGCATTGGCAAAGCTGGTTTCTAAACCCACCGCTGGTTGGCGATCAATGACTGTGACCTCAAAACCCTTTTTGGCCAGATAATATGCGCTCGTCACACCCACAACGCCCGAACCTAATACAAGCACTTTCATAGAAGCTTCCATAAATTTATTAGATACAGTTTATTGATAAACAAATCATTAAATTAACTTAATTAATTTAAAAAATGACATTAATAAACTATTATTTACAAATTAATAGTAATATTATCTAAATATATTATAAATAGCAGTATTTATTTAGAATAAGGGGAAACTATGCGAATTCGTACCCATGCTGTGCGCGAGCTTGATCGTATTGATATGAAAATCTTGTCTGTGTTGCAAGCGGATGCGCGAATCGCAATCACCGAGCTAGCCGAGCGAGTCGGACTCTCAGTCACGCCCTGTGGTGAGCGCATAAAAAATTTGGAAAAAGAAGGTGTGATTTTAGGCTACCATGCACGACTTGACCCTCATGCGATGAAATTGGGATTACTGGTATTTGTAGAGCTCAAACTTTCAACAAAATCCGGTGCTATTTTTAGCAAATTCAAACAAGAGATTCTAAAGCTACCCAGCGTGTTGGAATGCCATTTAGTCTCAGGCGATTTTGATTACTTAATCAAGGCACGCATCGCCCAGATGGCCGATTACCGAACTTTACTGGGGGATATATTGCTCACCTTGCCAGGCGCGCAAGAATCGCGCAGTTATATTGTGATGGAAGAAGTGAAAGAAGGTTTTGCACTGCCACTCACCGAAACTAAAGAGTAAAATCAACTTACCCTCGCAGGATAAAGTTAGGAATAGAAAATGCAAAATATTCAAACGCACTTACTCATTAACGGCAAATTTGTTAAGGGTGAAGGTGCGCCAATCAGCGTGCTGAATCCAGCCACGGGTAGGGAGATAGCGCAAGTAACTGAAGCTTCTATAGCGCAAATTGAGGCAGCAGTTAAAGCGGCCGCAGCCGCCTTTAAAACTTGGAGACAAACTACGCCGAATCAGCGCGCAACTATGTTACTGACGCTGGCAGATGCAATAGAAAATAATAGCAAGCTCTTTGCTGAACTTGAATCGCTTAATTGTGGTAAGCCGTATTTAGCGGCATTAAATGATGAAATTCCTGCCGTGGCGGATGTATTCCGCTTTTTTGCGGGTGCGGTGCGCAATATGACCGGCGCACTTGCTGGCGAATATCTGCTAGGCCACACCAGCATGATTCGACGTGACCCATTGGGCGTGGTCGCCTCTATTGCACCATGGAATTATCCGCTGATGATGGCAGCCTGGAAACTTGGCCCTGCGCTGGCTGCAGGTAATACCGTGGTGCTAAAACCATCAGAAATGACGCCACTCACTACATTTAAATTGGCTCAACTCATTGCAGAAATTTTTCCTGCTGGCGTCGTTAATATTCTTAATGGACGCGGCGAATCCGTCGGGGCATCTATGATTTCACAGCCGCAAGTACAGATGATTTCTATTACCGGTGACATTTCAACGGGTCAAAAAATAATGGATGTCGCCAGCAAAAGCGTGAAACGGACTCATCTGGAGTTAGGTGGTAAAGCGCCTGTGATTGCGTTTGATGATGCAGATTTACAAGCCGTGGTGGAAGGTGTTCGCACCTTTGGTTTTTACAATGCAGGCCAAGACTGCACTGCCGCTTGCCGCATTTATGCTGGCAAAAAAATCTACGAGAAGTTGGTAGCTGAATTATCCTCCGCCGCAGCCAGCATTAAAATAGGAGAGCAGAAGATGGATGGCGTTGAAATGGGACCGCTCATTTCAGCAAGGCAACGCGAGCGTGTCGCAGGCTTTGTGGAACGTGCTACCACTCAGAAACATATCGAAATCACCACCGGTGGCAAAATGTGTGCTGGAAATGGTTTTTTCTACGAACCGACCATTATTGCGGGTGCGCTTCAAACCGATGAAGTCGTCTGCAAAGAAGTATTTGGCCCAGTGGTTTCTGTGACTCGCTTTGATGATGAAGATCAAGTCGTTGGTTGGGCTAATGACTCAGAGTATGGTCTTGCGAGCTCAGTGTGGACAAGCGATGTCTCGCGCGCCATGCGAGTGGCTGCAGAGCTACAATATGGGTGCACTTGGATTAATACGCACTTTATGCTGGTATCAGAAATGCCGCATGGCGGCATGAAAAAATCAGGCTATGGCAAAGATTTATCCAAGTACGCGATTGAAGATTACAGCTGCGTGCGACATGTGATGGTAAAGCTTTAATCTTGGTGGTCATATATGCTTAATTAATACGACCATCACGAAGTTTATTTGAATTTGCCAACTTGGTGGCCAATAACGCCACCAATGGCTGCGCCACCAGCAGTACCTATCCCACTGCCGCCTGTCAGCACTGCACCTGCGGCTGCACCAATACTAGCACCAATAATGGTGTTTTTGTCGCGTGTAGTTAAGTTACTACAGCCAGTTAAACTTAAGATGAGTGTTGCTGCAACAATAGTCACTGCGTAGTTGTTTTTTGTTTTCATGGGAACCTCTCTTTAAATATTGTTTTACGATAAAACTCAAATTACGACTAAAAATTTTACTAAAAAGTTCAAACTAAATTTTCTAGAAAGTGGGCGGACTACACGAACTCACCAATGTACAAACTTCGTTACCTGCATTGCGAAAGCGATGCGGCTGGCGGCTATTAAAATAATAGGCATCGCCAGCACTCAATATCCGCGTGGCTTCACCCACAGTCACTTCCAATCTCCCTGTTAAAATTACAGCGCCTTCCTCACCTTCATGCTCTAACATTATTAAGCCTGTGTCGGCCCCAACTTGATAACTTTCATACAGTATTTGCAAGACATGTCCTGCTTTAGCTGAACCAATTTGGCGATATGAAATACCTTCACCGCCGCTGATTTCGGTGAGCGAATCTGCGCGATAAAACACTTCACTTTGCATACCAGGTAATTCATCAGAAAAAAATTCTGCCAATGTCATGGGAATGCCGGCCAATATACGCTTAAGCGCACTCACCGAAGGACTAGTATTGCCAGATTCAATCAATGAAATACTGGCATTAGCAACACCTGCCCGCTTTGCTAACGCGCGCTGTGAAAGCTGATGCCGCAAACGCACCATTTTTAATCTTAACCCTATATCAATATCCATCATATTGTCCCAAGTGTTTAAAGTGTTAAATATACAATAACACTTAAAAAATTAAAATAAATAAAATCAATAAGTTAATAATTTTAAAAACCATTCTTGACACATGATACTAAACACTTGAAACTTATAACAAATTTAATCAGCAGGTATTTAACCATGTCCCAATCTCCGCTAGTCAAACTACCCGATTTATCACATTACTGGGTGCCATTTACCGCAAATCGGCAATTTAAGGCTATGCCACGCTTATTTAAGGCAGCCAAAGGCAATTACTATACAAGCATAGACGACCGCCAAATTCTCGATGGCACTGCCGGCCTATGGTGCGTGCCTGCTGGGCATGCACGCGAAGAGATTGCAGTGGCTGTAGCGCAACAGTTACGCACGCTAGATTACGCACCTGCTTTTCAAACCAGTCATCCGTTGGCATTTGAAGCAGCAACACGCTTGGCTGAATATATGCCTACAGGTTTGGATAGAATATTTTTCACTAATTCTGGCTCGGAGTCTGCCGACACCGCGTTAAAAATCGCGCTGGCTTATCACCGTGTTTGCGGAAACCCGCTAAGAAATAAGCTAATAGGGCGTGAGCGAGGTTATCACGGCGTGAATTTCGGCGGCATTTCTGTAGGCGGCATCGCGGGTAATCGTAAAGCGTTTGGCAATGCTTTAAGCGGTGTAGATCACATTCGGCATCCATTAGATATCGCCAATAACGCCTTTACCAAGGGAGTGCCGGAAGACGGTGGCATCGCACTGGCCAATGAGTTTGAAGCGCGCATTTTAACGCTGCACGACCCGTCCACAATTGCCGCGCTCATTGTTGAACCAATGCAAGGCTCAGCAGGTGTCATTGTGCCGCCAGCAGGTTATTTAAAACGTTTAAGTGAAATCTGCACTAAGAACGGTATTTTGCTGATTTTTGATGAGGTTATTACGGGGTTTGGCCGTTTAGGCACCCGGTTTGGCGCAGATTATTTTGATGTGATTCCCGATATTATTACCTGCGCAAAAGGCTTAACAAACGGTGTGGTGCCGATGGGTGCGGTTGCGGTTAAGCGCGAAATTTATGAAGCGTTTATGCAAAATTCTGCCACTGGCGCAATTGAGCTGCCGCATGGCTATACTTACAGCGCTATACCCATTGCCTGCGCGGCGGCTATCGCAACGCTGGATATATTTGCAAAAGAGAAATTAGAAGAGCGCTCAGCAGGTTTAAGTGATTATTTTGAACAATCCGCGCATACTTTAAAAGGTTTGCCGATGGTGAAGGATATTCGCAATATCGGCTTGGTAGCAGGTATTGAGTTTGAGCCAATCGTAAGTAAAGTTGGCGCGTTTGCCTTTGCGGTTTATTTAAAATGCTACGAACTTGGCTTACATGTGCGTTATACCGGCGACATCATTGCCATTTCACCACCATTGACCATCGAAAAACATCAGATTGACCGCATCTTTAATACCCTTGCAGATGCGATTAATCAAGTGGCTGCGTTAGGTGAAAAAGGCTTGGACGCAAGCCTGTACCTTAAAAACGAACAAGCTTGGGCTGCGCAATAATTGTTTATATTTTTATATAGGGTTCATTTTCATTGATAAAACAACTGGCCTGAGAGTCGCATGAATAGTGGCTCGCAGAGCATAGTTTTAAGTAATGAATGCGCGCGCACGAGCTAAATACATTATTAATTGGAGCATTTAGCATGAATAAAATTGGTCACTACATTTACGGCAAACACGTTGCTGGCACAGGCAAACGTTTGGGCGATATCTATAACCCAGCAACAGGTGAGATTCAAGCGCAAATCACCATGGCGACAATGGATGAAGCAAGTGCAGCGATTGCGGCCGCACAAGCGGCCTTTCCCGATTGGTCTGCTACACCCGCATTGCGCCGTGCTCGCATCATGTTCAAGTTCAAGGCGTTGCTTGATGAGCATGCTAACGACTTAGCCAAAGCCATTTCGCTGGAACACGGAAAAACCATTTCTGACGCACACGGCGAAGTGACGCGTGGTATCGAAGTGGTGGAATTTAGCTGCGGCATGCCGCACTTGATGAAGGGCTATTTTAACGAAAATGTTGGCACTGATATTGACACTTACAGTATGCGCCAGCCGCTAGGCGTGGTTGCTGGTATCACACCATTTAACTTCCCTGTCATGGTGCCGTTGTGGATGATTCCGATGGCGCTGGCGACGGGCAATACATTCGTATTAAAGCCTTCTGAAAAAACGCCTAGCGCTTCGCTCATGATTGCAGATTTATTAACGCAGGCAGGATTGCCAGCGGGCGTATTTAACTTAGTGAATGGCGACAAAGAAGCCGTTGATGTATTACTCTCAGACAAGCGCGTGCAAGCCATTAGCTTTGTAGGCTCAACCCCAATTGCAGAATATATCTACAGTACTGGCACCAAAAATGGTAAACGCGTACAGGCCTTAGGTGGAGCAAAAAATCATTTAGTGGTGATGCCAGATGCGGATTTAGACCAAGTTGCAGACGCCTTGATTGGTGCTGGCTACGGTTCTGCCGGCGAACGCTGCATGGCGATATCTGTTGCTGTGACAGTAGGTGATATTGCTGATAAATTAGTCGCAAAAATTACCGAAAATGTTAAAAGCATTATCATTGACCAAGGGCTGAACGAAAAGGCCGATATGGGACCATTAGTGACACCGCAACACTTCGATAAAGTTAAAAGTTATGTCGATTTAGGTGTAACAGAAGGCGCAAAACTGGTAATCGATGGCCGTGGCTACCGCCACAAAGGCCATGAAAAAGGCTTCTTCTTAGCACCTTGCTTGTTCGATCACGTTACCAAAGACATGCGCATTTACAAAGAAGAGATTTTTGGTCCTGTCTTAGTGATAGTACGCGCCAAAACCTTTGAAGAAGCACTGCAACTGGTGAATGAGCATGAATTCGGCAACGGTACAGCGATTTTTACCCGCGATGGCGAAGCCGCACGCGAATTTACCAGTCGTGTGCAAGTCGGCATGGTAGGCATAAATGTAGCAATCCCCGTGCCGATTGCCTTCCATAGCTTTGGCGGCTGGAAACGCTCACTGTTTGGCGACCATCATATTTACGGCATGGAAGGCGTGCGCTTTTATACTCGCTTAAAAACCACCACATCACGCTGGCCTTCAAGTAACAAAAATATGGGCTCTGAATTTGTCATGCCTACCATGAAGTAGCACATGGCCAAAACAACACTGCTCATCCCGGAAGGCCGTCGCATACCAAGCATAATTGCGCTAAATCTAGCCTCTGCACTTTCGCAGCTTGGGCAGTATGGCCTTGGCACAACATTAATACCTATTGCAATGAAAATTAGAAATGCAAGTCCTGAAAATATAGGTTTCACCAGCGCAGTTTTCTGGCTTGGCATGTTGTTTGGCCTGCTGCTAGCTAACCGGCTGACACGCCAGCTTGGCTATCGTTTTACCCTAATTATTGGCGTGTTAATGAGCGCTGTCAGCTTTGCGCTACTTCTCATCATTGATTGGCACTGGTGGTCATTGCCAGCAGCAGTCATTGGCTTCGGCATGGGTTTACGTTGGATTGCACTCGAAACATGGTTATATCGGCTCGTATCAGCCAGCGCTCGTGGACGAATTGTAGGTTTACACGAAACCTTACTCGGTATATCCGCTATCTTAGGACCTTTAATTATTGTTGCATTTGGGGCAACGAAACCTACGGCATTTTACGTTGCCTCCATATCCCTTGTCATTGGAATATTACCACTCCTTTTCGCCCAAACCTTAAACGTAATAGATAACGATACAAATGACAATATTCTTGTAAGCCCTCGGCAAAACAGCCCTGCCAGCATGGGGAACTTACTGACAAAAATTAAACTTAGCATTAACTTAGGGCTTAGCCAGGCAACACTTTTTTGGTTTGGATTTGGTGCTTTAGTTGCTGGCTTAGGCGGCTGGATTGAAGGCAGCATATTGGCCTTGCTACCTGTTTATAGTGCCGATGTTGGGCAAACCAGCACAGATGCCGCATGGTTGCTCACTCTGTTTCAGATGGGTGCAATGGTTTGCCAATTCCCTATAGGTTGGCTTGCCGACCATAAAGGCTTGCTTAAAACCACTAAACTGAGCACATTGGTGGCACTTGCTGCGTTAGTTTTAGCATTATCTTTAGGCAGTCATTTTCAAGTTTTGGCAATCGCAGTATTTATACTCGGTGGCGTTATTGCTGGCTTCCTCACGCTAGGCATCATTTGGGCAATTCATAATAATACTGGCACTGCACTGACCAACGGCGTAAGGCAAGTATCGATTGTTTATACCACATTGTCAGCTGTCGGCCCTTTTGTAACTGGCCTTATTATCAGCTATTCCAACAGTTACAGTCTGTTTTGGCAGCAACTCGTGGTTGTGCTTATTCTTTTGATGGTTCTGCAGTTAAAACTACGTGAAAATTAATTGGTCGGGACAGCAGGATTTGAACCTGCGACCCCATGCCCCCCAGTTCCATCCGTAAACCTAAAACGTTATTAAATCAATACCTTGTGACGCTTGCTATTCGTCATATATAGCCTTGATTAGTCTCAACTAACTTCAATTAATTTTAATGGAGTTACGTTATGGCTACACTGAATTACTTGTTAATTGACAACAAATCACGTCAATTAATCTTCTCACGTCTGCAAGAAACACTTCTGAAGCGCCCACGATTATCCATAGCCCCCTGCCGTAAAGCATGGGGGCTGTGGGTAATTCGGTTAGGCGCAGATTCACCGAGCTGGCACTTCGTGCCCCGAACGCGACAGCGGCGCGGCACGAAGTGCCGCTCCCTAATCTTGTAATAAGAACACTTACCAAAACAAACTACTTAATCAAAGGAATTTTGAAATGAATACATTTGAAACAATACAAAACGAAATATTAAATGAATCGGGTCATCAAGCTTGGCATAGAGTTACAGTACGTGACTTTGGTGATAAAAACATCGAAGTGTCTGTTATGCCTTATGAAACATGGTCAGAACCATGTGAAGAGGATTTAATGCCACGAACTGAACGTGGTATGGGGGATAGAGAGCGTTCTGCTGAAGCCGCTGCAAAACGAGCTAAGCGTAGGGTTAGGCATAAATGCAAATTACTTAAAGCTAAGTACATGCTTACTTTAACTACACGTGAAATTATTACCGATATTGACCGAATGCAGCGATATTTTCAAGAATTTGTAAGACGTATAAGACTTGTAGGAAACTTTGAGTATATAGCTACACACGAGCTACAGCAAAGAGGTGCACTACATTTACATGTGGCTGTTGCAAATCGACAAGATTATAAGTTGCTATGGTCTATATGGCATCGTGTAGTTGGTGAGGGTCAGGGACGCGTACACGTAACCTCAGGAAACAAGAAGGCTTCAGTTAATCGCATTGCTTCTTATATATCAAAATACATTTCAAAGAGCTTTCAAGATGGTGAACTAAATAAGCGCAGATATTGGGCAAGCAAAGGCATAGGTGAGCCAGTAAAAACAGTGCATCTTCTTCGAAAGGATTGGAAGTTTGGTGAAGTACTAATGTACATCGTTGAACTTTGCAATGAGATGTGCGTTCCCTTTGATGTTACCTACTGCTGCTGTAACGGTAAGAAAGGATTGTTTTGGATGGCTACAAGTGGTTAATTTAAAATATTGGTACTTTTATCATATTTAAAAGAGACGTATGTGCTCATTTGCGTATGCGTACTTTTAAATTCTGGCTTACCAATACATACAAAAAGGGTAAATGGTTTATAAAGGTTTTAATAACTTAAAATGGTAGGTCTTCGTCATTTATTCCGTGTGCTTGCTCATCATCAAAAATAAGATATTCTAATTTATTGAACCTAGCTATTAGCTCATCAAGCTCTTGAGAGCGACCTACATTCCTTCTTGAAAGATATAAAAGTGCTTGTTGCATTAGTTTCAAAGTGTTTAGAGTGTCTTGGTAACTACCTTGCTGGTTTACTTGTTCATCGTGAAGTGCGATTACAGTTTGAAGAATTTCTTTTATTGCACCTGTGGGTATGGCTGAGCGCATATTACTAGAGATTCCACTTCGGTTTAAAGATAAAATTTCCTCAAGAAGCTCCCTATCTGAACGAATTGGTTTATCAGGTTGTTCCACATCCTTAAGTATTTCTTGAATCTTTGAATCTAAGTCAGGCCACCATTTTTCAAATACATTATCAAGAGTTTTTTGTGTTAGCTTATGTTCACCTAATTGATTATTGATTACGCTAATTAGTTTTAGAAAATCATTTTTTTCAAACTCTGTAGTTTGAAATTGCTTTAAAGGTCCAGCAAGGTCTGTGTTAGTAATTCCAAATAATATTGGGCAAACATGTGATTTTTGAAATCTTTTAGATAAAGCTCCTGCCTCAAATAGAATCCAGTCACTATGCAGATTATCATTTGTTACACAAAGGATACCAATTTGAGACTCATCCAATTCTTTTGCAATATCAGTTGACCATCGCGTTCCTTTTTCTATATCGGATGGTGTGAAGTAAGGGACTACGACTTGCAATACACTTGGGAGCCATTCTTTTATGGCTTCGCCAAGTTTTTTACTTTGGTTTCCTGACCAACTTATAAATACCTTCATGCTATTTCCCCTTTAGTATTTTTTTGAAAGTAAATTTTTGCATATTTATACTCACTCGTTTATGTAACACGGGCTGCTATAAATACATTTAGCTTGTAACACTAGCAGGCTACACTAAAGTAATCAACAAAATGGTATTAATGGCTTAAGTTAACGCTCGAATAAAAGATATAAATACGAAGAAAGTACTGATTTGTGTATTGGGTTGGCTTGTTAGAAAGCAAGGGAACTGTCTCGCTTCATTTTTTCAATAACTCCCTCTAAGTCACTTTCTTTTATCGCAATATCTGCGTATTCGGGGTCTGGCCTTCCATGATAATAGAAGGTTGCACCCCCATCCGTGAACCTTCCACGACCAAATTCCAATGGTGAGATGAGTTCGCGTTCGAGTGATGGAGGATGTTTACCATAGAGCGGAATATTTTGTGTAGTAAAAGCGTTTGCTAAATAGATCAAAACACCTTCCTCACGTGTATTGCCAAGTGAACTTCCAAAAAATTTGTCCGCTACATCAGACCATATGGATTTGTGCTTCCTTAATTGTGTATATGCCCGAGTTGTGGCTTCCCGCATGGGAATAAACTTGTTTATATTTCTTATTTTAAAGTATGGTATTACCCACCAAATGATTACTACATAGATTATAAGAATTACAGGACCCCAAACAATTACTCTATGGTCAAATATAGTGTTAGTTAACCATGTTGGAAGGTTTGTTAGCCATAATTTCCCAGCCCACTTTGCTAAATTGGAAGTTGCAACGTCTGGGTCTACACTAGCGGCACCAATAATCAAGGCAAGCATCCCTGCATACGGTACTAGCTTTGAAAATTCTTTAATGGACACTTCTAATCTCACAGAATAGGTAAAATTGGTATGCTACTCTCAATATCACAATTTAATTCAAACTGAGACACTACCTATATGCATATTTACTTGACTAGCTGATTTATGTTCTTTACTATTACTTTTGAACGGTAACTTACTTGAGGGCGTTAGTTGGAAACGCCTACGGCATACCCAGTCGACCATTAGATGTCCACCCCATCCAAATATGATGGGTTATATATAGGGCTCAGGACAACCCTACGACATACCTCGCCGAACCGCATACTTTACCAACCCCGTTCATACCTTCCAGTAATGGCTTGGTGTGGATGTATCTAATCTGTCCTCCCTATCCCATAACTGGTTTTATGATAAAAACTTGATACGGGAATAGTCACATGAACACATTAAATTTAGAGCAAGCGGCAGCTTTCCTGCATCTGCACCCTATGACATTGTTAAAAAAAGCACAATCAGGCGAAGTGCCTGCTGCAAAACCCGGTAAGCGTTGGGTTTTCTTAGATGTTGACTTAACAGAGTACTTGCGCTCACAATATTCACAGCAAGCGTCGCAGGGTGACAATAAGGAAGCTGAACTATGTCACTCTACCAACGAAAGGACTCGCCCTACTGGTGGGTCAAACTCTCTGTCCTTGGTCAGAAGCCAATACAACAAAGTACTGGCACTACCAACAAACAGGAAGCAAAAGAGTACGAAGCAAAAAGATTAAACGAAATATGGCTGGAAACCAGATTAGGCATTGCACCAAAGCACTACTGGGAAGAAGCCGTTGTTCGTTACCTTGACGAGATGCAGCACAACAAATCTCGTGATTGTGATATTCGCCATTTCAGGTGGCTCGCAAAGCATCTGGAAGGCAAATATCTAAACGACATCAATCGTACTTTGATAGAACGTGTGACTACTGCACGTAAAAAAGTAGGTGCTTCGAATGCAACAGTGAACCGTTGTATGGGTGTAGTAAGTCGTGTGTTACGTAAGGCTGCGTTCGAGTGGGAATGGTTAGATAAAGCGGTTAAAGTCCGCAAACTACCAGAAAACAAGATACGCGTACGCTTTATCACATACGATGAAGCGACTAGGCTGATAAGTGAGTTACCTGAGCATCTGGCTGCTATGGCTAAGTTTTCCCTAGCGACTGGACTGCGTAAAAGTAATGTCACGGGTCTGCAATGGTCGCAAGTGGATTTGGCAAACCGTAGAGCATGGATACATGCTGACCAAGCTAAAGGTGGCAAAGCAATTCCTGTCCCTTTATCAAGCGAGGCGATAGAAGTTTTGCGTGGTGAACGTTTTAAGCACGCTACGCATGTTTTTACGTATCGAGGCAAAACGGTAAACCAAATCAACACAAAAGCGTGGCGTGCTGCGCTGGTACGTGCTGGAATTACTAACTTTAGATGGCATGATTTACGCCATACTTGGGCTAGCTGGCATGTGCAGAATGGCACGCCTTTGGCAGTATTAAAAGAGTTAGGTGGTTGGGCGGATTACGATATGGTGCAAAAGTACGCGCATCTTTCTTCTGACCATTTAGCAGAGTATGTTGAGCGCGTTTCAGGAAAGTTTGAAATTGGTAAAAAAACGGTAGCTACGAATCAGCTACGTTTGGGGTAAATAAAAAAACCATTCCTTAAAGAATGGCTTGTTTATTGGTCGGGACAGCAGGATTCGAACCTGCGACCCCATGCCCCCCAGGCATGTACGCTACCAGGCTGCGCTATGCCCCGAACCGCGCTGCTATAGCTTGCAACGAATAAGCATTATAAATCAAAAGCGCACTTCTCCCAAACGCGCTGATTAGCGATTGAAAATACTGAGAAACTAAAAAATGGTGGCTGTAACGGCCAACGGCGGACTTAAGCGCGGAGTAATTGTATCACTTCACGTATTTCTTGTTTGAAGGCAGAGAAATCAAAATCATTGGCTGATTCTGATTGTATGTGTGAAACATGAGCACTCACCTGCGGTATAACTGTTGTTTCTATTACTTCCTCTGCGCCATCTAAACGGTTACGTGCGCCGCTAATGGTAAAGCCTTGCTCGTAGAGCAGTTCTCGGATTTTTCGGATTAACAATACTTCATGATGCTGATAATAACGACGATTACCGCGACGTTTTACCGGCTTGAGCTGTGTAAACTCCTGCTCCCAATAGCGCAATACATGCGGCTTTACTCCACACAGCTCACTTACCTCGCCAATGGTAAAGTACCGTTTAGCGGGGATGGGTGGCAATTGCACTTTTGCGGAAGGGTCTATCATCGTTGATTATTCACCTTATTAATCAGGCGTAATGCTCTTCTACCTTGCTCTTTAATTTTTGACTGGCATGGAAAGTCACCACGCGACGCGCTGTAATCGGAATTTCTTCACCCGTTTTTGGGTTGCGACCTGGACGTTCAGATTTTTTACGCAGTTCGAAATTGCCAAAACCTGATAATTTCACACTGTCGCCCGTTTCCAGCGCGGTGCGTACTTCCTCAAAAAACGCTTCTACCATGTCTTTCGCTTCACGTTTATTCAAGCCTACTTGCTCAAATAGTAAATCGGCCAAATCAGCCTTGGTTAATGTCATACAAATCCCCTGAGCCTTTAATACTTATTCTAATTTAACTTAATTACGTAACGATGCGCCGAAATTTTTTTCCAGCAATTTCAGCAGTTGGTCCATTGCTGCTTCTGCTTCAATATCCAACAAGGTTTTATGAGTATCTTGCATAAGTACAAGAAATGCAAGGCTTTTTTTGTTTTCAGCAATACCTTTCCCCTGATAAACATCAAAAAGTTGTATATGATGCAACAGTGGAATTTTAGCAGAATAGACAGCGTCAACAATAGCCTGGACAGGTAAAACCGCATCCACCACCACGGCAATATCGCGCCTTACTGGCAAAAATTTAGATACTTCCTGATACTTCGCTACCTTCGTTTGCATAAGCGGTACAACGGCCAACTCAAACAAAACCGTGTTTTTTGACAAACTATATTGCTGTTGCCATTTGGGATGCAGTTTACCTAGCCATCCTATCGGCTTACCGTGTAAATAAACACGAGCAGATTGCCCCGGATGCAAAGCTGGATGGGCTTCTGGACGATACTCTGCTTTATACTGCGTAAGTGCATCAACGGTCGCTTTTACATCGTAAAAATCCACCTCACGCGCTTTTGCACCCCACTGCTCAGGCTGCTCCTCACCATAAAACAAACCTGATACTTGCGTTTGTTCACAATAACTATGCTTTTCTGCGAAGTAGCTGGTGCCGATTTCAAACAACATGCTACGTTCTTGCTTGCGGTTTAAGTTATACACCAGTGCATCTAACAGCCCGCCCCACAGGCCACTACGCATCACGCTCAAATTACTTGCAATCGGGTTTTTTAGTTTGATCGGGTTAGTATTACCCATCAAATTGCGCTCCCAACTTTCATCCACAAAACTATAAGTTACGACTTCTTGATAGCCTTGCACTTGTAAAGCACCTGCCATGGAAGCCTTATTCCATGCGGCCTCTGGAACATGCAAAATACCTATATTTGCGGTCGGTATAATGGCAGGAATTTTGTCGTAACCATGTAAACGCGCGATTTCCTCAATCAAGTCCTCTTCTCGCGAAATATCAAACCTATAACTTGGCGCTTTCACTGCAAAACCGTCGGCAATTTCAATATATTCAAAACCCAATTGCTTGAGTAATGTACCGACCGTTTTTTGAGGAATAGAAATGCCTAACACCGAGAGCAAGCGTGCATAGCGTAAGTTGACTGTGTTGCGGGCAGGAAATGCGGTTACTGCCTGAGTAATGATGCCTGCTTTTCCACCACAAATTTCAAGGACTAATGCCGTTGCGCGTTCAAGTGCAACTTGTGAGTTGCCAAAATCCACGCCACGCTCAAAGCGGTAGGAGGAATCGGTACTTAAACCCAATCGGCGTGCCTTTCCGGCAATCACATCAGGCGTAAAGAATGCGCTTTCTAAGAAAATATCTGTTGTTGTCGCGCTCACAGAAGTTTTCTCACCGCCCATAATACCCGCCAAAGCGACGGCGCCTTTGCTATCAGCAATGATCAAATCATCGTTTGCCAATATAACGTCACTGTCATTAAGCAATTTCAATTCTTCGCCCACCTTGGCGAAACGTACCTCAATATGATCGCCCAACTTAGCCAAATCAAACGCGTGCATGGGCTGACCAAGCTCCAGCAGCACATAATTGGTGATATCTACGATGGCACTTATGCTGCGCACGCCGCTGCGTTCTAGATTTCTAACCATCCAATCTGGCGTTTTTGCTTGCGCATTCACATTCTCAATCACACGTCCAAAATAAGCGGGACAGGCTTGTGGTGCATTCACCAAAACCGCCAAGGTGCGTTGCGATTCAATGCTTACTGGCGCGATTTTTGGCACACATAATGGCGCACCGGTTATGGCCGCCACGTCGCGCGCAATGCCCAGAATACTTAAGCAATCCGCACGATTTGGCGTGAGCTTCAATGTAAACACATTGTCATTCAGTCTTAAATATTCACGAATGTCTTGGCCGGTTTCAGCATCATTCGGCAACTCCAGCAAACCGTTAGCCTCTGTAGCCAAGCCCAATTCTTTGGCAGAGCACATCATGCCATACGATTCCACACCACGCACTTTAGCTTCTTTTATTTCAATGCCCGGCAACACTGCCCCCACCAAGGCACATGGGGCTTTCAGGCCTACCCTGGCATTGTTGGCACCACATACAATTTGCAGTGTTTCGTTGCCCACATTCACTTTGCACATCTTCAAACGGTCCGCATCCGGATGTTTTACAGCTTCGACAATTTCACCAATCACGACCCTTGTAAAAACCGCGCCTGCAGGTGTCATTTCTTCCACCTCTAACCCTGCCATGGTAAGGGCGTGACTTAAGGCTTGCGAATCAAGACTTGGGTTGACGAATTGGCGAAGCCAGTTCTCTGAAAATTGCATATAGTATTACTTAGAAAATTGCTGCAAAAAGCGCAAGTCGTTATTAAAAAAATGTCGCAAATCGTTTACGCCGTAACGTAGCATGGCAAGGCGCTCTACGCCCAAGCCAAAAGCAAAACCACGATATTTTTCGCTATCAATACCCACGTGCTTAAATACTTCAGGATGCACCATGCCGCAACCACCTATCTCTAACCAACCACCATTCCAACTCATGTCCATCTCAGCAGAGGGTTCAGTGAATGGGAAAAAAGAAGGCCTAAATCTTACTGTTAAATCGTCGCGTTCAAAGAATTTTTGCAGAAAATCCTGCACCACGCCTTTTAAATTGGCAAAGCTGATATTTTCATCTACCCATAAACCTTCAACCTGATGGAACATGGGCGAATGGGTGGCATCCGAATCCACGCGGTAGACACGGCCTGGCGCAATGATCTTAAGCGGTGGCTCTTTGTTTTCCATGTAATGCACTTGCACGGGAGAAGTATGGGTTCTGAGCACATTGTTGTCATCGACATAAAACGTATCATGCATAGCGCGCGCGGGGTGATTCTCTGGGATATTCAGCGCTGTGAAATTATAATAATCAGTTTCTATTTCTGGGCCTGTGGCCACTTCAAAACCAATCGAATGGAATAGACGTTCAATACGTTGTAACGTTAAAGTTACAGGATGCAAACCGCCTCGTGATTGCGCACGGGCTGGCAGAGTAACATCTAAAGACTCCTGTGCCAGTTGCAGTGCTTGAGCTGCGTTTAAAATCACTTCACGGCGAGTATTTAAGGCAGACTCGATCGCCTGCTTAACCACATTTATAGCAGCACCTGCGGCTGGGCGTTCCTCATTTGAAAGCTTACCTAGGCCTTTTAATGCCTCAGTTAGCGCGCCTGTTTTGCCTAAATATTTTGCCTTGGCATTTTCTAAAGCAGGCATATCCTCACAAGTCGAGAAGTCAGCTTTGGATGCTGCTATTAAGTGATCTAAATTTGCCATATGCTATTTTAACTTAATTGATGTATATTTATTTGAACTAAACCAGTTGATTAGCAATAAAAAAGAGGCCGCAGCCTCTTTTTTAAATTTGCCAATATAAATTATTGACCTTAAGCGGCTAAACCAGTTTTTGCCATTTCTACGAATTTGGCGAAAGCGACTTTATCAAATACCGCTAAATCAGCTAATACTTTACGATCCACATCTACAGCAGCTTTTTTCAAGCCATTCATAAAGCGGCTATATGTCAAACCACACTCACGTGCACCCGCATTGATACGCGCAATCCACAAAGTACGGAATTGACGTTTTTTCTGACGACGATCGCGGTATTGATACTGACCCGCTTTCATTACCGCTTGTTTAGCAACGCGATAAACGTTTTTACGACGACCACGATAACCCTTAGCGGCGTTTAATATTTTTTTGTGTCTTGCACGAGCAATGACACCACGTTTTACTCTAGGCATATCGGTCTCCTTATCTTGTTGGCATCATAGCGCGAACGCGTTTGACGTCAGTTGCTGAGATGATCGATGTACCACGTAATTTGCGTTTTTGCTTAGTGGTTTTCTTGGTAAGAATATGACGCAAATGTGAATGCGTACGCTTCACCTTGCCATTTCCCAAGAACTTAAAGCGCTTTTTGGCGCTGCTCTTTGTTTTCATTTTTGGCATTTTTTTCTCCTTCGAGGTTAATTAAGAGTGCCTAGGCATGCCGTTTTTGGCCGTATCACTCACGAAAACTTAAATTATTCTACTACTACTTTTTCTACTATTTTTTCAACAGGCTTTTCTTTAACAGCCTTCACAGGCAATTTTTTAGCGGGCGCTAGCACCATCACCATTTGTCGGCCTTCCATTTTAGGAAACTGCTCGACTACCGCATGTTCTTGCAAATCCGCTTCTACACGTCTTAACAAAGCTAAACCAAACTCTTGGTGCGTTATCTCGCGACCCCTAAAACGCAATGTAATCTTGGCTTTATCGCCCTCACCCAAAAAACGGATAATATTACGTAATTTAATTGCATAATCGCCATCATCAGTGCCTGGGCGAAATTTAATTTCTTTAATAACCACTTGTTTTTGTTTTAGTTTTTGTTCGTGCTGACGTTTACTTTCAGCATACTTAAACTTACCGTAATCCATCAATCTGCACACTGGCGGCACAGCGTTAGGCGCTATTTCTACCAAATCAATGTCAGCTTCTTCTGCTTTGGCAAATGCCTCTCGCAAACTCACAATACCTAATGGCTCACCTTCTATGCCTACCAAACGAACTTCAGGTGCAGTAATATCCCCGTTAATTCGCGTATCTTTATCCTGTGCTATTGTTGACTCCTAATCTATTCTATAAAAAAATTAAACCGCGCTAAGCCAAAAAACTCAGCTCAAACCTTGGCTTCCACTTCTGCTTTCAACCGAGCAATCAACTCGCTTACTGGCATAGAACCTAGGTCTTCACCTTTTCTGGTACGCACGGCCACATGTCCTGCTTGCATTTCGCGCTCACCCGCCACTAGCAGATAAGGCATCTTTTGCATGCTATGTTCGCGTATTTTATAGGTAATCTTCTCATTTCTCAAGTCAAAATCGCATCTAATGCCATTTTTCTTCAGATTTTCAACAACTTGTAGCACATAATCGGACTGATTGTCAGAAATATTCAACACCATCACCTGCACAGGCGCCAGCCATAACGGCATCGCTCCCGCGTAATTTTCAATCAGAATGCCAATAAAACGCTCCATTGAGCCCACAATGGCACGGTGCAACATCACTGGTCTTTTTCTAGAATTATCCTCAGCCACATATTCTGCCCCCAAGCGCTCTGGCAAGTTCGGGTCGAGCTGAATAGTGCCGCATTGCCATAAGCGACCAAGCGAATCTTTAAGTGTAAATTCAATTTTAGGACCATAAAACGCGCCCTCGCCTGGCTGATAATCAAATTCTAACTTATTGATTTTAAGTGCATTGGCAAGTGAAGTTTCCGCTCTATCCCAATCAGCATCGGTACCGATGCGTTTTTCGGGACGGGTGGACAATTTAACCAACACATCTTTAAAACCAAAATCGCCATAGGCTTTATAGAGCATTTTGATAAAGTCAGCGACTTCAGCTTCTACTTGTTCCTCAGTGCAGAAAATATGTGCATCATCTTGCGTGAAGCCGCGCACGCGCATGAGGCCATGGAGCGCACCAGAAGGCTCATTGCGATGGCAAGAGCCGAACTCAGCCAATCGCAAAGGCAGATCACGATAGCTATGCAAAGTATTGTTAAATATCTGCACGTGCCCCGGGCAATTCATCGGTTTTACTGCGTAATCACGGTTTTCAGAAGCAGTCACAAACATATTGTCGCGATAATTTTGCCAATGGCCAGATTTCTCCCACAAGGTTTTATCCATTATGGTCGGCGTACGCACTTCTTGATAGCCATAATCGATAAACATTTGGCGCATGTATTGCTCAATCTCTTGCCAGATGCTCCAGCCGCGCGGATGCCAAAATACCATACCCGGGGCATCGTCCTGCAAATGAAAATAATCGAGTTGCTTGCCAAGCTTACGGTGGTCGCGCTTTTCGGCCTCTTCCAATTGGAACAAATAGGCATCAAGTTCTTCTTTATTACGCCAAGCCGTACCATACACGCGCTGCAACATCTCATTGTTGCTATCGCCACGCCAATAGGCACCAGCTAGTTTCATGAGTTTGAAGGCTTTTAATTTTCCAGTATTCGGCACATGCGGGCCGCGACAAAGGTCGGTAAAACGGCCTTCCGTATAGAGCGTAACCTCTTCGCCCGCTGGAATAGAACCAATAATTTCGGCTTTGTAATCCTCACCAATGCTTTTAAAGTAAGCAATCGCTTCATCACGCGGCAACACTTGTCGTATCACAGGCTCATCTTTTTTAGCTAATTCCACCATCTTTTTTTCAATGAAGATTAAATCTTCTGGCGTAAAAGCCCGCACATAAGAAAAATCATAGTAAAAGCCATTCTCAATCACTGGGCCAATCGTCACTTGCGCATCTGGAAACAATTCTTTCACTGCATACGCCAATAAATGCGCGGTTGAGTGGCGGATAATCTCTAAGCCTTCTGGATTTTTATCCGTGATAATCGCTAAATCACTATCAGATTCAATAATGAAACTCGTATCGACGATTTTATCATTCACCTTGCCTGCCAGCGCTGCCTTGGCAAGGCCCGCACCAATGTTCATGGCAACATCGGCCACACTAACAGGCGCATCAAAGCTGCGTTGCGATCCATCTGGTAAGCGAATTACAGGCATGTTGTTCTCAATTTCTTGGTTCCAATTAACTGATTGATTCTGATACTTAGTTTTAAACAAAAAAGCCGTTTTATAGAACGGCTTTACACAATTTTGGTAGTGCAGTAAAGTCCATGCACACTTTCTCTCTAACCTGCTAACAGGGAAATTTGCAGGGTATTCTACTGAATTAAGCTTCTGAACTCAACAAAATGCTTTGCACTTCCGCATAAATACTCAATCTCAATCAAAATAAAATAAATTAGATCAGGGAAAAACATGGAATATACAAGCATACATCAGTACTTAAAATGGATGATGCTTCATTATAAAGTACGAATTTAAGACCGTAACAAATGAGGGGCTGCTCTTGCCACTCAAAACAAACAAGAACATTTGATGTTGAGAATTATCCAAACTACAAAAATTTACTTTTTACTATATAGAAACGCTAACAATTGCCGTTAATAATAGTAAGGCTAAACAGTCTCTAGTTTATTAGGAGCAACAACATGTCATCAATCAGCAGTGTTTCATCGCACCCTCATGTTCATCACGTTAGCGCCCCACCAGTAGAAAGTACAGGTACAGATAGCGATGGTGACAACGATGGCAGCAAAACAGGTAAGGTTGAAGCAAAACAACAGCCAAAACCAATCTCTGCAACCATTGGCAATCATATCAATACTACGGCCTAATCAAAGCCGTATTGCTAAAAAAAGACCAAGCCTAAAAAGCTTGGTCTTTTTTTATCTGTACTAAATGAAATAATTCATATTAAGGGGAGGTATAAGCTAGTTAAGGGGTGGTATAAGCTAGGGATGGCAAAAAGCTGCATATTTATCAAATAGTCTGATTTACAAACATAATATTTTGGCAAAGTTAAAAAATTGCTACCTTTAATGTTCGCTTATGATTACTAAACATTCAGGGTTGCCAAAAGCAGGAGTTCCCTGAAATTACCCCAGATACTTACAATTTTTTCTCGGCAACACGAAGCCCTTCGATAATTTCTTTTTTGCGTCCTGTATCAGCATCTTCACGGCCAGGACGGACGGGTGCGGCTAATGCCTTTTTATAATATTCGACCGCTTTCGCATAATCTCCTTGCTCCCTTAAAAAGTCTGCATAAAAGTAGTTTGGATCTATACCCGCAGGATTAACCTCTAGCGCTTTTTCTAAATAGGTACGCGCTTTTTTCTTGTCCCCAAAGCCAATTGGCCAACCTGGTACTTTATAATATAGAGATCCTAGGCTGGTATAAGCTGAACCCTGTAAAGATTGTGGATTGATTTTTTCTGCCGTAAGCAATAAATCGCGCGCTTTTTCTGCAAGTTTTAATGCGCCAATTCCTCCTTTCGCCTTAGCATAACCACTGTACGAGATACCTTCCCAAATCAAAGCCTCTGGGGCGTTAGGATTACTGGCCGTCACTTGATGTGCTTGTTCAGTTAGGCTCTTGAAGGCACTTTCCTGGGCATCTTTTGGGGTTTGATAATTCGCTATAGCCCAATCATGCTGTATTCGTGCAATTTCAGCATCGAGTCTTTCTTCTGCGAAAACTGGTGACGATAATGTGATAAAGCTTAATAATAACATCATATTTTTCATGAAATTTTCTCCTTTAATTATTCGATAACACAAGTCTAGTTTTTACTGACAGCGAAATGACGTGCGATTCTTGCCTGTTTCTTTAAACCTATATTGACTATGCTTGGTAAAAACCCATTGAGCCATGCAAAGAAAGACTCTGGTTGGCCAATATAGTGTTCATCCTTATCTGCTTCAATAGCTTTAATAATTTGTGCGACGACTACTTGTGGGTCATCCATCTCAGTTTTGGTTGCCTCTAGCATTGATGCCGCTTGGTCATTCATAGGAGTTTTTACAGCACGAGGTGCGACATATGTGACAACAATATTGCTATCAGCCAATTCACGGCGAAGCGCTTGTGAAAAGCCATGTATCGCGAATTTACTTGCGCTATAAGTGGCATAATGTGGAAATCCAATCGATCCGAAAATAGAACCAATATTTACAATTTGCCCAGTATTACGGGTTAAAAGGCTGGGCAGAAGGACGCGTGTAAGCTGGATTGGCACTGTTGCATTAATATGCATCATTTGAGTGATGCGCTCCAAATTTTGCTCTTCAAATAAAGTGAAATCCAAAATACCTGCACTGTTAATTAAAATATCAACCTCTTCCAAATGCTTCATAGCTTCGTCAACCACATATTGTGCCGGACTAGGGATAGTTTCAGTCGGTTGAAAATCGGTGACAATTGCAGCTGCCACCCCACCTAATTGTTTGATTTTATGGCACAGCGTCATTATCCGTGCATGATCTCGATCAACTAAAGCAAGCTTGGCGCCTTTGTTTGCCAGGGCTAAGGCTAAAGGTTGACCTATACCACCTGCTGCACCTGTTAATAAAATACGTTTTCCATTTAGATTCATGCTGTAACCTGCTGTGAGTTGATCGGAATAAAACGGCTAGCTAGTTCGCGGAAAATATTTCCGTATAATTTGTAGAAGTTTTTAGCGCTATTAATTAACAAATCACGTTCGTTTTCATCTTCAATTTTATTGACTAACCCTTCATAAAAATCAATATGATCAATATCCAAAGACCCATGAGAGTTTAAATAACTAAAGGCATTATTGCTGAGTCCGAGATTTTGTTGAATTGCAGCACCAGCTTGGGTGGCCATCGCCACGCTCGCTCCTTCTAATACCAATACCATGCCAAAAAATCCGATAGGATTAATGCGATTAATCATATCGTAGGCATAGGCCACCATAAACTCAGTGGCTTGGCTTGGCTGTCCATGTCGCACTGCTTCAGCATCTGCGCCACAAGCTTTAATGTCGTTCAATATCCATTCTTGATGGCCTAATTCTTCTTCAATATATTCGGCAACAGCCTCTCGAAGCCATTCGTAATGTTCTGGCAAGCGTGATCCACATAACATCAGAAGCGGCACAGTGTGTTTTACATGATGGTAAGCCTCTGTTAAAAATGCCACATAGGCTGACAAGCTTACTTTTCCAGAAGCACCAGCTTTTATTAGTGGTAAATTAAACAACTCCTCACGCTCTTGTGTGGTAGCCTCTAATAATTGTTTATAAAACAACTGAAACCCTTTCATCATATAGTGCTTCTATTTCAGATTGGTATTGTTGATAAATTTCTGCTCTTTTTAAGCGAAAATTGGCTGTAGCTAGGCCATTCTGTGGGGAAAAGGGGTATCTGGCTAATACCCATTTTTTTACCTGCGCGTAATCAGGTAAAAACTGATTGATATTCGACAATGCAGTAGCGATGCTTTGCTTGCTTGGCGAACCGCTTGTTACAATAACTGCAACATTAAATGGTTTAGCTTCCCCAAAAACTGCTGCTTGAAAAATAGCAGGATTGTTTGTTAGTTCTCTTTCCACCCAATCTGGAGAGACATTTCTGCCAAATGAAGTAATAAAAATATTTTTCTTTCTGCCAGTTATGTATAAATAACCATCTTCATCAAGATAGCCGATATCACCGGTGGCTAAATATTCGTTTTGAGCCATGTGCTCTGCCTTGGTATACCCTAACAATTGACCCCCTTTTATAGAAATCTCACCATCTTCTTCAATTTGGCAGTTTACGTGAGGCAAGGGTTTGCCAACGCTACCTTTCTTATTGGCTTGAGATGTATTAAGAGCAACAACTGAAGCGCATTCAGACAAACCATAGCCTTCATAAACTGGAATTCCAATTTGCTGTGCTTTAGCTAGCAAGGCTGGTGCCACCAAGGCACCGCCAACAGCAACAAAACGAAGCTGGGTTGGAATGTTAATGCCAAACTCGTAAGCCATTAACAACCCACGTAACAGTTCCGGCGTCATAATTAAAGTAGTTACTTGCGATTGATGTATCACTTGCAACATTTTTTCAAAACATATCTTTGATGAACCAGCAAAACCTATATCAGTTAATGATGGAACATAGATACAGGCCCCTGAAAGAAGTGGCACATAAATCCCTGCAATATTCTCAAGTAAAGTTGATAACGGCAGCAGACATAAGTGCGCATCATTGTCGGAAGCTTGAGTTGCAAGCTTTAAAGAATTCGCCACATTAAACATCGACTCTTCACTTAAACATACACCTTTCGGATTACCAGTGGTTCCTGATGTATATGTAACTTTTGCCGTATTTTTAGGCAAATAATGCGAGCTTGGTAAAAAGTTAAATTGAATTAGGTGCTTACCTAAAAGACTAAACTCTGTTTTGGAGAGGATCTCTTTAGAAGAAAATTTAAGAATAAGCTCAATACGTTCTGCTTGATCGGTGATGAGATAATCTAAACCAGAATCATCAATTGCGTGAAGTATTTGTGCATCCGAAAAAAAGCTTGGTATTGGGATACAAGGTTGGCGCAAACTTAAGCAAGCCAAATCTAAGATTGCCCAGGCAAGACTATTATCAAGCAATAAACCCACTGCATTTGCATCTGGTATGGTTTGAGAAGCCATATTAACCATATTGATTAGCTCAACATAGCTTAGAATGACATGATTGTCTCGAATTGCAGGTGCATCGGGTGATTTTAAACAGACGCTCTTTATAGCATCAAATAACAACGTTTTCATTCCTAATAATTACCTAACTTGAAAGTTTCTTTTTATTGCCATCACTTCTGGTTTTTCATCATAGTACGATCCCCAATCAGATTGCTCATCAGGCGGGATAAAATCAATACATGCATTACTTAAGCTTAGCAAAGGAATATTCAATTTAATCAGTGCATTTTTCAGTGAGCGTATACCAGTAAAAACTGCCCAATCAGTTTTCGATTTATGTAGATATAGATTGATGCAAGCTAATAAGCAACGTATGTTTTCCGGTTGCGCTACTGCCAAATTACCAATTTCAGTAATTGCAGAGCGTGAAATTGTTTCACCTTCAATTTTTGAGATAGTTTCTTCAATACTTGATGCTAAGTAACGTTCAAGAAAAAGCACTTCCTGATCGGCTTTTCTTAGGCCACATACCGCCTTTAATTTACCATCCCGCCCACTTAACGCAATCAATTCTGGCATGAAGTATTGAATATTTGCGCCATGTGCGCTTTTAAACAAGTTTTTTATAAATTCTTCTAACTTGCTTCGTTCAGGTGATGAGATGTCGTGAATTGTGATAGTAATGTCATCTGCACCATGTAAAGCAATATTGTTTTCGGGACTTATTCGATCAAAAAGAAATCTTTCTGATTTAGTTAATTCTTCTGGGGATTGCTCAAAGAAAACTCTGCTGGCTAACATTGCGGGCCTTTAAAAAAATTGCTTATTTGATACATTGCAATTGTTATGCCATCGAATAATGTGGATTTAAGCGCCAAAAATGCATTGGTAATTTAAAAGTACTACATTTTTTGCAGAAATGAAGAAATGATCGCGCAATTTTTGCATGAAAAAATTGCAGGGATTATAACTTTATTCAGGACAATTCAAATTTGGCGGCTGTTGCAATAAACTTCCGTCAGGGGTAATCCAGGCTATCGGTTTTACAGCATCCGTTAATTTGCAAGCATCGATATATGCAATTGCATTAGGCGTTACTTCTACAAATTTAATTGCAGCATCTTCTGAACCAATTACGTGTGGAGGAGTTATGCCGTGGTAGTAAGCCTCATTCCAATATTCCGCTTGTGTTTCTGGTAAGCCCCCAAGAATAATATTTGAGAATTTTTTTCTAACACTATGGCCAGAGGGTAGGTTAATCGGGATAATACGTTTGCCTTCGCTAGAGTAAAGTTTTTTGCGAAGAAATATGAGCGAAAGCTCACCCATGTCAAGCTTCTGAAATTTGCTTGTTTTAGGGACTATGATCGCAATCACATCATTTTCTGCCCCGTCGGCCGAAATGGACGCTATGACAAGCAAGCTAATCAAAAAGTATTGAATTTTATTTTTCATCGATTGACGATCAAAATAAAATTGAGAAAGAAGTAATCAGACCCTTGGGAGCTTCAGGTAGCTCCTTACTGCCCCCCGTGTACTCAATCTTAAAAACTTGGCTAGAAGTTCTTTTCCACGTCGCTCCAATCAACCAGCGCGAAGTGTTTTCTGTGTTAGGAATTTGAATTGCATCTAATCTGGCAACTGCGAACCAATTGCCTGCAATAGGAGCAACAGCTTGAAGATAGCCGCCACTACCGCCATTGTCGCCATTAGTTCGATAACGTTGAAATGCTTCCGAACTAATCTCCCAGCCATTGATCTTTGTCAGAAAATCAAGGCCAAGCATTCTGTAGCTTGTGTCAGCTGGCGTGTGTTCATTAAACTCTAATAAAGACAAACCAAAACTTTTATCGCCTGATAACGCAAGGTGAATACCCTTTGTACCTTCAGCTTCACCCAGATTTCTGTTTTTCTCTTCGTTTTTAAGCGCTTCTACATATATGCTATAGTCAATTGCCTGTGAATTAATAGATTTAGAGCCGAATGCCATGAAACCGTTGGTTGATTGTGGGAAAAGCCGAGTTGTTGCTAATGGTCTTGTGGTCGTCCACACTAATGGATCTGCATGAATAAGGTTCCAACGTCCAACTGGGTTCAAAAACCGCCCCGTCCTTAGATTAAGAGCTTCAGAGAGATTGTAATCAAGATACATCCGCTCCAAATTTAACCTCGATTCGGTGACCGTCAAGTCCGAACCTGATTTCCAGTAAATTGGTTTTTCGATCTCAAGCTCTGAAAAAAAACGCCAGCGACTATCTCCATCCCAACCTAGGAATAAGCTGGTATTTTGTATGCCTATCTCTTTGCTACCATCAGGATGTAAGTTTGCCTTTGCAGTACCATAGCCACCTATGCTAAATCCATCAAAAGTTTCTGCTACTTCATCTTCTGCTTGCGCCACTAAAGGCATGCATAGAATTATGAAATATACTAGCCAAAGCTTAAAAAGATCTAAAATTACTCGCATCTTGTCAACTTTCAATATTGTGGTATCAATTTTGCCTATAGTACGCATACAATTACTTCAAAACTTATTAAATATAAAATTCTATTAATGTCTTTTTTTAAACAAAACCTATCCGTAAAGCAACTTCTACTCATTTCTTTTACACTTGCTGTGCTGCTTCCAAGTATCACGATTGCTACATTAGCATTTGTGGAAGCAAAAAACGCGCTCAAATTCGAGATTGAGCATGATTTAAAATCACGAGCAGTGGCTGCAATGGATGAAGTTGACCGCATGATGTTCGAGAGGCTGCAAAATGTAGTCTCTTGGAGTCAGCTTGAGGTGATGCAAGATGCTCGTATTGGGGATATTGATAAACGCTTATCTACATTTTTAACTGATCTCAAAAAAAATTACAACGGTGTATATAAAGGATTGTATGTGATAGATCAGAATAACAAAATCATTTCTAGCAGCGAATTAAATTTAATAAATAAAACACTTAAATTAAATAACACCTGGGAAAAGGTCTTACTTAACGGTGTAAATCTTGAACTTGATTCAATTAGAGATGAAAAACTTTCAATTTCTACATTGATTAAGAACGAGTTTAATTCAAATTCTCAACATTATTTAGTGGTCGATTTTAATCAGCAGCAATTGACACAGGTATTAAATCATGCGATTACTGGTCAATCGGCCGTTATACTTAGAGATGAACATCAGAAGGCAATAGCAAATACGGAATTTTTACCATTAAGCCCAAACTATCAAACGATTAAAGCAAGCGCTCTATCTCAAGGCTTTAAAAGCTTTAAAGGCTTTAATTGGCAACTGGAGATTATCAAATATAGAGATGATGCGCTTGCACCTATTCAACAAATGGGCTTAATTATGTTGGCTTTGTCTATTATGACGTTACTGATTTCATTTTTAATCGCAATTCCAATCGCCAATGAAATTACCAGGCCTATTTCAAAGTTAACCAATTTTGCAAAAAGTTTTGTATCTTCTGGCATACAAACAAAGCCTCCAGAGGGCGGTCCCTTAGAGATCCGCGAAATGACGGAAGCTTTTACCAGTATGATTACTGATTTAGAAAAATCTCAAGAAAATCTAACTCGCGCCGCAAAACTAGCAGTAGTAGGTGAAATGGCTGCCGCTATGAGTCATGAAGTGCGTACACCGCTAGGTATTATACGATCCTCTGCGCAGGTATTGATGCGCGAACCGCAGCTCACGCAAGAAGGCAAAGAGGTTTGTGGCTTTGTTGTGAGTGAAACCGAGCGTCTTAATAAACTTGTTTCTACATTAATAGATGCAGCTAAGCCGCGTGCACTAGATTTAAAACCCACTGATATTATTCAAATAGTACAACACGCTGTCGCTTTGCTACAAGTGGAAGCAGCAAAAAAAGAAATTCAACTAAATTTAGAAATAGATCCGCAATTAAATGCAGCTGAATTGATTTTGAATATTGATGCGGAGCAAATAACTCAAGTGTTGTTAAATCTAATCTTGAATGCAATACAGATTCTTCCAGAAAAAGGTCATATCTGCTTAACAATTAGTAGTATGCTGAAGCATGTTCAGATTAGTGTAGCTGATGACGGTCCTGGTGTTCCAATCGATAAACGCAACCATGTTTTTGATCCATTCTTTTCTCAACGAACTGGAGGGATCGGATTGGGACTGGCGATTGTAAGACAAATTATTTATGCACATTTTGGTGAAATTTTTGTGAAAGAAAGCTCTAAGCATGGTGCTGAATTTATTATCAGGTTACCTATATAAACAACAATCGTCCAATTTGAAACAGAATTAAAATATGAATAATTTAAAAAAAATTCTTGCTGTCGATGATGAGCCCAGTATGCTACGTCTTTTGGAGATTAGTTTAAAACAAGCGGGTTATCAGCCAATATTGGCCTCGGATGGAATTGAAGCACTATCGATTTTGCGCAAGGGTGGCGTGGATTTAATAGTAAGCGATCTACATATGCCAGGTATGGATGGGCTACGGCTACTCAAAAAAATGAATGAGGAAGGTTTACAAATTCCTATCATTATCGTAACCGCCAAAGGTGAGGTTAATAGTGCTGTGGAAGCAATGAAGCTTGGGGCGTCTGATTATATTCAGCGCCCATTTGATTTGGAAACTTTAGAAATAGCTATTGAAAAGGCATTGTCCATATTAAGACTTAAAGTAGAAAATGCTTTTTTAAAAGAAGAAACGCATCAGGCAGACAATGTTTTAATTGGCAATAGCATAGCTATGCAAAAGGTCAAGGAACTAATTAAACAAGTTGCTCCAGAGAAAGCAACAGTATTTGTGGTTGGAGAAACTGGAACAGGCAAAGAGCTTGTTGCACAAGCCATTCATCAAAACTCACCGCGTAAAAATGCATTATTTGTTGCCTTGAATTGTGCTGCAATTCCAGCAGAAATGATGGAATCTGAGCTTTTTGGACATGAACGGGGGGCATTCACAGGCGCTGTTAAGGAGCGAATAGGCAAATTTGAAATGGCAGATGGCGGGACTCTATTTTTGGATGAAATTACTGAAATGCCAGTTACTTTGCAAGCCAAGTTATTACGTGCTTTACAAGAAAATATAATTGAAAGGCTTGGTAGTAACAATCCTATTAATGTCGATTTACGTATTATTGCTGCCACAAACCGTGATCCATTAGAAGCTTTAAGGGAAGGCAAGCTACGTGAAGACTTGTATTATCGGTTGAATGTGTTTCAAATTCAAATCCCACCTCTGCATGAAAGATATGGGGATATCCAGCTACTCACAAAACATTTTTTAGCGCGAAAGAAAAAAGATATTTCAACTGAAGCCTTGCAAATGCTTACAAATTACCGCTGGCCAGGCAATGTGCGAGAGCTAGAGAATGTATTAGAAAGAGCTGCAATCATCTCGAAACACAACGTCATAGATACAAATGATTTACCAATGGATATACAAAGGTCCAACATGAATCAGTCTATCCATCCTACTCAACAGGCAATTAATCTTCATTCAACAACAGAACAAACATCACTTTCCATCCCCCTAGCTTTTGAGTTACTTGAAAAGAAAATGATTCTTGAAGCGCTCAATCGAACTAAAGGAAACAAGAGTAAAGCAGCAAAGCTTTTAGAAATAAGCGAGAGGACGCTCTGGTATAAGGTAAATAAATATAGTCTCTTTAATTGAACTAGAAGTTATTTAATTTACCCAATCAGACCCAAAAACGTCGGTAGCCACAATGCTATTTTAGTTGTTAATTTTTAAGAATTTTATTTTTTGCTGCTTAATGATTTTGCTTCCATTATGTTGCCCGCCACTTCTTTAATCAACATAGTATCGTCTTTGTTAATCAAAGGTTGTAAATGCTCCCATATGCTTATTGCTTTCGTATAATCTGCCTGATTAAACGCGATGGTGCCTGCTAATAATAATGCCTTTGGATGGTTTGGGTCGACCTTGAGCGCTTTATCTACCATCTCAATTGATTTAGCATCAAACTTGTTGTTATTTGTTACAGCCAATGCATCGGCATAATCAGCAAGCAATTGAGGATCATTTGGGATTAAATTAACAGCTTTTTCAAAAGCACCTACTGCATTCTTGTGTTGCTTAATTTCAACATAAGTATGTGCAAGTAAAGCCCAACCATCTCCATTCTCTGGAGATTTTTCTAATTTAGCTGCAAGTTTTTGAGCCATCACTCCAAGGTCGCTCATCTCATGACCATTACCCCTTGGTTGCTGTGTACCTCCGTCCATTGGGGAAATTATTGTACTTGGAGAGCCAACACTCACCGCCCCAGGATTACCAGCTTTCCAATAGATCAAACCTGCCAAAATCGAAACAAGAATGAAAATACCTATCATAGGATTATTTTTTAAACTATTTTTAATAGAGAACTTTCCCTCAAAAAAATTATTTTCTGACACAGTTACGCTTGTCGACCTTTGTTTTGATGTAAAAATCATCCCTGAAATTGCACCCAATATAAATCCAATTATTAATGAAGTAATGTTCATAGTTCCTCTGTTTAAATGTTTTCTTTTTTTAAGTTCATCTAATTTTGCTGCTCAAATGCAAACTAGTATTGCAAATAATTATAAAAGTATCAGAGATAATAGTATTATTAATTATTAAAAGTCCCATCTATATCCAACAAACATCGATTCTCGAGTCGATCTTAATTTAGTATTGGCATTATCATCCTGGTAAGTTTTTTCAAAACCAAGGTCTGCCTCCACCAAAGCATTATTAAGTAATTGATAAGATATTCTCGCTGTAGGTGCTATCTTATAAGTTGTTTGACCAAGTTGACTTGCATCGCCTTTTTGATGATACAAATTAAGTGAACTTGTGACGTGCCATTTGCTGCGGAAGGTGGCCACATTGGTAAGTCCTAAAGTCTGTGCAAAATAATGTGGGTCGTAGACAAAACTAGTATTTATGACTGATGTGTCATCAGAAAATAAAGTGTTAATGCCAATCGCTTGTAAATCATAAGTATAAGCTATGCCAGTACTTGGAATAGGTGCCACATTTATTCCACCAGGAATTAAGCTAAGGTCAATCCCTAGGGTGCCGACAGTACGATTTAAACGCACATCTCCGCCTAATTGCCACTTTTGTGTAATTTGCTTGGTTGCACCTATCAATGCTGTATCTGTTTCGGCTGTGATTTTTTTAATTGTTGAATAAATCTGACTATTAGTGAGAACATTCTGTAGCCCTCCAACAGACAGTGGAGAAGCAAAAGGCACCGCTTGAATGGCTGTTTCACCATACAGAATAGGTGACTTACGATGGTCTAACAAGGCATTAAATGTAATCTGATTACTGCTAGTCCAATTGCCTTGTACAAAAGCAATATTCACGTCATGATATATCGTATCGTAATCGAGCAAGCCAAACGCAGAAGTTGAATTATTAAAATAGCGCAATTCAGTACCAACAGCACGTCTTTCTGTAAGTCTATCAGCAATTTGTTGAATGGCATACACATTGCCACTTACAGTAGATCCAGGCAAGCCAAATTCTAATGCCGATCCATAGAAATGGCGGTTAGTAATGATAGGTGAATGTGAACCATTGTCTGGTACACCAGCTACGCCTGTTATTCTATATTGATCAGTAATAGAATATTTTACAAATACTCCATCAAACATACCCAATACACCTTGTGCATTACCTGGCTGACGACCTAAGCGGGTCATGTAGCCCAATAATTTATCCTCATGATCCCAATAAGCAGCCGTCAAGCGATTGATATCACTACGATTAGAACCAGAACCTGGCAGAAAGTTGTGAGTTTGCGCGTCGCGGAACACTAATTTGTCATCGTATTGGTTATGGCGCCAACGGTCAGTGGCATCAAAACTAGTCACAAAGGCGGATTGATCTGTGTTACGAGTACTGGTTTTTATCCCGCCAGATGTATTATCCGTCATGGATTTTCCACCATAATAATATTGAGATAAGCTCCCGAATATATTGTTCTGATTCACTTGATTAATTTGTCTCTTAGTAGATACTTTATTTTCGGCCACCTTCGCTGTACCATTGTTAATTGCAGCCAATCTTAACTTAACTCTTAGCGCCCCTTCACTTTGCTGGTAAAGTTTTAAATATAGCTCATACTCAATTTTTGCTTTGGCAAAATCCCCATTCTTGTCACGAGAATTACCAACCAACTCTTGCGCATCTTGTGAATACTCATTCGGTGGCAAATTCAATAAACGGTTAAACATCTGTGTCGCATTTTCATACTCCCCAGCCGCCATAGCCGCCTTACCCGATGTCATTAAGTCTTTAGCACTCGCATTTGGTGGTGGCATTGCCACAGTAAATTTAGGCTCTATGAAAGTAGCGATAGGCTCAGCACGCAGTGGCACTCGAATAATAATGCTGTGATTATCGTCACCTAATCTTACTTTGTATGTGTTAACTGTATCAAAATGGACTAAAAGTGTTTTATTAGTATCGACACGATTGTTTGTTATACGGCAAAGCGCATTACCAGTTTGATCTTTTGCAATGATTTCTGGAAAAGTTAGCGTAAATGGCGTAATTATTCTGGTATTTGGCGAATTTTTAGATTGTTGAATTTGCAATTGTTCCGCCACACAAGGATCGGGAATGTTAATTGCGATCCGCAAAGTATCGCTAGGGCCATCTGGGAAATAACGCAGATAAGTAACCGGCACAGAAAAATTAATTCTAATATCGGCCTCGTTGCCCGCTACTGTTATATCTGGCTCATCCAATATTTGAGCTACTTCAGAAGTTGCAGCACCCGCCGTGTAAACTGAAAAAATCCAAAAGAAAAATACAAATACCTTTAACCGGCGCATGACAAATCCTCTCCCCAGTACAAAATCTTATATATTTATTATATTTATCATGTGGTTAGTATAGCAACTTAATGCAAACTAGCAACTTTCCTACATCCAAATTATTTTTCAACTACTTAAAATAGCAAATTCACAACACATCAACTACTTACTGAAAGTATTGGTATTGTGACACCCAGAGCTATTACAATCTTTAGGTGCATTATGGGTTTTAGAAACAACACCTGTGTAATTGGCACCATGACAAGACCTACATGTGCCCGTGAGCAACGCATGATTAGGTTTTTTAGAAGCTGTAAAGCTGGTCGTATTGGTGTGGCACACATCACAAGAAACTGTAGTTGGTACATGCGTTCCTGCTGGCATGCCTTTTACGCCATTCGTACCATTATGACAAGTTGCACATGTTCCTGCTGCAATTCCAGTATGGTTGAACGCCGCGCCTGCAAACGATGTTGTCGAAGTGTGACATGCTTCACAGCCAGCACTTGTTGCAATATGAGTCGCTGGTTTCGATACCGGTGTAACGCCAGCAAAAGCGGTGCCGTTATGACAAGTAGCACAGCCGGTAACGATACCTGAATGGTTCATCGTTGTGCCACTAAAGCTTGCGGTGCTCTTATGGCAAGTACTACACTCCATACTGGTTGGGATATGAGTCGCAGGTTTACCTAATGCAGCAACATTATTATGACAAGTCGAGCAAGCAGCTGTAATACCAGTATGATTCATACTCGCTGGTATCCATGCGGTAGTACGGTGACATGTATCGCATGACAGACTCGTTACTATATGAGTCGCTGGTTTACCAGTTGCAGCAGTACCGTTATGACATGTTGCGCAAGAGCCGGCAGCAACGCCCGTATGGTTATATATAGCGCCAAGGAATGACGTAGTTGAACTATGGCAAGTCTCACAACCAGCACTGGTCACAATATGAGTCGAGGGTTTCGATACCGGAGTAACTCCGTAGAAGGCGGTGCCGTTGTGACAGGTTGCACAGCCAGT
>Ga0265328_10000064_pt1 | contig 61391 bp, 44 predicted proteins | sample 41624metaG_FD_202086 | JGI IMG/M metagenome (GOLD analysis project Ga0265328, IMG submission 202086) | Rhizosphere microbial communities from Carex aquatilis grown in University of Washington, Seatle, WA, United States - 4-16-24 metaG | ecosystem: Host-associated > Plants > Roots > Rhizosphere...
GAAGCTCGGGATGCCCGCGTAAAAACGCAACCAGCGCTTCGTCACTCAAATGCGAGCCCGTCATCGGCCTTCCCCTCCCAAAGCGAATCACATCGAATTTACTCCGCACAACTTTGAATCGCACCCTCCAATAACCAGAGTTGTATGATATGGTATGATATTGTTATAGGTCGTCCCTCCGCTGGAGGCGCCCAAAATTTTTCCGACAAAGGCCCCTCAGGCTTCGCTCGGCGACGCTCAAACCTTCGTCAAGAACTTGCGCGACTCGACTCGCCGTCGCCCCTCTCCCGCCTTCCCCGTGCCCGCCGGCTGCCAGTTCGGCACGAGCTGATGCTTTCCGGGGCCGATGAGGTCGGCGCGCCCCATCGCCTTCAAGGCCTCGCGCAACATCGGCCAGTTTTCCGCGTCGTGGTAGCGCAAAAACGCCTTGTGCAGGCGGCGCTGGCGCAGGCCCTTGACGGCGTCGACCGGCTCCGACGCCCCGCGCCGCACCGGTTTCAACGGATTGAAGCCGCTGTGATACATGGCGGTCGACAGCGCCATGGGCGAAGGCAGATAGGTCTGCACCTGGTCGGCGCGATATTTGTTGCGCTTCAACCACAGCGCCAGATTCATCATGTCCTCGTCGCGCGTGCCGGGATGCGCGGCGATGAAATAGGGGATCAGGAAGTAATCCTTCTTCGCGGCCTGCGCCGCGGAGTCGAACAATTGCTTGAAGCGGTCGTAGGCGCCGATCCCCGGCTTCATCATCTTCGACAAAGGCCCGGCTTCCGTATGTTCCGGCGCGATTTTCAGATAGCCGCCGACGTGATGCTCGACCAGCTCCTTGATGTAAGCGGGGCTCTTGACCGCGAGATCATAGCGCACGCCGGAGGCCACCATGACCTTCTTGACGCCGGGGATCGCTCGCGCCTTGCGGTAGAGCCCGATCAGCGCGTCGTGGCTCGTGTTCAAATTCTTGCAGATGTCGGGATAGACGCAGGCCGGACGCCGGCACACAGCCTCGGTCTCCTTGTCCTTGCAGGCCATGCGGTACATGTTCGCGGTCGGCCCGCCGATGTCGGAAATGATTCCGGTAAAACCTTCGGTCTTGTCGCGGATCGTCTCGATCTCCTTGAGGATCGACTCCTCCGAGCGCGACTGGATGATGCGGCCCTCGTGTTCGGTGATCGAACAGAAGGAGCAGCCGCCGAAGCAGCCGCGCATGATCGTCACCGAATGGCGGATCATCTCCCAGGCCGGAATTTTCGCGCCGGCGTAGACGGGGTGCGGGGCGCGGGCGTAGGGCAGGTCGTAGACCGCGTCCATCTCCGGCGTCGTCAGCGGAATCGGCGGCTGCGTGATCCACACGTCGCGCTCGCCGTGCTTCTGCGTCAGCGGGCGGGCGTTGCCGGGATTGCTCTCCTTGTGCAGCACGCGCGAGGCCCTGGCGTAGGCTTCCGGATCGCGCGAGACCTGCTCGTAGGCGGGCAGGCGGATGACGATGTTTTCGCCCAGACGGCGGCCCTCGTCGGCCGAATCGAGATCGTCGGCGGGCGCCTCGGTCCAGCCCTCCGGCGTCGCATTGCGCGCGAAGGCGAGGCCGCGCATGTCGGAGAAATCCTGATCGATCCCGCGCCGCGCGATGCGATGCGCCGCTTCGACCAGCGCCCTCTCGGCGTTGCCGTAGAGCAAGAGATCGGCCTTGGCGTCGAGCAGGATCGAGCGGCGCACCTTGTCGGACCAATAGTCGTAATGCGCAATGCGCCGCAGCGACGCCTCTATGCCGCCGAGCACGATGGGGACGTCGGGGAAGGCTTCGCGGCAGCGCTGCGCATAGACGATCACCGCGCGGTCCGGCCTTTTGCCGCCCTCGCCGCCGGGCGTGTAGGAGTCGTTGTGGCGCAGCCGCCGGTCCGAGGTGTAGCGGTTCACCATCGAATCCATGTTGCCGCTGGTCACGCCGAAAAACAGATTGGGTTTGCCGAGCGTGGCGAAATCGCCGGCGCCCCGCCAGTCCGGCTGGGCGATGACGCCGACGCGAAAGCCCTGCGCCTCGAGGAGCCTCCCGACGATCGCCATGCCGAAACTCGGATGATCGATGTAGGCGTCGCCGGTGACGAGAACGATGTCGCAGGAGTCCCAGCCGAGCGCCTGCATCTCCGCGCGCGACATCGGCAGGAAGGGGGCGACGCCGAAGCGATGGGCCCAATGTTTTCGATAGGAGAACAGCGGCTTTGCGCCGAGCGTCTCAGAGCCGAGCCGAGCCATTTCGCACCAATGTCGGGGGACGCCGATTTTCCGCCCGACTTTTCCCCTAGAGCGGGACTTTACGGCGGATTTGCGCGAATATTGGCGCTCCCTAGGGGAATCGAACCCCTGTTTTCGCCGTGAGAGGGCGACGTCCTAGACCGCTAGACGAAGGGAGCGGAAGAGGCCTCTATAGCGACAGCGCGCGGCCCCCGCAAGCGCGAGTTCGCGCGAAACGATCCTCGCTTGACCTTCCCGCGAAAATTCCCGACATCTGGGAAAAATGACCTCTTGCGGGATGAGCACATGACGGCTGCGATCGACGGACCGAGGACGCGGGCGAAATCGGGCGTCGCCAGGCAGCTCGTGGTTTTCCTGCACGGCTATGGCGCCGACGGCAACGACTTGATCGAAATCGGCCGGCAGTGGCGGCCTTTGCTGCCCGATGCCGACTTCGTCGCGCCCAATGCGCCCGAGCGCTGCGCGATGTCGCCGGGGGGACGCCAATGGTTTTCGCTGTCGACGCGCGATCCGGACGAGCGCTGGACCGGCGCCGTCGCGGCGCGCCCGACGCTGGACGCCTTCCTCGACGCCGAACTCGCCAGCCGCGGCCTGGACGAAAGTTCGCTGGCGCTCGTCGGCTTCAGCCAGGGCACGATGATGGCGCTGCATGTCGGCCTGCGCCGCAAAATCGCGCCGGCCGCCATTCTCGGCTATTCCGGCCTGCTGGTGACGCCGGCGCAAGGCGCCGCCGAAGCGCCCGTCGGCCAGCGCCCGCCGCCGGCGATCCTGCTGGCGCATGGCGAGGACGATCAGGTCATTCCGGTCGACGCTTTGTTCGAATCCGTCGACCTCCTGGCCGAGATGGGCCTCGCCGCGCAATGGCATTTGTGCCCGGGACTTGGCCACGGCATCGACAATTCCGGGCTCGTGCACGGGGCCTTGTTTCTCGCGCAGAGTTTCGGAATCCCGATCGACATGCCGCGCCGCGCCCCCGCCGGCGCGATCTGACCGCGCGGCCCGCTCGAAGCGGACGGCCTTCAGGCCCCGACCGGCTCCAGCACGGCTTCGATCGGCAGCACGGCGCGGCGCACGGCGCGGCGCAGGCTGACCGGGCGAAACAGTTGTTTCGTCGCCTCCACGACATGGACGCCGCCGCCCGGCAGCGAGAAGCGCCCGCCGATTCTCTCGAAGGCGGGGGCCGACTGCAACAGCCAAGGGCGCTCGAAGGGCGGCACGTAGAGCGCTTCGCCCCAATAGATCGGCAGGAACAGGCACTCCTGCAAAAGCCCGCGCAACTGGCCGCGCGAATAGGGATAGCCATTGCCGAAGGGCGTCGTGTCGAGCCGCGCCCAGAGACCGGCCCGGCTCGGCACGACGAAGATCGCGCGGCCGCCCGGCGCGAGGACGCGCCAGATCTCCTCGAGAAAATCCTGCGGATGCTCGCTGGTTTCGAGGGCGTGGATGACGAGAATGCGGTCGATGGCCCCGTCCGGCAGCGGCATCATCGTCGGCTCGACCAAGGCGGAGGAGGACTTGCCGTTTTGCGGCCAGTGAACGACGCCCTGGGTCGCCGGCATGAAGGCGAGGACGCGCTGCGCGTCTTTCGCGAAGTCGCCGAGATAGGGCGTCGCATAGCCGACCCCGAGCACGCCGAGACCGGCGAAATGCCCGCTCCAGCGCTCGCGGATGACGCGCGACACCAGTCGGCGCGACACCCTGCCGAGCGGCGCGTCGTAAAAGGCCCGCAAATCGACGACGTCCAGCATGACCGGATCATTGGCCGATCCGCGCTCGGATGCAAGGCCATTCGATGGGCGAGGCGCGGGAGTTTCGTCCCGCGCCACGTGACTTAACGGAAGTTTGGCGAACTTCCCGTCCCGACGCCGCTCGCGTCGCCCGGCACGACGAGTCCGGCCGCCGTTTCGCGATGCTCCGGCCCGCCGATGTCGTATTTCACCCCGAGGAAGAAGGTGCGCTCCGGATAGGGGTTCGGATTCACGAAATATTTCCAGCGGCCGATGTTGTCTATGCCCGCCGAAGCCGTCCAGTTCTTGGCGAATTTGTACTGAACTTTGGCGTCGAACACGAGATATTCGCTGTCGGTCGTTCCATAGCTGTTGTGATTGAAGTCGGTGTTCGCGAGGCTGACGAAGGAGCCGGACGCATAGCGCATGCCCGCCGCGACCGACCAAGTGTCCTCGGGGCTGTAGCTTACCGTGCCGCGCAGGCGAATGCGCGGTATCCGCGGCACCTGCATCCCCTGAAACCAAGGCGCCTGGTAATCCGACAGCGTCTTCGAGTTGGTGAACGTCATGCTTCCAGTCGCGTTGAGACCATGCCAGACGATGTCCGTGAACGAAATCGCTCCCTCGACCCCTTGGAAGCGCACCTTGGGGATATTGTATTGCTGCGTGGTCAGCACGCCGGTCGTCAGCGCCGTCTGACTGGCGATGAAATTCCAGCGGTCGTCCTGGAACAGGCTGACGCGCGGAACCGCCATGCCGACGTTGCCCCAGAAGGCGTTCTTCCAGCGGTATTCGCCGGTGAGATCGTAGTAGGTCGAAATTTCAGGTTGCAGATCCGGATTGTTGACCAGCACCGAGTTCGGTCCCGCAATCGCTTGGAACAGCTCCGCGGCGGTCGGGAAGCGATAGTTCCGCGCGATCGAACCGCGGACGACAAACTCCGGGGTGACCTGATATTCGAGAGCGCCCTTAGGCTCGAAAGCGTTCTTGTGAGAGATGGGGGAACTCAGCAGCGGCTTGCCCAGCGTATTGTTCTGGCCGCCGTAAGCCTTCCAATAATCGCCGCGCGCGCCATAGGTGAATTGCCATTGCGGCAGGAATTTCCACTCGTCCTGCACATAGAGCCCCAGTGTGTCGGTCTTGCCGTAGTTGATCGCTTGGATGCTGTTGTAATAATTCGACATCCAGACGTTGGTGTTGGTCTGCACGCTGTTGAGCGAATAAAGCCAGTCGTTCACGCCGGTCGAGATGATGTGCTTGCCGAAGAACTCGTTTTCCGGTCGGAAGATCGTGCGTCCGTCGAAGGTGCGCCAAAAATTGCCGCCCTGATTGACGTTGGACCCCTGTGGATTGATCGTATAGCTGGTCGGGCTCAGCGTGAAAATGGATGGGCTCGAGGATTTCGTGGGCGCCGAGTTCGGAATGAATCCATACTGCGCCGCGGTATTCGTGTAGTCGCGCAGGAAGTTGTACTGCGTCGCGACAAGATCGTAGTCGAAGATGCCCTTGGTGTCGCTGCGCAGCTCCACCGTCTGCATCAAATGCGAGGCGTTGGAGTGCGTGGGGTTGAGCGCGGCGACGGGGTAATCTCCATAGGGTCCGAGGTTGACGAGATTGTTTTTCCCCAGGCTGTAAATCGGAACGCCGGTCGTGGTTTGCATGAACGGCTGGACGAAGGTGTTGTCGTTGAGCGACCAGAATCCCGCTTGATAGGCCAAACGCACGCCGGGAGCGAAATCATAGGCGAGCTTGACCTTGCCGAAATGCGATTGGGCATGGTCTTGCCCGGCGCTGCCGTCGATCGTGCTCAGCACGCCGGCCTGGTCCGCGACGAACAGGCCGCCGAAGACCGGGAAACTGCCGTATCCCTTGGCGGGGACGGAAGTGAGAAAGTTGTTCGGTCCCGAAAAGGTCTGCGACTGGCCTTGCGCGTCGAGCCGGTCGTAGATCAGCCAGTAGGAGAATTTGTCGTATCGGTCGCCGACGGCGAGGCTCATGTGACCGGAGAGATCCGTCTCGGTCCGCTGAAACCAGCTGAACGGCTGCAACGACGCATTGCCTTCCGCGTGCAGCTCGAAATGCTCCGGCATGCGCGTGGTGACCGTATAGACGCCGCTCACCGAATTGCCGCCGTAGAGCGCCGAGGTGGGGCCATAGATGACGTCGACCCGGTCGATTTCGACGGGCGACACCATGTTCCAGCGCGGCGGATAGGCGAAGCTGTTGCCGAGATAGTTCGAGAGCAGCACGCCGTCCGCGTAGACCATGGTGCGCGCGCTGTCCTGCGGATTGTTGACGCGGCCTTCGACGGTGGCGTTGCGGTCGCCGATGAAGCGCTCGCGCACGAGCACGCTCGGCAGATATTTGAAGGTCTCGGCCGTCGTCATCACGTTGACGGTCTGATCGATCTCCTGCTTCGTCGCGCTTGCCGTCGTCGCCACATGCGAAACGCTTTCGGGCACGTGCGAGCCGCTGAACGGCTTGTCCGTGTGGCCGAGCTTGTCGGCGGCCACGACGGATGGCGGAGGGGCGGCGGGGCGCGCCGCGACCACCGGTTGCGGCCTCGGCTTCGGCGCCGCGACGACTCTGTGAGTGGGCGCCGGCGCCGACACATGACGCGCAGCGTGAGAGGTGGATCGCCGCGCCGCGCCCACGTCGATCGAGGGCAGGCTCGTCTGCGCCAAGGCGGCCGAGGCGAGCGCGAGGGAGATGGCGCAGATCGAGGCGCCGCCAGTGAGAATGCGGTGATGAGACATGATATTCCTCCACACGCGACGAGTCCTCCGCCTGCGGCGAGCGCACGGCTCATCCACGGCAGCCGGAAGGACCGACGACGTCGTTCGTTTGGATGGGGATGGGATGATTTCGTCGAGCCGAGCCAGACGCTTAGCCCGTTACGGGCGGCGCGGAGGCCTCGAAGACCTCGCTCGGATGCGTTCAGGCCCCGACGGGGGGCGCTCGCGGCAGTTGTTGCCGATTCGGGGCAAAATCCGGCTGCGCGACCGTGCGCGACGTGCGTGAGTCTCGCCCTGCGTCGGCAAGAGGAAAGATGCGGTGGGCGTAAGCCAGCACCGCCCATTCTGACGCGCCGCCGCCGGCGCATTGCTGGCAAACGAAGCAATCGTGTCGATTCTGGTGCTCGGGCGCCGCCGGCGCCGGCGAACCCAAAGCGGGGCCGCGCTCGCAATTTCCTTGCAGACCTTGAGCATGGGCGAAATCATGCGCGCGAAAGACTCCTGCCGCGGCCGTCTGCACGACAACCGCGAGCGCCAGAAAAATCGCTGCTAATGTTCGCCCACGCATCGTCACTTGCACGCGCCTCCATTGGGCGAGCAACTTAAGTGGAATGACTAAGGCGAGCAACGGCGACGAAAGCCGCGAAATCAGATTTTGTTGACTTGTATCAAAATTGCCACACAGGGACATCAGTCGCCGCGAAAACATCGACGGGGACGCGTTGCGCACGCGTCCCCATTTCGGCTCATTGCCCCGGATTCTCTGCGGGAGCTTCCGCCGGAGCCTCGGCCTTCGGCTTCGGCTTGGGTTTCGGCTTGGGTTTCGGTTTCGGCTTGGGTTTCGGTTTGGGCTTCGGCTTCGCGGGCGCTTCGCTCGCGGGCTGCTCCGCTGCGGGCTGGGCGGCCGGCGCGGCCGTCGCCCCGGTGGCGGCGGGATCGGGAGCCGCGGCGGCGGCGGTCGCCGCCGGGTCCGGGGCGGCCGGTTCCGTCGCGGGCGCCGCATCGGCGGCGGCGGGCTGTTCCATCGTGGGTTCGGCCGTTGCGGCGGCGGGCGCCGCATCCGGGGCGGGCTCGGCGGGGGCCGTATCGGCGACCGGGGGTTCCGCGGGCGTCGCGGTCGGTTTCGCTGACTTGTCGAACTGCGACGCGAGGGATTTCACGAGGGGATCGACACGCTCCTCGAGCATGGCGCGCAGCTTGATCACCGTTTCGTTCGGCGCCGCATAGACGCCGAAGCCGAAACCGACGAGAGCGACGACGAGCGTCTTCAAGGTTCCAAGTATGAATCTCATTGCCGAGGGGACCTCCGGAATCGCCCAAAGCAACGCTCGCGACGACCCCGCGAATCCGCTGCAACAGCGAAAGAAGTGATGGTACGATCGGCCTTTGGACTTCAGTTCTAGGGCAAAAATAGGGCGGCGATGGTTTTCGCCGCACTCGATTTGGTTTGACGACGCGGTCGCGACGCGAAATAAACGCCGGCGCCAAGCGAATTTCGACGCGCGGACGGGCGAGGGGAGGGCGGCGTGGCGGCGACGATGGCGAGAGTTTCCCCGCGGGCGGTGGGAATCGTCGCGGCGGCGGTCGCCCTCGCCGCGGATCAGGCGCATAAATTCTGGATGTTGAATTTTTTCGACATCGAAGCGCGTCAGCCGCTCCACGTCACGACTTTCCTCGACATCGTGCTGAGCTGGAACCGCGGCGTCTCCTATTCGCTTTTCGCCGCCGACGGCGATACGGGGCGCTATGTGCTTCTCGCCGGGCAAGTCGCGATCATTTGCGCCATCGTTTTCTGGTTTGCCCGCGCGCGGGAGCGCTGGACCGCGCTCGCGCTGGGGCTCGTCGTCGGCGGCGCGCTGGGCAACGCCGGCGATCGGCTGTTTCGCGGCGCCGTCGCGGATTTCTTCTATCTGCACACGCAGCTTCCGGTCGGTCCGCTCGCCAATTACGTGTTCAACGTCGCCGACGCCTTCATCACCTTGGGCGTCGCCTTGCTGCTGACCCGGCAGGTTTTCGCCCCCGAGGACGAAGCGAACTAAACGAAGTTTGCGCGGCGATCTTTCGCCCCGAAAACGCCAAGAACTCGGAGTTATTGCCCTTCATGCGCGATCCGCGCTTCAAGGATCGAAGGAGTTTTGATCGATGCAGTCCATTCGCCGATCGGCAAAATCCGCGGGAATCGCCCTCGCCTTGGGCCTCGGGCTGTGCGCCGGAAACGCGCGCGCCGCCGACGACACCGGGCCTTTCGCGGCCATCGCCGGCGCCATCGGTTTCGAAACGAACAAGAGCGGCGAGCAGATCGATTATCGCGAGCGTCCTCGGCTCGTGGTGCCGCCCAAGAGAGACGCGCTGCCCGAGCCGCGCGCCGGCGAGGCCCGCCCGACCGCCTTTCCCGTCGATCAGGGCGGCGTTCGCCGCCAGGGCGCCCGGCATTACGCCGGCAGCGGCGCCGCCAACGCCAACGAGCCGGCGCGCGAGAATTTGACCCAGCCGCCCGGCGGCTATCGGCAGGCGACGAAAGATTTGTCGAAACTGCGGGATCCCGACCAAAAGGGGACCGCCTGGTGGAATCCGCTGGGCGCCGGCTCGCCGCTGGCTTCGATCGGCAAGAACATCGGTTTGGGAGAATAGACGCGGGACTCGCAATCCCCATAGGCGTTTCGCGAAGGGCGGGCTGCGGCGGCGGCTTGCCCTTTTCCGCGTGAGGCGTGGAGGTGGCGCGCTTCGGCCGAAGCCGCGCCGCACGGAGCGAAAGGCTTGCTTGATTTTTACGATTTTACGTATATAGATATGTTTATGTCTTTTAACGGAGGTTCTCGTGGCGTCGCCTGACACGCTGGAATTGGGGCCCGCTTTGGCCGCGCTCGACGCGATCGGCGAGGCGACACGCTTGCGCCTCATGCATCTTCTCGAAGACGGCGAACTCACCGTCACCGAGATCGTGTCGATCCTCGGCCAATCGCAGCCGCGCGTGTCGCGCCATCTCAAGCTGCTCGTCGAAGCCGGCGTCGTCGAGCGCCGGCGCGAGGGCGCATGGGCTTTCTTCAGGACCTCGCCCGCCGGAGCGACGGGGCAACTGGCCCGAAAAATCCTGGAGCAGCTCGATTCGCGCGATCCGACGCTCGGCGCCGATCGCGCCCGTTTGGCGGAAGTGCGCCACATGCGCGCCGAATCCGCGGCGCGCTATTTCTCCGAACATGCCGACGAATGGAACCACATCCGCTCGCTCTACGTCCCCGAGGAAGAGGTCGAGCGCGCCATTGCGCAGGCGGTGGGCGATCGGCCCATTCGGCAATTGGTCGACCTTGGCGCGGGCGCCGGCCGCATGCTCGAAATTTTCGCGCCCCGGTCCGAACGCGCCATCGGCGTCGATTTGTCCTCGGCGATGCTGGGCGTCGCGCGCGGGCGGCTGGAGGAGGCCGGCGTCCGCAACGCCCAGCTCCGCCAAGGCGACCTCTACGCCTTGCCCCTGCCGCGCGATTTCGGCGATCTCGCGATCATGCACCAGGTTCTGCACTATCTCGACGATCCGGCGCGGGCGCTGCGCGAGGCGGCGCGCATCCTCGCGCCCGGCGGCCGGTTGATCGTCGTCGACTTCGCGCCGCACGGCGAGGAGGAGCTGCGCGACAAGCACGCCCATCGCCGGCTTGGATTCGACTCCGCCGAAGTGTCCGACCTCCTCGCCCAGGCCGGGCTGGAGGTCGTCGCGCGCCGCGACTTGAAACCGGCCCCGCGCGACTCCGCCAAATTGACCGTGTCCCTCTGGGTCGCGCGCGACCGCCGCACGATCGCCGACCCAATCTCCCTCAAGAATTTCGAGACCGCCTGATGTCGAGCGAACCCCGTCACCCGCTTTCCCCCAAGGGAGAATTCGTCATCTCGTACGAATTCTTTCCGCCGAAGACCCCGCAAATGGAAATCCAATTGTGGGAGTCGATCAAACGCCTCGAGCCGTTGCATCCGCGCTTCGTCTCGGTCACCTACGGCGCCGGCGGTTCAACGAGGGAACGCACGCACGCCATCGTCGCGCGCATCGCCAAGGAGACCTCGATGAAGCCGGCGGCGCATCTGACCTGCGTCTCGGCGACGCGCGCCGAGGTGGACGCCGTCATCCGCGCCTATTGGGAGGCGGGCGTGCGCCACATCGTGGCGCTGCGCGGCGACGCGGCCGGCGGCGTCGGCTCGCACTACATGCCGCATCCGCTCGGCTATCCCACCTCCTCGCATCTCGTGCGCGGCGTCAAGGCCATCGCCGATTTCGAGATTTCCGTTTCGACCTATCCCGAGGGCCATCCCGAGAGCCGCTCGATCGATCAGGACATCGATGCGCTGAAGGCGAAGATCGACGCGGGCGCGACGCGGGCGATCACCCAATTCTTCTTCGACAACGACATCTATCTGCGCTTTCTGGAGCGCGCCCGGGCGCGCGGGATCAAGATCCCCATCGTGCCGGGCGTCATGCCCGTGCGCAATTTCAAGCAAGTCGCGGGCTTTGCGCAGAAGGCCGGCGCGAGCGTGCCGGACTGGCTGCGCGACCGCTTCGACGGCTTGGAGAACGATCCCGAGACCCATGCGCTCGTCGCGGCGACGACGACCGCCGAGCAGGTGATGGATCTCGTCAAATCCGGCGTCAACGAATTCCACTTCTATACCAACAACCGCGCCGATCTCGTCTTCGGCATTTGTCATCTCCTCGGCGTGCGTCCGGCGCGCCAGAAAGCCGTCGCATGACCTTCGAAAAGAACCACGGCCCCAAAATCCTCGCGACCCTCGAAAGACTGTCGCGCGAAAAAATCCTCATCCTCGACGGCGCCATGGGCACGATGATCCAGCGCCATAAATTCGAGGAGGCGGATTTCCGTGGGCTCCGCTTCAAGGATCATCCGAAGGATTTGCGCGGGAACAACGATCTCCTGATCCTGACGCAGCCGGAGGCGATCCTCGACATTCATCGGCAATATCTCGAGGCCGGCGCCGATCTGATCGAGACCAACACCTTCTCCTCGACGACGATCGCCCAGGCCGATTACGGCCTCGAATCCCTCGCCTTCGAACTCAACCGCGAGGGCGCAATCCTGGCGCGGCGCGCCTGCGACGAGATCGAGAAGAAGACCGGCGTCAAGCGTTTCGTCGCCGGCTCGATCGGCCCGACCAACCGCACGGCGTCGATCTCCCCCGACGTCTCCAATCCCGGTTTTCGCGCCGTCACTTTCGACGATCTGCGCGGCGCCTATAAGGAGGCGGCGCTCGGCCTGATCGCTGGGGGCGCCGACGTTCTGCTGGTCGAGACGATCTTCGACACGCTGAACGCCAAGGCGGCCATCGCCGCGCTGGAAGACGCCTTCGACGAAGTCGGCACGGTGTTCCCGATCATGATCTCCGGCACGATCACCGATCTCTCCGGCCGCACGCTTTCGGGCCAGACGGCGCGCGCCTTCTGGCATTCGCTGGCGCACGCCAAGCCCTTCTCCATCGGCTTCAACTGCGCGCTGGGCGCGCGCGAGATGCGCCAGCACGTCGCCGAGATCGGCAAGGCGGCCGATACGCGGGTCTGCGCCTTCCCCAACGCCGGCCTGCCGAACGAATTCGGACTCTATGACGAGAGCCCGGAGTATATGGCGGAGCTGGTGGGCGAATTCGCCACATCCGGCCTCGTCAACATTTTAGGGGGCTGCTGCGGCACGACGCCGGATCACATCGCCGCCATCGCGGCGGCCGTGAAGGGCGTGAGCCCTCGCGAAATCCCGACGATCGAACCCTTGCTGCGTCTCTCGGGCCTCGAGCCCTTCACGCTGACCAAGGACATTCCCTTCGTCAACGTCGGCGAGCGCACCAACGTCACCGGCTCCGCCAAATTCCGCAAACTCGTCACCGCCGGCGACTACGCCGCGGCGCTGGAGGTGGCGCGCGACCAGGTGGCCAATGGCGCGCAGATCATCGACGTGAACATGGACGAAGGCCTGCTCGATTCGAAACAGGCGATGGTCGATTTCCTCAATCTCGTCGCCGCCGAGCCCGACATCGCGCGCGTGCCGATCATGGTCGACAGCTCCAAATTCGAGGTGATCGAAGCCGGGCTGAAATGCCTGCAGGGCAAGGGCGTCGTCAATTCGATCTCGATGAAGGAAGGCGAGGAGCCGTTCCGCGAACAGGCCTTGAAGGTCAAGCGCTACGGCGCCGCCGTCGTCGTCATGGCCTTCGACGAACACGGGCAAGCCGACACTTTTAAGCGCAAGATCGAGATCGCGCGCCGCGCCTATAAAATCCTCGTCGAAGAGGTGGGCTTTCCGCCGCAGGACATCATCTTCGATCCGAACATCTTCGCCGTGGCGACCGGCATCGAGGAGCACGAGAATTACGGCGTCGACTTTATTCAAGCGGCGCGCGCGATCAAGACCGAAATGCCGCTGACGCACGTCTCGGGCGGCGTCTCCAACCTCTCCTTCTCGTTTCGCGGCAACGAGCCGGTACGCGAGGCGATGCACGCCGTGTTCCTCTATCACGCGATCGGCGCGGGAATGGATATGGGCATCGTCAACGCCGGCCAGCTCGCACTCTATGAGAAGATCGACGCGGAGTTGCGCGAAGCCTGCGAAGACGTCGTGCTGAACCGCCGCAAGGATTCGACCGAGCGGCTCGTGACGCTCGCCGAAAAATTCAAGGGCGCCGGCGCCAAGACGCAAGAGAAAGACGCCGCCTGGCGCGAAGCCGGCGTCGACAAGCGTCTCGAATATGCGCTGGTCAACGGCGTCGCCGATTACATCGAGCTCGACGTGGAGGAGGCGCGCCAGCGCTCGACGCGTCCGCTCGACGTGATCGAAGGCCCGCTGATGGCCGGCATGAACATCGTCGGCGATCTCTTCGGCCAAGGAAAAATGTTCCTGCCGCAAGTCGTCAAATCCGCGCGCGTGATGAAACAGGCGGTGGCGCATCTTCTGCCCTACATGGAGCAGGACAAGAGCGAGCGCTCGACCGCCGGCAAGATCCTGCTGGCCACGGTGAAGGGCGACGTGCACGACATCGGCAAGAACATCGTCGGCGTCGTGCTCGGCTGCAATAATTTCGAAGTCATCGACCTCGGCGTGATGACGCCGGCGGCGAAGATCTTGGAGACGGCGAAGCGCGAGAAGGTCGACATCATCGGCCTCTCGGGTCTCATCACGCCCTCGCTCGACGAAATGTGCTTCGTCGCCGCGGAATTGGAGCGCGAGGGGCTCGACGTGCCGCTGCTGATCGGCGGCGCGACGACGAGCCGCGTGCACACCGCCGTGAAGATCAGCCCCAACTACCGGCGCGGGCAGGCGGTCTATGTGACCGACGCCAGCCGCGCGGTCGGCGTCGCCCAGGCGCTGATGTCGGACAAGACGCGCGCCGACTATGTCGCGCAGACGCGCGGCGACTATGAGCGCGTCGCCGAGGCGCACGCCAAGGCGCAGCTCGACAAGCAGCGTGTTCCCTTGAGCGTCGCGCGCGCCAATGCCCTGAAGATCGACTGGGACGGCTTTTCGCCGGCGAAACCGAGCTTCACCGGCGTGCGCGGCTTCGCCAGCTACGATGTCGGCGAACTCGTTCCCTACATCGATTGGACGCCCTTCTTCCAGACCTGGGAGTTCAAGGGCCGCTATCCGGCGCTGCTGGACGATCCCGAGCGCGGCGAAGCGGCGCGCAGCCTCTTCGACGACGCGCAGGCGATGCTGAAACGCATCGTCGAGGAGCGCTGGTTCACGCCCAAGGCGGCGATCGGCTTTTGGCCGGCCAATGCGGTCGGCGACGACATCGCGCTCTACACCGGCGAATCGCGCGAAGAGCGCCTGGCGACGCTGCACACGCTGCGCCAGCAGCTGCCGCGTCAGGCTGGCCGGGCCAATGTCGCGCTCGCCGATTTCGTCGCGCCGAAAGACAGCGGCAAGGCCGATTACATCGGCGCCTTCGTCGTCACGGCGGGAGCGGAAGAGGCGAAGATCTCCGAGCGCTACGCGCGGGCCAACGACGATTACGGCTCGATCATGGTGAAGGCGCTCGCCGACCGCATCGCCGAAGCCTTCGCCGAGCGCATGCACGAGCGCGCGCGCCGCGAATTCTGGGCCTATGCGACCACCGAGAATTTCGCGCCGCAGGAATTGCCGAGCGAGCCCTATCAGGGCATTCGCCCGGCGCCCGGCTATCCGGCGCAGCCCGACCACAGCGAAAAGGCGACGCTGTTCGAGCTGCTCGGCGCGGAGCGCAAGACCGGCGTGAAGCTGACGGAAAGCTTCGCGATGACGCCGACCGCGACGGTCAGCGGCCTCTATTTCGCGCATCCGCAGGCGCAATATTTCGGCGTCGGCAAGGTGGAGCGCGACCAGGTCGAGGACTACGCCCGCCGCAAGGGCATGTCCGTCGCGGAGGTGGAGCGCTGGCTGGCGCCCGTGCTGAATTACGCGCGCGAGGTCGAGGCCGTGGGGTGAGGCGGGATCGGCGTGACGCTGGCGCCGCCGCGCTTTCCAAACGGAAAACGCGCGTGACTCCCCTGGGCGTTCGCTGCGCACAGGGGCGGGCCCGGACCCGCATTTTCCCCGCCGCGAGAATTTCGCTATAGGGCGCGGGCCGCCGACCGCCTATGCTCGCGCGGCCAAGGGCGGAGAGAGCATGAGCGATCCCAAGAAATTCGACGTCGTCGTCATCGGCTCGGGCCTCGGCGGGCTCACCGCCGGCGCGCAGCTCGCCAAGGCGGGTCATTCCGTGCTGCTGCTGGAGCGCAATTTCAGCCTGGGCGGCGCCGCCTCGGTCTATCGCGTCGGCGGCCTCACCATCGAATCTTCGCTTCATCAAACCTCCGACGCGCGCAATCCGCGCGACGTGAAGCATCGCATCCTCAGCGAGCTCGGGGTGCTGGATCAGCTCGAATTCCTGCCGACCGGGCCGGTGCACAGCGTGCGCGGCGGCCCGCTGGGCGAGCCTTTCGCGCTGCCCGCCGGCTTCGACGCGGCCTATGACGCGCTGGCGACGCGCTTTCCCGACAAGCGTCAGGCGATCCAGCATTTCCTGAACGACGTCGAGCGCATTCACGATTCGCTCTGGACGATCCGCGAGGCGCGCGACACGGTCTCGATGGCGAAGTTCCAGCGCGCCCTGTGGGAGCTCGCCCCGGCGGCGCAGGATTGGATGGCGACGCTCGACGAAGTCATGGAGCGGCATTTCGGCGGCGCGGAAGCCCTGAAATGCGCGCTGGGCGCAAACCTGCTCTATTTCGGCGACGATCCCGCCCGGCTGTGGTGGATCTATTACGCGCTGGCGCAGGGGGCGAACATCGCCTCGGGCGCCGCCTACATCAAGGGCGGCTCGCGCCAGCTCAGCCTCAAGCTCGCCAAGGTCATCACCAGCAATGGCGGAACGGTGCGTCTGGGGCGCGAGGCGACGGCGATCCTCGCCGATTCGAGCGGCGCGGCGCGCGGCGTGCGCCATGTCGCCCGCAAGACCGGCGAGGACGCGGAGGAAGTCTCCGCCGAAATCGTGCTGGCGAATTGCGCGCCGAGCCTCGCCGCCGAGATGCTGCCGCAGGCGCAGCGCGCGGCGATGCAGGAGGAATTCGGCGCGCGACCGCTGTCGACCTCGCTCTTTTCCGCGAATTTCGGCCTGTCGGCGCGGCCGGACAGCGTCGGCCTGACGGATTATTGCTCCATCGTACTGCCGGCTTCCATGCAGCGCTTTTCGCAATATGGCGAGGGGGCGACCGCGACGAGCGGCCCGCCGGGCGCGGAGCCGCCGCTCTACGCCATCGCGAATTTCACCGCGGTCGATTCTGGATTGTGGGACGAGGCGCCCTTTTTGGTCAGCGTGCTGGGGCTCGACCGGCTGTCGAACTGGAAGAACGCCTCGAAGGAGGAAGCCCTGGCGCGGCGCGAGGCTTGGCTCGATGCGCTGCAGGCGGCGCTCGACCGCGACCATCCGGGATTTTCCGCGCTGGTGAGAGAGCGGATGATGCTCAACGCCCATTCGATGGCCGGCTATCTCGGCGCGCCGGAGGGGGCGATCTACGGCTTTGCGCCGCTGCCGCCGGACTTGCCGATCGTCGCCGGATTTCCGCGCACGCCGCATACGCCGGTGGACCGGCTCTATCTGGCCTCGGCTTTCGGCGGGGAACACGGCTTCAACGGCGCGATCCTCTCGGGCGCCGAAGCCGCCCGCCTCGCGGCGCGACGGCTTGAGACGCAGGATTAGCTTTTCTCGCCAAGGCTCGGATCGAGGCTCGGGTCGAGCAGCCCGACGCGGCGCGCGTCAGTTGTCGTCGTCCTTCTCGGCGGCTTTGGCTTTGCGCCGCGCCGCCGAACGCAGATTGCCGACGGAATCGCCCAGCACCGAAGGCGTCGTGGGCGAAGCCGTCATCGTAACGAAATTGGACCGGTCGAGCCGCGCCGGCGCGAATCCCGCCTTCGAATCGGAGCCCGGGGTCGCCAAAGCGGCGGGGCGCGTCGGCGGCGTGGGCGCCTGCGTCGCCTTCGCATCGCTCTGGCTCGGCGCATAAGCCAGCGCCGCCGCCCCTTTGCCCTGTTTCTTGCCGCGCGCCGTCTTGGGGTCGATCGACCCGGTCTGATCGATCAGGCTCGTCAATGCGGCCCCGGCGCCGCCGCGTTCGCGCGCGGCGAGAGATTTGGGTCGCGACGGCGGCAAAGGCGCTGGCTCGCTGCGCTCCGCCGCGGAGACCGCGGCCTTTCGCCGGGAGGAAGTCGGCGCGGGCGGCTTCGTCGCTTCGTCGGCGTCGCTCGCCTCCTTCTCGTCTTCCCTGGCGCGGGCCGCGGACGCGGGCTGTTTCGCGTCTTCGTCGCGGGCGCCGTCGAGCGGTGTGGGTTTTTCCAGCGCCGCCGTGCGCTCTGAAGGCGGAGCGGCGCGCGCTCTCGTCTCCTCCGTGGGCGCCGGCGCCGCAGCCTCGGGCGCCGACATCGCCGTCTCGCCGCGCGGCAGATTGGCGGCGGCGCGCGCCTGCTGCACGCTGATGCGTTTCGCGGTCGCCGGCAGCGGCGCCTCGGCGCCGCCCTCCTCGTCGCTCTCGAGCGCGGCGACCTTGGCGTTCCGGCCCATGCGCGGCGCGAGCTTCGCCCATTTCTTATTGTCGGGCTGCACGGGCGGCGCGGCGTCCTCCGCCTCGTCTTCGCCGCCGCCGCCGCCGAAGAAGAAGGCGAGCAGTCCGCCGAAGCTGCGGCGCGGCGCGACGACGATCGCGCCATTGTTGCGCGCTTCGATCTCGGCCCTCGCCTCCTCGTAGCGGGCGAGGGGCTGACCGTTGCTGGGAAGGTGGACGGTCTTGCCGTCGGGGAACAGCCGCGCCAGTTGGTCGTAACTCATGCGCGGCCAGGCGCGCACGCTGCCGACGTCGAGATGGACGAAAGGCGTCCCGGCGGTCGGATAATAGCCGACGCCGCCGCGCTGCATGCGCATGCCGATCTCGCGAATACGCGACATCGGCATGCCCGGCAGGCTGGTGTCCATGGCCTTGCCGAGCATGTGCTGGGAATATTTCGCCACCGCCCGCGACCGCGCGCGGAGCATCGCATTGGTTTCCGGAGAACGATAGGCGGACATCACCTTGACGACTTCGTTGCCGGCGCCCGCCTCGTTGTAGGCCTGCCAGATGACGTCGAAGAGGCGCGGGTCCATGTTGGTGGGTTCGTCGCGTCGCCAGTCGCGCAGGAACCAGTTGAGCTGCTGCAGGACCGCGGGATCGTAATGTCCGTTGACCAGATAGGTCGCGTCGATCGTTTCCTGAGTATGCGCGTGGTAGAGGTGGATCGTGCGCGTTTCGCCATTGGCGACGGCGTTTTCGGTGAAGGTGGGCGCGAAGGCCGGCGCCAGCAAAGTCAGCGCGCCGGCGAGCAAAGCGAGATGGCTGCGACGTGGGCGCAGCGACTCTTCACGGATGTCGTCTCGCAAAATCCCCTGCCCCCGTCCCGGCGCTCGCGCGCGATAATTCCACTGGAGCGTTTCATCGCGAAGGCACGCGGCCTTCGCTACGCGAACACGCTCCAACACCATGATCTGGCCCGACATCCTGCCGCTCGGACGAGTCCGTCACGAATGAAGACGCGCAGAACCACAACTTTTCCACGCTATGAAAAGATCATGGCGAAATATTGCCGACGCCGCCCGGGGAGCGGGACGAAGGCGCGGCGCGGCGCAGAGCCTTGCGGCGAGAGAGACGGACCTTCCCGGGGAATCTCTAGTTTTCCCGGAAGACCCGGACGTTGGGCCTAAAGCGCCTCACCGCCTCGAAAAATTCGAGTTTCCGGTCGCGCGTCGGGAAGATGAGGCGGATCGTGCCGCCCCGCATCCAGCTCAATTGGACGACGCCGGCTCCCTCGGCCGAAACGGCGGTCAGCCCGGCAATGTCCGTCGGCGATCCTTGCGCCCGCCAAAACACCGCGATCGGCCAAAGCCCAGCCGGTCGCCGCGGCGCCGAGACGCAATCGAGCGACACCGTCACCCCGAGCCACTCCGCGACGAAGGCCTGGAGTGCGTATCCGAACATGAAAACGGCAGCGAGTTGCAACATGCCCCCGAGGCGCGCGGCCAAGTAGGCGCTGGCGACGACCGTGCAAAGCCAGACGAAGCACCATTGCATGTTGCGAAAGGTCATTTGTTTCCTGGATTTACCCGTACGCACGCGGTTTGACAAGACGGTCGCCGCGCTGATTTGAGAACCCATGGACATAGCTACACCCTTCGGACGCCGATCTCGCGTCGAGCCGCGACGGCTCCGCACACGGTCGCCCTTGCGAAAGCGCCGGACGTCTCTTGCCTCGGGTCTTGGGCGGTTCCCGAACGAGCTGTTCGCAAGAGCGCTTGGCGCGACGCGCAGGGGCGTTGCGATCGTGGCCGAAATAAAGCACGGGACGATGCTGCTGTCAAGAATATCCAGCGATTTCAAATAGATGTAGAGGATTCTTAACCATCTTCCGGAATGAATCATACACCATGACGCGAAAGCCCATGGCGCTCTTCACCCGATCGTCGTTCGAGCGGGCTCGTACGGTCTGTTCGAGCGGGCTCGTACGGTCTGGACGAAGCGCCGCGGCCCGCCATGCGCGTCGCCGACGCGGAAGGACCTCGAAAGACGGTTGGGGGAGCGTGCCTTGGGCCAGACGGAAGGCGCCACGGCGACGCGAAGCCGCTCGAAATCCGGCGCCCGAGCCCATTGCGGTCCGATTTGGCGAGACGATCGCCGCCTCAGCCGCCAGCCCTGGCCGGGTTGCGACGCGCCGCGGCCTGGAGGCTCGGCGGCTGCGAAAATCGATCCGCCCGCAGCATCGGCTGGGCGCCGGCGATCAATCCCGGCGCGAAGCCCGCGGGATCGAGGGGCGCTGCGGCGTCGCGAGGCTGCTGCTCCTCCCGCGCCGTGAGGAAAGCCGGGCGATGCGGCGGCAGCGGCGCGACGACGAAGCGGACCTCGGTCGACGGGCGCGGTGGAGGCGGCGCGACGGCGCTGCGGTCGGGCAGAGTGATTCGCGCCGAAGTCCCGTCGCCTTGCCCGGCCAAGGCGCCGGCGACCGCGACACGGACCCGCCCGGCGAATTCCCCGAGCGGATTGGCGGCGGTTCCGGCGGGGGCGGGCGGCGCTTTTCGCGCCGCGACGATCACGCGATCGTCCTGCTGGCAATTGCGCACGCCGAGCGCGATGAGCTCCCGTCCGCCCAGGACCTTATATTGCCGCGTCAAATCGCCGAGGCGGGCGCGCACGGTCGCCGGATAGCTGTCGAACAGCTTCGAGGAGACGCCGAGATCGACCTCGCGCGTGATGGCGTTGTAGGCTTGGTGAAATTTCACCTGAGCGTCGGGATAGACGCAGACGTTCGGCAGGCTCAAGGCCAGGGTGCAGGCCGAACGGCATTCGTGCAGCCGCACTTCGCGGTTTTCGCGGCGGTAAAGCTCGGTCTGGCTTTCGTAATCGCTGACGAGGCCGCCGACGTCCTTATAGACGACGACCGGCTGCGGCGATGGCGGCGGCGAAAGATAGCCCAATACGGAACCTCAACGCTACTCTACGGTTAGCGGGAAGTTCACCATGCGAGGGTGAAGGTTCCCTTAAGCGCCGGCGCAGCCGACGGCGGCTCCCGTTTGGAGCAAGGCGACGTTGAGGTAGAGACGGAAAATGTGCATTTTGTGGCGCGGCCTTGACGAGAAAGCGGTCGTCGCTTTCGCTCAGCGGCAGGCGCCGGCGAACAGTTCCGCCATCGACGGCGCGTCCTTGGCTTTGCGCAAGCGCGGCAAGCCGAAACCGTCTTCGATCGTCGCCAGCAGCGCATAATGATCGAAACGCGCGTCGCTGATCCGCGGCCCGTTGCAGGGCGTCGCGACGATGGTCGCGACGCGATTGTCGTCGACAGGATTGGAGGCGGCCGCGCCCGCGGGGCTATTTTCGCCCTCGTCGAAAGTAACCACGATCGCCGAATTTCGCGTCCAGGCCGGCGATGCGCGGATCACGCCCACCAGTTCGGCCACGGTCGCGTCATAGTCGAAGGACAGCGTCTTCGGATCGTTGCAGGAGCCGCGCAAACCGTGGCCATCGTGGCATTGGTCCGGCACGATCAGCGCGAAGCTCGGGGCCTTCCCGGCGAGATCGGCGGCAAGCTCCGACATCGGCTTCAACCGCGCCAGCCGCGCCGGATCGCCGACGACCTTCTCGAAATAGACGAAGGGATTGTGCTTTTGCGCATAGAGGGCGTTGGGATAGGCCGGCCGCCCCTGGACCAGATCGCCTTGGCCCGCGGCCCCTTGCGCATAGAGCGCGAAACTCAGGCCGGCCGCCTCGAGCTGATCGACGAGGCTGTCGCCGGAGATTTTGTGGCAGGCCTGGCCGGGACGCAGGTCGCTGGCGAGACAGCTCGCGTCGTCGTCCTTCACGCCGAAATCGTCGCCGCCGATCATCGCGAGATAGTTCGGCAGGCTGGGATGGGTGACGCCGTAATAGCGCCGCGCCAGGCCTTGCGTGCGCGACAGCGCGTTCATGAAGGGCGCCTGCGCCGGGTCGATCGCTTCGTCGAAATCGTGGTTTTCCAGAACGACGACGTAAAGGTGATCGAAGCGGGGCGCCGGCGCCGAATCGGCGCGCGCCGCTCCGCCAAGCGCCAAAACCAGCAGCGCAGCGCGCGCCAAGTCGACGAAGAAAGCCGCGGTCGTCTCGGCGCGCATGGTCATCCGTCCCCACCTTGTTTCGACTAGAGCCGCTGGACGCGGGCCATCTGGAGATGTCGTCCGCGCGAAGCCGCTCCGCCAGCCGACAGCATCGACGCCCGGCCAAGCGCCATTCGACGCCGGGAGGAATTTAATTTTCCTTGCCGGCTTGGTGGAACTTTTATTCGAATGCCGCGTTCTCCGCTAGGCTTCCGTCCTAAAGTGACGGGCGGCCTTCCCCGAGGGCGTTTCGCGCCGTCGCGATCATGGGGAAAGTTGAGTTTGCCTTGCGGAGTGCGTCATGGCGTTGGTCGAGAAACATCACGGCGACGTCGGATCGCTTCAGCGGAATGCGGGCGCCGGCGAGGATCGGGGTTTTCGGTTGAGCCGCGGCGTCGTCGCCCCGCTGGCGATCGCCGCCGCGATCTGCTTCGCCGCCCTCTCCCATGGGGTCTGGCTCGGCGCGGTCTGGACGCTCGCCACGCTGTTGGCTTGGTTCTTCGTGCGCGGGGCCGCAGTGGCGGCGGACGAGGAATCCGAGCCTCGCGCCCGCCACGAGCTTTGAGGGGTGCCCGTTCCGGAAAAAATCTTTCGAACGACGAGACTTCTCATCGTCTGGGTGGCGCCTGAGACAGGGGTCCCGCGACTTGAGCGTTCACCGGGGCGTCGGGAGGCGTCTCGCAGTCGAAACGGCGCGCGCCAGACGAAGACTTACTTCTACTGCGTGAGAAGACTGGCGGACGAACCTCTCAGTTCGTCATTGCGAGCGAAGCGAAGCAATCCAGGCGCCGGGGGCGTAATTTGCGTGGTTTCTCACCGCGCAACGTCTCGAAAGATTGCCGATGCGACTCCTGGATTGCTTCGCTTCGCTCGCAATGACGCCCGGAGAAGCTCCTATCGACAGCTTGTGACGCAGTAGGATTACGAGCCCGTTTCTCCGGCGCCCGGAGGGGCTGCAACTCCCGGCGGGCGCGGCGAAGCCTCCAAGACATATCCGATGTGCCGCTGGCAATCGATCGGATTGTATCCCAGCCTCGACTGCAGCCTCTTGCGCAATTTGCTGATGTGGCATTCGACGACGGATTCGTTCGTGGCGCAGTCGAGAATTCCATAAACCGAATTGAATATTTGCTCGCGCGTGGCTCGGCGCCCCTTGTTGACGACCAGATATTCCAGGATGCGGCGCTCCCGCCGCGGCATGTCCAGCGGCGCGCCGTCGACGCGGGGTTCGCGACCGTCGAAGAACACTTCGATGGGCCCTGCGACAGCGCTCTCGGCGTGGGATTCGACGCGGCGGCGCACGGCGCCGATCCGCGCCAAAAGCTCCCTGAAGTGGACGGGGTTTCTGACGACGTCGTCGGCGCCGGAGCGGAAGAGGGCCAAAGTCCGTTCGAGCGAGGGCGCGTCGTTGAGGGCGATGACCGGGGCCTGGGAGCGGCGGCGGATCAATCGCGGCAGATTTTCCCGGTCGGGGCAATTGCCGATCAGGAAAGCCTCGACGGCCCGCAACTCGCCCTCGAGCGCATGGTCCACCCAGTCGACGAACTGTCGTTCGCAAAAACCGACCAAAGCGAATCCCTCGCGTCCGAAACGGCGCACGTAGCCGTTGGCGACGAGCGCACGTTCGTCCACCATCATAAACATTGCAAACCTCGAGAGGCGGCTGTCTACAGAGATTCCCTCGAAACGGAATCTTTCCCGACCCCTTATACTAAGGATATTTGCGCGCCGCCACTACAAAATATCAAATTTATACATAGGTTTATTGTCTACGATCGAGGGGCGCCGCATGCCGCGGATCGCGGGCCCGCGACGTCGGCGCCGGCGCCGACTTTCCGGCCGATCGGGCTTTTTTCTCCTTTGAGCGAAGAGCGGCTCCGCCATTGTTCGTTCCGGCGGCGCCGGCCTTACTTGACGCTGCGCCACGTCAAAACTACTGGACGGACGCGCCGGTTCGCGCCGCCTATCGGATCGCGAGCGTCGCCGCAGAGGGAGCGAGCGTCATTGTCGAAAGCGCTGTCGAATTTCATCGCGCTCGCCCGCTGGGTCGCCGCCGTCGCGGTGTTGATCGGCCATGTCGGCGTGCTCGTCACGCTGTCGGACATCATGATCGCGCCGCACGGGCCCGCCGTCTATGCGTGGTGGTTCCTCGCCGGTTTTTGGCACCAGGCGGTTCTCGCGTTTTTCGTGATTTCAGGCTTCCTCGTCGGCGGACCGCTTCTGGCGCGCCGGGGCCGCGGCGAGGCCTATCTCGCGCCCTTTCTGATCGACCGCTTCAGCCGCATCTACATCGTCATGGTCCCGGCGCTGCTCTGGAGCTTCGGCGTCGACCTTTTGGGGCGCAAGCTCTTCCCGGCGACCGGCATTTACGATTCGCCTCTGTTCGCCGACGCCTTCGCGCCGATCGAATATCTTTGGACGCTGCTGCAGCAACAGCATATGTGGGCGTTTCAGGCGGGGACGAACGGGCCGCTTTGGTCGCTCGCCTGCGAGATGTGGTACTACGTCACCTTCCCGCTGCTGCTCCTGCCCTTCTGCAACGCTTACTCGAAGCCGCTGCGCCAAGCCGGCGGCGCGCTGGGCGTGCTGCTGGTCGCATCGATGGCGACGCCCGAGGTCTGCAAAATCTTCGGCGTCGATCTCGGGGCCTATGGCCGCGCGCCGACCATCGTCAACGGCGCTCCGATGTTTCTCTTCGGCTATGGAGTCTGGGGGCTCGGCGCCGCGGTGCGAGTCGCCTCGAAACCCGTGCTGAATTACGCCTGGTTGTCGCTCGGCCTCTTCGTCGCGGCGCTCGTCGTCGTGCGCCTTGCCGTTCGCGGCCCGCTGATCGAGGCGCATCCCTGGCTCGCGACGCTCGGCGACGCGGCGGTCGTGGTCGCCTTCGCCAATCTGCTTCTGACGCTGCGCTTTGCGCCCGACGGCGGGCTTTTCTCCAATCTCGGGCCCATCCACGCTCGGCTCTCCGATTTCTCCTATTCGCTCTATGCGACCCACGCGCCGCTGGTGTTCTTCACCTGGGCGGCCGTCGGAGGAATCTTCGGGCGCGATTGGTCTAGGCGACTGCCGACGCCGACGCATTGGGCGGTCGCGCTCGGTTTGATCGCCGCGGCGATCGCCGTCGCCTACTTCTTTTCGCGCGTCACCGAGGCGCGCACCAAGGCGTTGCGAGACTTCTTGCGCGCGCGCCTGCTGCGCAAGGAACGCGTGGCCTCGGTTTAATTTGACGCCTCGCCCAGAACGGAGAGATATTCCGACAATGTTGCGTCCAGTCGGTCGAACATGAACCGGCGATACGGGGCGTCGTCGCCGGCAGTCGAAGCCCTCTCCAAACCGTCGAGATAGGCCGAGCGTTGCTCCGGCCGTATCGGCACGGGCGGATAGCCGCCCCGAAACAAAAGCAGATTCATCAACAGCCGCGCGGTCCGGCCGTTGCCGTCGGAAAAAGGGTGGATGGCGGTCAAGCGGAAATGCGCGTCGAACGCCGCAATCGGCTCCGCCGGCGCCTTTTCGAGCCAGGCGCCGAACCGCTCCATGAGTTCGGGTACCTTCGCCGGATTTGGGAAGACGACGGGCGAACCGGCGATCCGCCGCGGATTGCGGCTGTAAACGCCGGCGATCTCCGGCTGGCTGCGCGCCACGATGCGGCGATGCAACTCGCAAAGCGTGTTCTCGCCGAGCGGCGTCGCCGAACCCGCGAGGGCGCGCATCCATTGCAGCGCAGCATAATGGTCGACGGCTTCGAGATGGTCGCGCAGCGATTTGCCGCCGACCGTGATCCCATGCTCGATGACCTCCGCCGTCTCGCGCAAGGTCAGCGTGTTGCCTTCGATCGCGTTGGACGTGTAGGTCAGATCGACGTCGTAGTGCTTTTGCAGCTGCGCCAGCGCGCCGGAAGCGAGCGGCCGCAAAGCATCGAGTTGCGCCTTCTTTTGGGCGACGCTGGCGATGAGGAGTTCGAGCATGAAGCTCTTTTAGCATATCGCTCGCCGCCCCCGGCAATCGGTCGCGAGTTTGCCGGCGCCCGCGCTTTTGCGCTAGGAACTAGGCGCGCACGCCGCTCCGCCCCAGGAAAACGCCATGTTCCCCAAGCCCGTCTCCGACTTGAAGCCCAACACCTACGCCTACGAGCAGACGCCGCTCGTAAAGCCCACGGGATTTCGCGAATATGACGCGCGCTGGCTGTTCGAGAAGGAGCTGAATCTGATGGGCGTGCAGGCGCTGGGGCTCGGCCTCGGCACGCTGCTGCACGAGATGGGCGTGCCGCTGGAGCTCGCCACCGGCCACGACTACCGCGCCTATTCCTCCTCGATCAAACTGGCTCTGATCACCGGGCTCATGGGCGCCGGCGTGCATGTGAAGGACATCGGCCTCGCGCTCTCGCCCATGGCCTATTTCGCGCAATTCGAGCTGGATTGCGCCGCGGTGGCGATGGTCACCGCCTCGCACAACGACAATGGCTGGACCGGCGTGAAGATGGGGGCGCAGCGGCCGGTGACCTTCGGGCCCGAGGAGATGAGCCGCCTCAAGGAGATCGTGCTCTCCGGCAAATTCCGCGAGACCGGCGGCGGCTCCTATCGCTTCGTCGAAAATTTCGGCGCGGTTTATCTCGACGATCTCGCCAAGGGCGTTTCCTTTTCGCGCAAGATGAAGGTCGTGGCCGCCTGCGGCAATGGCACGGCCGGCGCCTTCGCCCCGCAGCTGCTGGAGCGCCTCGGCTGCGAGGTCGTGCCGCTCGACGTGGAGCTGGACTACACTTTTCCGCGCTACAATCCCAATCCCGAAGACATGGAGATGCTGCACGCCATCGCCGACAAGGTGCGCGAGACCGGCGCGGACGTGGGGCTCGGCTTCGACGGCGACGGCGACCGCTGCGGCGTCGTGGACGATACCGGCGCGGAGATTTTCGCCGACAAGATCGGGGTGATGCTGGCGCGCGACCTGTCGCGCGTCTACCCCAACGCCCGCTTCGTCGTCGACGTGAAGTCGACGGGGCTCTTCGCCACCGATCCCGAGCTGATCGCGCGCGGCGTCAAGACCGATTATTGGAAGACCGGCCATTCCTACATCAAGCGCCGCGTCAACGAATTGAACGCGCTCGCCGGCTTCGAGAAGTCCGGCCACTTCTTCTTCAACGCGCCGATCGGTCGCGGCTACGACGACGGGCTGCTGACCGGCGTGCATGTGCTGGAGATGCTGAACCGCAATCCGGGAAAGAGCATGGCCGATCTCTACGCGGCGCTGCCGAAGACCTGGGGCTCGCCGACCATGTCGCCGCATTGCGGCGACGAGGTGAAATACGGCGTCGTCGACAAAGTGAAGGCGCGCTTCGAGAAGATGCGGGACGACGGCGTTCCCTTCCTCGGCGGGCCGATTCGCGATCTCGTCACGGTCAACGGCGTGCGCGTCACGGTCGAGGACGGCACCTGGGGCCTGGTGCGCGCCTCCTCCAACAAGCCGGAGCTCGTCGTCGTCGTCGAGAGCCCGGCGTCGGAAGCGCGCATGCGCGAAATCTTCGCGGCGGTCGACGCCGTGCTGCGCGAGAACCCGGAAGTCGGGGCCTATAATCAGACGATTTGAGTTCGAAGACCGCCCAGGCCGCGAAACGGGCGGGACGACGCCCCGCCGGTTCGAGCACTGGACGCCTTCGCCGCGCCGCCTACAGGAAGAAACTCGGAAGAACGAAGGCCTTGCGCGTGGCTGCGACCAGCGTCAGAGCCATGAGGCCGATGAGGCCGACGCCCTGGACGGACGCGGGAACGCCGAGCGTGACCGAGTTGGTCGCGGCGACGATCGAGCCTCCCAGATTGAGGAAGACATCGCCGCCGGCTTCGATCCGGGAAAATGCGGTCCAACGCGCCGGAGCGCTGCTCATCTGCGTCCAACCCGAGAAGGATCCGGATTTGGTCAAGTCGAAGACGGCGCGCCCGTCCAAGGCGGCGGCGGCGAATTTTGCGGGGGCATGCCCTGTGTAGACGACGGAATTTTGGCCGAGCGTCGCCGACCCGAAGCCGGACGAGGCGCCGTCCCTGTCAGCCCCGGCATTAGTTCCGAATCGAGTGTCGCGGATCCAGGCGGTCGACGCATCCGGCTGCAGATTGAGGACTTCGACGGCGTCGCCAAGCTCGACCGTGGCCAGAGCGGGCGAAGCGGCGAGCGCGAGGAGCACGCCGACGATTGCGGTTTTGGCGTTCATTGTGGTTCCCCTTTTGGAAGGTCGCGCTCGCGCGACGAAATCGACGTGCTTCTCCGAACGCGGTGACGCCTCTTGGCGAGGCGACGCGGCGGGGACGAGGAGCGAGTGGCAGGGAGAGAGGTGAGCGTGTCGGGAAGGAGCGAATGACGACAAATTGATCCAATATGGTTAATCAAAAATGAATTTTCGTTGCCCGCGGAGTGGAACCTGCTGTGACAGAATGATTTTTTGAGACGGCGGCCCGCGGCCCGGGCATCGCCGACGCGGCCCGCTTCGGCCGCCGCCTCAATCGCCGCGCTGAAAATGCTCGTAGACGAGCCGCGCCGTCGCCTTGTTGACGCCCGGCGTCTTCTCCAAATCCGACAATGCCGCCCGCGAAATCGCCTTGGCCGAGCCGAAGGCGAGGAGCAGAGCGCGTTTGCGCGCGGGGCCGACGCCGGCGATTTCGTCGAGAGGATTGGCGGCGAAGGCCTTCTTGCGCTTGGCGCGATGCGTGCCGATGGCGAAGCGATGCGCCTCGTCGCGCAGCCTCTGCACGAAATACAGCGCCGGATCGTGCGGCGACAGGCGCAGCGGTTCGCGCCCCTCGACGAAGAACGTCTCGCGTCCCGCATTGCGGTCGGCGCCCTTGGCGACGCCGACGATGGCGACGCCCGTGACGCCCGATTGCGCCAGCGTCTCGCGCGCCACGTCGAACTGGCCGCGCCCGCCGTCGATCAGCATGAGGTCGGGTTTTTGCGGAAAAGCCTCCGGGTCGCCCGCAGCCTCCTCCTCCTTGGCGAGCCGGGCGAAGCGCCGCGTCAGCACCTGGCGCATCATCGCGTAATCGTCGCCAGGCGTCAGCGCGGCGTCGTCGATGTTGAAGGTGCGGTAATGCGCCTTCATGAAGCCGGTGGGACCGGCGACGATCATCGCGCCGATCGCCTGGCTGCCGCCGGTGTGCGAATTGTCGTAGACCTCGACGCGACGCGGCGCCGCCGGCAGGCCGAAGACCTCGCCGATCGCCGCCAGCAGTCTTTCTTGGCTGGCGTCCTCGGCGAGCTTGCGCCCCAGGGTCTGGCGCGCATTGTTCAGCGCATGCTCGACCAGCTCGCGCTTTTCGCCGCGTTGCGGCGTCGCGATCTCGACGCGCCGCTTCATGCGCACATAGAGCGCGTCCTCCAAGACTTCGCGATCCTCAATGTCGTGCGAGAGCAGCACCAGCGGCGCGGAAGGGTGCTCGCCGTAAAACTGCGCGAGAAAGGCGCCGAGCACTTCCTCTTCCGAAAGGCTGCGGTCGGCGCGCGGAAAATAGGCGCGGTTGCCCCAGTTCTGATAGGCGCGAAAGAAGAAGGCTTCGATGCAAAAGCGCCCGGCTTCCTTGGCGATGGCGAAGACGTCGGCCTCCTCGACGCCGCGTGGATTGATGCCCTGCGCGCCCTGTATCGTCGAGAGCGCCGAGATGCGGTCGCGCAGGCGCGCGGCGCGTTCGAACTCCAGTTTCTCGGCCGCCTCGGTCATCTCCTGCGCCAGCCGCTCGCGCACGGCGCGGCTCTTGCCGGTCAGAAAATCCTTCGCCTCCTCGACGAGCACATCGTAGTCGTCCAGCGCGATTTCGCCGGTGCAGGGCCCGGCGCAGCGCTTGATCTGGAAAAGCAGGCAGGGCCGCGTGCGGTTCTCGTAAAAGGAATCGGCGCAAGAGCGCAGCAAGAAGGCGCGTTGCAGCGCGTTCAGCGCGCGATTGACGGCCCAGACGCTGGCGAAGGGCCCAAAATAGTCGCCCTTGCGCCCGCGCGCGCCGCGATGCTTGCCGATTTGCGCGGCGGCGTGATCGCGGGCGATGAGGATGTAGGGAAAGGACTTGTCGTCGCGCATCAGCACGTTGAAGCGCGGTTTCAACTGCTTGATGAGATTGGCTTCGAGCAGCAGCGCGTCGGTTTCGGTCTCGACCGAGATGAACACCATGCCCGCAGTCTGGGCGATCATCCGCGCGATGCGGTTCACATGACCGGCGAGTCGCGTGTAGCTGGCGACGCGCTTTCGGACGCTTTTCGCCTTGCCGACATAGAGCACCTCGCCGTCCGCGGCGATCATGCGATAGACGCCGGGACCGCTGGGCGCATGTTTCCAATGCGCCTTGATGACCGCGACGCCGCGCTTGACGCTTTCGGGCGCCTCGGCGAGTTCGCCGTCGCCGCTTTCCTCCGGCGACAGCGCTTCCTCGTCCTCGGGGAACTCGTCCTGAGGCGGCGCGTCGTCGGGGCGGTCGGGCGAAATCATCGCGGAGATGTATGCCGCGGCGCGCGCCTTAGGAAGGGCGAAAAGCGCGGGCAGAAAGCGCTCATGATTCTCGCGGCGCGCATGATGCCGTCCGAGCCAAGCATCGACGGCTCCGCGTCCGCGGGCCCAAATTTAGGAAACGCCATGCGACGCCTGTTCATGCTCCTTTCGCTGCCGACGCTCCTACTGCTGCCGCCCGCCCCGGCGACGGCCGGCCCCAATGCGCCGCTGTGCTTTGCAATCGAGAAGAACTACGCCGATTGTCTTGCGCGCGAGGGCGTCAAGCTGCGCCGTTGGCGGCGCTACCACGATTGGGACGACGACCCTTGGGATCGCCGCCCGCCGCCGTCCCCGGAACAAGCCTGCGCCAATTGGCTCGTCCCGCTCCAGGCGAACCATTGTTTTTAGGAGGGCGCGTCCAGGATAGGAGCCGCATGCACGCATCTCGGAGGGCGCGAAGCCAGGGCGGCAGAGAACCGCAGCTGCCCTCATCCGACCCTCGCTAACGCGAGGGCCACCTTCTCCCGCAAGCGGGAGAAGGGGACGCCCGTGTTTTTTAGATTGTTGAATTTTCGCGCGAAACGAAAGGTCGCGCGCTCCTTCTCCCGCTTGCGGGAGAAGGTGGCCTCGCGAAGCGAGGTCGGATGGGCCGCTGCGGCTCCCAACCAGGAATCTCGTGTGACTCCCATGGCCCGCAACCCGGGTTTGGGAGCGAGCCCTTCCCGGCGTTCAATTTCCGTGACGCGCACTGACTGCAGGACTTACGGCGCACCGCCCGCCGTTTGCGTCATCTCGAAATTGCGGCCCGTCAGCGCAATCGGCACTGCTGAACGGGCGGACAGGGAACGTCGCCGTAAGAGCAAAACACGCAGCAATCTCCCGCATTGGGCCGCAAGACCGCGCCGCAAGCAGGACAGTCCCAGCGCACGAGGCAAGAGTCCCGCGCCATCGTCACCGCCTTCGCCGCCCCGCAATGCGGACAGGTCAAAGTGGAGACCAATTGCAAGGCCACGCGCTCACGCCTCGGCGTCGGCGTCGATGGCCGCCGGCGCGGCGTGCTCGATCTTCGGCGTGCGCTTGAAGGGCGAGCGCCGGCCGCGCAAAGTCTGCACGACCTTGGCGCCGTTGGAGAAGGCCAGATAGATCATCAAGGGCGGCACCGAGGCCATGGTCTTCAGATAATCGACGAGCGAACCGCGCTTCAGCGCCAGATAGGGCGGCAGCGTCATGCCCAGCACGACGAAAGTGGTCAAGGCGCCGATCAGCTCCAGCCAGAACATATAGGGCGTCAACGAGCCATGCAGCAGCGTGCCCAAAATCAGCACGATCACGCCGATCGCGGCGGCAGGGAAGAAAATCTGATGGGCGACGAGAGAAATCGCCGCCAGACGCTTTGAAAGCGGCCAGGGCGCCTCCCACAAGGGGGTTACCGTGCGCTTGGCCACCTGCACGAAGCCGTTCGACCAGCGGCGCTGCTGACGGCGGAAATCGCGGATGCCTTCCGGCACCTGACCCGGGATCGCCGGATAGGACAGGAACAGTCCATGCCAGCCGCCCAGCGCGGCGCGCACGGTCAAGTCCAGATCCTCCGCCAGGGAGTAATCCGACCAGCCGCCGGCCTGCTCGATGGTCGCGCGGCGCCAGATGCCGCCGGTGCCGTTGAATTGGAACAGCCAGCCGGCATGGGCGCGGCTGCGCTGCTCGACGAGGAAATGCCCGTCCTGAATGAGCCCCTGCGCGCGGGTCAGCCAGTTCTTCTGATAATTCGAGAATTCGCAGCGCGACTGCGCGAAGCCGGCCTCGGGATCCTTCACCAGCAGCGGGACGGCGGCTTTCAGCCAATTTTGCGGCGGACGGAAATCGGCGTCGAGCATGGCGACGAAAGGCGCATCGGAAATCGTCAGGCCATAGGCGCAGGCGCCGGCCTTGAAGCCGACGCGATCCGGACGCCGCACATGCTCTATGTCGGCGCCTTGCGCCCGCAGCTCCGCCGCCACCGCTTCGGCCCGCGCGGTCGTCTCGTCGGTCGAATCGTCGAGGAGCTGAATCCGCAGCCGGTCTTTCGGCCAATCGAGCTGCGCGGCGCAACGCAGCGATTGTTCGGTGACCAGGGGTTCGTTGAACACGGGAATCTGCAGCAAGACATGCGGAAGCTCGGCGTCGGCGAGCGTCACGGGCGCGGGGTCGCGCGCGCCGCGCACTTCATCCCAAAGGAACCGCAGGATCACAGCGACATAGCCGAGCCCGATCAGAACGAGCGTCAATGCGCATGCGGCGCCAAGGAGATCGGCGAGGAAGATCACAAGGTCGAGAATCAAGCGTCTATCCTTTTTTTCTCGCCGCGAGCGGCGACTTGCTCGCGGAAATGTCGGGCGGGGACGCCGCTCCCGGCCGCGCTTCCAACCTCTCTCGCGCCCAGACGACTCTGTTCGTCGCCCAGGCGTGCAGCCAAACCGTCATCATCGTCGCCTCCCGCAACGGCAAAACGACGAGCGACTCCCATGATAAGCCCCAATGCTTCGCGAAGGAAAGCAGGCATTCGGCGGAAAGCCAAAGCGCCGATGTCGCAACCGTGGCGAGGAGGGGCGGCCAACCCAGCGCCGGGGCGCCGGCGTAGATCGCGACAAGCGCCGGAAAACAAAAGCTTAAAGGTTCGAAAAGATAGATCGCCGGCGCATCGCCGCGGCGGATCACGCTCCAGCGCAGCTGACGCTGATAGACGTCGACGAAACTGCGCCGCCCAAGCTCCTGGCGCACGTGCCGATGCGAAAAGACCGCGCGCAACCCGATTCGCGCCACGGCCTTGGCGAAGGCGTTGTCCTCGCCGACCGTATGCGCCATCGCCGAAAAACCGCCGGCGCGCTGGAAATCCGAGCGGCGAAACAGCATGATCTTGCCGACGCCGACGCTTTGCCCCAACACGCCCGCCAGCGCCAGCATCCGCACATGCGGATTGTTGAAGATGGAGCGTTCGACCTGCGCGGCGAAGGAGCGCGCGTCGGCGCCGTAAGGGATCGCGCAGACGAGCCCTACGCCCGGCGTCAAGCGTTTCATATGTTCGGCGAGGTCGTCAGCATCGAGAACCGCGTCGGCGTCCTTCATGAAGATCGTGTCGTAAGCGGCCTGCGTGAAGGGCGCGACGAGATTGTCGAGCTTGGGGCTGAGCGCCGCGCGGCCGCTCGACTGCAACAGACGGGTCGCGCGCTCCGGATGCCTTGCGAAAATCGCGCGCATCCGCGACGAAGCCGGCGACTGGACGTCGGTCGCCGCGGCGACGACCTCGAAGCTCGGATAGTTTTGTAGAAACACCGATTCTTGCGCCAACTCGAAATTCTCGTCCGCAAGTTTCAACGGCAGCGCGCAGGAGACGGGCGGCGTCGCGGCGTTCGTCGCCTCGCGCGCGGCCAAGGCCGGCTGCGCCAGAGCGGCGGCGGTCGACGCGATCAGCAGCAGCAGCGAGACGGCCCAATAGACGACACAGGCCCACTGCAAGGCCTCCATCGCGCTCATCCCGCAGCCTCCTCTTTCTCGCGGGTCGCGGGGACGTCGGCGGAAAAGCGCAGCATGAAGAAATCGACGAGGCGCGGCGGCAGCAATTCGATGAAGCGCAACGCCCAATACATGTAGCGCGGGAAGGCGATCACCGCCTTGCGGCGTTCGAGCCCGCGCCAGACGATCTCGGCGGCCTCCGCGTCGCTGACGATGCTGGCCTTCCAGCTCGTGACGCGCTGCGACATCGGCGTGTCGACCCAGCCGGGCACCACGAGAGTCACGTCGACGCCGTAAGGCGCGAGCGTGCCGCGCAGCGCGGTGGCGTAGCTGTGCACAGCCGCCTTTGTCGCGGAGTAGGCCGGCGAAAAAGGCAGGCCGCGCAGGCCGGTCATCGAACCGACGAGCGCGATCTGGCCGGCGCGTCGCTCGACGAGCGCCGGAACCGTGGGTTCCACCGTGTTCAGCACGCCGGTCACGTTGATGGCGAAAGTAGCGCGCACGGCTTCCGGGCGTTCGAGCACATGGCTCGGCGAGCGCCCGCTGGAGACGCCGGCGTTGGCGACGACGAGATCGAGCGGCGCGATCGCCTCGGCCTTGGCCACGGCCGCCGCCATCGCGTCGCGGTCGCGCACGTCGGCGACGAAGCTCTCCGCCCCGGCGGCGCCCGCCGCGCGGCAGGCGTCGACCACCGCCTGCAAGCGTTCGGCGTCGCGGCCGAACAGCGACAGAAGCGCGCCCTCGCGCGCGTAGCGCAGCGCCAGGGCGCGGCCGATGCCGCTCGAGGCGCCGGTGATCAGCACATGTTTCCCGCTCATCCGTTTCCTCCGCTGGAGGGCTGGCGCAGCGTCGCGTCGGCCATGATCGCCGGCGCCCGCGACGATCCATGCGCGTATAGCCGCACGAACACGCCTTCTTCGGGCGAGGCCCGCAACACGCGCCCGGTCAGCGTGACTTTGTCGCCGCGCAGCACCGGCTGCACGAAGGTTCCGCCGAGCTGCGCGACGACGAGATCGCCGCGCCAGGCCCTCAGCATCGGCTCGAAGGCGGCGAGCAGCTTCATGCCATGCACGGGCGGCGCGGGAAAGCCGATCCGGGCGGCCAGCGCATCGTCGAGATGCAGCGGGTTGTCGTCGCCGGAAACCTGCGCGTAGCGGATCAGCGCCGCGGCGTCGAAGGGCCCGATCTCCAGGGGCGGCAGGCGCTCGCCGGCTTCCGGCAGGGGTCGAAGGGCCGTCATGCGCCGCCCTTTGGAAGGCCGGCGCGCGGCACGATGCGCAACACCGTCTCGCAGCGTCCGACCGGCGCGCCTTCGGGTGTCGTCAAGGATGCTTCCAGCACCAGACGCGGCGGCTTGGCCTCGCGGCGCAGCGTTACGACGAGATCGTAGACCGCGCCGATCGCCAGCGGCTTGTCATAGGCGAATCGTTGCGCCTCGTGCACGGGCACGGCGTCGGCTTCCTCGCAAATGCGCGTCACCGCCGCGCGCACCGCGGGCTCGGTCAGCCACAGCGCCGGATAGGCGAGCGACACAGTGTGGGGATCGGCGCCGATTTCGCGGGCGAAATCCGCCGCCCGCCGCGCGTCGACCGCGACGCGCATCGCGATCGGCGCCGGGTCTCGCGGCGTTTCCGCCAAAGGCGCCGCGGCCGGCCCGGCCGTCATGGCTCGAAGGCCTTGACGACGAGCACGGCGTTGATGCCGCCGAAGGCGAAGGAGTTGGACATCGCCGCCCTCACCTTCGTCTGTCGCGCCTCGTTCGGCACGGCGTCGATGGGGCAGCGCGGATCGGCCTCGCGAAAATTGATCGTCGGCGGCACGATCTGCTCCTGAATGGCGCGGATCGCGATGGCCAGCTCCAGTCCGCCGCTGGCGCCGAGCGCATGGCCATGCACGGGCTTGGTCGACGACACCGGAACCTTGCGGCCCAATTCGTCGCCGAACACCGCCAAAATGGCTTCCGACTCGGTGATGTCGTTGGCGTGCGTCGCCGTGCCATGCGCATTGATGTAGTCGATGTCGGCCGGGGTCATCCCGGCGTCCTCGAGCGCCAGCGCGATCGAGGTCTTCACGCCGTGAAGATCGGGCCGCACCGGATCCTTGGCGTCGCTGGTCGTGCCGTAGCCGACGAGTTCGCACAGCGGCCGGTGACCGCGCGTCAGCGCGGAGTCCAGCGTCTCCAGGATGAAGATCGCCGCGCCTTCGCCCAGCGTCATGCCGTTGCGTCCCTTGGAGAAGGGCCGGCAAAGCTCGGGCGTCAGGACGCGCAGCGACTCCCAGGCGCGGATCGTGCCGTTGATGACGCAAGCTTCCGCGCCCCCGACGATCGCTCTGTCGGCGAGGCCGAAGCGCAGCATTTGCAGGCCGATGCCGATCGACTGGGTCGCCGAGGAGCAGGCGCTCGACACGGCGAAGGTCGGCCCGAGACAGGAATAGCGCATGCCGAGCGTCGTCGGCGCCGCGCTCGGAATGAGGCGCGGAACGGTCAGCGGATCGAAACGCGTCGCCTCGCGGTAATAACCGTAGAGGCCATTGTCGATCGTCGTCATGCCGCCGATGCCGGTGCCGACGATCACCGCCGTGCGCGGGCCGGCGAGCCCCTTGTCGCCGAGTCCGGCCTGCGCCACCGCCTCGTCGGCGGCGACCACCGAAAATTCCGAGAAAGGCTCGCAGAAGGGGAGGAGACTGGCTTCGATGTGCTCCGCCGGATCGAAATCCTGAACCTGCGCGGCGATCTTGATGCGCCCGTCATAGGCGCGCTTGAGCTTGAGCTCGCGAACCTGCGACTTTCCGTCGCGGGCCGCCTGCCAGAGCGGCTCGGCGCCCAGTCCCGCGGCCGACACCGCGCCCATGCCGGAGATGACGACGCGCCGTCCGCCGCTTGCACGCATCATCTCAGCTCTTCTCCCTTTCCTTGGTGATGTGCTCGGCCAGCGCCTCGATCAGCGTCTTCACGTCCTTGGCCTCTTGCAGAGAGCCGTCCATCGGGATGTAGACGTTGAATTTTTCCTCGAGCGCGGTGAGGATCATGACGATGTCGACCGATTTCAGATCGAGGCTTTCGATCGTCGCGTCGGGCGTGACCTTGGCCCGGTCGATCATGCCTTCCGCCGCGATGACCTCGATGATTTCCTCGACGAGCTGGGCTTTATCCTGTGGCGCTTCCGTCACGTGCGTCTCCGTTCGAATCCCATGGGCAATGCGGCAAATGAATCGGATGGAGCCGATCGGCGCCGTCGGAGTCCCCCTTCCTTCGAGGACCGTGCCTCTGGTTAAGGGGTTTGGCCGCGAAAATAAAGTCCGGCGGGGCGGCGCGCGCGCTTTGCTGTGGCCTCCTGCGCCGCTTCGTGCCAAATAGCCGCCGGAAACGCGAAGAGTTCGAGCGAGAACCATGACATTGACGGACGAGGCGCTGGCCGGGGCTTTTCCACAGGCGAGCGAAGAGAATTGGCGCAAAAGCGTCGAACGCGCGCTGAAGGGCGGGGCTTTCGACCGTCTGATCGCCAAAACCCACGACGGCGGCGCGCTCCAGCCGCTCTACCCGCCCGCGACCGCCCCCGGCCCGCGCGCCTATCGCAAGGGCCAAGGGCGTTGGGCCATCGTCGCGCGCGTCGACCTCGCCGACGCGGAAAGCGCCAATGCGCAGGCGCTCGAGGATTTGGAAGGCGGCTGTTGGGGCTTGCAGCTCGTCTTTCGCGGCGCGCTCGGCGCCTATGGCTGCGCATTGTCGCAAGACTCCGACGCGGCGATCGCGCGAATCCTCGACAATGTGCGACTCGACTACGGCATTCCGCTCCTCGTCGAGGATTCGCCCTTCGCCGCCAACGCCGCGGACGCCATCGTCCGGCTCGTCGACAAGAACCACATCGAACCCTCGATCACCCGCGTCTCCTTCGGCTTCGACCCGCTCGGCCTTGCGCTGCGACATGGGTTTTCGGCGCCTTGGGGCGAAGCCTCCAAGAGTTTCGCGGAGCGCGTCAAGCGCTTCGCCAAATTGGGCTTTTCGACGGGCGCCGCCGCCGCGGACGCCCGCCTCGTGCACGCCGCCGACGGGAGCGAGACGCAGGAGCTGGCCTTCGCGCTCGCCGCCGGTCTGGCTTATTTGCGGGCGCTCGGCGACGCGGGGATGGATCTCGAGGCGGCGCGCAAGGCGATCCTGTTCCGCCTCGCCGTCGACGCCGACGAATTCGCCGGCGTCGCCAAGCTGCGCGCCTTGCGCCGCCTCTGGGCGCGCGTCGAGGAAGCTTGCGGCCTCGCGCCGGCGCCGGCGCTGATCCACGCCGAGACGGCTTGGCGTTCGATGAGCAAGAACGATCCCTGGAACAACATTTTGCGTTCGACGATCGCCGTGTTTTCGGCGGCGGTCGGCGGCGCCGATTGCGTCACCGCGCTGCCCTTCACCCAGCCCCTCGGCGCGCCGGACGCTTTTGCGCGGCGCCTGGCGCGCGACGCGCAATTGGTGCTGCAGGACGAATCCTATCTGCATGTCGTCGACGACCCGACCGCCGGCGCCGGCGGCTTCGAGGCGCTGACCGAAGCGCTGTGCCAGAGCGGCTGGGAGGCGTTTCAGGCCGTCGAGGCCGAGGGCGGCCTGGCCAAGGCGCTGGAGGCCGGACGATTCCAGGCCGAGGTCGAAAAGACCGCCGCCGGCCGCGCCGCGAACGTCGCGCGCGCCAAGGACAAGATCACGGGGGCGAACGAGTTCCCGGACATTCACGAGCAGGCGCTGAAGGTGCTGACGCCTTTCGACGCCTCGGTCGCGGGCGAGGCGCCCAAGCCCAAGACGCTCGCCGCGCATCGCCTTTCCGAGCCCTTCGAGCGGCTGCGCGAAGCCTCCGACGCGCATGTCGCCGGCGGCGGCGCCCGGCCGCGGGTGTTCCTGGCGACGCTCGGGCCCGTGGCTGCCTTCACCGCGCGCGCCATTTTCGCGAAAAACTTCTTCGAAGCCGGCGGCGTCGAGGCGGTGTTCGGGCCGGTGACCGACAACACCGCCGTAATCGCGCAAGCCTATCGCGACAGCGGCGCCAAACTCGCATGTCTGTGTTCGTCGGACCAGATTTACGGCGACGCGGCCAAACCGGCCGCCTTGGCGCTGCGCGGCGCCGGAGCGACCCTCTATCTCGCCGGTCGCCCGGGCGAGAGGGAGGCGGAATATGCGGAAGCGGGCGTTCGCAACTTCATTTTCGCGGGCTGCGACATGCTGGCGGCATTGCAGCGCGCGCTTGGGGAGGCCAAATGAACATCCGCGCATTCGTGTTGATTTCGGCGGCGCTCGTCGCCGCGCCGGGCCATGCGGAGCCGCGCCGCGCGACCGACGAAGAACCAGCTCCGTCGATCGGCGCAAGGAGCGCGGACGGTCTGTGGAGCTTCGAGGCGTCCACCTCCTCGGGAAATTGCCCGGCGCTCGTGCCGCGCGACGTGACGATCCAAGGCGGGCTCGTCGTTTCGGCCAATGGCGGGGCCTCGCAGCCCTGGGGCTATGTGGAGAGCGACGGCACTTTCGTCGCGCGCTTCACCGATTCCGGCGGCGACCACGTCTCGCGCGCCGTCGGCGCGCTGAAGGGCGGCGTGGGCAAGGGCGCCTGGTCTTCGGGCACGGATTACTGCGGCGGCAATTGGCGCGCGGTGAAGTCGGGGCGGTAGGACTGGGCCGCCGCCGCGTCGATTAGATGGGGTGTCGACGAAACGACGCGAGCTACGCCTCGGCGCTCGCGCGCGCCAATTTCGCGTCGAGCATGACCAACTCGGCGCGCAAATTGCGCGATAGCCGGAGGTAGCTGGCGTCGTAGGCGCGGCCTACTCCCACGAGCTGGCGTTGCGCGCGCGCCGCCGCACTTCGAACGGCAAGCAAGCCCTTATGATCGCGAGCCCTCCACTGCGCATCCCACGTCGCGGCAGTGGAAGGGGTATTGGCTCGGGGAAATGCGACATAAGCTCTAATTAACGACCTGTTTGGTTCTTATTGACATCCTATCTCGACGGATGCAAATCTACGAAAGCGTGATTGCGTCGGCAAAATCCGATAAGGCCAACGAAAATGTCCGACCTGATTGACTGCCCTCGCCCGCAATCGAAGACCGTGCAAGCGGCGCCGCCTCAGCTGAATGTCGAACAGTCGCTTACCCGCGTGTATCCAGAAATATATTCTGAGATGGCGGGTAAGCTTTCTCGTGCCTACGTCAAGGGTGACCGCGCTCGGGGCGCCCCGCCGTCGGAAGCCAACATCCGCGACTTGACCATACGTGTCGAGCTAAAATCCCAGCCGGCTACGGTTAGGATTCGTGATTATGCTGTGGGCGCTAGCATGGCTACAAATATTTTGCCGCTCGCCACGAAGCTTCATAGACAGGCGGCGTTTCAAGTAATATCGAAAGATATGGCCCGCGTAATTGCGGATTACACGAAGGTTGTAGGCGCGACGCGTGAACTGCGAATTCGCCTTAAACCTACTAAAGGGCTGGCTAAGATAAAATGACTGAAGATAAGCGGGATAACCCAATCCCCAACAATACCTCTGACCCACCAGCCAAAGGTCTTCCTGAAATAATACCGCCTTCTATAGAAGAAGAGCTGGAAAGGGAGGGCGTCGACACAAAGGATCCAAACGTATCTAAAACTATTGGTGTTATGCTAAGCAGATCGTATACCGGACCTCTTATGCTGCCGCCAGCATTCATACTTGAGGAATACAAGAAAGAATTTCCTGATATAGTTCCTATGATTATGAAGTGGACTGCGGATCAAATATCCCATCGGCAGCATCTAGAGATAAGAACGATTGACGCCTCGGAAACCAGAAAAAATAGAGCACAAATCGGGGCTCTAATTGTTGCGCTCTTTGGGCTAAGTATGGCAACGATTGCCGCTATTTATGATCATGGCTTCGCCGCGAGCATCATCGCGATCGTAGCCGTAGGGGGACCGGCTGCCGCGACCATCCTGGCTTCAAAATTGGGGGTCGGGCAAAACGAGGATGGCGAGGAGTGATTTAACATCCTCCAGGTAGTTGGGTACTGGAAGCTACACCATGCTTTTGCCTCGATCCGCAGCCCTAAACAAGCCCTTCGCCTTTGAGAACCGCGCAGCGCGTTAGAAACCCGCCTTGTGTGTTCGGTTAGGGGCTTCCGGTCACGCAGCCGCCGGCTCCGCGAAGTGGCGCTTCGCCGGCGAGCGGCGTCATAGAAATCGAAGAATGCGCAGCTGAAAACCGTGCCACGCCCTAAGGTCGCCGCGAAGAATCGCGACGCCTCGGCGGGGCGGCTTCACCACGTCGGCTCGTCGCGCGGCGCGAGGCGGCCGGCGCGGATCTTTTTCGGCGGCGTCGGAGCCGCGCCCCGCGCCGCCGCATGCGCCGCCGCGGTCGGCGAGTCGGGGAGCGGCGACGGGTCCATGCCGGCCGCGGCCGACGTGTCCTTCTGATAGATGTCCTCGCGGAATTGCGTCGCGCCGTCGGGCGAGCCCCAGGCCGTCACATAGACCCAATAGACCGGCACCTGCGGCAGGATCTTCACGTCGACGCGCTCGCCGGAGCGGACCACTTCGTCGATGTGGTCGCGGTCCCAGCCGGGCGTCTCTTTGAGCAGCCAGGCCACGTAATCGCGCACGTTCTGCAGGCGGATGCAGCCCGAGGAGACGAAGCGGAAGTCGTCGCCGAAAACGCCCTTGGACGGCGTGTCGTGCATGTAGACGCCGTAAGGATTGTTGATGTTGATGCGCACGACGCCGAGCGAGTTGAAGTCGCCGCCGGTGTCCTGGCGGAAGCGGTAGTTCAGCGCCTCCATCGAACGCCAGTTGATCTGCTCGGGCTGCAGCTCCTGGTTTTCCTTGTTGTAGACGCGAATGTGGTTGTCGTGCAGATAGTTGGGATCGGCCTGCATCTTGGGGATCAGATCCTTGCGGATGACGGAGGCCGGCACGGTCCAAAAGGGGTTGAAATTGATTTCGATCGCCTTGGTCTGCATGACCGGCGACTGGCGGTCGATCTTGCCGACGCCGGCGATGTGATGGGTGACGACCGCGCCGTTCTCGATCGTTTCGACCAGGGCCGCCGGAATGTTGGCGGTGACGTAGCGATTGCCGAGATCGTGCGAAAAGCTGCGCAGCCGCACGAGGTTGATTTCGAGCTGGTGCAGGCGCTGCTCGGCCGGGGTGTTCAGCGCGGTCAGGGTCTGCTGGGTGACGACGCCGGTGTCGTTGATGCCGTGTCGCGCCTGGAAGCGGCGCACGCCCGCCTCGACGTATGAGTCGAACACGGGGCTGCCGCCGGTCTCGGCGCCGAGGTCGCCCGAGACGATCAGGCGGCGGCGCAGCGCGACGACGGCGGGTCCATTGGAGCCGAGCCGCAATTGCCCGCCGCCCGGCACGCCCTGCCAGCCGCCGTCGGCGACGATCTGACGATACTGTTCGATGGCGCGCTCGGTCGCCTCGACCGTGCGCTCCGACAGGATTGGAGTCGTCGAGCGGGACACGGTCAGGCGCTCGGCGGCGTCGTAGCGCTGCGCCCATTCGGCCTGGCCGTCGGCGGAATCGGCGAGAGCGGGAGCGCTCGAGGCCAGCGCAAGGCCCATGCCGAGACCGGCGAATAAGGAAAAGGTCGTAACCTTCGACAAGAGAAAACTCCGGTTGCGAGGAGGGGCGCCCCTGCACGCGGGGCTGCGCTTTCGCCGAAACTAGCGTTGCTAACGTTAACAAGGCCCGAATAGTCCGGCGATTTTGTGACCGGGGGAGGGATCGGCGAAGGCCGGCCCGACAAGCGGCGAAGACCGCCCGTGGGCGGCCTCGCTCGAGCCTTCGCGACGGCGACGCTCCGTCGCGGACGCCGCCCTCATTTCAGGACACGTTGCGGGCCCTTGTCGGCGACCGTTCTCTTGGCGGGCGCGGGTCGCGGCGACTCCGCGCTTTGCGGGGCGCCGCCGGCGAGATCCGGAAAACGCCGCTTGAACTCCTCGCCGAGGAAAATCTGCGGCTGCGACGGCGTCAGCCTCTGCTCGGCCTCCCAGGAAGCGATCAGTCCCTGCGCCGCTTCGAAAGCCGCGGGAATGGATTCCTTCTCCTTGACGCCATGGTCGTAGAAGGCTTCGCCGAAATAGGTCCAGTCGCGATCGTTGGCGCAGCCGAAGGAGGTCCGCTCCGCCGAGGCCGCGGTGACGACGGCGCTGCGGGCGTCGGAAAATTCCGGAACGAACACGCCGGAATGACAGGCGGAGACGATGACCAGGCGGTTTTTGACGCCGGCGTCGTCGAGAACGCCGCGCAGGGCCTTCGGGTCGAGCAAGCGCTCGAAGAAATGCTCCTTTTGCAGCGAGAAGCCTTCCTTCGAGCCATGCGAACTCATCGCCAAGACGAGAAGATCGTTGTCCTTGTCCATGCGCGCCGCAACGCCGCGAATCGATTCCGCGATATTTTGGACCGTGGCGAGAGGGGGCTGACCCTCCTTGGCTTCCCCATTGACGAGCGACAGCGCATGACCTTCGGCGCCGAGGCGTCGCGTCAGTATCTCCAGCGAACGCCGCGTTTCGCTCTCGAACACGGTTTCGCTGTCCGAGCCCGCGATGGCCAGGACGAACACGTTTCGCTTCTTCGCCGCGCGCGGCGCGAGTTGCGCGAGCGCCGTCTCCAGCCGCGCCGGTTGCGCCAGCTCCGTGGCGACGCGCCGCTGCTCGGCCTCGGCGAACCGCACCTCGGCCTCCGCGTAAAGTTTGGACTCGGCCGCCCTCGACCGGATGGCGCTGGCCAGCTCCCACCAATTGGCGCGCCGCGCTTCGAAGTCCGCGCCGGGCAGCATCGGCCATTCCGGCCAGGCGGTCAGCGCAAGCCACAGACAGAAGGAGAAGCCGACCGCGCGCAAGGTCGGGCGGCGACAGGCCGTAACGAGCGCGAACACCTTGCGCGCGCCGCCCGATGTCCAGACGACGAGCAGCAGCGGCAGCGTCAAGAGGCTCCAGGCGAGAATCGTCGCGAGAAGGCCGCGACCCTCCATGGATTTGGCGGTGTAATACGTGCCGACGCCGAGCAAATCGGAGCCGAGGGTCAGACCGAAGACCAGAAGGGCCAGGTGCCGCGCCGTTGGCGGCTTGGCGTCGATGCGCGCGAACAGCAGGATGATCGCGAAGGTGACGGCGATGCGGCCGAAAATGGAATCGACGCCGTAAAGTTGGAAATAGCGCCATTGGCCGCCGATCGCCATTTGCGTCACGAGTTCGAGGAGGATCATCGCGGCGCCGAGCGCGACGAATTGCGCTGGCGTCATCGCCGCTGCGCCGTCGCGCGGGCCGCGCCACGCGACGAGGCGCAGCATGTCCGAGAAGAAGATTCCAAAAGCCTTCATGAATGTCACTCCGTCTAGCGATGCGGGGAGGTCTCGAAAGGATGACCCGCCGCAGCCCGGCGAAGCTAATGCCGGCGGCAAAACCCTTCGTGGAAAAACTTCGTAAAATTCGAGGGACTGGCGAAGGTCGGACCGGATCTTCGCAACGATCGTTAAGGAAGTCCTTGGCCACCCGTCGATGCAATTTACTCGGCGCGCCCGAAACCGGCCATGGCGGAAAGAAAATGCGGCATCGAGCGCGTCACCTACGAAATTGGCTTCTTGACGCCGCGCCGCCCCGCGATATCTTGATATCAGCGCAGGGAGACCCCGCATGTCCGACATTCTCGTCCGAAACATCCGCCCGGAGCTGAAGCGGGAAATCGAAGAGCGCGCGCGGCGCAACAAGCGCAGCCTGTCGCGGGAAATCGAGGCGTTGTTGCAGCGGTCCTTGGCGCTCTCCAGCTCGACCGAGGTCGGCTTGGGAACCCAGCTGTCGCGGCTCGTGCCGAAAGAATATTGGACGGAGGACTTCATTCAGCCGCGCGACGACACCGAACGCCCGCCCCCAGATTTTAAATGATCCTGCTCGATACGAACGTCGTTTCCCAAACCATGCGGCCGGACGGAGACCGGCGCGTGCAGGCTTGGTTGAACGCGCGCGCCATCCAAGACTTTTTCATTTGCGCGCCGGTCCTGGCGGAGCTGCGTTACGGCGCCCTCGCTGTGCCGAAAGGCAAGAAGCAGGATTTTCTCATCTCGGTCTGCGAGCGCATCGAATGCGAGACATTCGCGGGGCGCGTGCTGCCCTTCGACGCCCTTGCGGCGCATCGTTTCGCCGAGTTGCGCGCCCAAAAGCGGTTGCAGGGCAAAGTCGCGCCGATCATGGACGCGATGATCGCCGCCATCGCGCTCGCTCACGCGATGACGCTGGCGACGCGCAACGTGAAGGACTTCGAAGGCTTGGGCGTTCCGCTGGTCGACCCGTTCGCGGCCTGACGCGCCGCGTCTCTCACGCCAGCATGCTTCGATCGATCGCGGCGATCGACCCTACGCCCGTCAGCGTCATCGCCACGCGCATCTCTTGCGCGAGAATGTCCAGCATGTTTTCGACGCCGGCCTGGCCGTCCGCCGCCAGCGCGAAGGCCGCCGCGCGTCCGAGCAGCACGCCTTTCGCCCCCAAGGCCAGCAGGCGCAGCACGTCGACGCCCGAGCGCACGCCGGAATCGGCGAAGACGACGAGATCGCTCCCCACCGCGTCGGCTATCGCCGGCAGGGCCTTCGCCGTCGAGAGCGCGCCGTCGAGCTGGCGCCCGCCATGATTGGAGACGACGAGTCCGTCGGCGCCGAAACGCACGGCTTCGCGCGCGTCCTCCGGGTCAAGCACGCCCTTGACGATCAGCGGCCCTTTCCAAAAATCGCGGATCCAATCGAGATCGGACCAGCCGATGGCGGGATCGAAATTGCGGTGCAGCCAGCCGACGTAATCCTCGAGGCCGATCGACGCGCCGAGATATTTGGAAATGTTGCCGAGCTCGTGCGGGCGCCCCATCGCGCCGACGTCATAGGCCCAGCCGGGTTTTCCGATCGCCTGCAACAGCCGCCGCGGCGTCGCGTAGGGCCCGGACATGCCCGAATGCGCGTCGCGGTAGCGCGAACCCGGCACGGGCAGATCGACGGTGAAGACGAGATGGGTCACGCCCGCGGCGCGCGCCCGCTCCAGCGCGTCGCGCATGAAGCCGCGATCCTTCAGGACGTAGAGCTGGAACCAGATCGGCCGCGCGCTGTGCGCGGCGACTTCCTCGATCGGGCAGATCGACACGGTCGAGAGCGCATAGGGCACGCCATGCCGGCTCGCGGCTTTCGCCGCCTGAACCTCGCCGCGCCGCGCGAACATGCCCGACAGCCCGACCGGCGCGAGGATCACGGGGAGCGCGGAAGTTTCGCCGAACCATTGCGTCGTCAGATCGAGCGCGGCGACGTTTCTCAACACCCTTTGGCGCAGCGCGACCGCCGCGAGATCGGCGGTGTTGGCGCGCAAGGTCTGCTCCGCGCCGGCGCCGCCGTCGATGTAGTCGAAGAGAAAGCGCGGCAGCCGGCGCCGCGCCGCCTCGCGATAATCGGTAAGGGAGGAGACGATCATCGCGCCCTCTCCAGGCGCTGGCGCTTGGCGAAAGGCGCGCGGCATGATTGCAGGGTCGCCGAAAGGACGACGAACGCCGTGGGGACGCCTCTGACGGGCGGATCGCGAGTCATTTTCAGGGCCATGCGCTCATCTCGCGGCGCTTCGTCGCAAAGCGCTCAATAGATCTCATCGAGGTCCGAAGTGAACCAACGGCCACCTTGGCTGAGATAGCCCCGCGCCTCCAGCCCCGCCCGCGTCGCTTCGTTCCATTTCATGTTTTTGGAATGCAGGCGCAGCACGCGCAAGGATTTGGGCCAGGCGCGATCGCGCAATTCGTCGAAGGGAAGCTGCGTTCCGATGACGAAGAGCTGTATCAGCTCCTGCTGGTCCATCAGACCCTTAACCTCCTTCAGCGACTTGCAGTTGTAAAGCGAGAAGAAGTTGAGCGAAGCGCCGGTCAAATCGATCGCGCCGACACGACTCTGCTCTTGCACGCCCAAGCCCTTCAAGCGCTTGAACCTGCGGATGGGGCCGAGGTCGCCGAGACCGTTGACTTGCGTCATGTGCAGGAATTCGAGCCCTTCATGCGTCAAATCCAACAGAGTTTCGTGTCCGCCGAGAATGAGATTCAACACCCGCAGGCCCTCGATTTCGGCAAGAAAACTCAAGGATTGGTTCTTGCGCAAAGACCGCAAAGTGAGTTGTTCGAGCAGCGGCAGGCCGGAGAGACTGGCGATCCCCTTGCTGTGTCCCTGCACCTCGAGTTTGCGCAGGCGCCTGGCTTGCGCCAAGGGCGCGAGGTCGAGATTGTGCTTGGCGTTTTCCCCGAGCCCCAGGACTTCGACGTTGGAGAGATCCAGCAAGGACAGAAAGTCCGGCCGATCGAGCGCCTTCGTCCCGAAACCGAAGCGCCGTAAATGCCGAAGCTCGCCGATTCGCTCCACATTGAGGATCGCGTCGTCGATGCAGTCGATCGCGAGGTTTTGAACGTCGGGAAGCTGCTGCAAGACGTTTGCGTCGAAGACGCTGCGATAATAGCCGTAGAAGCGCACGCGCAGCTTCGGGCCGTGCTTGCGGCAGAGTTCGTTCAGACGCTCCAACTGCCCCGGCTCGAAATCGCTTTGCGTGAATTCGGCGGAGGCCGTCCGGCCGGCGGCGATGGCCTTCTCGATTTGCGCTTCGTCGATCATCGGCGATCAATCTGTGCACGGCGACACCTTCGTCGGCCCCGGCGTCCTAATAACCGGCCTCCAAGCTGGCGCAAGCCCCTCCGGCGCGTTCGCCTCGCAAAAAGGCCGCCCGGAAGGCGGCCTTTTCTCAACTCGTCGCGACAGCCTCACTCCGCCGGCGGCAGCGCCGGCTGTTTCGGCTTGGGCTCCGCCTCGGCGCGCTGGGTGATGATCAGATCGTCGCGGCCCGAGGCGATGCCGCGGAACTTCGACATCGCCGCGCCGGTGCCGGCCGGGATCAAGCGGCCGACGATGACGTTCTCCTTCAAGCCGACGAGCGGATCGACCTTGCCGTTGACGGCGGCCTCGGTGAGGACGCGCGTCGTCTCCTGGAAGGAGGCGGCGGAGAAGAAGGAGCGCGTTTGCAGCGACGCCTTGGTGATGCCGAGCAGCACCGGCGTGCCGGACGCGATCTTCTTGCCTTCCTCGAGGCACTTGTTGTTGGCCTCCTCGAGTTCGGTGATGTCGACCTGTTCGCCGTCGAGGAAGGGCGTGTCGCCCGAATCGACGATGTCCACCTTCTGCAACATCTGGCGCACGATCACTTCGATGTGCTTGTCGTTGATGTTGACGCCCTGCAACCGGTAGACTTCCTGGATCTCGTTGACGAGGTAGGCCGCCAGCTCCTCGACGCCCTTGATCGCCAGAATGTCGTGCGGCGCGGGGTTGCCGTCGACGATGTAATCGCCCTTTTCGACGACGTCGCCGTCCTGCAGATGGATGTGCTTGCCCTTGGGGATCAGATATTCGACGGACTCGGCGCCTTCCTCGCTCGGCACGATGTTGAGGCGCTGCTTGTTCTTGTAGTCCTTGCCGAACTGCACCGTGCCGGAGATTTCCGCGATGATCGCGTGATCCTTCGGGCGGCGCGCCTCGAAGAGTTCGGCGACGCGCGGCAGACCGCCGGTGATGTCCCTCGTCTTGGCGCTGTCGAGCGAGATGCGCGCGACGATGTCGCCCGCCTGCATCTTCTGCCCGGGTTCGGTGGCGATGATCGCGTCGACCGGCACGAGATAGCGCGCGTCGCCGCCGCGTTGCAGCTTGCCGATCTTGCCGTCCGGCCCCTTGATGACGATCGCCGGCTTGAGGCTGGCGGAGCGCAGATTGAGACGCCAATCCATGACCATGCGCTTGGTGATGCCGGTGGCTTCGTCCGCCGACTCCGCCATCGACTGGCCTTCGACGAGATCCTCGAAACCGACGACGCCGTCGATCTCGGTCAGGATCGGGCGCGTATAGGGGTCCCATTCGGCGATGCGCGCGCCGCGCTTGACCATGTCGCCTTCGTCGACCTTCAGCCGCGCGCCATATTGCACGCGGTTGACCGAGCGCTCGCTGCCGTCGGCGTCGAGGATGACGATGGCGACGTTGCGCGCCATCACCATCAGGTCGCCGTCGGAGTTGCGCGCCAGATGGCGGTTGCGGATGTGCACCTTGCCGTCGAAATTGGCTTCGACGAAGGATTGGTCCGCGAGCTGCGCCGCGCCGCCGATGTGGAAGGTGCGCATGGTGAGCTGCGTGCCCGGCTCGCCGATCGACTGCGCCGCGATGACGCCGACCGCCTCGCCCATGTTGACCGGCACGCCGCGCGCGAGGTCGCGCCCGTAGCAGGCCCCGCACACGCCTTCCTTGGCCTCGCAGGTCAGCACCGAGCGGATCTTCACCTCTTGGATGCCGGCGGCGTTGATCGGTTCGACGTGCCATTCCTCGATCATCGTGCCGGCCGGCACGATCACCGTGCCGTCGAGCGCGCGCAAATCCTCCGCCGCCGTGCGGCCGAGGATGCGCGAGGTCAGCGACGCCACGACCTGTCCGGCGTCGATGATCGCCCGCATGCGAATGCCGCCCGTCGAGCCGCAATCGCGCGAGGAGATGATCGAATCTTGCGCCACGTCGACGAGACGGCGCGTCAGATAGCCCGAGTTCGCGGTCTTCAACGCCGTGTCGGCGAGGCCCTTGCGGGCGCCGTGCGTCGAGTTGAAGTATTCGAGAACCGTGAGGCCTTCCTTGAAGTTCGAGATGATCGGGCTCTCGATGATCTCGCCCGAGGGCTTGGCCATCAGGCCGCGCATCGCCGCGAGCTGGCGCATCTGCGTCGGCGAACCGCGCGCGCCGGAATGCGACATCATGTAGATCGAGTTGATCGGCGCGTCGCGGCCGTTCTCGTCCTTCTTCACGGAGGAGATGCGAATCATCATCTCCTCGGCGAGCTTCTCGGAGCACTTCGACCAGGCGTCGACGACCTTGTTGTATTTCTCGCCCTGGGTGATCAGGCCGTCGTTGTATTGCTGCTCATATTCCTTGGCGGCGGCCCGGGTTTCGCCGACGATGCGCTCCTTCGTCTCCGGCACGACCATGTCGTCCTTGCCGAAGGAGATGCCCGCCTTGAAGGCCTCGCGGAAGCCGAGCGTCATGATGCGGTCGCAGAAGATCACCGTCTCCTTCTGACCGCAGTTGCGGTAGACCGTGTCGATCATGTTGGAGATTTCCTTCTTCGTCATCAGCTTGTTGACGACGTCGAAGGGGATTTTGACGTGATCGGGCACCAGCCGGCCGAGGATCATGCGGCCGGGCGTCGTGTTGAAGATCTTCGCGACGCGCTTGCCGTCCTTATCGAAGGTCCAGGCGCGGCCCTTGATCTTGCTGTGCAGTGTGATCGCCTTGGCGGCGAGCGCCGCCTCGATCTCGCCCATGTTGGCGAAGATGCCGGCGAGCGGCGCCTTCGTCTTCGGGTCTTCCTTATACTGGCCCGGCTCGCCGTCGCGCTCCAGCGTCAGATAATACAGGCCGAGCACGATGTCCTGCGACGGCACGATGATCGGCTGACCATTGGCCGGATGCAGAATGTTGTTGGTCGACATCATCAGGACGCGCGCCTCGAGCTGCGCCTCGAGCGACAGCGGCACGTGCACGGCCATCTGATCGCCGTCGAAGTCGGCGTTGAACGCCGCGCAGACGAGCGGATGCAACTGGATCGCCTTGCCTTCGATCAGCACCGGCTCGAAAGCCTGAATGCCGAGACGATGCAGCGTCGGCGCGCGGTTGAGCAGCACCGGATGTTCGCGGATCACCTCGTCGAGGATGTCCCAGACCTCGGGCTTTTCCTTTTCGACGAGCTTCTTCGCCTGCTTCACCGTGGCCGAGAAGCCCTTGGCGTCGAGGCGCGAATAGATGAAGGGCTTGAACAGCTCCAGCGCCATTTTCTTCGGCAGGCCGCATTGATGCAGCTTCAGCTCCGGGCCGACGACGATGACCGAGCGACCGGAATAGTCGACGCGCTTGCCGAGCAGATTCTGGCGGAAGCGGCCCTGCTTGCCCTTCAGCATGTCGGCGAGCGACTTCAGCGGACGCTTGTTGGCGCCGGTGATGACCCGGCCGCGGCGGCCGTTGTCGAACAGCGCGTCGACGGCCTCCTGCAACATGCGCTTTTCGTTGCGGATGATGATGTCCGGCGCGCGCAGTTCGATCAGCCGCTTCAAGCGATTGTTGCGGTTGATGACGCGGCGGTAGAGATCGTTCAGATCCGAGGTCGCGAAGCGGCCGCCGTCGAGCGGCACCAGCGGACGCAGATCCGGCGGAATCACCGGCACTTCCTTGAGGATCATCCATTCCGGCTTGTTGCCGGACTGCATGAAGGCCTCGATGATCTTGAGGCGCTTGGCCAGCTTCTTCGGCTTGAGATCGGTGGTCGCTTCGGCGATCTCGACGCGCAGGCTCGCCGCAATGCCCTCCAGATCCATGGATTCGAGCATTTTGCGGATGGCTTCGGCGCCGATCATCGCGGTGAAGGAATCCTGGCCGTATTCGTCCTGCGCGCGCAGATATTCGTCCTCGGAGAGGAGCTGACGGTCCTTCATGGGCGTCAGGCCGCGGTCGATGACGATGTAGGATTCGAAATAGAGGATGCGCTCGAGGTCCTTCAGCGTCATGTCGAGCAGCAGGCCGATGCGGGAGGGCAGCGACTTCAGGAACCAGATGTGCGCGACGGGAGCGGCCAGCGAGATGTGGCCCATGCGGTCGCGGCGCACGCGCGCCAGCGTCACCTCGACGCCGCACTTCTCGCAGATGACGCCCTTGTATTTCATGCGCTTGTACTTGCCGCACAGGCACTCGTAATCCTTGATCGGACCGAAGATGCGCGCGCAGAACAGACCGTCGCGTTCGGGCTTGAACGTGCGGTAGTTGATGGTCTCCGGCTTTTTGATCTCGCCGAAGGACCAGGAGAGGATCTTCTCCGGGCTCGCGATCGAAATTTGAATCTGATCGAAGGCTTGCGTCGCCACGACCGGATTGAAGAGATTCATGACCTCTTGTTGATTCACCCGTCTTCTCCTCTCGAAGACATGGCGCCGAGCCTCGGCCGGCGCCGATCCGATTCATTCACTCGCGCCGCTTCGCCCCGTTGGGCGCGCGGCGCCGCGCGTCACTCGGCCGGTTCGGCGGCGAGCTGCGGCTCCTCGCCTTCCGGCGTCGCCATGGTCAGCTCGACGTTGAGCGCCAGCGAGCGCATTTCCTTGATGAGCACGTTGAAGCTCTCGGGAATGCCCGACTCGATGTTGTCGTCGCCGCGCACGATCGACTCGTAGACCTTGGTGCGGCCCGCGACGTCGTCCGACTTCACCGTCAGCATCTCCTGCAGCGTATAGGCGGCGCCATAGGCTTCCAGCGCCCAGACCTCCATTTCGCCGAAACGCTGACCGCCGAACTGCGCCTTGCCGCCGAGCGGTTGCTGGGTGACGAGCGAATAGGGTCCGATCGAACGCGCGTGGATCTTGTCGTCGACGAGATGATGCAGCTTCAAGATGTAGATGTAGCCGACCGTGACCTTGCGGTCGAAGGCCTCGCCCGTGCGCCCGTCGTAGAGCGTGACCTGCCCCGAGGACGCGAGACCGGCGCGCCCCAGCATCTCGACGATGTCCTTCTCGCGCGCGCCGTCGAACACCGGCGTCGCGATCGGCAGGCCGCGGCGCAGATTGTTGCCGACCTCGACCAGAACCTTGTCGTCCAGCGCCTCGATGTCCTTGTCGCCGTCGTAGAGCTCCAAGAGCTTCTTGCGCAGCGGCGCGGAGTCCTTGTTGCGCATGTAGGAGTCGACGGCGGCGCCGACCTGCTTGCCGAGACCGGCGCAGGCCCAGCCGAGATGCGTCTCCAGGATCTGCCCGACGTTCATGCGGCTCGGCACGCCGAGCGGATTCAGCACGATGTCGACCGGCGTGCCGTCGTCGAGAAAGGGCATGTCCTCCTGCGGCACGATGCGCGAGACGACGCCCTTGTTGCCGTGACGGCCGGCCATTTTGTCGCCCGGCTGAATCTTGCGCTTCACCGCGACGAAGACCTTGACCATCTTCATCACGCCGGGCGGCAATTCGTCGCCGCGCTGCAGCTTTTCGACCTTGTCGAGGAAGCGGTTCTCGAGCCCCTTCTTCGCGTCGTCGTATTGCTTGCGCACCGCCTCGATCGATCCCATCAGCGCGTCGTCCTCGACGGCGAAGGTCCACCATTGCGAGCGCGGATATTCCTCGACGATCGCCTGCGTCAGGACCTGATCCTTCTTGAAGGATTTCGGCCCGGCGACGGCTTTCTTGCCGATCAGCATTTCCGACAGTCGCGCATAGACGTTGCGGTCGAGAATCGCCAATTCGTCGTCGCGGTCCTTGGCGAGGCGTTCGATCTCCTCGCGCTCGATGGCTTGCGCGCGTTCGTCCTTCTCGACGCCGTGGCGGTTGAAGACGCGCACTTCCACGATCGTGCCCTGCACGCCCGGCGGCACGCGCAAGCTCGTGTCGCGCACGTCGGAGGCCTTCTCGCCGAAGATGGCGCGCAGCAGCTTTTCTTCCGGCGTCATCGGGCTTTCGCCCTTGGGCGTGATCTTGCCGACGAGAATGTCGCCCGCCTGCACTTCCGCGCCGATGTAGACGATGCCGGCCTCGTCGAGATTCTTCAGCGTCTCTTCCGAGACGTTGGGAATGTCGCGGGTGATTTCCTCCGGGCCGAGCTTGGTGTCGCGCGCCATCACCTCGAATTCGTCGATGTGAATCGAGGTGAAGACGTCGTCCTTGACGATGCGCTCGTTGAGGAGGATCGAATCCTCGAAGTTGTAGCCGTTCCAGGGCATGAAGGCGACCAGCACGTTGCGGCCGAGCGCCAGATCGCCAAGGTCCGTCGACGGTCCGTCGGCAATGATGTCGCCCTTGCGCACCTGGTCGCCGACGCGCACCAGCGGCTTCTGGTTGATGCAGGTCGACTGGTTGGAGCGCTGGAATTTCATCAGGCGATAGATGTCGACGCCGGGACGGCCGGGATCGAGATCCTCCGTGGCGCGGACGACGATGCGCGTCGCGTCGATCTGATCGACGACGCCGGTGCGGCGCGCGGCGATGGCGGCGCCGGAATCGGCGGCGACGATCGCCTCCATGCCCGTGCCGACGAGCGGCGCGTCGGCCTTGACCAGCGGCACGGCCTGACGCTGCATGTTCGAGCCCATCAGCGCGCGGTTGGCGTCGTCGTTCTCGAGGAACGGGATCAGCGCCGCGGCGACCGAGACGAGCTGTTTGGGCGACACGTCCATCGCGTCGACGCGCTCGCGCGGCACCAGCACGACGTCGCCGGAGTGGCGGCAGAGGACGAGGTCCTCGAGCAGCATCCCATCCGCGTCGACGGTCGCATTGGCCTGCGCGACGTGGAACTTCTGCTCTTCCATCGCGGAGAGATAGACGACCTCGCCGGTCACCTTGCACTCGCGCACGCGGCGGTAAGGCGCTTCGATGAAGCCGTATTTGTTGACGCGCGCGAAGGTCGCCAGCGAGTTGATGAGCCCGATGTTGGGACCTTCCGGCGTTTCGATCGGGCAGATGCGGCCGTAATGCGTCGGATGCACGTCGCGCACCTCGAAGCCGGCGCGCTCGCGCGTCAGTCCGCCCGGGCCAAGCGCCGAAAGGCGGCGCTTATGGGTGATCTCCGACAGCGGATTGGTCTGATCCATGAACTGCGAGAGCTGCGACGAGCCGAAGAACTCGCGCACCGCGGCCGCCGCCGGCTTGGCGTTGATCAGATCCTGCGGCATCACCGTGTCGATGTCGACCGACGACATGCGCTCCTTGATCGCGCGCTCCATGCGCAGCAGACCCAGGCGATACTGATTCTCCATCAGCTCGCCGACCGAACGGACGCGGCGGTTGCCGAGATGGTCGATGTCGTCGACTTCGCCGCGGCCGTCGCGCAGATCGACGAGCGCCCGCACCACCGCGACGATGTCCTCGCGCCGCAGAACGCGCATCGTGTCGGGCGCGTCGAGATCGAGGCGCATGTTCATCTTGACGCGGCCGACGGCCGAGAGGTCGTAGCGCTCCGAATCGAAGAACAGCGAATGGAACATCGCCTCGGCGGTTTCGATCGTCGGCGGCTCGCCCGGACGCATCACGCGATAAATGTCGAACAGCGCTTCTTCGCGCGTGCTGTTCTTGTCGAGCGCCAGCGTGTTGCGGATGTAAGGGCCGACGTTGATGTGGTCGATGTCGAGGATCGGCAGTTCGTTAAAGCCCTTCTCGATCAGCGTCGGCAGGGCCTTGGCGGTGATTTCGTCGCCGGCCTCGGCGAAAATCTCGCCGGTGGCGGGATCGAACAGGTCCTGCGCGAGATATTGGCCGTAGAGCTCCTCGGCCGCGACCTTGATCGCCTTGACGCCTTTTTCGGCCAAGAGACGCGCCGAACGCACGGCGAGCTTCTTGCCCACTTCCAGGATCACGTCGCCGGTGTCGGCGTCGACGATGTCGGCGACCGCCTTGAATCCCTTCAGGCGTTCGGCGTCGAAGGGCATGCGCCAATTGTCGCCGTCGGAGCTGTAGATGATCGTCTTGTAGAAGGTGGAGAGGATCTCCTCGCCGTCGAGGCCGAGCGCGAACAGCAGCGACGTCGCCGGGATCTTGCGGCGGCGGTCGATGCGCGCATAGACGATGTCCTTGGCGTCGAACTCGATGTCGAGCCAGGAGCCGCGATAGGGGATGATGCGCGCCGCGAACAGCAGCTTGCCCGAGGAATGGCTCTTGCCCTTGTCGTGGTCGAAGAACACGCCCGGCGAGCGATGCATCTGCGAGACGATGACTCGCTCGGTGCCGTTCACGATGAAGGTGCCGTTGGCCGTCATGAAGGGCATGTCGCCCATGTAGACGTCCTGTTCCTTGATGTCCTTGACGGACTTCGCCTGCGTGTCGGGATCGACGTCGAACACGATCAGGCGCAGCGTCACCTTCAGCGGCGCGGCGAAGGTCATGCCGCGCTGGCGGCACTCGTCGACATCGTATTTCGGCGCCTCGAATTCGTAACGGACGAATTCGAGCAGCGCCACTTGGGCGAAGTCGGAGATTGGGAAGACCGAGCGGAAGACCCCTTGCAGCCCCTCCTCCAGACGACCGCCTTGCGGCTCGTCGACCATCAGGAACTGGTCGTAGGAGGCTTTTTGCACCTCGATGAGGTTCGGCATTTCCGCGGCTTCGCGGATGTGTCCGAAGAATTTGCGAATCCGCTTGCGACCTGAGAACTTCTGCGCGCTCTGCTGAGCCATGTCGCCTCTCGAACCTCGATGTGAATGAAACCATCGGCAAGTTGCGAATGGCGAAAGCGCCTTTCGGCGGTTCGCCATTCGCAACTTGCTCCATCCAAAACCCTCCCCCGCCGGGGCGCCCGCCTTCGAGGCGGGCCGCGGCGGGAGAGGGAAAAGCGCCGCTTACTTGAGTTCGACCTTGGCGCCGGCCTTTTCGAGCTGCGCCTTGACCTTCTCGGCTTCGTCCTTGCCGACGCCTTCCTTGACCGGCTTCGGCGCGCCTTCCACGAGATCCTTGGCTTCCTTGAGGCCGAGACCGGTGATGGCGCGCACTTCCTTGATGACCTCGATCTTCTTGTCGCCGGCCGCCGCGAGGACGACGGTGAACTCGGTCTGCTCCTCGGCCGGAGCCGCGGCGGCGCCGCCGGCGCCCGGCGCAGCCGCGACGGCCACGGCCGCGGCGGCGGAGACGCCCCACTTCTCTTCGAGCAGCTTGGCGAGCTCGGCGGCCTCCAGCACGGTCAGCGACGAGAGGTCTTCGACGATCTTTTCGAGATTAGCCATAGTGTTTCGATCCTTGGAATCTGGTTCGTTTCGTTTGGATTGCAAGCCTTTGCGTCAGGCCGCGTCTCTGTTGGCGTAGGCCCCGAACACGCGCGCCAGTTTGGCGGCGGGCGCCGTCGAGAGCTGCGCGATCTTGGTCGCGGGCGCCTGGATGAGGCCCACGAGCTTTGCGCGCAATTCGTCGAGCGAAGGCATGGTCGCAAGCGACTTCACGCCGTCCGGATTGAGGGCCGTCGTTCCCAGCGCGCCGCCGAGGATCACGAATTTTTCGTGGTCCTTGGCGAAGGCCGTCGCGACTTTGGGCGCCGCCACCGGATCGTTCGAAAAAGCGATCAGTGTCGGCCCCTTGAGCAAGGGGCCGATGGAAGCGACGCTCGTGCCATCGAGAGCGATCTTGGCGAGGCGGTTCTTGGCGACCTGGACGGTGGCCCCTTCCGCGCGAGCCTGCCTGCGCAGCTTCTGCAGTTGGGCGACCGTGAGGCCGGCATAATGCGCGACGACGACGACGGAGGCCTTGGTGAAGACCTCCTTCAGCGCCGCCACGGCTTCTGTTTTCTCCGCTCTATCCACGGGTGCTCTCTCCTCGAGCGGGGCCTTGGCCCCGCCGGTTTGCGACATGCCGCCTTCCCCCAGGGGAGAAAGCAGCGCCGTAGATCCTGTCCCAGCGACGAAAGCCGTCGCGGTTGAAGGGGCGCCGAACCAAATTCTGAGGACCCTCCGGCGCGCCGCCGGTCGGCCCTGAAATTCGTGGTTTCCCCGTCTGTGCAGGCCGATGCGCGCCCTCGCGAGCGAGGGAGGCGTCGATTAAGCCGCTCGGGCGAGAGCCCTTGCGAACGCCGGCAGTCTCGGACAGGATATGGCCGGACGGGACGCGGGGCTTGCGCCTCGGTCCTCCGGCCTATCCACCGCCGCCGCCCCGCCTGAGCGAGGCGGCGCCGGAAGCTCAAATCCTTAAAAAGAGCCCGCTTCCCATAGCGGACCCCATAAGAGGCGTTCTTCTAGCGACCGTTCGCGGCTTTGCCAAGCAAAATTTTAGGAAAACCGCGACGGGCGCGGAAAATCGTCTTGTTTTCGCCGCGGGGGGACAATAGCGTCTCCGCCGTCGCGTCGAATCATTGCGTTGCCGCCCCGCGGACGGCAGAAGATCCGCCAATGAGGAACGGGCGCATGGACACCGACATCGCCGCTATTGCCCAAGAACCGGCCGCGCCGGTCGTCGTCGAAAGTTTTCTCGAGGCCCCGCGTCGCCTGGACGCTCGCGACAAACCGATTTCGCGCGATCAAGAACCGGCGCGAGCAGAGGACGAGGGCCTGCCCGAGACCGAGGGCGCGACGCGCGAAGACGGCGCCAAATTCGTTTCCGACGAGGCCCTTGTCGTCACGCAAGGCCGTCATCGCTTCTATTCGCTCGTGCTCGACAGCGACGTGCTCGCCGCCTGCTGCACGGCCGACACGCGCGCCGAGAATCCGATCGACGGATTCCAGCGCCTGCTCGACAAGCGCCGCGCGATCGAAATCGCCAAATACATCGACCACGGCTTCGGCACGACGCCCTCCGCCGTCATCCTGTCCGCGCAGTCGCGCGCGCAATTCCGATACGACCGCGGCGAGGGGCGCGTCCATTTTCGCAAGGATGCGGGCGCGTTTCTGATCATCGACGGACAGCATCGCATCTTCGGCTACCATCTCGCCAAGAGCCGGGTGAAGGTGCCGGTCGTCGTCTACAACAGGCTGACGCGCGCGCAAGAATGTCAGCTGTTCATGGACATCAACACCAAGCAGCGGCCGGTGCCGCAGGAGCTGCTGCTGGACATACGCCGCCTCTCCGAGGCCGAGACCGCGGCGGAAGCGCTGCTGCACGACGTCTTCGATCTCTTCCATCGGCGCGAGGACAGCGCGCTCATCGGAAAACTCTCGCCGGCCGAGCGCCGCAAGGGCGCAATCTCGAGGGTGACCTTCAACGCCGCGCTGAAGGCGATCGACGGCGCCTTCGCCGAGGCCGCCGCCGAGGACGTTTACGGCGTGCTCAATCAATATCTCATCGCTTGCCTGCACGGGCTGGCGCTGCACGGCGCGGAGGCCAACATCGCCAATCCCGCGCTGTTCAAAGCGCTGCTGCTGCTGTTTCCCGACATCGCCGAACGCGTCGCGGAGCGCTGCGGCGGCGCCTACGGCGTCGCCAATTTCGAGCTGATCCTGACGCCTTTCTTCAAGCGCATGAAGAAGAACGAACTGCCGAAGCCCGGCGTCGGCCATCTCGCTCTGCACGAGCATTACCGCAAGGCGCTCACCGCCGGCTTCTCGCTCAAGAACTGGCTGTTCGCGTAAGCGCCGGGGCCTCGCGGCGCGGCGCGGTTCCGTGCTCGGTCTTGCGCCAATGATAGGGGTTGCCGCACAGTTCGAACAGCGCCCGCCAAGCGGATGCGCCGAGCATCAAATGCCACGCCGGCGTCAGCAGCAGCGCCGGCCAGAACCTCGTCAAGCCGGCGCGCCGCATGCCGAGCAACAGCGGCCAGACCAGCGCGGCGGCGCCGAACACGGCCAAGGAGCACCAGAGCGTCGAAAAGGCGATTTCGGCCGGCGTCTGCGGCGCGAGCAGATTGCCGAAGGCGGCGCGGTAGAAAAAAACCAGCGAGAGAAACGGCCCGAGCAGCGGCGCCGCGAAACCGCTGGTGAACATCGCCAGCGTCGCGAGCGCGCGCCGCGGCCCGAGGTCGCCCAGCAGGCGCCTCGGCGCGCGGCAGTGCACGAGCGCGGTCTGCATCCAGCCCTTCAGCCAGCGCGTGCGCTGATCGACGAGCGCTTTCAGCGTCAGCGGCGCCTCTTCGAAGGTGCGGGAGGCGAAAGTCTTCACGCCGTAGCCGGCGCGCGCCAGACGCAGCCCGAGATCGGCGTCCTCCGTGACGTTGTAGGCGTCCCAAAACCCCACCGCGCGCAGCGCCTCCATACGGAAATGATTGGAGGTGCCGCCAAGGAAGATCGGCGCCTCCATCTGCCCCAGCCCTTTGTTGAACGCTTCGAAGAGCGCGGCGTATTCCAAGGCGAAATAGGCGGCGAGCCAATTGCCGTCGGCATTGTCGATGGCGAGGCTGGCCTGCAGGCAAGCGACGCGTTCGGGCAGCCGCGCGAAGTGCCCGGCGGCTTGGCGCAATTGCCCGGGCTCCGGCAGATCCTCGGCGTCATAGACCGCGAGCAGCGCGCCGCGGGCGAAATTCGCCGCGAGGTTCAAGGCGCGCGGCTTGGTCTTGGGTTCGCCCGCGGGCGCGACGAGCGTTCGGTGCGGCGCGCGCGGCCCGTCGGCGCGCAGCGCATTGGCGGTCGCCCGATCGTCCTGCTCCACGACGAAAATCACGTCCAATTTGGCGCGGGGATAATCGAGCTTGTCGATGGCGCGCGCCAGTTGCGGCACGACGCGCGCTTCGCGATAGAGCGGAAAGACCAGCGTGTAGATCGGCAATTCTGGATCGGCGGCGCCGCCCGCGCAATCCTCGGCCTCGAAGCTCGCGGCGCAAGCGAAGAGACGCAGGAAAACGCTGGCGAGGAAGAGGACCGCGAGCGGCAGAGCCGCAAGCAGCGCGACCGCCGCATCGGGCGCGAACAGCAAAGCGAGCCACGCCGCGTTGCAACACAGCGCCAGCGGCAAGGCCGGCCCGAGCAGCGCGCGGCGTGCGCATAAATGCGGAAAAATCTTCTCGACCGTGTAGGGGGCCTCCAGGGCGCAGGCGCGCAAACGCTCCATCTGGAGCGCCTCGAGGAAACGGGCGCGGCTGGTCAGAGCGAAGCTTTTGCGCAGACGCCCCTGCCGCGCCAATTCGAGCAGTCGCCGCAGAGCGTCGTCCTGCGGCGCGAAAAGCCATTGCAACCCGCTCGAATTGGGCGCCAGTCGCGCATGGCCGCGCGGAACGTCCGTGGTGCAGGCCTCGATCTCGAAACTCGGCAGGAAGGGCGCGCCGAGATGCGCGGCGAGCGCACGATAGAAGACTTCTTCTTCGACGAGGCCTTCCGCGAGAAGCGCATGCGCGGGGCAAAGGCCCTGACGACGCGCGAGGGTCGCCGCATAGAGCAGGACGGCCTCGGGAACGCCGAAATTGGCGAGGAAAGCGATCTCGAGCGGCGCTTCGCCGGGCGAAGCGGCTCCGCTCTCGCCGCTCGGCGGCATCCGCATTGCGAGCGCTTTGCGATACATGCGCCAAGGCCCGGCGCCGCGGCCGCCCCGCCTGCGCTCCGAATGCGAAAATTTCTCCAGTCCTTGATGAAACATACGCAGGCACTCGAGCGACACGCCGCGCCGGCGGGACATGCTCTCCGCCGCTCGCCCACCATTTGAGCCGGCGAAAAAAGACCTTTTGAAGTCGAACGAAGGCGCCTTCGAGAGTTTTTGCCGGGTCGAGGTCGTCTCCAAATTTCGATCGCTTCGTTCGGCGTCACGCCTCGCGATAGAACAGCAGCAACAGCCCGGCGCAAAGGAAGCAGGCCGGCCAGACCGCGGCGGCGACGGCGCGCGGCGCGCCCGGCTCCAGCCGCAGTTCGAGCCAGCGCGACCAGCCCGCGGCCACTCCCGCCAGCGCCAGGGGCGTATGGGTGATTTCGATCAGCGTCTCTTCCTTGGGATTGGCGAGACCATGCGAATGCGTCAGCAGGAACGCCGCGGCGACGGCGGTCGCGAGCGGAAAGACGTAAGGCGCCAGCGTGTCGCGCAGGGCGCCGAGCCGCACGCGCCATTCGAAGATTCCGAAGAGGAAGACCAGCAGCATCAGAAATTTGTGCTGGGCGATCTCGGGATCGCGCAGACTCTCGAAAAAGCCTTGTTTCCCGAGCGGCCAGACGG
>Ga0265328_10000065_pt1 | contig 59034 bp, 52 predicted proteins | sample 41624metaG_FD_202086 | JGI IMG/M metagenome (GOLD analysis project Ga0265328, IMG submission 202086) | Rhizosphere microbial communities from Carex aquatilis grown in University of Washington, Seatle, WA, United States - 4-16-24 metaG | ecosystem: Host-associated > Plants > Roots > Rhizosphere...
CTCGGGCAAAAGAAGCAGCTGTGAGCGGTCAAATCCAGCGATGTGAGTCATGCAGGATTCTACCGCGAATCAAGCACCAACGGAAACCCGCGACGCGATTTTCAACGCGGGTTTCCACACGGTCTGCGTGAATTTCGTTACAGCGGATTTTGCCAAAAAAGGCGGGGGTTTTGAGAATCAGACCTGAAAACCGACCCTCTCAAAAACGAGTTTGTTTCGAGAGATAGCGGCTGCTTAGGCCCGTGGAGAATTGTGGTTCAGACAACCACGAGGGCGTTCATAATTTGCCCCTGATGTTCAGCTTTTGCCCGTGCGTGAGAAGATCGCCCGGCTTCATGTCCGGCCCGCAGGCTCCCAGCCATTTGCCCTCCTGCGTCAGGTTCGTCTCGGTTTTTCCTAGGAACGGCGGGTTGTAATTCGAAGTGGATATGTGCGTGTAGGCGCTGTCGCCATGGAAAGTGGTGACCGTGTGCGTCGTCATTTGCGACTTCATCGGCTTGCAGACCGAGTCTTCGGTTATCACATCACCGTTGCGCTGGGTGTCATGGCGGCTGCAGATTTCCTTCATCGTGGCGTTCGCCTTTGCTATCAGTTCCGCCTCGGTTGGCTCGTCGATGCAGAGGCGCGAAACGTCAGGCGGCGAACCCGATTGGGTTGAGGTGATCTCCCACAAGCCTGGCTTGCGGGCAGGCATTTCATCCGCGAGTGCGCCAAAGCTCAATAGAGCTAGCGGAGTGGTAAGAAAGAGTATCGTGCGGGTCATGCAATCTCCTCATTCCGCGATCTTCGGTCCAAACTCGCCCGGAGATTAGTGTGCCGAGCCGGAAATTGCGACTCTCCGCAGGCGAGGCGTCATTGCCGGACGAAGGCCTTGATGGTTCGCGGCCGCCGTTCTCGGGAAAGCCGCCGTCCAGTGAAACCGCCTATTTCGCGCCCCGCTGAAAAACGTTGCTCGTTGTGTGGAGACTCGACCGCCTCGCGCGGTCGGTCAAGCAGTTGATCGAGACCGTTGAAAAACTGCGTTCGCGCAACGTTGGGTTTCGTAGTCTGACAGAAGCGATTGATACGACGACGGCGCAGGGGCGGCTCGTTTTTCACATGTTCAGCGCGTTGGCGGAGTTCGAGCGCAGCTTGATCCGCGAGCGCGCCCAAGCGGGACTAGCGGCGGCGAAGCGCAGGGGTCGCACCGGCGGGCGACCGCCGAAACTCACGGCGGACGACATCGAGGCCGCGAAAGCCATGCTCGCCAATCCCGATATTGGCGTCACCCAGATCGCGCGCCGTCTTAACGTCTCGCCCGCGACGCTCTACCGGCATATCCCCGCCGCGCGCGCTAGAGCGCTTTCCGTTCGAACGGAATCGTTCGAACGATAAGAAATCGCTCAAAATCAAAATGCTGGAGCAAGTTCTTCTCGAAAAAGTCTATCAACTTTTTCGGAACCTGCTTTAGCGTCGCCGACGACAAGCCGAGGTGAGGGGGCAAACCTCGCTTCTCAAGATATTTGCGCCGAAAAGCGTCGCCGCCATCCTATGCCACGTGTAAGACAATAATTTCGCAAATAAGGCGCGAGCATGCGATCAAGAATTCGAGTGGAGGTTTGAATGAGCCGTATCGACGAACGCCGGGTTTACCGCCGGCCATTGCCCGGGCTCCTTGCGACAATAATGATCGTCGTAGAGTCATATCCCGCCGTCGCGGCGCCGACGCTTTGCAAAGCGGATGAATTGGTCGTCTTTTCCTGTCCGACGGGCGCGCATGTCGCGTCTATCTGCGCGTCAAAGAACATTTCGAACAGCGAAGGCTATATGCAGTATCGCTATGGCCGGAAGGACAGTCTTGACCTCGCATATCCGGAGCCTGGGGCGAAACCCGTCGATGTCTTTACATCGGGAATATTGATGTTCTCGGCCGGAGGCGGCGCCTGGCTTCGCTTCAGCAAGGGGCCGTTTCGCTATACTGTCTTCACGGCGATCGGCAAATGGGGGCCTTCGGGGCGACATGCGACCGCCGCGGGTGTCGCCGTCGAGAAAGACGGCAAGGAATTCGCCAATTTCCCCTGCCGCGCCGCCGAGAAAAGCGAACTGGGGCCAGAGTTTTTCGGGAGACTCGGCCTGAACGAGGCCAAGCCCGACGAAGAATTTGAAATTCCGGAGGCGTTCTTCCCGAAATAGGCTTGCGATCCGATGCGCGGCGGAATGATCTTCCCGAAGTGTAAATGCACGAATATAGCGACCCGTCCCGTGTCGGGAATTGCGGCACGAGACGAGGACAAAGCGTGTCTGAATCAGGGGCGGCGGATTTGGGCCGCGCGCTCGTGAAGAAAGCGTTGACGACGCGCATTGACGCCCGTTTGACGGAATGAGCGTTATACAAGAGCGTGCCACAACCGGATTGCCCAGCATTCAATCGGGGAATCCCCCGCTTAGGAAATTATCGTCCGATCCGCTCGGCTTCGATGGCGCGGCTGGCCGTTTGGTCGCGGTCCTCTGAAGGTGCAAATAATAGACGTTGTCGGTTTTGATGAGGTCCGCCTTCCCGGTGGGAATTTCGGCGGGCTCTTCGACCGCGGCTGTAGCAATCACCGATGGCGTCTCGTCTTTTTTGACGAGTCCGTGCGCTACGACCGGCTTGGATTCGCATCTCTCGTCCGGCGCCGATTCTGGTGGGCCTGAATCTGTTTTGCGACGTCGCATCGAAAAAGAAATGATCGCCAGGAGGACGAGAGCGACGCCGACGCGCAAGTAACAAGGCAACTCAAACGCTTTCGGGGGCTTGCCAAAGCTTCGCGAATAGATTGTCTCGACGGAGGCGGCGGATGGCTCGTCAATAATGACCTTTGCATGCGCCGAATCTAGCGGCGCAAAATAGATGCTCAGGAGCAACAATAGAACGAGGGAAAATGGTTTGAATGCGCTGGAGACGCACATTGGTTGCGCTCAAAAATTAAAATGCCCCTTAAAGTTTAGACAGTCATAAGTTGTGCAGAAAGGGGCCCCTCGGCCTTCTGAAGCTGAGCCATAAAACTTAAAAAAGTGATAACAACAAACATATGGCCGCCTTGCTTAGGGCTGGCGATAGCTGCATAGTTTTACGTAGGGAATCGCTGGGAGTATTGGCACCGTGATAATTATTAGTTAGGGAGATGTTTCTATAATTGTGTAACAAAACAACAACTCGTATTCGAAATACGGTGTGATGAACGAGCGTTCGCAACACGCATTCAACAACACGTATTCAACGAAGTCGAGCCCTATCACTGAATCGCCGAGGCTTTGAGGCTGCAGCCAATCGAGGCGGCCGCTCGAATTCATTTTCAACGACCGCCGCGCTTATCAAGCCGCGCTTCCATGCGATATCAACATTTTCGCATCGAAAAACGACGTCAATTAAATCGGCGGGTCAGGCTGCACGGAAGCTGGGCGCCAAACTCCGCCGCTGGCGCACAGCGCAAATGTCAGACTAGCCCACTGCCCGCTGGCCGGCGGTCTTTCAAGCGGCGCCTCCCTCCGCGTCGCCCTCCCCCGCAAAACCGTCGCCCGCCAATATTGCTCCATTGTGTCTAACATGACCGTCAGTCGCACTCCGGCAACAGTTCGCTCCAAGAAGATAAACCTCGGACACATAGGCCTGCGAGGGTGGAGCGTCGGGGAGCCGAAACTCCAGACGCGGAGGTGCGGCCGTGTTTCGCCGGGCCCTGAACCGGCGGACGTGACGGTTCGTTCCGACATTTCCGTATCTAGCGAGCTTGCGGCCGTTCGGTTAAGTGTGGCGGCGAGTTCGCGTCGCGGAGGCCGTTGATGAAGAGATTCGCAGCCGCCGCCGCCAAATCGTCTTGCGCCGCGTCATTTCAGTCCTGAGGAGTGTCCCCGCTGTCGATTTTCGCGATGTTTCGCCCGTTGTTCAACGACGCCTGCTCAGAGAGCATGGTTGCGTGCATGTCCTTCGTCAGCATTCAAGGCTACGCCTCGCCCCGGGTCGCAGACAGGGGACGCCTGCCGGACGCGCTGAAGTTGCGCAGAATCGGCTTTCCGGGGGCGGCGGGCATGTTGCTGACGCTGCTGTCGGGCTGCACCATGGGGCCGGATTATGTGCGGCCCAACGCGGTCGCGCCGACGGGTTCGGCGGAAAAAGATTTTAAGGACAAAGACTTCAAGGAAAGAAAGGGCTGGAAGCGCATCTCGCCGGCCGATCTCGCCGATCGCGGGGCCTGGTGGAAGATTTATCGCGAGCCCGAACTCGACAGGCTGGTCAGCCAGGTCGAGGTCTCGAACCAGACCGTGGCGGCGGCCGAAGCGGCTTATCGACAGGCGTCGGAGGTGATCCGCGAGGGGCAGGCAGGGCTGTTTCCCACCATCACCGCCAATTACACTGTCGCGGGAACCCATTTGGCGACGGGCGGCGCCTCCTACGGCGGCTCGTCCTCCAGCAGTTCGTCCTCCAGCAGTTCGGCGTCGAGTGGTTTGTCATCGAGGAGCAATCCCACTTTTAACTGGAATTATACAGCGGCGCTCAACGCCACCTGGGCGGTCGACGTGTGGGGCCGCATCCGGCGCACTGTCGAAGCCGACGCCGCGTTGGCGCAAGTCAGCGCGGCCGATCTAGCCAATGCGAAGCTGCTGGCGCAGGCGCAGCTCGTCACCGCCTATTTCAATCTTCGCGCCGCCGACGAGCTGGAGGCGGTGATCGAGGAGGTGTTGAAGGCGTTCAGGCGCACGCGCGACATCCTCCAGAACGAGTATAAGGTCGGCGTCTCCACCCGCGCGGACTATATCACGGCGGAGAATCAGGTGCTGTCGACGGAGGCGACCCTGCTCAATGTCGGCGTGCTGCGCGCCCAGTATGAACACGCCATCGCCGTGTTGACGGGACGCCCCCCGAATGAGCTGCGCATTCCGAAACGTCGCTGGGCTACGCAAACTCCGCCGGCGTTCCCTGTCATGGTGCCGTCCCGTCTGCTGGAGCGGCGCCCCGACATTGCGGCGGCGGAGCGGCAGTTGCAGCAGCTGAACGCGTTGATCGGGGTTGCTGTGGCGAACTTCTATCCAAACATCAGCCTCTCCGGCGCATTGACCTTCATCGGTCCGCAGCCCTGGCCGGTCATCGCCGCCAACGAAGCATGGTCGCTCATCGGCGGCGCCACGCAAACAATGTTCGACGGCGGCCTGCTCGACGCGCAGCTGCAGGCGGCCAAGGCCAGCTATGAGCAAGGCGTCGCGACTTATCGCCAAACCGTGCTCACGGCGTTCCAGCAGGTCGAGGATCAGCTCGCGGCGATTCGAATCCTCGAGCAGGAAGTCAAGAAGTTGAATGAAGCCGTGAAACTGGCGCGCGACGCCGTCAATTTCTACTTCAACCAATATCGCGTCGGCACGGTCAATTTCACAACGGTTGTGACGGCGCAGTCGACGCTTCTCTCAAATGAGGAAGCCGCCCTGACTGCGCGGCAAAATCTTTTTGCCGCGAGCGTCAGCCTGATTCAGGCGCTCGGCGGCGGATGGGATGCGGGCAGCCTGCCGCCCATCGACGATCTCGCCGCCATCAAAGAGCCGCCATTGCCCGTCCCGATAAGCGCCTTGCCCGCCACCGCTACGTCGACGTCCCAAGACTCGCGCTAACTCAAGTGCTGCGCTAACCAGAAGCATGGACCGCGCGCCATCAGACAGGTGATACGAAGATGGACGATAAAGTCACTCGCCCCGAACCAGAGACAATATATGAAGCTGGCGCGCCGGGCGAAACAGCGCAGGAGCGGACGCCCCGGTCAATCCTGCGGCGCTCGCCCGTCGCGATTCTTCTTGGGCTGATGATCGTCGCGCTGCTCAGCTACGCCAGCTACCGCATCCTGTTGCCGCAGGAGCAGCCCCGGCAGCGGACGGCGCGCGGCTTGGCCCCGGGCGTTCAGCCCGTTGGGGTGGCGACCGTCGCGCGCGGCGACATCAAGATCGTCCGCAACGCGCTTGGGGCGGTAACGCCCATCGCCAATGTGATCGTGAAGACGCAATTGAACGGCTATCTGACCGAGGTCGCCTTCAAAGAGGGTCAGGTGGTTCAAAAGGGCGACTTCCTCGCCCAGATAGACCCGCGTCCCTATCAGGTGCTGAAACAGCAATATGAAGGGCAGTTGCTACGCGATCAGGGCTTTCTCGAACAGGCGCGCGCCGATCTTCGCCGTTACAACACCTTGATGAAAACAGATTCGATCGCCCGCCAGCAGGCCGAAAATCAGGTGTGGGTCGTCAAGCAATATGAGGGCAGCGTCAAAAGCGATCAGGCGCTGGTCGACAATCAGACGCTGAACCTGACCTACGCCCACGTCATCGCGCCGGTTTCCGGGCGGGTGGGTCTGCGGCAGGTCGACGCCGGCAATTACGTGACGACAGGGGACCCGAACGGCATCGTTCTGATCACCCAGCTCGATCCGATTTCGGTGATTTTTTCGCTGTCGGAGGACTATCTGCCGGAGATCGCCGCCGGGCTGAAGGCCGGCGGCGCGCTGCAAGTGACGGCGCTGGACCGGGCGAACGTCAACACGCTTGCGGTCGGCCGCCTCAACACGCTCGACAACTCGATCGACACGACGACCGGCATGGTCAAGGCCCGGGCGGAGTTCGAAAACAAGGACAACAAGCTGTATCCCAACCAGTTCGTGAACGTTCAGCTGCTGGTCAACGTCAACAAGAACGTGATCACCATGCCGTCGGCGGCGATTCAGACCGGCGCCAACGGCTCCTTCGTCTATTTGGTCAAAGCGGACAACAAGGTCGCCGTGCAGCCCATCGTCGTCGGCGTGAGCGATAACAGCGTGGTCGAGGTCAAGAGCGGCGTCGACGAAGGCGATAAGGTCGTCATCGACGGAGCCGACCGGCTGCGCGACGGCGCGGAGATCAGGATCGCCGAGGGCAAGCAGGCGCCCGACGCGGCCGCGCCGGACAACGCCTCCACGCCGCCCAAGCGCGCGCGACGCGATGGCGATGGAGCGGCGCCCGACAAGCGCGACGGGGACCCCGAGAAGGCCCGCGAGCGCCGCTCCAGAAAGCGGCCCGATGCAGAGTAAATCGCCCGCCGCGCAAAAGAGAGACGGCCGCCCGCAATGAATCCTTCGGAACTCTTTATCCTGCGTCCGGTGGCGACCACGCTGCTGATGATCGCCATCCTCCTTGCGGGCATGTTCGCATACAGATTCCTGCCGCTCTCCGCTTTGCCCGAAGTGGACTACCCGACCATTCAGGTGCAGACCTTTTATCCAGGCGCCAGCCCCGAGGTCATGACGTCCGCGGTCACGGCGCCGCTGGAGCGTCAATTCGGACAGATGCCCGGGCTCAATCAGATGACGTCGGCGAGTTCCGGCGGCGCCTCGGTGATCACGCTTCAGTTCAATCTCAATCTCAGCCTCGACATCGCCGAGCAGGAAGTGCAGGCGGCGATCAACGCGGGGGGCAATCTTCTGCCCCAGGATCTTCCGGTGCCGCCGGTTTACGCCAAGGTCAATCCGGCCGACGCGCCGATCATGACGCTCGCCGTCACCTCGAAATCCTTGCCGCTGATCGAAATCGAAGACCTCGTAGAAACTCGTCTGGCGCAAAAGCTGTCGCAGCAGCCGGGCGTCGGTCTGGTCAGCATCAGCGGCGGTCAGCGCCCCGCCATTCGCATCCAGTTCAATCCCAGCGCGCTGGCGGCCTACGGGCTGAACATCGACGATCTGCGGACCATCATCAACAACACCAACACCAACACGCCCAAAGGCGCGTTCGATGGACCGCAACAGTCCTCGACGATCAACGCCAACGATCAGATCGACGAAGCGGCGCAGTTTCGCGACATCATCGTCGCCTATCGCAATGGCAATCCCGTCCGCATCAGCGACGTGGCGAGCGTGGAGCACGGTCCGGAAAACAGCAAGATCGCAGCATGGGCCAATTCGACGCGGGCGATCATCCTGAATATTCAGCGCCAGCCGGGCGCCAATGTCATTCAGGTGGTGGACACGATCAAGACGCTGCTGCCGAAGCTGCGCGCGTCGCTGCCCGTCGCTTTGGACGTGGCGGTGCTGAGCGACCGAACGACGACGATCCGCGCTTCGGTCGAAGATGTCGAATTCGAGCTCGGCCTCGCGGTCGCTCTCGTCGTTCTGGTGATCTACGTGTTTTTGCGGAACTTGCCCGCGACCATTATTCCGAGCCTGTCCGTGCCGCTGTCGCTGGTCGGCACATTGGTCGCCATGTATCTTCTCAGATTCAGCCTCGACAATCTTTCGTTGATGGCCCTCACGATCTCCACCGGCTTCGTCGTCGACGACGCGATTGTGATGATCGAAAACATCGCGCGCTACATCGAGGAAGGCGAAGCCCCGTTGCAGGCGGCGCTGCGCGGCTCGCGGCAGATCGGCTTCACCATCATCTCGCTTACCGTCTCGTTGATCGCCGTGCTGATTCCCTTGCTGTTCATGGGCGACGTCGTCGGGCGTCTTTTCCACGAGTTCGCCATCACGCTGGCCGTCACCATCATTATTTCCGCCTTCGTCGCGCTGACCCTCGTCCCGATGCTCTGCGCCAAGCTTTTGCGCCATCATACCGTCGCGCAGCGCACGCGCTTCGATCTCCTCGCCGAAAGCGCGTTCAACTGGGTCATCAAGCAATATGCGCGCGCGCTCGACGTCGTGCTCGAACATCAGCCGTTGACCTTGTTGACCGCCGTCGCGACGGTGATCGTCACCTGTCTCCTCTATATCGAAATTCCCAAGGGATTTTTTCCGCTGCAGGACACCGGGGCGATCCAGGGGATTTCCGAAGCCAGCCAGGAAATCTCCTTCGCCGCCATGACCGAGCGACAACACGCGCTCGGCGACGCCATAAGCAAGGACCCCGATGTCTCGAACGTAAGTTCGTTCATCGGCGTCGACGGGGCCAACACGACGTTGAACGCCGGACGATTTCTGATCGAGCTGAAGCCGTTCGGCGTGAGGAAGTCGTCGGTTTCGGAGGTGATCGCGCGCCTTCAGCGTGCCGTTGCGGAGGTCAAGGGCATCAAGCTCTATATGCAGCCCGTGCAGGATTTGACGATCGACTCGAGCGTCAGCCGGGCCCAGTATCATTTTGTCGTCGAGAACGCCAACGGCTCGGAACTGCAAAAATGGGTTCCAAAACTTGTCGAGCGATTGCGCGACGTGCCGGAAATCGTCAATGTCGCGAGCGATCTTCAGGATCGCGGTAAAACGCTCAACATCGTCATCGACCGCGGCACGGCGGCGCGTTTCGGCATCACGATGGCGACCGTCGACAACATTTTATACGATGCGTTCGGTCAACGGATCGTCTCCACCATCTACACGCAATCCAATCAGTACCGCGTCATTCTCGAGGTGGACCCGAAATTTCAGACATCGCTCGAGTCATTGTCGAAGTTCTATCTGCCGTCGTCGTCGTCGGGGTCGAATGGCCAGGTCCCTCTCTCCGCGATCATGCATATCGAAGAAGGCTCCGGGCCGCTGCAAATCACCCATTTGAGCCAGTTCCCGGCGACCTCGATCTCGTTCGACGTTGCGCCTGGAGCTTCGCTCGGGGCCGCGGTGCAGGCCATCGACGCCGTTGAGAAGGAGATCGGCCTGCCGGACAGTTTCACGACGGCGATGCAGGGCGCGGCGGCGGCGTTCACGGCCTCCCTGACCAATGAACTGTTGCTGATTGTCGCGGCGATTATCACGATGTATATCGTTCTCGGCGTTCTCTATGAGAGCTTCGTTCATCCCGTCACCATCCTGTCGACTCTGCCCTCCGCGGGCGTCGGCGCGCTCCTTGCGCTTCGGCTCACCGGCCACGACCTCGACATCATCGCGATCATCGGCATTATTCTGCTCATCGGCATCGTGAAGAAGAACGCGATCATGATGATCGACTTCGCGCTGGAGGCCGAACGCATAGACGGACTGTCGCCGCGCGACGCGATCTATCAGGCGTGCCTCTTGCGCTTTCGTCCGATCTTGATGACGACGATGGCCGCTATCCTCGGCGCCTTGCCTTTGATGCTCGGCTCGGGCGTCGGCTCGGAACTGCGGCACCCGCTCGGAATCTCGATTGTCGGCGGACTGATTGTCAGTCAACTCCTGACATTGTTTTCGACGCCGGTGATCTATCTTTATTTCGATCGCCTGGCGCAACGTCTCGCGAGGTTGGGATCGACCGCCGCCCAGCCGAGCGGCGAGGCCGCCGAATGAATATTTCCGCCCCGTTCATCGCGCGCCCGGTGGCGACGATCCTGCTGACGATTGGCGTCACCCTCGCGGGAATTCTGGCTTTCCAGCTGCTGCCGGTCGCGCCGCTGCCGCAGGTGGACATACCCACAATTTCCGTTTCCGCGTCGCTGCCGGGCGCGGGGCCGCAAACCGTCGCGACGAGCGTCGCGGGGCCGCTCGAGCGCCACCTCGGACAAATCGCCGATGTGACGGAAATGACCTCGACGAGCAGCACCGGCCAGGCGCGCATAGTTCTGCAGTTCGATCTCGACCGCGACATCAACGGCGCCGCGCGCGACGTGCAAGCGGCGATCAACGACGCCGCCGCCGACCTTCCGACGAATCTGCCGGGCAACCCGACCTATCGCAAGGTCAATCCGGCGGACGCGCCGATTCTTATTCTGGCCTTGACCTCGAACACGCTCACGCGGGGTCAGCTCTACGACACCGCGAGCAATGTGCTTCAGCAGCGTCTTTCGCAGCTCGCCGGCGTCGGACAGGTGACGATCAACGGCGGCGCTTCGCCGGCGGTGCGCGTGGAGCTTAATCCGACGGCTTTGTATAAGTACGGCGTCGGGCTTGAAGACGTCCGCGCCGCGCTGGCGTCGGCCAACGCCAACAGCCCCAAAGGCGCTATCGAGACCGATGGCGTGCGCTTTCAAATCTACACCAACGATCAGGCGAGCCACGCCGCGGATTATCTGCCGCTCATCGTCGCCTATCGCAACGGCAACGCCGTTCATCTCGCCGATCTCGCGGAAATTACCGATTCCGTCGCGGATCTGCGCAACGCCGGGGTCGCGCAAGGCAAGCCGGCGATTCTCGTCACCTTGTTTCGTCAGCCCGGCGCCAACATCATCGAGACGGTCGATCAAATCAAGGCGGCGCTGCCCAAACTCAAGGCGGCGATGCCGAGCGACATCGAGATCATCTCCGCATCCGACCGCAGCACGACGATACGCGCATCGCTAAAAGACACCGAGCGCACATTGGTGATCGCGGTGATGCTCGTGACCTTCATCGTTTTCCTGTTCATCGGCGATTGGCGCGCCGCCCTCATCCCGGCGATCGCCGTGCCGGTGTCGATCATCGGCACTTTTGCGACCATGTATCTCCTCGGCTACAGCCTCGACAACCTGTCGCTGATGGCGCTGACCATCGCGACAGGATTTGTCGTCGACGACGCGATCGTCGTGCTGGAGAACATCGAGCGCTATATCGAGGAGGGAGTGCCGCGGCGCGAAGCGGCGCTGCGCGGCGCGCGGGAGGTCGGCTTTACTGTCATCTCGATCAGCGTCTCGCTGATCGCCGTCTTCATCCCGCTGTTGCTGATGGGCGGCGTCGTCGGGCGGCTGTTCCGTGAGTTCTCCGTGACCCTCTCGATGGCCATTCTCGTTTCGCTCGCCATTTCGCTGACGACGACGCCGATGCTCTGCGCGCTGCTGCTTAAATCCAGGCCGCGCGGCGCCCGCCCGCGGCGCTCGTTTTTTTCGAAGATCGTCGCCGGATATGGCCGCAGCGTCCTTTGGGCGCTGCGTCGTCGCGCGCTGATCATGGGAGCGCTGGGAGCGTCGATCGTTTTGACTGTCGTGCTGTACACAGTCATACCGAGAGGCTTTTTTCCCGAACAAGACACCGGACGCCTGCAGGGATCAATCCAGGCGGACCAGAGCATTTCATTCCAGGCCATGAGCGTTAAACTCGACCAACTCGTCGCCATCGTGCAGGCCGATCCGGCTGTCGACGTGGTGACCGGCAACACGGGATCGGGCGGCGGCGGCGGCGCAGGCTCCACCAATAGCGGCTCGGTGTCTGTCCAGCTCAAGCCTTTGACGGAACGCACGGAGTCCGCCGGCGAAGTTTCCACGCGGCTGCGGGCCAAATTGAGCAAGATCGCCGGCGCGCGGCTGTACTTGCAGCCGGTTCAGGATCTGCGCATCGGCGGCCGACAGAGCAACGCTCTTTACCAATACACATTGCAGGCGGACAGTTCGGCGGAGCTTTACGCCTGGGTGCCGAAGCTCGTTCAGGAGCTGCAGAAGAGCAGCATCGTTCTCGATGTCAACACGGATCAGCAGCAGAACGGGATCGAAAGCGATCTCGTCATAGATCGTGACACGGCGTCGCGGCTCGGCCTCACGCCGGCTCAAATCGACAACACGCTTTACGACGCCTTCGGGCAGCGTCAAGTGTCGACGATCTACAGCGACATCAACCAGTACCACGTCATCATGGAGGTGGCGCCGCGCTACTGGCAGGATCCGAATTCGCTGCGCGACGTTTACGTCAGCACCACCGGCGGCCCCGCCAGCGGGACGGCGTTAAGCGTATTGCCGGCCGGCGCGGTCGCGTCGAGATCGACTGCCAATTCCCCCGCCAACGCCTCCGGAAATTCCGCGCGAAACTCGCTTACCAACGCCATCGCCAATTCGGGCAGGGGAAGCGCCTCGTCCGGCGCCGCCGTCAGCACCTCCTTTGAGACGATGGTGCCTTTGACCAGCATCGGCAGCTACAAGCGCGGCAGCACGGCTTTGGCGATCAACCATCAGGGGCCGTTCGTCGTATCGACAATCTCATTCAATCTGGCGGTCGGAAGGTCGCTGAGCGAGGCGGCGGCCGAGATCAACCGGGCCATCGCCGAAATCCGCATGCCGGCGAGCGTGCATGGCGGGATGCAGGGCACCGCCGGGACATTCCAGAAATCCCTGGACAGCGAACCCTTGCTGATCGCCGCGGCGCTGGTCGCCGTCTATATCGTGCTCGGCATTCTCTATGAGAGCTACATACATCCGATCACCATTTTGTCCACGCTGCCGTCGGCGGGCCTCGGGGCGCTGCTGGCGCTGATTGCGTTCAACACGGAGTTCAGCCTCGTCGCATTCATCGGGGTGATTCTGCTGATCGGCATCGTCAAGAAAAACGCCATCATGATGATCGATTTCGCGATCGAAGCGCAGCGCGTTCAGGGACTGAGCGAATATGACGCGATCTATCAGGCCTGCCTGCTGCGCTTCCGCCCGATCATGATGACCACGGCGGCGGCGATTCTCGGCGCCGTTCCGCTTGCGCTGAGCTACGGCGACGGCGGCGAAATCAGGCGCCCGCTGGGCATTGCAATCGTCGGAGGCCTGCTGGTCAGCCAGTTGCTGACGCTCTATACGACGCCCGTTCTGTACCTGATCTTCAGCGATCTGCGCGACTTCATCGTCGGCTTCGAACGTCCGCGCTTGCTCGGCCGCCCGGCGCGATAATCAGCGAGCCGTCACCACAAGGAAATCAACGATGACCACGCCGACATCTGGACGCCTCACCGAGCGGCATCTGACGCTGTTCGGCGCCATCGTGCATGTATACGCGCGCTACGAGCTCTTGATGCAGCGGATCATGGCCAAGGCGATCGGCGCCGACGGCTCGGCGGTGATCCTGTTGACGAGATCAATGACCTTCACCGAAAAGCGCTACGCCCTGCTGGCGCTGTTGCGACATCGCCGCGTGCCGCTCGATCAGATCGACGCCATTCGCGAATATCTCAAGCTTCCCTCGCGGATGCGCACGCTTTGCGACGACATCAGGCACTCGGATTGGACGGGGGGCGCGTCGGCGGATTCGATCCAGCCGCAGTGGATTTTCAACAATCCGCGAACGATCAAGCCATTGCATAAGACGCCGGACACCAGCGCCGAGAATTTCTTCGAGGACGACGACGACAGGGCCGAATATTCGCTCGACGAACTCGCGGTAATCGCGCAGAGGCTCGCCGAAAACTACCGCGCCTTTGAGAGTTTTGTGCGCGAGGTCCACCTGATCGAGGGCGGAGAAGACGGCGCGGCATAGGGGCTAAAAGCTGACGCTTGCAACGCCGGTTTGGGCGTTTCGGAGTCGGTAAAGCGCCGCGAGCGATCATAGGCGGAAAGACTGCCGCCGAATACCGGTCTTGCAGTTCGGCGCGCGCATCGGGAAGGTGGCGCTCCGACCCTTCAACACAGCCGCGCGATTTGCCGCGACGCGCAGATGAATCAACGCCGTCGAACCGGCCGGACCTCCTCAATGGCGGCGAACAGGAACGCGGTCGTCAGGCCAAATAATATTAGCCCGTTCATTGCCTCGATGGCTCCCAGGAGTCTCCAACGTTCCTCCAGGAAGACATTTGAATGACCGTAACTCGTGATCGCGCTGAGCGAATACAGCATGGAAGTGGACGCGTCGGACATAGCGCCCAGCCGGATGTAAAGAAGCGCCCACGCGCCCGCTTCGAGACCATGCAGCGCCGCTGCGCCGACTGCCGTTAACGCGATTGTGACGATGAAATGGCCTAGACTGCGTGTGCTTCTTTCCGAACGCACTTCGGTTACGAGCGCCCTCACTATCAGAACGAACACGCAGACATGCAAGACTACCGTCAGCACCACAAGCGGCAGCCCCCACGCCCAGTCGGAACCCCAATACATGTCTTTTCCTTCCGCCGGTGAAGTTAAAAGATTGCATGCCCCTCGGTGATCTCAAACGCTTATTTTGGCGAGACGTTGCATCGAGCGTGAATACGCGCCCGCCCCTTTCTGTCCGCTCGGCGACAGGCTGGCCTGATTGACAAGCACGAGCCGCCAAGCCGACAATGCCATTCAGCAAGCCGGTGATCTGGGGGATGTCGACTTGAGTTGGCGGCCGCAGCCCAACATTCTGCATCGAAAGGGATATTTCATGGTCATCAAAAGCCTCAAATTGCTTCTCGCGGCATGCTTGCTGATCGCGGCTCCAGCATTGGCTCAAGAGCAACCCAAAGGCCGTCCCTCGGGCTCTGTCAAAATTGAGCAGCTGCAGGTCGCATTCATCGGATCTGGCGCGTTGGGCGGCGGAACGCTGATTTATCACGGCGAGTCCTACCCCATCACGGTCGGCGGTCTGGGCGTCGGCGGAATCGGCGCTTCAAAGCTGACGGCGACGGGGAGCGTGTATGGCCTCACGCAACGGGAGGATTTCGCCGGCGCCTATGTCCAGATTCGCAGGGGATGGGCTTTGGGCGATCGAGGCAGAGGGACATTGTGGCTGCGCAACAACAATGGCGTCACCATGAAACTCCACACACAGCGCAAGGGATTGCAACTATCGCTCGGCGCCGATGGCGTGGTGATCGCTTTTAAATAGGCGAAACACCAGCTTCATCGCGCTCACGGACTCTTCCTCAAGGCGTCGAGCAAATTCTCCAGCGTCGCCAGCGTCGAGGCGTCGGCGCGACCGTCGATCCTTTGCGGGCGGAAATGCCGCTGAAAGGCGGCGATCACATTTGCGGTCGCCTCGTCGTAACGACCGGTCGGTTCGATGTCGTAGCCATAGGTTCTGAGGCCGCTTTGCAGCTCGGCCACCGCCGCGCCGGCGTCGCCGATCCCCAGCCCCTCCGCGCCGACGAGCGGGGTTGGCGCGACGTAATGTCCGACGCCGCCCGAAGCCAGCGCCTCCCAGGGAAAAAACTCGCCGGGATCGATCTTGCGCGTCACCGCGATGTCGGAATGGGCCAGCACGCGCTCCTTCGCGATGCCACGGCGATCACAAATGTCGCGCGCCAGCGCCGCGACCGCAGCGATTTGGCGCGTCGGATAGGGACGCGGATCGTCGTGGCCGGGATGGGCGATCTCGACGCCGATCGAGGCGGAGTTAACGTCGGTTTCGCCGGCCCAAAAGCTTTTGCCGGCGTGCCAGGCGCGCCGCGCCTCCGGCACGAGCTGCAGCACGCCGCCGTCTTCTTCGACGAAGTAATGGGCGGACACCTCCGCCTGCGGGCTGCGCAGCAGATCGAGCGCGCTCGAAGCCGTCGGCATCCCGGTGTAATGCAGGATCAGCAGGGAGATCGGACGCCGCCGCTCGCCGTGGTTTGGGGAGGGGATTACGCGGGCGAGCGGATAATCGGGCGTGAAGGTCATGCGAGGAGCATAGCAATTTTGCGCGGCCTTGCCATGGGCGCCGATCCGTCGCAAGTTCGGGCGGGACAAGACTATCCGCGCCGCCGCGCATGACGGGAGGACCGCAATGATAACGAGACGTCGTTTCGCCTTTTCGATCGCTGGTTTGGCGCTGGCGGCGAGCGGCGCCGGCGCGCGCGCCGACATACCGCCGCCGCGTCCTCGGCCCGATCCGCCGCCGCCGCCGCCAGATCCGCAAAAGCCCGCGCCATCGCCAAAGTGAGGCGACCCCCGCTTGATCGCTGCGCAAGGGGGAGGGATTTTGGCCCAGCCGAGTTGATTAAACGGAAGCGGTGCGAGGCTCCTCGAAACTTTGCGTCGATAGGCGCAGCCACATGAGCTTGCGCCCGCGCGATGTCGGCGCTCTGGCCGCTCTCGGCATGGCGCCGGTCCTTCCCTTCGCGGCTTTCGCGGCCGTAGCGCCGCTCGCCGCCTATACGACGGCGCTGGCGTTTTTCGGCCTGCCCCATGTGCTGAGCGAACTGCGTTATGTCGACCGGCGCTTCGGGCGACGGGTGGCGCCTGCGTTTTGGGCGCCGATCGCCGCGCTGCTCGCCGTCATCGTCGCGGCCAGAGCCTGCGTCGTGTTCGGTCTGGCGCCGGCGGAAATCGGCGCGCCGATCGAGCTCTGCGCGGGCGCGCTGCTGGCGCTCGTTTGCGCGCGCGGCGCCAGAACGCAAAAACTCGTCGCGCTGACGGTCGCCGGGGCGATTGGCGGGGCGACGATGATCGCCCCTTTCACGGCCTCGGTCGCCGTGGCGATTCTCCACAATTTCACGCCGCTCGGCTTTTTGTGGCAGATCGCGCCGCGCGCCCAGCGTTCGCGCGTCATGGCGGCGGCGGGCTGCGGCCTGCTGATCTTGCCGCTGCTCGCGGCGACCGGGGGCGCGCATTGGGCGCTCGACGCGCTCGGCGTCCCTGCGACGCCATTGGACCCGCTGGGCGCCGGGCCGCTCGCCGACCAGCTTGGCGTCTATGTGCCGAGGCCCTTCCTCGACGGGCCTCGCGCGGTGGATTTCTTCACCGCCTCGGTGATCGCCCAGGGCGCCCATTATCTCGCGGTCATCGTGATCTTGCCGGCGCTGCTGCAACGCCTCGATCCCTATAGCGCGGGCCTCATAGCCTGGCCGCGCGGCGCGCTGTTCGCGCTGCTGTGCGCCGCCGTCGCTGGTCTTGGCCTTCCCGAGTTTTTCGCCGATTTTGCGCGGGCGCGCGCCTATTACGGGCTTTTCGCGGCGGTTCACGCCTGGATCGAAATTCCCGTGCTGATCCTGGCGCTGACCGGCGGCGATCATGGCGAGCGCCAAAGCCCCGCGTCGGCCCTCTCCCTGGTTAAAATCTGACGCCTGGAACCCTACTGCAGGCTCTGAGCGAGGAAGATGTCGAGGTTGGCAATGCATCAATTGCAGACATTCGCCGCAACCCCCAGAGCCGACTCCACCCCCCAATCTTCGCAAGCGTTTAGGCGTCGCGGGCCGTCAAGTGGGAGATATGCACGGGAGCCTTGCCGGGGATAGCTGACACGGCCGGCTTTCTCTTCACGCTTTTGCGCCCGCGGCTGTTCGAGGGATGCCGCAGACGCGAATTTTATATTTCGGCTAAGCCAGCTGCGCTGGTCAATCTACCAGCGGCCTTCCGTTTGCGTCCTTCACATTCGCAGCCCAGCTCTTTTTGATGAGGATCACGACAGACGGCGGCATCGGAATGTAGTCGAGTTCTTCCGCCTGCTTGCCGCCGTGGGCGAAGGCCCAGCCGAAGAACTTCAGTACCTCGGTCGCTGCGGCGGCGTCCTTCGGCTGCTTGGGCAGCAGGATGAAGGTTGTTGAAATGATCGGCCAGGATTGAGCCCCGGGTCGATCGGTCAGAATCTGGAAGAAGGCGGGAGCATTGGCCCAATCAACATTTGCGACCGCCGCCTCGAAAGTCGCCGACGTTGGCGCTACTGTCCTGCCGTCTTTATTCACCATGCTCGTAAAAGTCATCTTGTTCTGCTTGGCGTAAGCATATTCGACATATCCAATGGCGCCCTTGGTGTTGGCGACAATGGTAGCGACGCCCTCATTGCCTTTGGCGCCGACGCCTACGGGCCACGCGACGGCAGTGTTCTCGCCCACCTTCGATTTCCAATCAGCGGAAAATTTCGAGAGATAGTTTGTGAAGTTGAAGGTCGTTCCAGAGCCATCCGAGCGATGCACTACGATGATTGCTTGCGACGGCAACTTCGCCAGGGGATTCAGCTTTCTAATCGCGGCGTCATCCCAGTTCTTGATCTCATCGAGGAAGATACGGGCGAGCGTCGCGCCATCGAGAACGAGTTCGCCCGAATTAACGCCCTCCAAATTGACGACCGGCACAATGCCGCCGGTCACCTGCGGCCATTGCGTGAGGCCGGCGGCATCGAGTTCCTCGGGTTTCAATGGTTGATCGGAGGCGCCGAAGGTAACGGCGCCGACCTTGATCTGCCTGATGCCGGCGCCGGAGCCGAGGGACTGATAGTTGACGCTGTCGCCAGTCTCTTTCTTGTATGTTTCCGCCCATTTAGCGAAGATCGGGAACGGAAAGCTGGCTCCGACGCCGAAGACGTCGAGCGCGACGGCCGCATTAATCATGAAAGCGGTGACGATCGCGACGAGAGCGCCGCGTTTGAGATTCGTAGAGATCATTGCATGTCTCTTTTCAGCCTAAGAGCGCGTTAACGACGACGCGCTGACAGTATCCTGATTCGGCATCCGCCAGGTGACAGCCCCGTTGCTACTGAAGTTGCCGATTTTGACCGATTACAGCAACCTTAAACCCACTACACTGGGGATGGCGCCTCTTCAAACCGGTGACTTCGGCTCCTCGAAGGCCGGGAGTCCGCGCTTCTTTGTCACCCTGACGCACCTCTCCCATGGTTTCTTGATTGAACAAAAACTGTCCGTTTTCGAGTGGCGAACCAGACTGTCGAACGTCGCCTTAGGGCCAAAATCGGCGCAACGGCAACCGCTTGCGGCATTCCCTGTCACGGGCGCCAAGCGTCAGGCCTTTTGACCACTAGAAGCCTAAAAGCGGCGATAAGGCGTTGAGACGGCCAGGCTGTAGGCCAGGGGCGAAAATTCAAAGCCCCCGCCAACTGGAAATCGTTGCACTTCGGCCCGCCGCGGGCTATATGCCCTATATCCCCAGCATGGATGGAGTTTTTGGGTACGCCTGCGCCGGACGGCGCGCGGCCCTTCGCTTATATATGTTCGTCCATGCCCGCGCCGACAGTTTAAGGAGATGCTCATGAGCAACGCACCGCTGATGCCCAAGGCGACCGCCGTCTGGCTCGTGGAGAACACGTCGCTCACTTTCGACCAGATCGCCGATTTCTGCAAATTGCACCCGCTGGAGGTCAAGGGCATCGCCGATGGCGAGGTCGCCGCCGGCATTCGCGGCCATGATCCGATCACCTCGGGCCAGCTGTCGCGCGAGGAGATCGCCAAAGGCGAGGCCGACCCGGCGCATCGGCTGCTTCTCTTCGTCTCGAAGGTGCAGGTTCCCGAGGTCAAGCGCCAGCGCGGGCCGCGTTACACGCCTCTGTCGCGCCGCCAGGACCGTCCCAACGCGATTTTGTGGCTGGTGCGCAATCACCCCGAGCTGAAGGACGCGCAGATCATGCGCCTCGTCGGCACCACAAAGACCACGCTGAAGGCGATTCGCGAGCGCACCCACTGGAATTCCGCCGCACTGACGCCGATGGACCCGGTGACGCTGGGCCTGTGCTCGCAGATCGATCTCGACTTCGAGGTGACCCGCGCCGCCAAGGACCGTCCCGCGCTGGTCGTGGATCACGGTCCGACGCTCGCGCCGGCGGAAGAAACGACCCAGCCGCACTATACGCCGCCGGCGACCGAAGAAAACGTGTTCGGCAAACGCGCGCCGGCCGCGCCGAAGGAAGACGATTATTTCGACGCGGACAGCGTGTTCGGGCGTCTGAAGGATCTCGATTTCGACGCGTAGTGGTATGGGTCAGCGAAATCGGCGGCTTGCGCGAGCGAGCCTGAAGCTCGCATTTGGCGCCCTGCAAATGGGATGACACAAGCCGCCAGGGTCCGTAAGAAAATAAGCATGGCGATTTCGGCGCGCGGCTCCCTCTCCCGGCAAAGGGAGAAGGAGCGGACGCGCTTTTGGCCAAAACCTTGCATTACGGGTGCTCCAGCCGCAGGAGAGGCGTTCTTGACTTTATCGCCCTACGACCGCGATCTCGATCGCAACCCCGCCAATTTCCAGCCGCTGACGCCGATAAGCTTTCTGGCGCGCGCGGCTGCGGTCTTTCCGACCCGGATCGCCATCGCGCATGGCGATTTGCGCCGCGATTACGCGCAGTTTTACGAGCGCAGCCGGCGCCTCGCCAGCGCGCTCGCGAGCCGCGGGATAAAGCGCGGCGACACGGTGGCGGTGATGCTCGCCAATACGCCGGCGATGCTGGAGTGCCATTACGGCGTGCCGATGACCGGGGCGGTGCTCAACACCTTGAACACGAGGCTCGACGCGGCGGTTCTCGCCTTCACGCTCGATCACGCCGAGGCCAAGGTGCTGATCGTCGACCGCGAATTTTCGGGCGTCATCAAAGCGGCGCTGGCGCTGGCCAGCGCCAAGCCGCTGGTGATCGATTACGACGATCCGGTTTACGACGGCCCCGGCGCGCCGCTGGGCGAGATCGATTACGAAGACTTCCTAGCCTCAGGCGACCCCAGTTACGCCTATGCGCCGCCCGCCGACGAATGGGACGCCATTTCGCTCAACTACACCTCCGGCACAACCGGCGACCCCAAGGGCGTCGTCTATCACCATCGCGGCGCCTATCTTCTGGCGCTCGGCAATGTGCTCACCGGCGATATGGGGCGCCATCCCATCTATTTGTGGACATTGCCGATGTTCCACTGCAACGGCTGGTGCTTTCCCTGGGCGCTGTCGGTGGTCGCCGGGACGCATGTCTGCCTGCGGCAGGTGCGCGCCGGCCATATCTACGAGCTGATGGCCGAGCACGGCGTCACGCATTTGTGCGGCGCGCCGATCGTGATGTCGACCCTGCTCGCCGCGTCGCCGGCGGAAAAGCGCCCGCTGAAAGCCAAGGCGCGCTTCTTCACCGCCGCGGCGCCGCCGCCGCAGGCCGTGCTGGCCGCGATGAAGGAGGCCGGTTTCGAAGTAACGCATCTCTATGGCCTCACCGAAACCTACGGGCCCGCCGCCGTGAACGAATGGCGGGAAGAGTGGGACGCGCTCGACGGCCCCGCCCAGGCCGAAAAAAAGGCGCGCCAGGGCGTGCGCTACAATGTGCTCGACGATCTCGACGTGCTCGACCCGCAAACCATGAAGCCGGCGCCGCGCGACGGCGAAACCATGGGCGAGGTGATGTTTCGCGGTAATATCGTGATGAAGGGCTATCTGAACAACAGGCAGGCCACCGAAGCCGCCTTCCGCGGCGGCTGGTTCCATTCCGGCGATCTCGGCGTGATGCATAAGGACGGCTACATTCAGCTCAAGGACCGCTCGAAGGACATCATTATTTCAGGCGGCGAAAACATCTCGTCGATCGAGGTCGAGGACGCGCTGTTCAAGCACCCCAAGGTGCGCGCGGCGGCTGTCGTCGCAAGGCCCGACGACAAATGGGGCGAGACGCCCTGCGCCTTCGTGGAGCTGAAAGAGGGGGCGGCCGCCACCGCCGAGGAGTTAATCGCCTGGAGCCGCGACAATTTGGCGCATTTCAAATGCCCGCGCCACGTGGTGTTTGGGGAATTGCCGAAGACATCTACGGGCAAGATAAAGAAATTCGTCCTGCGGGAGTTGGCGCGCAAACTGTGAGGGAATGGCCACGTTTCCGCCGGTTTGCCTCCCCCTGTCGCCGTCCTGCGGGAGAATGACTCGTCTGATCGGAGCTGGATTCGGCGAGCCTCTCCGCAGATGTGCGGGCCTGTGGACAAACAAAACGCCAGCAGTTGCTGTAACAACCGCTGGCGTAATGATTACCGGCGACGAAGGGTATAGCCGCGTCGCGCCGGATGAATATCTGCCGGATAAACGCCTCTTAGAAGAACAGGCCGAGGCAGCCGCCGGCGAGAGCGCCGACCACGCCAGCCGAAGCAATGTTGGCGATGCCGCCGAGCGCCCAGGAAGCGATGCCGCCGAGAACCAGCGCGCCGACGCCCGCGAAGATGTAGGTGTTCGTGGTGATTTCGAGTTCCTTAGAAGCCATCGTTCGTCTCCTCATTATTGTTGCCAAAGCCTTGCGCCTTATCGTTCATGGAGCTGGCGCATTCGGCTTTTGTGCCCCCCAGGGGCTGCGTCTTGTGGACGGGCGAGAGGTTAGCACAATGGCGGCGTCTGTCCAGACCTTTGTGCGACCATTTGTCGCGCCCGGCTCGCCAGCCCGGGAAATCCAAAACTCCAATGATTTCCGGGGTTGGGGAGCTCCAAATCGAGCTGGGGCGGACAGGCCGGGAAAATTTTTTTGCGCGCCGCCCGTCCAAAGCCGATTCCGGCGCCTTTTTTTGAGATGATTCTCTCGCGCCGTGTCGCGCCGCGCGCGTTTTTTGCGCTATAGCGAAGCTATGACCGACCAAGCATCCACTGAATCGCGTCGCGGTTTCGGCGCCACGTTGGCGCCGCTGCGTCCGCTGCTCCCCTATGCCCTACGCCGCTATAAAACCATCGCGCTGGCGTTTCTCGCGCTGCTCACGGCGGCCGGGGCGACGCTGATGCTGCCGGTGGCGGTGCGGGGAATGATTGATCACGGCTTTTCGAAAGACAACGCCGGCGGCGTCAACGCTGGCTTTGGCGCGCTGATCGCCGTGGTGGCGACGCTCGCGGTCGCCTCGGGCTCGCGCTATTATCTGGTGACGACGCTCGGCGAGCGGATCGTCGCCGATTTGCGCGGCGATCTTTTTCGTCACCTCACGGCGCTCGACGCGCGCTTTTACGATAGCGCCAAGACCGGCGAACTGTTGTCCCGCCTCACCTCCGACACGACGCAGCTGAAGGCGGCCTTCGGAACCTCCGCCTCGGTCGCCCTGCGCAACCTGTTCATGTTCGCCGGCGCGATCGTCATGATGATCGTGTCGAGTCCGAAATTGTCGGGCTTCGCGCTGGCGGCGATTCCACTGATCGTCGCGCCGTTAATCATGTCCGGGCGCGCGGTGCGCGGGCGCTCGCGCATTGCGCAGGACGCGCTGGCGCACGCCTCCGCCTTCGCCGGCGAAAATCTTTCCGCCGTCCGCACGATGCAGGCTTGCGGCGCGCAGCCCTCGGTGGTCGCGAGGTTCAAAGCGGCCGCCGACGACGTTTACGAGGCCGCGCGCGAGGCGACGCGGCTGCGCGCCTATGTCACCGCCGGCGCGATTTTTCTGGTCTTCTCCAGCGTCGTCGCGGTTCTTTGGCTCGGCGCCCAGGATGTGCTGGCGGGCCGCATGACATCCGGTCTGCTGTCGCAATTCGTGCTCTATGCGGTGCTGGGCGCGAGTTCGCTCGGCGAGCTTTCGCAAGTATGGAGCGAAGCCGCGGCGGCGGCGGGCGCGGCGGGGCGCATCGGCGAAATACTCGCCGTCAAGCCGAGGATCGCGGCGCCCGCGAAGCCCAAGGCGCTGAAAGAGCCGGTGCGCGGACGCATCGCTTTCGACAAGGTCTCGTTCGGCTATGCGGGCGCGGACGGCGTCGCGGCGCTCGAAGGCGTCGATCTTGTCGTGGAGCCCGGCGAGCGCGTCGCGCTGGTCGGCCCTTCGGGCGCCGGCAAATCGACGATGTTTCAGCTTTTGCTGCGCTTCTACGATGTCGACGGCGGCGGCGTGTCGCTTGACGGCGTCGACGTGCGCGAACTCGATCCCGCGGCGCTGCGCCGCGCCATCGCTCTCGCGCCGCAAGACCCGGTGATTTTTGGCGCGAGCGTCGCGGAAAACATCGCCTATGGACGCGAGAACACGCCGCGCCGCGAGATCGAAGCCGCCGCGCGGCGCGCGCAGGCGCACGACTTCATCGCCGCCTTGCCGCAAGGCTACGACACGCAGCTCGGCGAGCGCGGGGTCACGCTGTCCGGCGGCCAGCGCCAGCGTCTCGCCATCGCCCGGGCGATTCTCGCCGACGCGCCGGTTCTGCTACTCGACGAAGCGACCTCGGCGCTCGACGCCCAGAACGAGGCCTTGGTGCAGGCGGCGCTGGAGGATGTGATGGCGGGCCGCACCAGCCTCGTCATCGCCCACCGGCTCGCCACCGTGCTGGAGGCCGATCGCATAATCGTGCTGGAGGCCGGGCGCATCGTCGAAGAGGGAACCCATGCGAGCCTGATTGCCGAGGGCGGCCTTTACGCGAAGCTGGCGCGCCTGCAGTTCGGAGAATAAAAACCCGGAAAACCTTGCGGTTTTCCGGGTTTGCGCCGCAAACGGTCTGCTGCGCTTATCTGGTCAGATGCAGCGGCGAAGTGGTCGCCGAGGTGGCGATGTTTGCGAAGGCCGTGTTGAGGCCCGCAGCGTCGGAGGCCTGGAAGGAGCCCGACGGCGTGCTGGCGCATTGCGACAGGATCGCCTGCGAATGCGCCGCCAGCGAAGCCGAGATATTCGCCGAGAACAGCACGGTGTAGACCGTGATGCCCTGCGCCTTTGCGTTGGCGCAGGCGGCCAGTAGGCGGTTGTCGAAGAAGGTGGTCAGATCCGTCGGCGGCGAGCTCGGCGTCGTCACCGGGCCATATTGGGTGATTCCGTCGATGGAGCCGAGCCTCCAGCCGCCGAGATAGCCATAGGCGGAATAGTCGGAGATATTGGCGCTCGACGAGCCGGAGCTGTTTGAATTGCCATTGTCGGCGAGGCCGTTCACGCCATCCGTCATCAGCACGATCACCTTGGTCGCGCCGCCGCTGTAGGCGGCGGGCGGCGTCGCGAGATTCCAGAAGTTCGTGGTCGGCGACAGCGTCCGCCAGGCCCACATGAAGCCCTCGGAGATGATCGTCCCGCCGTTGTACCAATAGGTCAGGTTCTGGATCTTGGTGTCGACCGTGGCCTGAACATTGGTCAAGGGCAGCACCGGATCGGGACAGCCGGAGTTCGGGCCCGCCGTCGTCTCGCCCGATTCGCTGATCGCCGCGGCCTTGGTGGTCGCGTCGTATTTGAGGATATATTGCCCCGCGCCCCAGACGCCGTTGAGCGTCCATCCCCAGCTCGCGGGAAGCGTGGCGGTCGTGCCGCCAGTGGCGTAGGTGGCGTCGTTGATGTAGTTGTTGTGGAAGCCGCCGGACCCGTTCGCATAGAGGCCAGGCGCCTGGTAGGCCCAGGAAACCATGTTGTAATCGGGTTCGTCCGGCCAGAAATAGGGCACGAACAGAGACTGCGGGGTCGATGCGGACGGCGCCGTGTCGGTCACGTCGTAATCCACGACCGGTGAAATGCCGTAACCCCAGCTGTTCAGCGTGGTGAGTTCAGCTGCGGAGGGCCGCGCCTCGACACAGCCTTTCCAGGCGACCGACTGGCCGCTCGTGTTCAGGGTGCGCGGGAACAGGTCATAGTGACTGACCGTGCCGGGATTGGCCAGCCAGTCGCAGCCGCCGTTGTTGTACCCCGCCGTGCTGTTGCCGGTCATGTTGGTGAGGGAGTAGGTGAACCCCGCCGGGACCTGGTACGTGTTCAACACCCCGCTGGTCTTGAGCTTGCTGGACCTCAAGTTCGATGTGGAGATCGGCGGGATCGTGTTGGGCGTGACGCCGAGATTGATCGAACCCGCATAGGCGCTCGAGACTCCGAACAGTTCCTGCGCCATATGGCGGATCGGGTTCAGAATATCCATTATGTCGCGCGCGTCGCCGGAGTCGCCGGTCGAACTGCCGCCGGGCCCGCTGGACGTGCCGCCGCCGCCGCCGGTACCCCAGTTTTGCGAGCAGCCGCTGTTATAGGCGATCCAGTTCCAGGTGAACCAGTTGCCATTGTAGATGGACAGGGCCGTCGTATCGATCATGCTGAGATTGGGCAGGCCGGGATTCACCGCCGCGACATAGGGCACGACGCTGACGCGCACGGCGCCGGTCGTTCCCGCCGCCGACATCGCCGTGTCGGCGAGGGTCTGCGCCGCAGTGCGCAGCGCTTGGATATTGGACGCCATCGAGCCCGTGTTGTCGAGCGCCAGCGCGATTTCGAGCGGGTGCGAGGAGCTGACGCCGATGGTTTGCGCCTGCGATGTGGTGGTGAGCGGGATGGTTGGAAAATTCGCCAGCTGCATCACCGCGGTGTTTATATTCGCGCTGACCTGCACCTGGAACGTGCCCGTGCTTTCCGTTTCGGTCACGACGATGTTGTTAATAGGGCCCACGCTATTCACCGAGCAGGAACTGGCGGAGCACGACGACACGGCGACCGTGGTCCCGAGATTGGAGGCGATCGTCGAGGCCGCCACCATCAAATGCTGCGCTTGCGTCTCCGTAGGATGCGAGCCGGCCGCCAGAACGGCCGCGTCCGTCGCGTTCTGGAGGTTGGATCTGGCCGAGGCTGCGCGCGAAAAATCGACGACGGCGCCTAGCATGAGAAATATTGGAATCACAGCCAATGCGAAGATGATCGCAACGGCTCCAGAGGTCTCTTCGCGGTATCTCCGCAACAATGACCGCGGGGTTTCGCCGGGGATTTTGGAGGGAGGTGCGTTTTTCATGGGCTGATCACTCTGGTTCTTTGGACAAAGTTTCCACTTTGATCAGCATTTGAAGCACGCCAGCCGTTACCAGAGACATTCGCCGATTACGAAGAACAGGTTAATTCTCGTTTGGAATCTCAAATTGTTCGGGTCGGCGGGGCTGCGCGACCGCGGAAATCGACCTGCAGGCGCGCGGCGGATAAGGGTTGGCCAGGCTGCGCAGTACTGTTAGAAGTTTGCGCCAACCCACAGGGATAACGCCGTCCGTTCAGGTCGCCGACGCCGCGCGTTCGGCGAAGCGGTCCGGCTTTCCCGACCCGCCGCCACGCGCGCAAAGGAGTTGGTTTTATGGTTTCCAAATTTGCGCCAGCGATCGGCGCCTCCGGCGGCATCAGCGAAGCGCTCACTTTCGACGACGTGCTGCTGCGTCCGGGCCATTCGGAGGCGGCGCCCTCCATGGTCGACGTGTCGACGCGGCTCACGCGCGACATCGTGCTGCATCTGCCGATCATGTCGGCCGCGATGGACACGGTGACCGAGGCGCGTCTCGCCATCGCCATGGCGCAGGCCGGCGGCATCGGCGTCATCCACCAGAATCTTTCGCCGGCCGAGCAGGCCATGGAAGTGCGCAAGGTCAAACGCTACGAGAGCGGCATGGTGGTCGATCCGATCACTATCCATCCCGACGAAACCCTCGCCGACGCGCTGGCGCTGATGGCGCGCCACGGCATCTCCGGTTTTCCAGTGGTCGAGCGCGGGCGGGGCGGCAAGCGAGGGCGCCTGGTCGGCATATTGACCAATCGCGACGTGCGTTTCGCGCAGGACAGGCGCCAGCCGATCGCCGAGCTGATGACCAAGAGCCTCATCACCGTGCGCGAGGGCGTCGGCCAGGACGAGGCGCAGCGCCTGCTGCATCAGCATCGCATCGAAAAGCTCCTCGTCGTCGACGAGGATTTTTGTTGCGTCGGCCTCGTCACGGTCAAGGACATCGAGAAGGCGACCCAGCATCCCAACGCCTGCAAGGACGCCGAGGGGCGCCTCCGCGTCGCCGCCGCCTCGACGGTCGGCGATCACGGTTTCGAGCGCGCGCAGCATTTGATAGAGGCGGGGGTCGACTGCCTCGTCATCGACACCGCGCACGGCCATTCGCAGGCGGTGCTCGATCAGGTCGCGCGCATCAAGAAGTCGAACTATAAAATTTCGATCATCGCGGGCAATATCGCCACCGCCGACGGCGCCAAGGCGCTGATCGACGCCGGCGCCGATGCGATCAAGGTCGGCATCGGTCCCGGCTCGATCTGCACGACGCGGATTGTCGCCGGCGTCGGCGTGCCGCAGCTCACCGCGATTCTCGAAGCCTCCGAGGAGGCCCGCAAGGCCGGCGTGCCGGTGATCGCCGACGGCGGCGTCAAAAATTCGGGCGATCTCGCCAAGGCGATCGCGGCAGGCGCCGACGTGGTGATGGTCGGCTCGCTGCTGGCCGGCTCCGAGGAGTCGCCCGGCGAGGTGTTCTTGTATCAGGGCCGCTCGTTCAAATCCTATCGCGGCATGGGCTCGGTCGGCGCGATGGCGGCGGGCTCGGCGACGCGCTACTTCCAGGGGGACGTCAAGGATCAGCTGAAACTCGTGCCGGAGGGCGTCGAGGGCCAGGTGCCCTATCGCGGCCCGGTTGCGCCCATCCTCTACCAACTCGCCGGCGGTTTGCGCGCGTCCATGGGCTATGTCGGCGCGCCGACGATCCCCGAGTTCCAGAGCAGAGCGACCTTCGTGCGCATCACCAACGCCGGCCTGCGCGAGAGCCATGTCCACGACGTGACGATCACGCGAGAGAGCCCGAATTATCCGACGGCGGGGTAGCGGCGCAGGCTCGTAAGGGTTTGCGCGGGGCGGCCCGCGCGCCATATGATGCGGGCGGCCAAGAGGCGAGAAGACATGAAGCCCTATATCGTCATCGTTCATAAGGACGCCGGCGGCGCCTACGGTATGACCTTCCCCGATGCGCCCGGATGTTTTTCCGCCGCCGACGAGGCCGACGATCTGTTCGTTATGGCGCGCGAGGCCCTCGAACTCTGGGCGGCGGGGATGCGGGACGACGGAATGAGCGTCGCCGAGCCTCGCGACTTCGAAGCGCTGCGCGCCGATCCGCTGTGGCGCGAGAGTTTTGCCGACGCCGCCTTCGTCATCGCCGTGCCGCCGCCTTGGAATGAGCAGTCGCAAGCCGCCGAGTGATCCCAGCCCGCGCTTTTATAAATGCTGCGAACCGTTCCGAGCGGAAGGGTCTTCTTGGGGTGCGGAACGGTGATGCGTCGGGGCTTTGTCGGATGCTTGAACTGATGATGAGAGCCTTTCACGCGAACACTTTCCCAGCCATCCCTGCAAAGGCGTTGGATGATGAGGCGGCTGTGGGCGAGCATATCGATTCTCCCTGCGGCGGATTGGGAGATCCTATGGCGGCTGCAGGCGCGTCAATTGTGATGGTGCAGAGTTTATCGGAATTGCGCAAAAAAGAAGCGCGTTTTCCCGGTCCAAAACAAACCGCCGCGATAATTTCGCCTTTCTCAATTGACAGTGCAATACTGCACAATCGCCAATAAACAGCGCTCTTGCCATATTCATGACGGCTCTTGTCGCGCAAAGGCGAGCGCCATTTGCCGACGCATGTTTAGCGGATCACCCGCCATCCCCCCCAGTAGCCGTATCTTCCCGTGAAGTAGTACGAATATGGCCCCGCGGGCATCGGATCGACCCTGCGCAGAAGCGAAGAATGGCCTCCCGACGGATAAAGTCCCCGCGGGATTCCGGGATGAGCATTGCGACTGTCGATCAAAAGGTTTGACAAGAGGTACCCCGTCTCGCCGTCATAGGATACGATGCTCCAAACCTTGTCCCGTCGCACCAAATGGATCAGCGTCCCGGCCGGTATCGTCCCGATCGGCGCGCTGCCCATATCCGGCTCCACGTAAAGAACGGCGTTATACGCTAAATGACTCGGCCGGGCCGCAGCAGTCGTGGCCAGCAAGACCCAACCCAGGATCGCAAAGAAGGAGCTCCGCACAATCCGCATAAAGATTCCTCCGAGGACTGGACGTTCATACAAATCATTTGGGAGAATATGGGCGATTTCAACTTGGCCGGATAGCCGAGGGTTCGGGGCCAAAAATACGTCGATTGCGCGCCTTCGACAAGCCGGCGCCTTTCTGGCGGTCCGCCCGCGGAGTTGAGACGATCGGTTATCTTCGCCGGCGCCCGCGTCGCGGCTCAACCCGGCAGCTTGTCGGCCAGAACCTCAATTCTCTCGATTGACGGAGGCTTGGCGAGGAGTTCGGGCGCCTTCGCCATCAGCGCCTTGGCGACCGCGCCGGCAAGATGCGCCTCGCGACCGCTCTCGTCGGCAAAGGCGTCGAAAATGCCGAAACTCGTCGGCCCCATCCTTAGCGCGAACCAGGCGACGGTCTTTGGTTCGGCGTCGACCAACGGCAGCGCGTCGATCAAGAATTCCGCGAGCGCGGCTTCCTTTCCCGGTTGCGCCTCGAGCGCGACATAAAGCCCCAATTTGGTCATGTCCGTCTCCTTAATCGTCGAAGAAACATCTCAGCGGCGATGGCTGGCGCGCCAAACAGTCGACGGGGAGGGCGACGTAAACGAAATCCGCGCTGAACCCACTGACGTGATCCTGTTCCCGCGTCGCGAGCCTCGCCGTCGCAACCTCCGTCGTCGTGACAAGGAAGAGCCGAAGCGGAATATGTCTTTGGCTAGCGCGCGCGGCAGGGCGCCAAATTCGCCAGAAAAGGGGCAGAATCGGCCATTCGCCTCGCGCAGGGCGCGAGGCGTTTGAACTCGGGACGGCAGGGGTGCGGGACGACGCGGGCGGTCTTAAGCCAGGACCGCGCCCGCCGTAGTCAGCTTATAGCCGAGAGAGGCGTCGACCAGTATGTCGTCCGTCGTTACGAGGCCATTAACGGCTGGAGCCAGGAAAGCGTTATAGGCGTCGGAGACATTGCTGGCGGCGCCGACCGGCAGCGTGCCCGACTGGGTAATCGATGAATAGGACGCCCAGTCGGCGATGTCGCCGCCATAGGACGAGGAATTGTTGAAGACGCCCATTTTCGTCGCTCCGCCGTTGGTGGAGAAGTAACCTCCGTGCCCCGAGAGTTCGAGCACGCCTGTATGAGTCGACGTATTGTAGCTGGCGTAATTGAAGAGATCCAAAGGCGTGTAAGTGGCCTTGCCGTTTATGACCTGGCCTTCCATGCCGATCCGGCCCATGACCTCGCTCAGCTCGTGCTCGACGACGGCCTGAAGATCAAACTGGAGCGACGTGGTTCCGGTATTCGATCCATTGGGGTTGGCGTAGGTGTTCCAGGAATATCCTGTGCCGGTGAGCGTGCTGAAACCGATATAGCCGTCGACGGAGCTGGCGCTCCCGTTCGTGCCGCTAATCAAGCCAAGCGACTTGGCTTGCGCGCTGGTTACAAAGAACTGGCTTCCCGTCGGTTCGTTGGTCGCCGAGAAACTATAGCCGTCCGCCGTCAGCGCATGGGTGACGGTCGCGTAATTCGTCAAGTAGCCATTGCTTTCGCTCTCGCCGAGCGCGTTCGCCGCCAGCGAAGTTCCGGCAATTTCGCCGTAGCCGACGTCAATATAGAGCACCGTTTTGCCGCCCGTCGAACTCGTGAAGTTCGTGACGTAAAACAGCGCGGCGTCGATGACCGCCGTCGTGAATCCGCTTGGAGCGTGGGCTACAGAGGAATCCCAAATGAGGTCGATTTGGAGATTGCTGCCTTTCGCTGTGACCAAATACGGCGACGGCGTCGACGAAGGCGTCGGCGTAGAGCCTCCGCCGTGGCCGGCAGAACCCGAACCGCCCGGAGTGCTCGCGCTATGGATGGGCGACACCTGCCCTGCGTCGTTGATCACATATTCCTGGCCGAGCGGGGAGGAGTTTGGATCCGGCAAATGCGATGACGGCTCTAACGGAAACAGCATTTCCACGCCCCTATCTTCGGAGATACGCAAACCTTCAGGGTCCTCGGGAACCCTGCACATGCGGCGATCATTCCGTAAAATGTTTGCGCTCAACTTACCGGCTTCGATAAAATTGACTTCCAATACGAAACATTGCCGACAACAGCTCATGGGAGCCTATCATCGCGTGAGAAGCGAGGCGCAATAACCGAACCCGACCCTTTGACGAGTCGTAACTTTCCGAATTTTGCGCGAGTCGCCTTCGCGCCCTTTGTGGTTAATGATTTTACCAGCAAGACAGCAAGGTCACAAAGAGCTTGCGGAATGATCCTGACTTCGGACTCTACCCGCCCGAGCAGGACCCCGTCTTCGTGAGAAACACTCTCTTATTTTCCGTGTTGATATATTTGATGCCAATATTGCCGGTGTCGCGGTCGATGTTCCAGTCCCATTGCACATGGCTGGCCGGCCATGTCTGCCTGAACGCAATATGACTGTTGCTTATGGAAAGCGATCCCTTGTTGAGCGATTCGGCGGCGACCAGGCTCGACATCGCCGAACCGTAAAAGACACGGCCGCCGCTCAACTTGACGAAGAGGTCCTGCTTGGGCGCCTCTTTCGACGACACGACGCAGGACAGCAATATTTCTTCGGCCTTGGCCGGGCTAAGCAGGCCGCACAAGGCGATGATGGCCGCGAGGGACGTTGCAGTTTTCATCGGGCCTCCTCCAGCGCTATTGTAGCACTTCTTGAGGCTTCGTCCTAACCGCGTCGCCGTCTCGCCCAACAGGCCTCCGATGGGGGCCTGCGTCGCGCCGGTTAGGCTTCCCTCGACAATAGCCCTAGTCGTCATTCACGAAGGTTCGGCATTCCCCCTGAACTGGCATGCGCACTTGAAATATCTTGACGGGCTTATAATAGTAACAGTCGACGTACCAAGGATCGTAATCCTTTGAAGAATAAAGAAATACACCCGCGTTATCGGCATAGAGGCGCGCATTCAATGCGAACGCCGTTGTGACGACGAGGAAAAAGGCGACGTTTTTGAGCGTATACATAGTTAGCGTCCGGTCTTCCGCTTACGAGATTCGGTGGGTCTACAAGTTACTCCCGGTAGTGCCGCTCTCGTTCTGAATAACGTTTGCTTTGCCAGCGTTTACAATGAAAACCTTACATTTTATTTAACTATCGCCAAGCGGCGCCCCAAAAAGTTGCAACGGTGTTTAACTAATTGCATCAGCGCATGTTTGCGGTGCGCATAGTTATGCGACAGACTTCGGGGCCGCGGGCTTCGCCAACTCCGCGCGACTGCGAGGCCGTTCACCGCGGATGCGGTAAGCATATTGCGGCCTGGAAGGACCGTTGTGCTGCAGTAAACTATGCGATTACTTGTCGCCAATTCAACAAGGGCGGGCCGCATTGCAAGCCGCTCATTCAGGGAGCCGCGAAGGCGAAACGCCCATCTTGCGCCGCGGCGTCAATGCGTTCTCCCGCTGCGAAAGCGGCAGGACCCGAGAGCGGCATGCGTCATGCTCTTTGCGGGGATCTGAAACGCGAGCCGGAAGGCTTGCTTTCCGAACCTTTCAATTTGAGCGACTCAGGCTGCTAGTGCATCGAGGCGCGGCTTTTCGGCTCCCGCGGCGCGACGGCGAGCGGGCTCGCTTGGTGGTGCAGCAGCAGCCATCGCCCTTCGACGCGGCGAAACCAATTGGTCGCGGCCAGCGCGGCGTCGCCGACCGTCTCGATGCAGAGGACTCGGCCTTCGCCTTCGCCGAGGAGGACTGTCTCCTGGCCGCGGCCGATCGGCTCCTGCAGCGGGTTGCGGAAGATGTCGCCATAAGACGCGAGCACGGAGCGGCGGCCGATCAGCGGCGGCCAGCCGGGATGGATGCAGGAGACGCCATCCTGCGCCCAAAGCGCCGCCATGGCCGCGCTGTCGCGGTCCTGAAAGGCTTGGTAATAGGCCGAATTGGCCGCCAGCAGCGCGTTCTCATCGGTCATTTTCCGCAACTTGCGGGATTTTTGCGTCGAAGGCAACGCCGCCGCATAGTTTCGCCCGCATCGCCACGCACTATGTTAAGCTGTCCGCCTGCTCCGCCGGCCTTGACCCGGCGGCCTGCTTCGGGAGATCAGATGTTTATCCAAACCGAACCAACGCCCAATCCCGCCACGCTCAAATTCCTGCCCGGCCAGACCGTTCTGGCGGGCGGCGCGCTCGAATATCGGTCGAAGGAGAGCGCCGCCAAGGCGCCCTTGGCGCAAGCCCTGCTGTCCATCCCGGGCGTCGATTCGGTGATGTTCGGACAGGACTTCGTCTCCGTCACCAAGACAGGCGTCGATTGGGCGCATCTCAAGCCGGCGGTGCTTGGGGTCATCATGGAGCATTTTTCGTCTCGCGCGCCGCTGCTGATCGGCGATGGCGGGGCGGAGAGCGAGGCGCATGGCGACGCGGGCGAATTTTTCGATCCCGCGCAAGCCGAGACTGTGGCGACGATCAAGGAGTTGATCGAGACCCGCGTGCGTCCGGCTGTGGCCGGCGACGGCGGCGACATTGTGTTTCGGGGTTTGCGGGACGGCGTCGTCTATCTCACGATGAAGGGCGCCTGTTCGGGCTGTCCGTCGTCCACGGCGACGCTGAAAAACGGCATCGAGAATCTGCTCCGCCACTTCCTGCCGGAGATTCGGGGAGTCGAACAGGCGTGAGGCTCCCGCATTGCTCCTCGCGGCAAAACCGTCATAATCGGGAACCATGAGAATACTCGCCATTGACACCGCGCTGCCCGCCGTCTCCGCCTGCGTGCTCGACTCCGGGGAGATCGAGCCGATAGCGCGCGAAACCGAGGCGATGGAGCGCGGCCACGCGGAGGCGCTGCTGCCGTTGATCGCGCGGATCGTCGGCGCGGTGGACGGAGGCTTCGCATCGATCGACCGGGTGGCGGTGACGGTGGGGCCGGGCTCCTTCACCGGCATCCGCATCGGCCTTGCCGCCGCGCAGGGGATCGCCATCGCCCGCAAAATCGAAGTTGTCGGCGTCTCGACGCTGGCGGCGCTGGCCGCGCCGTATATTCTGGAGCCTTTCGAGGGAGTCCTGGCGGCGGCGATCGACGCGCGCCATGGCCAGGTCTACATCGCCGCCTATGGGCCGGACGGGCGCACCGTGCTGTCGGCGCGCCGCATGGGCGCGCATGAGGCGCTACGCGCGCTCGGCGACGGCCCGCTGCGGCTTGTCGGCTCCGGCGCAGCGTTGCTGGAGCCGCAGGCGCGCGCTAGCGGCGTCGTCGCGCATATCGTCGACAGGGCGGCGGTGCCCGATATCGCCTTTGTTGCAAGACTCGGCCTCGTCGCCAACGCCCCCGACGCGCCGGCGCGGCCCTTCTATCTGAAGCCGCCGGACGCCAAGCCGCTCGAGCGGCAGGGCGCCGACGCCCCGACCGCCACCGCCACCGCGTGAGCGACCCATGTCCGATCTGCCCATCTCCGAACGGTCCATGTCGCTGATCAAGGGCCTATTCGCCAAGCCGACCTTTTCAGCGCAGCCGATCCGCGCCGATCGCGCCGAGGAATGCGAGCGGTTGCACGCGGCCGCTTTCGCCTTCCCCTGGTCCAGTTCGGACTTCGAAAGCTATCTGACCGACAGCGCGATCATCGCCGACGGCGCCGTCAACGACACGGCTCCCAAAGGCCCGCTCGGCGGCTTCATCATGTCGCGGCTGACGCCGCCCGACGCCGAGGTGATGACCTTCGCGGTCGATCCGGCGCGGCGCGGGACGGGCCTCGGACGGCTGCTGCTGGAGCGCCATCTGCTCAATCTGGAGCGGGGCGGCGCGCGGCTGGTCTTTCTGGAAGTCGCCGACGACAACGCCGCCGCGCTGGCGCTCTATGGGCGCGCCGGCTTCAAGATCATCGGCCGCCGCGAAAATTACTACCTGCGCGCCAACGGCGAGCGCCGGGCGGCGCTGTCGATGCGGCTGGAGCTGTAAGGAACACTCATCGTCGCTCCTCGCTGGGAGAGCGTCCGATTTCTGTGTTCGTTCCTTTTCCGAACCAGTGTCGACAATGTTAATGGATATTTTTCTCTGCCTCTGTAAGAAATAAAATTGTTGCTGCGGTCATGTGCAGAACGTAGCCGGTTAACTCAACCGAAGGCTCGACCGCCGGTGACGCCCCCGCATCATGACCCGCAATCTTGTTGCGTGGCGTTGGAATTGCGGCTTCCAACATCTGCCTCAAGCCAGTAAAATGACTCTGCCAATACGCTGGAATTAGATGGTTCATGAGACATACATCCACAAGATGCGACGCTGATTTCGTTTTGTCGAATTCCCAATTTCTTTTCATGCAAATTATCTTCATAACACTCTCAAAAGTCTTGCAGCAACCAATTAGCGCCTGAGAATTTTCTCCTGCTCTATAATGCTTATGCGCGGAAATGAATTCTTTCTCTGCGCTTTCGAAGCCCCTTTGTCGGAGGATTGTTAGCGTAGGCTTTACTGCTTCCTTATGGATAATTTCAGAATCAACGCGCATAATTATGCCGTCCGCATAATAATAACCTACGCCGTGTTCTCTAAAGCGCGCATTTAACTCGCCTATTGCCGCGTCAGAAATTTCGTTTGAGTTTCCATATCTGCTAAGATAGCCATTTTTCCTTACAATCCTATCTATAGATAGAAAAGATATTTCGATCACATCAGTTAATTTAAGTGTATTATTCTCTTCTAGAAAGAACTTTGCGAGCTCAGAAAGCGAGCCTTCTTCTAATATGGAAGAATTTAGATCTCTCGTTAGACTAAAAACACCATATTACCGGCGCAATGTCTCCACAATAAATCCGTACGTTGACTTAACCTGGTTGTCCGGATCATAAAACTCCCCGGGTTTGCCAATGGCGTCCCACCAAATGTGGATTATTTGAACCCGAAGCTGTTGAGGGATTTGAGAATAAGTGTAAACGTCGGGCGCGTCACCTTGCTCGCGTTTCTTGCGCTTCGAAAAGAGGTCAAAGACCGCCATCGTAAGTTCCCTTTGTGCGTTTCCTCACCGCTTCTTTGAACACGTCCATGTTCCAACAAACCGGCATCGCAGATGATATCGGGCGATTCGCGCGAACACAGCTGCGCCCATAGATAGGCGTGCTCGGTGGACTACTCAATTAGAGTTTGCGCGGCGCATCGTGGAGTTGTGGAAAAGCGCGGAAGTTTCGTGATCGGCCGCGAATGCGTGTCCCAACGCTACAAGAGTTTTAGCATGTCAGGCCGGGCTCAATGGCTCCCAATATCGGGAGCGGGCGAGGGGAGTTCGTTCAACGTTCCCCAGGATTTCATCCACGCAAAAATCTGCTCGCCCGAATGGCCGACGCCGCTCTCGGCGCTGGCCACGGCGGCGTCGAGATCGCGAATATAGGCCGCGCGGTCGCGGATGTAGCATTCGACCGCTTCCTTCACGATGAACGAGCGGCTGCGCTTGGTCAGACGCGCCAGTTCGTCGACCTGTTGCTTCACCTCGTCCGGGAGGCGAACCGAAAAGGTTTCGGCTTTGGTGGGCATGGTCACGGCCTAACAGGCGATGCGTTGCAGGTGAACACGTTGGATGCGCTTTATGCTCGGCGTCAATAGCTCTGCGCTGACGATGTGGCTGGAGTTGTGGGGGGCGCGCAAAGGACCGGTCTGATGGCGATTGAAACGACGCCGTGGGATTTCGCCGAGCTTCTCGATGCGCCCGAGGCTGTCAACGCCGACCGGACCTAGTGGCGAGAAGCGCCCTGCCATTTAGGGCCTTTAGGCATCCGCGCGCACCTCGCGAAGCTTGTGTCCAACCTGATCTTTAATTACGCAGATCCCGGCCTTTTGATCATGAAAGAGGACATTGCGCATCATCGACTTTCCGTAAGAATCCGCCAAATCCCCCGTTTTGGCGCGATGTTTTGTGATTTCGAGCAGGAGGCGATCACCATCTGATTCGAATGTGAAAAACTCGAACATGTAAACCATTTGCTTGCCGCCTCTCCGTTGTATTAAGCGTAGGAGAAGATTGCGACCGGCGCATGAACCGTCAACGCGATAAAATTTCAAACTGAGACACTGCCGGACCCTGGGCATGGCCACTGAAAAAGCAGGCAAGAGCGCGGGCGCCAGCCCTCGGAAAAATCGGCGTCCGGGCGTCCCGAGGAGAGGCCGCAAGGCGCCCGTCCCGAAACTGTTTATCGGCTTCATCGTTCTGGTGTTCGTAGCCGCCGGCTCCTTCATCTTTGTCATGAAGCACCGGCAGACCGCCGAAAACGCCGCGCGCCCCAGGCTGACGCATTACGTCCTGGATGACAGCATCATCCTCTCGCAGGCCGATAAGAACGCGATGGAGGCGCGGCTCGGCCTGCTCGACCGGCAGGGCCGCGCGCAGGCGATCGTCGTGGCCGTTCGACAGCTTCGCTCGGGCGTCATCGCGCAGGATGCGCTGGACATCGCCCGCCGCTATCGCGTGGGCCACGCCGGCAGGGACGACGGCGTCGTTCTGTACATCGCGGCAAACGATAGGAAAGCGCGCATCGAAGTCGGCTACGGACTCGAAGGGACGCTGACGGACGCGCAATCGCGGCTCATCATCGCCAGCGCGATCGAACCCTCGCTGAGCCAGGGCGACGTGAGCGGCGCCGCGCGCCGCGGCGTGGAGGCTCTGGCCGCCGCGCTGAACCCTGAACCCGCCGCGTCCGGCGAACTGGACGTTTCGCAGAGCCTTGTCGAGCAGGGTGCGTCGAACCCCGAACCCGTCGCGCCCTCCGAAGCGGCGGAGACGCCTCTCGGAGAGCCGCTGGGCATTGGATGGCTGCTCGGGGTCGGCCTGTTCATGCTGGTTATCGCGCTGATCGGCGTCGGCTACGTTCAGTTGATCGTGCTGGCGATCCCCGGAATGGAGGCGCGCATCGGCCGCTCGAAGCGCTGGGGCTGGTTCGCGCGCGTGAGAATCATCGGCGGATCGAGCGGCGGCGGCGACGACGATGATCGCGGTTCGTCCTCGTCCTCGTCCTCGTCCTCGTCCTCGTCCTCGAACAGCAATATCGACAGCGGCGGCTCCTTTGGCGGGGGCGGCGCCAATAATTGACGGCGCGCGCGAGGCCCTTCCGTCATAACACTGTCGCGCCGCCGCGCCACTCAGGGCCATGCCCTATTTGCGCGCGCTCGCTTTCGTGCTGGCCCTGGCTTTTTTCGTGGTCCTCGTCGCGCCGTTGCAGGCGCTGGCGCGGCGGCGGGGCTGGCCGTTGCAGCACAAGATTCAAACCTTCTTCTGCCAGACCATGTGCCGCATGATCGGGATCGAGGTGAGCGCGCAAGGCGGCCTCCCCGCCGCCGCGCCGCGATTCGTCGTCGCCAATCACGTCTCCTGGACCGACATCATCGCCATCGCCAGTCTTTATCCCCTGGTTTTTCTCGCCAAGAGCGAAGTCGCGGGCTGGCCCGTGCTCGGCTTTCTGGCGCGGCTGCAAGGGACGATTTTCGTCGACCGCGCCAGTCGACAGGCGATTCCCAGGGTCAACGCCGCGCTGGCGCAGGAGCTGCGGGAAGGGCGGGACGTCGTTGTTTTCGCCGAGGGGACATCGACCAAAGGGACCGCGACGCCAAAATTCAACGCCTCGCATTTCGCGATGCTGCGCGATTTGGCGAAAGAGAGCGCCGTCGCCGTGACGCCGACCGCCTTCGCCTATTTTCCGCGCGAGGAAAGCGCTGAAAATGCGAAAACTTTCGATGTCGGCTGGTATGGCGATATGAGTTTCGTCCCACATTTATGGGGATTGATGCGGCGCGGGGGAGCGCGATGCGATATAATCTTCGGCGAGCCGATCGAACCGGCGGCCTTCAAAGACCGCAAGGCGCTGGCGGAAGCGACTCAGAACAGCGTGCGGCGATTGCTCGAAGCCGGCTCTTTCGCGCGGGGCGGGGGAGGATTATGATCGCCGGGACTACAACGCCAGGGAGCCTTTGAGATTAGCGACGCCGCATCGACACTCATCCCGCGCCGCGCCGGCGAGGCCGCCACGCCAAAGTCGAGCGTCGGCGCGAAGGTTCTGGTGAAGTCCTACGGCTGCCAGATGAATGTCTATGACGCCGCGCGGATGACGGACCTTCTGGCGGGGCAAGGCTACGGCGAGGCTTTGAACGAAGCAGACGCCGATCTCGTTATCCTCAACACCTGCCACATCCGCGAAAGGGCGGCGGAAAAAATCTATTCCGAACTCGGCAAGCTGGCCGTGCTGAAGCGCGAGCGCGCCGAGGCGGGGCGGGGTTTTAAGATCGTCGTCGCCGGCTGCGTCGCCCAGGCCGAGGGCGAATTGGTGCTGCGCCGCCAAAAAGCGGTCGATCTCGTCGTCGGCCCGCAAAGCTACCAGCATCTGCCGCAACTGCTGCGCGAGGCTTCCCTTGGCGCGCGACTGACCGACACGGATTTCGCGGTCGAAGAGAAGTTCCGCGAGCTGCCGCAGCCGACGCGGGCGCAAATCGCCGCGCGCGGCGTTTCGGCCTTCGTCACCGTGCAGGAGGGCTGCGACAAGTTCTGCTCTTTCTGCGTCGTGCCCTATACGCGCGGCGCCGAAGTCTCGCGCAGCGTCGCGCAGGTCGTCGCCGAAACACAGCGCCTCGTCGACGCCGGCGTGCGCGAGATCACGCTGATCGGCCAGAACGTCAACGCCTATCGCGGCGAGGATGAGGCAGGGCGCGTGTGGCCGCTGGAGCGGCTGCTCGAACATCTCGCCGACATCGAAGGGCTGGAGCGGCTGCGCTACACGACGAGCCATCCCGTCGATATGACGCAAGGTCTGATCGACGCGCATGGCGCGCTGCCAAAGCTCATGCCCTTCGTGCATCTGCCGGTGCAATCGGGCTCCGACCGCGTGCTGAAGGCGATGAACCGCCGCCATCTCGCACGGGATTATCTCGACATCGTTGCGAGGCTGCGCGCGGCGCGGCCCGACGTTGCGCTCTCCTCGGATTTCATCGTCGGCTTTCCCGGCGAAACCAACGCCGATTTCGAGGAGACGCTGGAGCTGATTCGCGCGGTCGGTTTCGCCTCTACATTCTCCTTCAAATATTCGCCGCGACCCGGCACGCCGGGCGCCGAGCGCGAAGACCAGATCGACGAGGATGCGATGCGCGAGCGCCTCGCCGTGTTGCAGGCGCTGGTCGAGACGCAGCGGCAGGCGTTCAACGCCGCGACGGTCGGCCGCGTCGTCGATGTTCTGTTCGAAAAGCCTGGCCGCCACGAGGGCCAGATCGCCGGCAAGAGCCCCTATATGCAGCCGGTGCATGTGTTTGGCCCGCCCGAACTGGTTGGCCGCGTCTTGCCGGTGCGGATCGCCGCCGCCGGCTCCAATTCGCTCAGCGGCGAGATCGTGCAAGATCAGGAGCAGGGATGACGGAAGTGGCGCGTTTCGCCCGGCAAGGGCGCTCCGACGCGGCGGACGAGGACGCCGAGATCACTCTGGCCTTCGACGACAACCGTCATGCGTCGCAAGTGTTCGGCCACTTCGATCAGAACCTCGTCAAGCTCGAACGGCGCCTGCGCATTTCCTGCGTCGCGAGCGGCAATCACGTCACGCTGAAGGGGCCACCCGAATCCTGCGAACATGCGCGCCGCGCGCTGGAGCTTCTCTATAGCCGCGTGCAGCTCGGCCAGGAGGTAGGGCTTGGCGACGTGGACGGCGCTGTCGAAGAAAGCGCCCGGCAAAAGAGCCTGTTTCCCGACGCCGAGCCGGGGCGCGGGGTGTTCGAGCAGATCGGCACGCGCAAGCGCGGACCGGTGCGCGCCCGCAACATGGCGCAAGATCTTTATTTGCGCGCGCTCAAACGCCACGAGTTGGTGTTCGCCGAAGGTCCGGCCGGCACCGGCAAGACCTGGCTCGCGGTCGGCCATGCGGTGTCGCTGCTCGAACAGGGCGTGGTGGAGCGCTTGATCCTGTCGCGCCCGGCGGTGGAGGCGGGCGAGCGGCTCGGCTTTCTGCCCGGCGACATGCGCGAAAAGGTCGATCCCTATCTGCGTCCGATCTACGACGGGCTGCATGATTTCATGGACGCGCGCATGGTCGAGCGCGGAATGCAGACCGGCATGATCGAAGTCGCGCCGCTGGCTTTTATGCGCGGGCGGACGCTGACCAAATCATGCGTGCTGCTCGACGAGGCGCAGAACGCCAGCTCGATGCAGATGAAGATGTTCCTGACCCGGCTTGGCGAAGGCTCGCGCATGATCGTCACCGGCGATCCATCGCAGACCGACCTGCCGCCGGGGCAAATCTCCGGCCTCGCCGAAGCCATCGGCCTGCTCTCGGGGATCGACACCATCGGCCACGTCAAATTCGCCGAGGGCGACGTGGTGCGCCACGATCTCGTGCGCCAGATCGTCGGCGCCTACGAGAAGGCCGCGCGCGAGCGCAATCGCGGCAGATGAGATGAACCCGAAAGTCGATATTGGCGTCGATATCGTCGTCAACGCCGCCGCGTGGCAGGCGCTCCCGAACCTTGAAGAGCTCGCCGCGCGGGTCGTCGAGCAGAGCGCCCTGGTCAGCGGCGCGAAGCTGGCGCCGGACTGCGAGCTTTGCATCAGCTTTTGCAACGACGCCGACATGCGCGAGCTCAACGCGCAATGGCGCGGGCAGGACAAGCCGACCAATGTCTTGTCCTTCTCCACCCCCGGCGCGCTGGCGGCGAGGCCGCTGCTCGGCGACATCGTAATCGCCTATGAGACCGTGGCGCGCGAGGCCAGGGAGCAGGACAAGACTCTGGCCGATCACGTCGCGCATATGATCGTTCATGGCTTTTTGCATCTGATCGGCTATGATCACGAGACCCCCGCCGAGGCCGAGGCCATGGAGGCGTTGGAGCGGCGCGTGGCGAAGGCGCTTGGGATAAACGACCCCTATGAGGGCATGCAGCCGATTGACGGCGACGCCGGGGGCACAGGATCAGCTAAGAGCAATGTCGGCGAAAATTGAGGACGGCGAGACGCATTTCCTGGAGGCCGATCGCCTTCGCGAGCCCGGAAAAGCCAATCTTTTCGAGCGGTTGCGGGTGATGCTCGGGCTAGCCCCGGCCTCGGTGCGCGAGGATATCGAGGACGCGCTGGAGGAAACCGCGGGAGACGTGACGCCGCAAGAGCGCGCGCTGCTCAAGAATGTTCTGGGATTACATGAGCTTAGAGTCGCGGACGCGATGATACCTCGCGCCGACATTATCGCCGTGCCGGCGAGCGCAACCTTGCGCGAGGTGCTGCGGGTGTTTCGCGCCAACGGCCATTCGCGGCTGCCGGTTTACGGCGAGACGCTGGACGATCCGCGCGGCATGCTGCACATCCGCGATTTCGTCGATTACCTCGCGCAATGCGCTGAAAAATCTCGCGATTCCGGCGAGCCGCAGGAGCCCTCGGTCGCCTCGATCGATTTTGGCGCGCTACTGGAGACGGCGGACGTGCTGCGCCCGGTTCTATTCGTGCCACGCTCGATGCCGGCGCTCGATCTTCTGGTGCGGATGCAGGCGACGCGCACCCATATGGCGCTGGTCATCGACGAATATGGCGGCACGGATGGCCTTGTCTCCATTGAGGATATTGTGGAGCTCATCGTCGGCGACATCGAGGACGAGCACGACGTGAGCGAGGGGCCGGCGATCGAGCGCCTCGCGAACGGCGATTTTCTGGTCGACGCCAAGGCCGATCTGGACGAGGCGGCGCAGGAGCTCGGCGTCGATTTCCGCGAGGAGGACACGCCGCAGGAAGTCACGACTTTCGGCGGCCTCGTGGCCTTTCTGGCCGGCCGCGTGCCGATCCGCGGCGAAATCGTCCCCGCGCCGCTGGACGGCTACGAGTTCGAGATTTTAGACGCCGACCCGCGCCGGGTGGCCAAGCTCAGAGTGCGCGCAAAAACGCGCAAGGACGTGCATGAGGGGGCGGTTTAGGGGGCGTGAGGCGCGTTTTGGCGCGGGGCGGACGACGCCGGCCAAAATTGTGAGCGAGCGGAAAGTTCCCTCATCCGACCTTGCTACGCAAGGCTGCATTCTCCCACAAGTGGGAGAAGGACGCGCCCATATAATTTAAATTATTGAAGTCGAATCTCTCGACGCCCCACCTTCTCCCGCCTGCGGGAGAAGGTGGCCCGGCCTAGCCGGGTCGGATGAGGGCTCTCGCCGCGCAATGACGCCGGCGGAATTACTTCTCGCCCGGCAACGCCGCGAGTCGCGCGTCGAACCAGGCGAGAGCCCGTTTCCACTCCGCCCAATCCGGATGTTCGGCGACCAGAAAAGCGCGATGATGGCGCGACCCTTGGTCAGGGCATTGCGGGCTTTGTCGTATTGCTTGGATTTAACGTAGACATCACCGAGTTTGGAGCGCGACACCGACAAATCGCGCCGCCACTCCACGTCGCCGGCGTCCGACGCCGCTAAACGCTCTCCAATCCCTTATGCAGCCAGTCGCACCACGATTGATCGCGGTGGCTGTAGGAAATGAAGGCGCGATATGGATAAAACGAAGGCCCGGTCAAAACGCCCCCCAAAGTTGGCGGGGCATTATCAAACGGCGCGGGGGATTTGCAAAGCAGCCAACCTCCCGACTGCCCCTTCACACCACTGTCGCCGCGCTATGTATGCTAGACGCGCGGCGCGCGGCCGGGCCGAAACAAAGGAGCAGAATCGTGAGTGGTTTTTTGTGGCGATGCTGTGCGTTCGCGCTGGCCGCGTTGCTCTCCTCATCCGCCTTCGCCGAGCCGGCGCGGATCATCATTTTGCGTCACGCCGAAAAACTCAACAAATTCGAGCTGTGCGAGATCGGAACGCAGCGCGCGCAGGCGCTGGCTGGCCAGCATCTCGGCAAGGGCGCCGCGCAATCTTTGTTCGGCTCTGGCGAACAGCCGGCGGCGATTTTTGCGACGACCATTCATTCGCTCGAGACGATCTCGCCGACCGCGCAGAGCTGGGAATTGCCGGCGATCGTTTACAGCGTGCTGCCGGGCGAAGACAAGGCGGCCAAGGATGTCGAACTCAACCACCGCACGCGTGAGGCCGTGCATGACGCGCTGACCGATCCGCGCTACGCCGGCAAGACGATCGTGATCAGCTGGGAGCACAAGCATATCGCCGACTCGAAGCTCGAAAGGAATTTTCCCGGCGAAGAGGTCACGCTGCGCCAACTGCTGCATCTCGAACAATTCGCCGACGCGCCGAAGGATTGGTCGGACGCCAATTACGACTTCTTCTGGATCGTCGATTTTACGCCGGGCAAGCCGAACCCCACCGGTTTCCGCACGGTGCGCGAGACTTTCGCCCCGCCCTACGACAATCTGCCCGCCAACGACTGGGACGCGCCGGAGCCGCGACATCTCGACGCCGGCTGCAAGAAATAGCAGTTACTCCACGCCGGTGATTTGCAGCCCGATATACCACGAGAAGGCGTTGGTTTCCCGCGCGTGCTGAAGGCCCTTGCCCGCCGAGGCGAGGAGATGGAAACGCTCGCTGAGATCATAGATCGCGCCGACGTTGAAGCCGGTCGCCTGAAAACCGCGGATCTCGGTCGGCGTCTGGTGGAACAGTTCGAGGCCGACCGCCAATTGCTCCGTGAGCTTGCGTTGCAGCACCCAGCCGACGAACCAATTGTTCTTGGCGCCGGGGCCGGGATTGATCCAGTAGCCGCCGCCGCCGAAGGTCGACCAGTCGCCGAAATCTTTTTGACCCCAGAACGGCAGCAGGGCGCGCGTTCGTCCCGCGCCGAGCCCGCGCGCCGAATCACCAGTCGGAGCCTCCAGCAGCGGGTAAAAGGCGAGGGAAGGCGTTGCGTCGGTCTTGTCCTGCTCGATGAATCGATATTTCAGGCCGAACTCCGTGTCGCCGGGCCCCCAAGCCGGCGACGCGCCACCGGCGCGACGAAAGGCCGCGCCCGGTTGTATATGCAACTGAACATTGGGCAGCAGCCCGTAATTGCAATCGCAGGAAGGTGCGACGCCGCTGGTCTCGCCCTGCGCGTGTCCGCCTTGGGAAAAGGCGTAAAACTCCCAATGTTGATAGTCGACGGGCTCGGGATCGTCGGTGATGTAAGGCGGTCCGGCGAAGGCTGTTGAGGCTGGCAGCAGCGGCAGCACGACTGACAGCCATCGCGCCGCCTGCACGGTTTTTCTCAAAGCGCATTGCGCGTTGGCGTCGACCGGGGAAATGCGCTTCTCCTTAAAATATCGGGCGTTACCGGCGCTTGCGGGTCGACCGCGACGCATTCGACATTGTTGCTGCGACTCTGTGACGACACGGTTCTCGACGGCGCTCCGCGGCGACTGCGCCTGCGCGCAAACGGCGTTTCATTCAATATACGAATCGCCCGTTTCGCCAAATGGCGAAAAGGATTCCTTGGGTTGCAGCGAGAGCTCCTACGACTCGCATAGCGGGCAAAAGACGCCAGGCGCCTGCGGGCGGAAGCATTGAAAGACGAGATTCGCGCGTGGCGATGCGTCAAAGAAACACGTGCAATGGTAGTATCTTAGGGCCGACTTGCCGACCTGTGAATGCAATCGAATCGCTTGAGAAATTCTCCTGGAGGCGCCAGAATGAAACTCATCGTCGTTTGACGGTTGCGTCGGATTCCTCCCGGTTATCCTCGCGATGCGCGTTTCATGCGCGCAGGGAGAGTGGGGTAGCGTCAGTTTCTTGTATGCGCTGATTCTCTTTTGCTCGCGTCCCGCTCGGGATCGAGCGGCAGGGCTTGTTCGTTGGCGCTCATGCGGTTTCCGCTCGGGATGTTTCGTTGGCGGGTGAAGGTCTGCGTTTTCGCGGAATGGCCAAAAGCAAGGTGCGCGGGTGAATTTTGTACATCGGAGCAAGCCGAGGGTGGTGGTCGGTTCGGAATCCTTCGCGCTCGACCGCGGCGGCGTAAGTCGTGTGGGCAGACTCGTGTCGCATGCGCTGACCGAGGCCAACGCGGATTACGCTCTTCTCTCGCTCAACGAATCGAAAATCGAAAGCGGGCTCGGCAAGAGCCTTCTCGCCTGCGCCGGCAGCCGATTGCGATTCGCCGCGGCGCTATGGCGACCCGACGACCATTACACGCATTTTATTTACACGCATCTCGGGATAGCCCGGGCCCATTGCAATCTCTCCGCTCTGCGGCGCCCCTACGGCGTGTGGATTCACGGAATCGAAGTTTGGGACATTGTGCGCCCCGACTACCTTCGATCCGCCAATTCCGCCGACCTGATCCTCGCCCACACCAATTTCACGCGGTCTCGCGCAGCGCTGACCAATAAGGTCTTCGACCGCGCCAAGGTCTGCTGGCTGGGAACGCCGGAAGACGACGCGCCCGAGCCGGCGCGCTTTGAAGATTCGCCTGTCGTTCTCGTGGTCGGCCGCCTCGAGGTCGGGCGCTGCAAGGGTCACGATCAACTCATCGCCTGCTGGCCGAAGGTGATCGCCGCCGTCAAGGACGCCCGGCTGCTCATCGCCGGCGACGGCCCCGACGCGAAACGGCTGCGGCAAGCCGCTGCGACCTCCCCCGCGGCCAAGAGCATCGACTTTCTCGGCTTCGTGCCGGAAGAGGATATGCCCGCGCTGTGGCGGCGCACGCATGTGTTCGCCATGCCGAGCCGCGGCGAGGGCTTTGGTCTCGTCTATATCGAAGCCATGCGCTACGGCGTGCCGGTGATCGCCTCCATCCACGACGCGGGACAGGAGGTCAATGTCGATGGCGAAACGGGTTACAACGTGTCGCTCGACCGTCGCGGCGAACTCGAGGATCGGCTGGTCGAAATGCTGTCCAGCCCGAGCGTCCTTGAGCGCATGGGCGCGGCGGGACAGGCGCGGTGGCGGGAGCATTTCCGGTTTTCGGCGTTCAAACAACGCTTCCTGCCGATCATCAATGCGCTTACCAAACAACAGCAATGGGCGGGGCGGGCGACCGCCTAGGCGGCTGCTCGCGGGGGCGATCGTCGACCGCGCCGCCTTTCCCGGCGCGCGCAAAGCCCGGCGGCGCGCATTGACAGCCTCGAAACGAATGCTGATATTCTTCTATACGTAAGTTAGTTTTTATGGGAGGGCCGCGTCGTGAGCCTGAACCAGCCTCTAGACCCCTCGATCCGATCCGGCGACGGCGGAAAGGCCCCCGGCGCTTTCGTTCGGGCGTTGCTGCTCGGTGTTTTCGCATTGCCCCTCGCGGGGCTTGTCGAGCCGGACCCCGCGCTCGCGCAGTGGGACTCGGTCGCCGGCGCCGTAGCCGGGGCGGTCGTGCGGGGAATGGTTGGCGGCGGCGGCGGCGGATATTATTCGGGCGGCGGCGGACGCCGCCACGGAGGCGGGCGGTCTCACGGGCATGTCGCGCATACCTACGCCACGGCGCATTCGCATGCCGCCCCCGTGCATCACGCCAGCGGCGGGGGACATCACACCGCCAGCAGCAGCAGCAGCGCGCCCAGCGGCCCGGGGGGCGGCAGCTTCCACTGAGGCGGGCGTAGCTTCGCCTCTCACAAATTCCGCAGCTCCTGCGCCGGCTTGCGCGCCAGCGCGCGCCAGGTTCCCGCGAGGCCGAGCAGCATCGTTGCGGCGAGCGCCGCCAGCGTCGTCGCGGCGACGGTTCCCGGCAGGAACACGAAGCCCATCTTCATCAGCCCTTCGACGATGGCGAAGGCCGCCGCCACGCCGGCGACGATCGCGAACAGACAAGCGACGACGCCAAGCAGAGCGAACTCCAGCGCATAGGCGGTCATCAGCCAGGGCCGCGTCGCGCCCAGGGTTTTGAGCAAAATGGCGTCGTGCTGGCGCGCGCGCTGGCCGGCGGCTATGGCGCTGCCAAGCGCCAGCAGCGCGGTGAGAATCGCGACGCTGGCGGCGGCGCGCGCGGCCAGCGCCAACTGGCCGGCGATCTTGTCGACGGCCTCCAGCGCGTCCTTGACCCGCACCGAGGCGACCATCGGGAAACGCCGCGCGGTCTCGCGCGCCAGTTTTGCGTCCAGCGCGTCGGCGCTGGCGGCGTCGTAGCCGATCGTGAACAATTCCGAATAGGGCGCGCCTTCGAAGGAGGCCGGCGAAAACACCATCACGAAATTAATGGCGTAGCTGCGCCATTCGACGCGCCGCAGATTGGCGACGCGCGCGGTGATTTCGCGGCCCAGCACATTGACGGTGATCTCGTCGCCGATGGCGAGCCCCAGCCCCTTCGCCACTTTGGCTTCGAGCGAGACCAGCGGCAGTTTTGCGCCGGCGTTCCACCATTCGCCCTCCACGATCCGCGCGCCTTGCGGCGGCTCGGCGGCGAAGGTGACGCCGCGGTCGCCGTCGAGCGCCCAGGCCGCGTCTTCGCCGACATGCAGCGTCTCGGCGCGCGCGCCTTTCACCGCGACGATGCGCCCGCGCATCATCGGCACGTGATTTACGCGCGACGCAGGGACTTGCTGTTCGAGGAAACTCGCGAAGGCGGCGGACTCGTCTTGCGGCACGTCGATGAAATAGAAGCGCGGGATTTCGCCCGTGCCGGAGCGCGCCAGCTCCGCATGGATCGCGCCTTCGACGAGGGCCAGCGCGATCAGCAGCGTCACCGTCACGCCGATCGACAGAATCAGCGCCGGCGCGAGGCCGCCCTTCCGTGCAATATTGCTTTGCGCGAGGCGCAGCCGCGCGTCGCCGGCGCGCGGCAGTTTGCGCGCCGCCCATGTCGTGAGCCAAGCGACGCCGCGCAGCAGCAGAAAGGCCGCCAGCACGGCGGCGAGAAAATATCCGGCGAGTTTCTTGTCGCTGGCCGAGAGCAGCACGGTCGCGATCAGCGCCAGCATCGCGCCGCCCGCCGCGATGCGATAACGCAGCGGCGTTTTTTCGCGGGGCGACTCCACATCGCCGCGCAAAAGCGCCGCCACGGGAACGCTATGGGCGCCGCCGAGCGGCCCCAGCGAAAACACCAGCGTGACCAAGAGCCCGTATAGCGCGCCGATGGCCAGCCCGGAAAAATCCACGCCGACGACCACCGGCAGTTCGATGGCCTGGCGCAGCGCCTCGCCGCCGAGATAAGGAATCGCCGCGCCTACAGCCAGCCCAACGCAAATCGCCAGCGCCGCCATCAGCAGCACTTGGCTAAGCGCGATCGCGAAGACGCGCGAGGCCGGCGCGCCCAGCGCTTTCAAAATCGCGAAGGCGGCGCGCTTGCGCTCGATCAGCCCCTGCACGGCGTTGGCGACTCCGGCGCCGCCGGCGACCAAGGCGGTCAGCGCGACCAGCGTCAGTAATTGCGAGAAGCGTTCGAGATTGCGCGAGAACTGCGGCGACACCGCATCGCGCTTGCGAATATCCCAGCCAGCCTGCGGAAAAGCCGCGCCCGCGGCGTCGGCGAGGCGCGCGATCTCTTCGTCGCTCGGATTGCCCGGCAGAGCGAGGCGCGCGATGTAGCGCACGATGGTTCCCGGCTGCACGAGACCGGTGGCCTTGAGCGCTTGGGCCGAAATCAGCACGCGCGAACCAAAGCCGACGCCGCCCGAGAGCTTGTCCGGCTCGGCGCGCAGAATGGAGCGGATTTCGAAACGCGCCGCGCCGATGGTCAGCCGGTCGCCGATTTTCGCGTTGAGACGGGCGACCAGCAGCGGGTCGGCGATGAGGCCAAACGCCTCGCCTTGCGCCGCCAGCGCCTCCGCGACGGGTTGCTGCGGCTCGGTCTCCAGCGCGCCGAAGGCGGGATAGACGGCTGGGTCGACCGCCTTGAGTTCGATCAGCGCGGGGTCGGCGTCTTCTGGCGACGTCGCGCTCTCGCGCCTGGCCATCGCCCGCATCAGCGCGATTTCGTCGATGCGGCCGCGGCGTTCGAGCCAGGCGCGTTCCTGCGGCTCGAGTTCGCGATGGGCGAGATTGAAGGAGATGTCGCCGCCCAGAATGGTGCGGCCCTCTTTGGCGAGCCCCTGAGAGAGCGCGCGCGAGAGGCCGCCCACCCCGGAGATGGCGGCGACGCCGATCACGATGCAGGCGAGAAAAACGCCAAAGCCGCGCGGATCGCCGAAGAGATCGCGCAGCGCGAAGCGCAAGGCCAGCGGGAGCCTGTCCAAAAAGCCGCGTCGCGCGACGGTCATATCCTGTTCCTAGCCTTAAGCTTCGATTCGGCCGGAGCGCAGGCGCACGACGCGGTCGCAGCGCGCGGCTAGGCTGGCGTCGTGGGTCACCAGCACCAGCGTGGAGCCGCGCCGGGCCTTTTGCTCGAAGATGAGGTCGATAATGGCGGCGCCGGTGTCCGAATCGAGATTGCCGGTGGGCTCGTCCGCCGCCAGAATGAGCGGATCGGGGGCGAGCGCCCGCGCCAGCGCGACGCGCTGCTGCTCGCCGCCGGAAAGCTGGCGCGGATAATGCGAAAGGCGCTCGCCAAGCCCCACCGCCGCAAGCTCCTCCGCCGCCCGTGCGAAGGCGTCGCCGCGGCCGGCGAGTTCAAGCGGCGCCGCGACATTTTCGAGCGCGGTCATGGTCGGAATGAGCTGGAAAGACTGGAACACGATGCCTATGTTTTCACCACGAAAACGCGCCAGCGCATCCTCGTCGAGCTTTGTAAGGTCGCGCCCGTCGACGCGCACGGCGCCGCTGTCGGGCCGCTCCAGACCGGCGAGGGTCATCAAAACTGTGGATTTTCCCGAGCCGGAGGGGCCAACGAGACCGATCGTCTCACCGCGCGCTATGTTTAGCGTCAAATTTTTGAGAACATGAACCCGCGCCGCGCCGGCGCCGAGGGTGAGGTCGATATCGATGAGTTCGATCACGGCTTGCGACACGAAAAGGGCCTCGCCTGAAACGCCCCGGAGGGCAGGGCTGTCTGCGCGCCCTTATCGCGCGTTCTCGCCGCGACTCCAAGCGATGTTGCGACTCTGCGGAGCCTTCGCGACGGCCCCGCGCCTGACCGCCCGGCGTCTCGCCCTCTTCGCTTCGCTGGGGCTTTGCACGATCGCCCGCGCCGAGCCGCTGCGCGTGCTGGCTTTTGGCGACAGTCTTACGGCGGGTTATCTGCTACCCGCGGACGCGAGCTTTCCGGCGCAGCTGGAGCGGCGGTTGCAAGCGGACGGCTTCGACGTCAAGGTCGTCAACGCCGGCGTTTCCGGCGAGACGACGGCGGGCGGATTCTCGCGAGCGGATTTCGCGCTGGGGCAGGGGGCGGATCTGGTTATTCTGGAGCTCGGCGCCAACGACATGCTGCGCGGCGTCGACCCGAAACTCACCAGCGCCAATCTCGACAAAATCGTCGCGCGGATCGAGGCGCATAAGGCCGCCATCGTCCTCGCCGGCATGATCGCCATGGGCAATTTCGGGCCGGACTACGCCAAGCAATTCGACGCGGTGTATCCCGAACTCGCCGCGCGCCACGGCCTGCCGCTATATCCGTTTTTCCTAAAGGGGGTCGCCGGCGACAAGGCGCTGGTGATGCCCGACGGGCTGCATCCCAACGCCGATGGCGTCACGCGCATCGTGGCCGGGATCGCTCCCTTGGTGGAAGAAAGTCTTGCGCGGCTCAAACCCGTGCGGGAGCAGCGCGCCCCGCAATAGCGCGGCCTCACGGAATGGAGGAGCAAATGCCCAGACTATTCACGGCCCTCGAAATTCCTCTTTCCGTTGCCACGAGCCTCGCCCGGCTGCGCGGCGGCCTCAACGGCGCGCGCTGGATCGACGCCGAATATTACCACATCACGCTGCGATTCATCGGCGACGTGGACGAGCGCGTCGCCCAGGACGTGGCCCACGCGCTCTACGCCATCCGGCGCCCGGCCTTCGCGGTGACGCTCGACGAACTGACCTCGTTTGGCGGCGACAAGCCGCGCGCCATTGTCGCGCGGGCGCGGCCGGAGCCGGCGGTGATGGAGCTGCAGGCCGAGCAGGAGCGGCTGCTGCGCCGGCTGGGCGCGCCGCCGGAGCCGCGCAAATATACCCCGCATGTGACGCTGGCGCGGCTGCGCGGCGCGGCGCCGTCGGCGGTCGCCGCCTATCTTGGCGCGCGCGGCTATTTCCCGCCGCTGAAATTCGAGGCGCCGCGCTTCGTGCTCTATTCCTCGCGCGATTCGGTCGGCGGCGGGCCTTACATCATCGAGGCGGAGTATCCGCTCGGGCGCGTCGAGCCGAGGGCCAGCGCGAGAGCGCCCTCTTTGGCGCTCCCACGCTAAGGCGGGTTGACGCGGCGAGAGCCCTCATCCGACCCCGCTGCGCGGGGCCACCTTCTCCCACGAGTGGGAGAAGGACGCGTCTCTACTATTTAAATTATTGAAGTTGAATCAAGCGGCGCCCCCTCCTTCTCCCACTTGTGGGAGAAGGTGGCCCTTGCGTCAGCAAGGGTCCGATGAGGGTCCGTTGGTCTGCGCGCCAAAACAACAGCCGGCTCACGCCTTCGTCTTGGGCTTTCGCGGCAGTTTGCGGTTCGCCTCGACGATCGGCGCGAGCGAGGGGTCTTTGGCCGCCGCTTCGTCGATAAGCCGGTCGGTCGCGGTCTCCATGCGCTCTTGCAATGTTGCGAAGAAGTCGCGGGTGTCCATGCCGGGTTCGATCACCGGGAGAAATTCCAGAACGACCGTGCCGGGCCGGATCAGAAAGGCGCGCCGCGCCCAGAACAGGCCCGAATTCAGCGCGACCGGCACAACCCTCGCGTTGGTCGCCGCGTAGAAAAGCGCGACGCCGAACTTATATTCGGGCGGCGCGCCGGCCGGACGGCGCGTGCCCTCCGGAAAAATGAAGAACTGCCGGCCTTGCGCGAATTTCGCGGTCACCTCGGCGTTGAGGCGCGGCATGAGTTTGCCGCCCTTGGCGCGGTCGACGGCGACTTGCTCCGCCGACAGAAGATACCAGCCAAAGAACGGGATGTAGATCAGTTCGCGTTTGAGAATGAAGAAGAAGTCCGAAAACAGCAGCGGCAGGACGAAGGTTTCCCAAACCGACTGATGCTTGCAGGCGACCATCACGGCGCCTTTGGGGATATTCTCCAGCCCGCGAAACTCGTGTTTGACGCCGCAGATGACTTCGAGCCACCACAAGGACGTGCGGCCCCATTGGCGTCCAAGCTCCAGAGTCGCCTGCCGATGCAGCAGCAGCGCCGGCAGCCAGAGAGTCATCCAGAAGGCGAGATTGACGTAATAGACGATCTGGAACACCAAAGAGCGTAGGAAGAGCATGAGGCGGGCCTGTTGTGCCGAGGGACATGCGTCGAGGGACATGCGTCGAGAGACAGCGCCTTTTACGGCGCCGAGCCGGGCGATAACAAGCGGGCGGCGCCCGCTGCGAGCATTCCCTCTCCTCATGCGCCGCGTCGATGAAGGCTTGTCAACAATCCCCAACGCCCCAGATTGAGATTGGAAGGCTTAGTTCTCTGGCTAATGTCGGTTTGGGGAGAGAAACATGTCACGACCAGGCAAGCAATTCGACCCGGCGCTTGGTTCCGTGGAGATATCGCGGCGGGATATGCTGAACGGCATTCTGCTGGCGTCTGGCGGGGCGGCGGTCTGCCAGTCCTTTCCTTTGCGCGCGCTCGCCGAGGAGATAAAGGGAGCCGCCTGCGACGGCTCCATCGGCGCCGATCCACGGGCGCTGCGGGGCGGCAATCTTTCGTCGACCTTCAACATCGCGCACTGGATGAGGGACCGTCGACTGCAATTTGAACCTGGTAAAGTGACTTTGGCGCCGGGTTGCGACGCGTACCAAGGCAGTTTTCCGATTTCCGACGACGGCGAGGAGTACGACGCCATTGTAGTCGGAACGGGGCTCGCCGGCCTGTCATCCGCATTCTATCTGTTGCATAAGCGTCCGAAGGCGCGAATTCTCCTGCTCGAGGCGAATTCCTATTCCGGCGGCAACGCCGGACGCGACGGCATGGCGCCGTTGCCGGTGGTCGCTCCGACCGCAGGCGCATATTGCATGGCGCCGTTCGCGGATTTCTTGCAGGAACTCTACCGGGAACTCAAGATCAACTGGAAAGAGCACAAGATCGCCGATCCCGGCGACAGCTATTATTTCGATGAATATACACCGGGAGTGAAGGCCGGCTATCGCGGATGGAACATCGACACCTTGGATGTCGGCATGAAGAATGTCCCATACGAGAAGCATGTGGTCGCGGATCTTCTCAAGAGCAGGGACGCCATTTTGAAGCTGGGGAGCGTCGCACGGGGGCAGCTAAATGATCCGCCCGATTTCAGTTCGAAGCAGTACGATTACCTTTCACAAGTGTCATTGGAAGATTACCTGACGAACACTCTTCACTGCGACCCGATCGTTTCCGATTTCCACTCGCTATATACGATCGACGCTCTGGGAGGCGTCGCTCGCGATGTGAACGCCCATAGCGGGGTATGTTTCCTGGCTGGAGAGTTTAGTGATTTTCTGTTCACGTTTCCGGGCGGAACGTCCGAGGTGGCGCGCCGATTGACGGGTTGGCTTGAAGGAATTGGCCGGCCGGGGGAACTCGGACCTCCTGTGCGAATCGAAACGAACGCCGTCGCCTTGAGGGCCGATGCGGATGCGGGGCCGTCGGGGCGGAACGCCAGCGTCATCTATTTCCAGGACAAAATGTTCAAGCGGGCCACCGCCAAGACGGTGATTATCGCCAGCCAAAACCAGAGCAGTCGGCATCTCGTTGAGCACCTCCTGGACGCAGAGAGAAAGGCGGCGTGGAGCCAATTCAATACGGTGCCGGTCGTCATCGCGAATGTCGCGTTGCGAAGCGCCGCGCCCCTGCTCGAGTTGAATCTCGGATACAGTCTGGCGTGGTGGGGAAGTCGATACTGGGCGAACCTTGGAGTCGCCGACTGGGTGACCCCCCAACGCAATAACCCAGACCGTCCGACCGTCTTGACATTTTTCGGCGGGAACAGGGCGCCGCCGGACGAACTCCCGCAAGAGCGCATGAAAATGCTTCAAACGCCCTTCAGCGACTACGAGAAGTCTTTGAAGGAGGATATGTCGAGGATCATGCGCGGCTCCAAATTCGATTTCGATCGTGATGTGACCGCGATTTTTCTCTACAGATGGGGGCACAGCATGATCATGCCCGTCCCGAATTTGGTGTTCGGCAATGCGCGGGGCGCCGATGGAGGCCTTGATCGGACCAAGGGTCCGCGCGCAGTCGCGTGCAGCCCGCTGGGATCGATCGTTTTCGCCGGCCAGCACGTGGAAGGAACGCCCTCCGTCGAGAGCGCGTTGGCGTCGGGCCATCGAGCGGCGGTCGACGCGCTGACGCGATTGTGATCGCGTCGGGATTTGTTGGCCGCGAGGATATGCGCCATAAGCGGGACGTTGCGCGGCGAGCCGCTTCGTCCCCCGCGGAGGCGGCCGCGCAAATCTGGACAGTAGCTTAAGTGGATTTTCTGCCTTAAAGCAACGGCCCATGCCTTCGAACAACGCCCAGGCGCCCATCGCTCCGCCGCTGGTTCTCGTCAACGCCCGCCTTGTCGATCCCGCTAAAGGGAGCGAGACGCGCGGCGGGCTTTATATCGAGGACGGGCGCATTCGGGATCTCGGGCCGGCGGTCACCGCCGACAGCGCGCCCGAAGGCGCCAAAATCGTCGATTGCCGCGGCGATGTCGTCGCGCCCGGCCTCGTCGACATGCAGGCTTTCGTCGGCGAACCCGGCGCCGAGCACCGCGAGACCATCGCGACCGCGACGGCGGCGGCGGCGGCGGGCGGCGTCACCACCATTGTCGCGACGCCGACCACTTCGCCCGCCGTCGACGATCCCGCCGTCGTGGATTTCGTGCTGCGCCGCGCCCGCGACACCGGCCGCGTGCGCGTGCTGCCGATGGCCGCGCTGACCAAGGGCCGCGAGGGCCGAGAGATCGCCGAGCTCGGGCTGCTCGGCCTCGCCGGCGCCGCGGCTTTCTACGACGGTCCGCACGCCGTCGTGAACGCCCTGGTGATGCGCCGCGCGCTCACCTACGCCCGCGACTTCGGCGCGCTGGTGGTGCATTTTCCGCAGGACCGCGATCTAGCCGGCGGCGGCGTGATGAACGAGGGCGAGACGGCGATCCGGCTCGGCCTCTCGGGCGTGCCCGCCGAGGCAGAGACCATCGGGCTCGACCGCGATCTGCGTCTCGTGGCGCTGACCGGCGCGCGCTATCACGCCGCGATCGTCGCCGCGCCCCTGTCGCTGGACGCCCTGCGCCGCGCCAAGGCGCAGGGACTGCCGATCAGCTGCGGAACCTCGATCAACCATCTGACGCTGAACGAGGGCGACATCGGCGATTACCGCAGCTTCCTGAAACTGCGCCCGCCGCTGCGCGGCGAGGACGACCGCAAGCTGCTCGTAAAGGCGTTGGCCGAGGGGCTTGTCGACGTGATCGTCTCCGATCACGATCCGCAGGATGTCGAAACCAAGCGCCTGCCTTTCGCCCAGGCGGAGTTCGGCGCGGTCGGGCTAGAGACGATGCTGGCGGCGGGGCTGCGCCTCGTGCACTCGGGCGACGTGACGCTGCCGCGGCTGCTCGCCGCGATGTCGTCGCGCCCGGCGGAAATCTTGGGGCTGGAGCAAGGCCGGCTGCAAAAGGGCGCGCCGGCCGACGTGATCCGCTTCGATCCCGACGAGCCCTTCGTGGTCGATCCCGCAAAACTCCACTCGCGCTGCCGCAACACGCCGTTTGACGGGGCGCTGTTGCAGGGGGTGGTGAAGCTGACCGTGGTGGGCGGGGTGGTGGTTTGGGAGGGGTGAGCGCCTAGCCCTTCGCCTCCAAAACCCCGCCGGGGGGCATCTCTTCGTAGCAAACGACCCGGTTGCGCCCTTGCTCCTTGGCTGCATAAAGCGCCTGATCGGCGCGCGCGATGGCGCTGGCGCCGGTGTCGTCTTTCCGCACGGCGGTGTAGCCGATGCTCACGGTGACGCGGCCAGCCAAGGGAAAATCTTGATCTTCGATCGAGGCGCGCAATCGCTCCAGCGCCGCCGCCGCTCCCTCCGGATCGGTGTTCGGCAGCACCGCCACAAACTCCTCGCCGCCGAAGCGGAACAGGCGGTCCGTTTCGCGAAAGCCCTCGCCCAGCAGGCGCGCCAGCGCCACCAGCACCTCGTCGCCGTGGGGATGGCCGAAACTGTCGTTGATGCGCTTGAAGTGATCTACGTCGATCATCGCGACATGCGCGCTCTGCTCCTCGTCGGCCGCGCGGATTGGTCCAAACGGCGATATTCTGCGCCCGGATTTTGGCGAGACGAGCGCGCGAAACGTCTCCTCGAAGGTGCGGCGGTTGAGCAAGCCGGTGAGGTCGTCGCAATCGCCGTAGTCGAGTATGCCGAGATGATTGCGATAGATGCGCAACAGCCCGAACACCAGCCGCTCCTCGTCCTCGCGCATCGGCGTGGCGCGCAGAATTTCGACGAGGCGGACGACGCCGTGACCGTTGGAGACGGGGAAGACGTCGCGATAGAGACCGCAGAAGGCGGACTGCGCACGGAAATGGCGCTTGGTTTCGTAGCAGGTCTTCAGCGCCGGTTTGCTGTCGAGCGGTTTGACATTGCCGCCGGGCAAGGAGCAACTCGTCTGCTCGCAGTGCTCGCAGCGCGCCGAACCGAGCGTTACGCAACAGCGCAGGCCGATGTCGCCGTCTCGCGGCGCGACGCGCCACATGGACAACAACTGCGCTCCGGTCAGTTCGAACATCACCGAAGCCATCGTATATTCGAGCGCGTCGCGGTCACGCGCGTCGGTAAGGCCTGCGATGATGTCGATAAACCCGGTCATTGAGTCCACAGCGGCCAACTCCGATCATCTTGTTTCGACGCACGCCGCGCCGTATCGCCGACGTCAAGCAAACAATATGCATAAAACGGGTTATAGAACTTAATCACACGCAGAAAAGCGTATGTGAACATCGAAAGAGCATGAATCTATTGTTAAATGTTGCGCGCCGCGAAACGTTGATGTCGCGATTGCGCTTGAATGGCACTTAGACCTGAGAATATACGCCCGCAACTGATAAGGAATAATCCTGCGTTTGCACTGTATTAGATTAAATTTGTCTCTATTCCAACCCTGCGCCGCCATGGGGGCGCGATGGGACGACTGTCGAAAATGAGGGGCCATGGCCGGAAGGGCCGGGGGCGGGCGCGGCAAAGCGCGCTTTGTTCCATCGCCACTTGAACAATCGCCGCGTTCGCCGTAAATGCTCGCCGCGCGCGAGCATCGACCCGCGCTAAAGCAATCGGGATTGGACCCTAGACGATGGCCAAGGAAAAGTTCTCACGCAACAAGCCGCATTGCAACATCGGGACGATTGGTCACGTGGACCACGGGAAGACGTCCCTGACGGCGGCGATCACCAAGGTTTTGGCGGAGACGGGCGGGGCGA
>Ga0265328_10000066_pt1 | contig 58346 bp, 55 predicted proteins | sample 41624metaG_FD_202086 | JGI IMG/M metagenome (GOLD analysis project Ga0265328, IMG submission 202086) | Rhizosphere microbial communities from Carex aquatilis grown in University of Washington, Seatle, WA, United States - 4-16-24 metaG | ecosystem: Host-associated > Plants > Roots > Rhizosphere...
TGGCGTTGAACGTCATGCAAAAAGACGGCGAAAAAGGCTCGCTACGCGGAAAAATCAAAAGAGCAGGTTGGGACGAAGCCTACCTCGCAAAGATGCTCACCCTGTTTTGAAATGCAATTGCCCTGGGGGCAAGTAGAGGGTCGGTTGGAATTTTTGACTCTGAGCCGAAGCGCTCGCGCGCGGAGATCAAGAAAAATGAACCACGCGGGAGCGCCCAGAAAGGCGGCCGAAATCGCGTTTTTTGCCGATTTTGGCAGCGTTGCCCCGGCGTTCTGATACGCTCTGCATAAAAGCAGTTGCTTGGGGAGATGGTCTATGGCGGACGCTCCGACTAAGATGAAAGCTCTGGTCGTCTCACGGCTAATGCTAGGGGACATCACCGATTGGGTAGCCTTCGAGAGCGAGCGAGCCGCAGCCAGAAAGATACCAAACCGCCGTACTGCGCGCAGCGTTTCGTCTCAGATCGGGCGGAAGTACGGCAGCATCTCCAAGGAAACTGAAAACTTTATTGAAAAGAATTTTGTGCGCTGCTCTTTTAGTGATCTCGCCCGCCTATGTGACAAAATAGAAGTTGGCGTCGGACTGTCTACCCGTCTGGATCAATTTGAGAAAGACCTCTTCCCTCTCGCGGAATCTGTAAAGCGTCGATTTCCGTTTTATGCCCACCTTAGAATTTCGACCTATGGGTTGCAGTTTGAGTTTCCAGAGCATCACTTTTTACGGGATATAGAGACTTCTATTCAAGAATTACTGGATACGCGGTCGCAATTGAATTTATTCATGAGACCTGATTTTGACTTGATGCATGAGCGCGAACGGGTCGCTGGACTTGTCGCCCGCGAAAGATTCTTAAGCCGGAGTATTATAAGTGCAACTTTCAGCTTGGCAGAGGCGTTTTTAAGCGGCCTATTTTTTACAGCGGTTCACACCAAGTCGATCGGCGGTTTGGAATGCGACGAGGACTTCCTTAAATATGCAGCCACAAAGGAGAGCGCTCCGTTAAAGGATCGACTCGATCGAGTTGTGAGGTTCGCTTCGAAGGGAACAGAAAGCGGCACTGCCGAGCCGTTTAAAACATTTATCGAGATTGGCAAACGTTACCGAGACGCAATTCACCATACCACCCCGTTTCAGAGGAAGGATATTGAGGCAGGTGGACGATTGAGTGCGCTATATGAAATAAACAGCGACATCGCCTTTCGCTGCGTATCCCTTTCAGCCGAGACGGTCTTAAGAATATCTCGGTGGACGTTCGACGCATCGGAAGCGACCGATATTGCGACCCGGTGTAGTGCACTGATCAAAAAGCTAACACAGGATTAGTGAGCTTCTCTAATCGTGGATGTGCGAAACTCACGAATTTTGGAAGTCTAGTGGGCTTTCTCGCCGCGCGCGCCGGGTGGCAGGGGTGCAAAGTGTGTGAATAAACGTGTTTATGATTTGTTCTGTTGGTTTCGATCTGCTATTTAGGAAAGGCTTCCAAAGGGCAGATGAAGTTCTAGCCGCAAATTCAAGAGCGCCAAATGGCAAGATGCACAGCACCAGTAAATGGCCATCGCACAGCGAGCGGTGCAGCGGCCTGCCCTGCATGCGGCGGCCGTGGCCGGCTTAGTGGCTACGGATACTCGCCTCCGTCCTACCCTTCCTACCTATCCTATCCCTCGTCGGGGAGCAGCGGCAGCAGCGGAGGTGGCCGGAGCAGTGGTGGCGGTTCCAGCCGCAGCACAAAGCCACGCTGGTCGCGACCTGGGTCGTCTCAGTTTTACACGCCTGAAGAAGTGCGGGCGCTCGCACCCATTCGCGACACTGTCGAGAAGCGAGCGTCCCTGCCTGACCTTCGGCACATCTTTCTTTGTCACGCGTGGGACGACCGGCAGGGGGTCGCCAAGGAGCTGTACGATCTGCTCGTGGCACGCGATGTCTCGGTCTGGTTCAGCGAGAATGACATTGGCCTCGGCGAGCCGTTTCTCCGCGCTATCGACAAGGGCTTAGCGAAGTCGCGGATCGGGATCGTGCTGGTGACCCCTGCGCTGCTAAAGCGCCTTCCAGCAGCGGGCGTCGCAGACAAGGAGCTTTCGTTACTCCTAGCGCGTGATCAACTCGTTCCCGTCGTGCACAACACGACGTACGAAGCTCTCCGCGAAGTCAGCCCTATGCTCGCCTCGCGAAACGGCCTAGAAACTGCAGAAATGCCGATGGCCGACGTCGCGGCCAAGCTCGCCGAGCTGGTTGCCACCTAGAAATCAAGAATTTTGAAACACGCAAGAAAGCTTTATGCCATAATGGTTTACAGCTATTTTTGACCCCTTCAACCTTGAGCGCGCCTTTTCCGCATATCACGCGTTCACAAATGCCGAGATACCCCTGACAGCGGACGTTGAGGAAGCGATTTTTGGCGACCGCTTGACGGCAAGATTACGCCAAAGCAGCCCTTCGAAATACTGCTGCAAAGCAGTCATAGACAGGAAATATGCCGACATCGGGGAATTGAACCGACATCAATGTCAGCTGATACAAAGTTGGGCAAAAAATGAAGGAAACACAGTACACTTTAAAGAGCATCCACCTTGCGAATGAGCGGGCGGTATGGGTACGTGAGCCGGAGCGTAGGGCCACGAACGTGACGGTGTTTCTGGATGCGGAGCTTTACCGAGACCGTGTTGGCGCGACATCGATCATCGACGCCCTAGATGCCAATGGTGACATTGACAGTTCACTTTTTGTCTTTGTCTCAATGGAAAGCGCCGCATCCCGCTGGATGGAGTGCCCCTGCTATTTTCCGTTTTCACAGTTCATCGAAGAAGAATTATTTCCGTGGCTGGAGGGAGCCTATCCTGATGCACTAGAAGCTCAGGAGCGTGTGATAGCGGGTCTTAGCTATACCGGTTTGGCCGCTGCTTATGTTTCGATGATGAATCCGTCCCGATTCACGAAGGTGATTGCCCAGTCCGGCTCATTCTGGTCAAACGATTGTTGGATTATCGAATATTTTGAGAAACTGGTTCCCAAGCCGAAAATAGAATTTTACTTGGATGTGGGTCTTCAAGAGACACAGGACAACGTTCTGCACAAAGAGGATGTTTTGCAGGCAGTCTCCCAGATCGAAGGGGTCAAGAGATTTCGAGACGCACTGCTACGACACGGTTACCAACCTCGTTATGTCGAATTTGATGGTGGGCACGATTTCACAGCTTGGAGCCTTACGCTGCCAGATGCACTGCGATGGGCCCTGCCTTCCGCAAGGGAACGAGCCCAACCATGCCGTCCAGCGAATGCGGTAGAGCTACAAAGCTGACGGATCGCCGTTGAAGCGCTGCTTTCGGCAAGCGTCAACGACCGCTTCGGGTCAACGGGCGGACGATGACGCCCTGTCGCGCGCCTCGCCCGCAGTCCATTGGAAGGCCGACATTCCCCGCCAGAAGTGCAAATCTCAACATTTCCGCGACGAGCATTGCGGTCATTCATATCAACGGGTTAGCTTTTGCAAAAGTTACGCGCGAAATCCCCGCTGATTTCCGCTCTCGGCGCAAAGCCGAAATTTCAAATTGGCCCGCGAACGCGATCCGCGCTCGCGGTTCGTCCCGGGCTGTTAACTTGGGCGTGTCGACACGGACGCCGGAAATGCTCGGCTAATACGGTTTCCGCCTGAATACTTCGCAAGCGCGCGAATCCCTCCCCCTTGCGGGGAGGCTGGCCCCGCCATAGGGCGTTCGATTGGACGCCCGTCAAGAATGACGGGCTATGGCGGGGTCGGGTGGGGGGCTCGCGCGATCTTTGTCGTTGTGGCCACCCCCACCCTAACCCTCCCCGCCATAGGGCGTCCGAAAGGACGCCCGTCGTATCGACGGGCTATGGGGGAGGGAATCGCCCTGCCGAACTGACCTAGCGGATTCCGTATAACAGCCATTGCGCGAATCGAGGCCATTTCCCATGTCGCGGGGGCTCCCGTTTTCCGCGCCAAGGGAGTAAAGGAGGCCGAGCCTCATCGCAGGCCCGAATCGTCCGTCGTCGACGGCGGACGCTGATTGCCCATCAAGAGCCCCCAATGACCGAACCCGAGCGCCGACCGCGTCCAAGAGCCTTTCGCCTCGACGGCGACAAAGTGGTGACGCCGAAGACAGCGCCGCAAGGCCAGGAGCAGGCGAAGCCTTTCGCCACGAAGGTCATCGAGCCCGAGGAAGACGTCTTCGCCAGCCGCCTCGCCGGCGGCGAGGGCGGTCTCGACGCCGACGAACGGGCGGTCGAGGAGGCGCAAGCCGGCGGGCTGTTGCGTCGCTTCATCCTGTCCTGGAGCGGGGTGTTCTGGTCGGCGCTCTCCGGGCTGATTTCGCTCGCCGTCACTCTTTGGCTGACCAGGCTCGTCGAGGATCTGTTCGCCCAATCCGCCATTCTCGGCACCATCGGCTTCGCGCTCGCCGCCGCTCTGGGTGTCGCCGCGCTGTTTTTGTTCGCGCGCGAAATCCGCACGATGATGCGCCAGAATAAAATCGCCAAACTTCACATAGCGCTCGCCAAGGCGCGCGCCGACGACGACGGCAAGAGCGCCCGCGAGCGTCTCGTCGAATTGTGTCAAGTCTACGAAAAGCGCCCGGAAACCGGGCAGGCGCGGGCGCGCCTGCTGGAGCTGTCGCGTCAGATCATCGACGGGCGCGACCTCATCGATCTCGCCGAACGCACGCTCGTGCTGCCGCTAGACGAAGTGGCGCGGCGCGAGATCGCGAGCGCGTCCAAGCGCGTTTCGGTCGTCACGACGATCAGCCCGCGCGCGTTGATCGACGTGATCTTCGTCGCCGCTCAGGCCATCGCGCTGATGCGCCGCATCGCCGAAATCTACGGCGGACGCCCCGGCCTCCTCGGTTTCTTCAAACTGGCGCGCTCCGTGGGTTCGCATCTTGCGATCACCGGCGGCCTCGCGATCGGCGACTCGTTGTTGCAGCAATTAGTCGGCCACGGCATAGCGGCTAAGGTTTCGGCGCGGCTCGGCGAAGGCGTGCTGAACGGTTTGCTGACCGCGCGCGTCGGGCTTTCGGCCATGGCGGTCTGCCGGCCCATGCCCTTTTGCGCCGAGAAGCAGCCCGGCGTCGCTGAAGTGGCGCCGTTTTTGTTCGGCGACAAGTCGAAATCATGACTTTGGAGAATATCGCCAGATGAAATTCGCCGCATGAAAATCACCACCTGGAACATCAATTCGGTGCGGCTGCGGATGCCGCTGGTGGCGCGTTTTCTGAAAACCTACGCCCCGGACGTGATCTGTCTGCAGGAGACCAAGTGCCGCGACGCGGAGTTTCCCTCCGCCGATTTTCGCGCGCTGGGCTATGGCCATCTCGCGATCCACGGCCAAAAGGGCTATCACGGCGTCGCCATCGCCTCGAAACATCCGCTTCGAGTGATCGAGAACCGCGATTTTTGCGCCGTCGGTCATGCGCGACATATCGCGGTGGAGCTGGAGGCCGGCGGCGCGCCGTTAAAGCTGCATAATTTCTACGTGCCTGCGGGAGGCGACGAACCGGACGCGGCGGTCAATCCAAAATTCGCGCATAAGCTCGATTTTCTTGACGAAATGACCGAATGGATCAAAAACGAGCGCATCGCCGACGGACGCGTCGTGCTCGCCGGCGATCTCAATATCGCACCGCTCGAACACGATGTCTGGAGCCACAAGGCGCTTCTCAAGATCGTCAGCCACACGCCGGTGGAGGTCGAAAAGCTCAAGAAGGTTTTCGAGGCCGGCGAGTGGATCGACTCTCTACGCCGTTTCGTGCCGGAAAACGAAAAACTCTACACATGGTGGAGCTACCGGGCCGCAGACTGGGCAGCGAGCGATAAGGGGCGCCGGCTCGACCATATTCTCGTCAGCGGCGCGCTCGGCGGCGCGCTGGCGAGCCTCGATATTCTTCGCGAGGCGCGCGGCTGGGAGCGACCCTCCGATCACGTGCCGGTGACCCTCGAACTGGCGCTCTAAACGCCGTAGCTTGTTCAATGTTGCTGCGTCGTTTGCGCCCTGAGCTCCGCCAGGGACGCAAAACGCTGCGCGCCCTCCGCCGTTCGAACCTCCACGGCGCCGTTCGAATACATGACGTAAGTGACTGCGCCAGACTCGTAGCGATCAACCTCGTAAGGCTCGCCGTCGGTCGTCGCGTCATCCTCAGGCGCGCGCCCGGCCGGCGCGGGCTCCAATGGAGTCGACGCGGTCGGCGCGGAGGCAAGCGCCGCTGCGGGCGGCGGAGTTTGCGGCGCCGGCCGCGGCGCGATCGGACGTTGGTCCGGATCTTTTGGCTGCGCCTTGACGACAGGGGCGAAGGGCGCCGAAGTTCGTTCCTCGGCGCCGCGAAGCTGCGTCGCGACAAGAATTTCATCCAGTCGAGCGACCACCTGACCTAGCGCGATGACGACGGCACCGCCAGCCAACGCCGCCGCGCCGCCAATAAACAAGCTCCAGCCGCGTTCGATCTGGATCATGTCCCAGCCGCCGGACATGGCGACGACGCCGCCGCCCGCCAAGGCAATCCCAAACGCTGTCACGCCCCACCTCGAAAAACTCCTCAACATAATCCGCCGCGTCCTCCAGTTAGATGATTGGCCACTCATAAACTAAGCTGGGAATAGCGCCACCGATATGGCGCGATGGCTGTAGAACGGGAAGAAGAGGCTCCGAGAATCCGTTTTTGTAAACCCGTAGTAACGAAATCACGATTTTCAAGCGCGTCTTGATGTCACATAGTAAATATGAGACATAATGCAGAAATATTTACAGTTGCGGTTGTTGTCGTAGAGGCTTCAGCCGAGGTTATGGAGGGGCGCCGCCCCCGGAGAAGGAGAACTCAACCATGCGATTTCCGATATTGAAGCAAATGCTGCTTGCTATCGGCCTCTGTTACGCGATCTCCATGCCGCATAATGCCTATGCGCACGGTGGAGTCAAGTTGGAGCAAGATGAATGCGTCCTGAAGATCGGCCCAAATACGATGCACTTCATCGGCTATCAACAGAGCGGCGAAGAACAGGAGTTCTGTGAGGACATTGCGCAAACGGGGCCAACTATCATCGCGCTAACAGCCGTATCCGAGGATTTGCGCGATATGGCGATTGGTATTCGTGTCGTTAAGGATGTCGGAGAAGAGCAAGAGAAAGCCAACCTCGATGCGGTGACTCTCGCCTATCTTCCGCCAAAGGTCTATCACAACGGCACCTTGACGTTCCAGCATGACTTCAAAGAGGCTGGCCACTATGTGGGAATTGTGACCGTGACCGATGAACTTGGCAACGCGTGGGTTTCGCGTTTTCCTTTCACGGTCGGCCTCTATACCTTCATGGGGATGATAGAGTACATATTGTACGCGGTCGGCTTCGTGGCGTTATGCGGCTTCCTTTGGTATATGCTCGCAACGCGCGCGCAGAAACCCCACGATGAGGCCCCAGCCGTTTCAACTCGCGTCTGAACCTGCGGCGATCGAAAGAACTCTCCAGGCCCGGCGGTTCGCGCAGGCGAACCGCCGGGAAAAACCAATTCGAGCGTCCAGCGCTCGGCGGCACCAAAATTTTTTTCTTGCAGCGTAGGAGACAACCAGACATGCCTCTCACAAAGAAAACCCCGCGCCAGTTCGCGCGCGTTCTTGCGCTCGCGGCGATTCTCGGCGGTTTTTTCGCGTCGCCAGCCCGCGCGCAGGATGCGGACGAAGCGGAATTGTCGAAATATTACCCAAACGTCGACGTCTGGCATTTTCCCGTCGATTACGTCGTCGCCTACAACAACCAGGACGTGATCGTCACCCGCGAGCTGGTCGCTCTGCCTCCTCCCGCCGGAAAGCTCTGTTACATCAGGTTCGATCTGATCGAGGGCGAAGGCGATTACGCTTACGGCTTCAAGCCGGCGCAACTCGCCGGTCCCCACAGGGAAACGGAGTGGGGCGCCTATGTTCACAAGAGGGGCAGCGTCCTTAACCAATTGCGTTCGGTGTTGAAACTAAACGTAGTCTATTTTTTCGTCGATGGCTTGCGTGACGAATATAAAACCGCGCCGCCCGACATTTGCACGCGCAAACAAGCGGCGGCTACCCCGCAAGCGGGGAATGGCTATGGCGCCCACGATTGGTCGGACCTTGTGGTGCGCGCCAAACTCCTCCGTGGCTGGCCGCAACAACCGACGCGCTGACCGCTGCGACTGTTTCTGCGCCGCGCCGCGCAAAGCATAAAATTTGCGCGCTCGCGGGCCAGCTGCGATATTGTCCGCGACGCTTCGCCGCACTAGGAAGAGAGAAGCGCAGGCGCTCCATTCCCGCGCGGGACAACCCTTCAGGAGATGCGATTATGTCGTTTACGCTCGAGCCTTTGCCCTACGCCTATGACGCCCTGCAGCCCTATCTGTCGAAGGAATCTTTCGAATATCATCATGATAAGCATCACGCGACCTATGTGACCAACGCCAATAATCTCATCAAGGGAACGGACTTCGAAGGCAAGCCGATCGAGGACATAATCGTCGCCTCGCATGGCAAGAACGTCCCGATCTTCAACAATGTCGCGCAGCACTATAATCATCACCATTATTGGCATTGGCTGAAACCCAATGGCGGCGGCGCCATTCCCGGCAAGGTCGAGAAGGCGATTCTCGAATCGTTCGGCTCGGTCGACAAATTCAAGGAAGAGTTCCAGGCGGCGGGTCTCGGCCAATTCGGCTCGGGTTGGGTCTGGCTCGAGGTCAAGGACGGCAAGCTCGCCGTGCGCAAGACCCCCAACGCCGAAAATCCGCTGATCTTCGGCGCCAAGCCGATCCTCGTCGCCGATGTGTGGGAACACTCCTATTACATCGACTACCGCAACCGCCGCGCCGATTATTTGAAGGCGTTCCTCGACCACCTCGTCAACTGGGGCCACGTCGAGGAAATGCTTGAGGCGGCGACAAAGTAAGCGGTTTTTACAACGTCGGCTTTATGGAGCGTTTCTTGCTTTTCCAGGATCGGCAAGAAGCGCTTCGGCCGTTCCGCGCGGTCTCCATGGCGGAGCCCACTTCCCTCGAAAACGCTCCGGGCTTTTGAAAAAATGGTCGGAGTGGCGGGATTCGAACCCACGACCCCTTGTCCCCCAGACAAGTGCGCTAACCGGGCTGCGCTACACTCCGACTTGCCGTCCTTATAGTGGGCCGCGCGCGCGGTGGCAACGCCAGCGAGAGCTTCATTTCGTCGTCAGCAGCAAAAGGCGGCGGCACTCCGCGAGATCCGCCAGCGCGAGCCGCAGCCGGCTGATGTCCTCTTCGTCGAGACGGGCGGCGTCACGCAAGGGCTGTGCGACCAAGGTAGGCAACTGCGTCGGAGGCGGCGACTCGGGATCGGCGACGACCGGCGCAAAGACGCCGGCCTCGAGCGCGAAGGCGGGTTCTGGCGCGCGAGGCGCCAAATTCGGCGGCTCCACGCGGCGCGACGCGGCGGCGGATTCACCCGGCGCATTGTCTTGCCGGGCATTGTCTTGCCGCGCATCTTCGCCCGGCGCTCCGGCGAAGCCGGACTGAAAACGGCCCGCACGCAGATTGTCGATGACCGCGCGGGCGCCCTGCTCTTTTAGAATGCGCTGAACGCCCTTGATGGTGTAGCCCTGCCCATACAGCAGAAGCCGCAGAGCCATCACCAACTCCACGTCGCGCGGCCGGTAATAGCGCCGTCCGCCGGCGCGTTTCACGGGTTCGAGCTCCTTGAAGCGCGTCTCCCAGAAACGCAGCACATGCGGCGGCAGGTCAAGGCTCTCCGCGACCTCTCCGATCGTGCGAAAAGCCTGCTCGTTCTTGCCTGTCACACCCGTCGCTCCGGTGATCTCGCCGTTTCGTTCGCCCACAAATCCCGTCTTATACGCCGACGGCGCGGCATTTTAAGCCCAAAGCGTGTTTTTGGGCGCGGCTTCGCGCGCGCACGGCTGTGGACAAGCCGCGCCCCCGCCCCTAAACATTGGCGCTCGACATTTCTCCCGCCGAGCCCGCGCCATGGAAGACTGGTTCAATTTTCCCTCGAAAACACCCGCAGTCGAGCCCTGGCCGACGCAAGAGAACGCGATCGGCCTGCGCAACTGGCTTTATGTCGTGGCCGCGCTGGTGTTCGCGATGGTGATCGTCGGCGGCGCCACGCGCCTTACCGAATCGGGCCTGTCGATCACCGAGTGGAAGCCGGTGACCGGCGTCATCCCGCCGCTGTCGCAAGCCGATTGGACCGCCGCCTTCGAAGACTATAAGAAAATCCCGCAGTTTAACGAATTATTCCCCGACATGGATCTTGAAGGATTCAAGGGAATTTACGCTTGGGAATGGGCGCATCGGCTGTTGGCGCGGCTGGTGGGACTGGTGTTCGCCGGCGGCTTCGCCTGGTTCTGGATCGCGGGCCGCATCCCGCGCGGGTTGAAACCCAAACTGTTCGCAATCCTCGCGCTCGGCGCGCTGCAAGGCTTTGTCGGCTGGTGGATGGTCGCATCCGGCCTCGTCGGCCGCAATGAGGTGGCGCAGGAGCGGCTCGCCACGCATTTGTTGCTGGCCGCACTGATTTTATCGAGCTGTCTTTGGGTCGCCGGCGGGCTCGGGCCGCAAGCCCCGTCGCGGATTCTGTTTAACGGCGCGCGACTGCGCTTTGTTGCGAGACTGACGCTGGTTTTGGTGTTCGTGCAGCTTGGCCTCGGCGCCCTCGTCGCGGGGCTGCGCGCCGGCCTCATCGACAACACCTGGCCTTTGATGGAGGGAGGATTTTCCCCGTCCGCAGCGACGCTGTGGGAGCTGACGCCCTGGTGGGTCAATCTCGTCGACAACAAGATCACTGTGCAATTTTTGCATCGCTTGACCGCCTATGCGCTGCTGTCGCTGACGCTGCTGCATATGCTCGACGCGGCCGCCAACGCCACGGGCAAGATAACGCGCGGCGCGGTTGTGCTGTTCGCTCATGTCGCGATGCAGGTAGCGCTTGGCGTCGCGACTCTGGTGTTGGTCGACCAGGACTGGTTGGGAACGCCGCATATTCTGCTGGCGCTGGCGCACCAGGCGGTCGGCATCGGCGTGCTGGCGGTCGCAACCCTACAGGCGCGCAGGTTGAGCGAGGCTTAGCAGCGGCGTCTTGTTTTCAAGCGGATGGCTGTTAGACCGGGGCCGAGCTCCGGGAGGACGACATGTTTACTTTGCCTCCAGACGGATTTCTGCATCTGCCCGGTCCGCAGTTCTTGGCGTTCTATGGAATCATAGCCGCCGTTGTGCTGGCCGCCGCCTCGCTTTTGATGTTCTTCGCCGACACGACGGAGACCGACCATCTTCCCAATGTTCCGACTTCGCCCGACGCGATAGAAATCGCTTATCTGTCCGGCGGCGTGAATGCTGTCTTGCGCACCGTCGTATACGACTTGCGCCAGCAAAACCTCCTGGTCTTGGAGGACGAGAAGCGGCTAATCGCAACGCGAACCGCCCCCGTTGCATTGACTCGTTTGCAAAGGCGCGTGCTGGACGCAGTCCAGTATCGGCCCGAGATCAAACATCTGTTCGCAGACAAAGCGCTGCGCTCCAGCGTCGAGGCGATCCTGGAGCCCGTGCGGGCGCGCCTTGCAGCGGACGATCTGCTGCAACCCGCCACGATGAAGCGCACAGCCGGATGGGTTTTGGGCTTCGGTCTGCTCGTCCTCTTGGGACTCGCCGCCGCAAAGCTATGGATTGCGCATTTGCTGGGCAAATCAAACATTGGCGGTTTGATCTTTCTTGCTGCGTTCAGCTCGGTGGGGCTTCTCTTCATTCTCCATTTCTTTTCCAAAGGGGTAGTCAGCAGGCGCGGCGATGCTTTCCTGAGGGCCATGCGCCTCGCATATTCGACCCGCTTGCAAACGGCGCTGATGGATTTCCCTCCCATAGGAAGCGGCGGTGACGCCATGGCGTTAGACAGAGGCTCGCTGTTTTTGATCGCTCTGTTCGGTTTTGAGGCGTTAAGAGGGACGCCGGACGCGGCCTTCGCCAGGGCGTTCAGCCGATCCGACGGCGGCGGCTGCAGCAGTGGGGGGTGCGGCGGCGGAGACGGAGGCGGCGGAGATGGAGGCGGCGGTTGCGGAGGCTGCGGCGGAGGGGGAGATTGAGCGCCGCGCCGATACTTGGCAGCGGGCTCGGCTATCGCCCGCAATTTCGCGCCGAACTGTTCGAGAACCGCCCTCGCGTCGATTTTCTTGAAATCATCGCCGATCACTATTTCGACGCCTCGCCCGAAAAACTCGCCGAACTCGATCTTCTGGCGGCGCATTTTCCACTGGTTCCACATGGTCTCGATCTCTCGCTAGGCAGCGCGGAAGGGCTAGACCCGAATTATCTCAACAAATTCGCGATGCTGATCGCGCGGATAAATCCGCCCTGGTTCAGCGAGCATCTCTGTTTCACGAAGGCCGGCGGCGTCTCGATCGGCCATCTCGCCGCCCTGCCCTTCACCCATGCGGCCGTCGACGCCGTGGCGCGCAACGTCGACAGGCTGCGAAAAACGATAAAAATTCCACTGCTGCTCGAAAACATTACTGCCGTCGTCGCCGTCCCCGGTGCGCAAATGGACGAAGCGGAGTTTTTGTCGCGCGTGCTGGAGCGCACCGGCTGCGGCTGGCTCTGCGACGTCGCCAATCTTTACGCCAACGCCGTCAATCACGGCGTGGACATTGAAGCCGGCTTCGAGCGCTGGCCGTGGGACCGCGTGGTGCAGGTGCATTACGCTGGCGGGCGATGGGAGGACGGCGCCTTGATCGACAGCCACGACCGCGCAACCGCGAAGGAGGTCTGGACGCTGTTCGAGCGCGTCGTGGCGCGGGCGCCGGTCAAAGCCGCCGTGCTGGAGCGCGACGAAAACCTGCCGCCTTTCGCCGAACTGCTCGCCGAAACCGACCACGCGCGGACCATCATGCAACCGCATAAGCATGAAGCGCAGACCGCAACTTCCTGGGCTCCGTCGCAGCGAGCCGGCCCTTCGGAAGACGCTGCGGCGACGCAAAAATCGCTTGACCAGATACAGGCCTTGCTCGCTCGGCTATTCACCAATGCCGCATTTCGGAGTAATTTTTTCGCCGATCCGCAGACTGTGGCGCGGGATTTTGGTCTCGTGCCGGAGGCGGCGTCGGCGCTCGCCACGATAAACGCGAAGTCCGTTGGGCAATTCGTCAATTCGTTGCGTCAAAAGCGGCTGGCCGACGCCCGCAAAACCCTGCCCCTCACAGCGCGCGCGCTCGGCGCGGATTTCGGACGGCTTTTGCGCCCCGAACTCGATGGGCCGCCCAGCGCGGGACGGCATCGCGACGACGCCGCCAAGCTGGTCGCGCGCCTCGCGCAAGGAAGCGAAGGCGCGCAGTCGTTTCCATTGTGGATTGTGGATCTTGCTCGATACGAGATGGCATTCGTCCAAGCGACGAAGGCGAGCGCCAAACTCATTCTGCGACACTTTCGCTCGCCGCCCCTGCGACTCGCGGCGGCCGCGTTGTCCGGCGCCGATGCCGGAGCGCCAAAGCCGACTCTCGGCCTGTGGCTGCGCCTGCCAGGCGCACGGCGCCTGTTTCATCGGCTGTTTTAGCGCCGCATGACGCTTCTTGCGCTCGATCTCGCGCGCAAATCGGGCTCGCCACGGCTTCAGGCGCGGCGGAAGGCTCCTGACATCTCCGCGACGCGGCGTTCGGCGACGACATCGACCATGCGTTCGGCTGCGTGGTCGCGCGACTCCTGGCTTTGCGCCTTGGCGAGCTCCTCGCCGGCTTCCTTGAGTCGCTCCTGCGCATCCTCAAGCTTGTCGCGCAGGTCGTTGAGGGAGAGATTAAGATTATCGCGCCGCGCGCGCGCCGCGCGGGCATATGTCGGGTAGGCGAAATGCGTTGGGTCGGTATTGTTCGCGCGGCGCTCCTCCGTCCCGATTTCCCGATCAAGGTCGTTGGTCATACGCGTGAATTCGGCGATCATCGTTTGCAATTGGGCGATGCGCCGTCGTTTCTCGTCCACCTGAAATTGCTTCAGGCGCACCAATGTATCACGCGACTTCATAACTCGATACTCCGCTACGCGCGGCGCATGGCGCCACATTCAGGATAGGATAAGAAATTCGCGAGACAGAGTTACTATGGGCTAAGGAGGTTTCCTGTTGGTTACCTGCATGCAAAAATTTTATTGTCGACACGCGGCAGGCCTTACCCGGCCATCGCCGCGGAGTTTCGGCCGGCCACGAATTGATTAAGCGTCGGATTCGTCCGGCGCCAAAAGTCTTTCCGGTTCAGATTGAACCGGAAAGAGCTTAGATTTCTATGTCTTGTCGCGCCTTCCCAAGGCAAAAACGGCGTCCGCTTTTTGCCAAAAGCGCGGTTAAAGGGCGCCCATCCGCCGATAAACGAAGGCTGGCGCCGGCGCATGCGCCTCGATCTCGGCCGTGGCCGCGAAGCGCTCATGGTCCGGCGACAAATGGCACGCCGGATCGGTCGCCGCGGGATCGCCCGTCGCCGCCATCGCCTGACAGCGGCAGCCGCCGAGGTCGATCTCGCGCCGATCGCAGGAGCGACAAGGCTCCTTCATCCAGCCGACGCCGCGGTAAGCGTTGAAGGCCGCGCCGTTAAGCCAGATGTCGCCGAGATCGCGCGCGCGCACGTCGTCGAAAACGAGGCCGGGGAGCGTCTGCGCGGCGTGGCAGGGCAGCGCCTTGCCCGAGGGCGTCACGGCGATGATTGAGCGACCCCACCCGCCGGTGCAGGTCTTGGGCCGCCTCGCATAATGGTCGTGGATAACGAAGTCGAAAGTGAGCACGCCCTTAAGCCGGGCCTTGGCTTCGTCGACGACGCCCACCGTGCTCAGAAAAGTTTCGCGCGTCGGGATCAAAGCGGCGCGGTTCTTCTGCGCCCAGGCGTAATACTGAATATGCGCGACCTCGATGCGCTGCGCGCCGACCTGCACCGCAAAATCGATGATCTGCGGCAAATGGGCGATGTTCTGGCGATGCATGGGCGCGTTGATGGTGAGGCCCATGCCGAGTTCCCGCGTCCAGAGCGCCACGTCGCGCTTCTTGGCGACGCCGCCCTCATAGCAGGAAATGCGATCGGCGTTGGCGGGCTCGACGTCCTGGATCGACAGCTGCACATGGTCGAGGCCGATCCTCGCGAGGCCTTCCAGGCGCTCACGCGACAGTGTCACCCCCGAGGTGATGAGATTCGTATAAAGCCCCGCATCCACTGCATGCGCGAGGATTTCTTCGAGATCGCGACGCAGCGTCGGCTCGCCGCCGGAAAGATGCAGCTGCATTGCGCCGATCGCCGCCGCGCGGCGAAAGGTTTCGCCCCATTCGTCGGCGGAAAGCTCGACATTGGCGCGCTCCAGCTCTAGCGGGTTGGAGCAATAGGGGCATTGCAGCGGACAGCGATGGGTCAGCTCCGCGAGCAGCCCCGCCGGCCCGCCCGCGAAGGGCGAATAGGCGCGGGCCTGCTTCGAGAGCGGGGGCGGCGAGAACGCGTCCGGCCCGTCGCGCAGCAGACATTTGTCCGCCAGCCCCTGCAGCAGCCCCGTTACGTCGCGCGCCACCACCTCCTGCGGCGCGGAAAATTGCGCCGCCAGTTGTGCGGCGATCGCGGCGACGGTCTTTTCTCCGTCGATCAGCTGAAGAACGGCGAGCGAAATCGCGTCGATCTCATAGGCGCGTTCAGGCGCCAGAATAACGAAGCGATTACGCACACGGTCTTCATGCAGCCGCGAAAAGCGCGTGAATGCTGGTTTCGATTGCGCGTCGACGACAAAACGCGCCCTGGCCTGCGTCGTTATGCTCAAGTTATGACCTGTCCGAGCTGATAAGCGCCGGGCGGGACCACGCCTGGCGTCACATAGGCGTGATGTAAGGCGTCGAGTTGCGCCCACAAGACGCCGCATTTGAATCGCACGGCTTCGATGCAGGCTTCCTGCTCGGCGCGGGTAAGCGCGTTTTTCTTGATATAGTCCAGCGCGAAATCCGCGTCGCGCGGCGCCTGGCTAAGGCGGCGCTTGAAATAGGCCATAACGGAATCGTCGATGAAGTCGTAGTTCTCCAGCATTCCGGCGATGCGCTCCCTGTGGATCGCCGGCGCGAACAGTTCGGTCAGCGACGAAGCCACGGCGACGACAAGCGGCTGCTCGACGACATAACGCACATAGGCCTCGACCGCGAATTTGGTCCCCGGCAGCGCGCCGCGCCGCGAGATCACGTAATCGCGCGGCAGCCCGAGCCCATCGGTCAGCACGAGCCAGCGTTCGATGCCGCCCGCCTCCTCGCCCAGACCGTCGTGATCGTGAACGCGGTGAATCCATTCGCGGCGCAGTTCCCGATCATGCGCGCGGCTCATGAAGGCCGCGTCCTTGCGCGGCACCGCCTCCTGATAGCAATAGCGGTTGAGCGCCCAGGCGCGCACTTGCTCCTTGTTGAGCTTGCCCCCGTGCAGCAACTTATGGAACGGATGCTTGTCGTGGTACTGCTCGACGCCGACCGCGCGGATCGCGGCTTCGAACGCCTCCGCCGACAACGGCGAGGCGTCAATATAGGCGTGCGACTCCAAAACATCGTTCATAGCGTGATCTCCATCCCGTCTTCGCCGATTTCCCAGCCCGCAGCCTCCGCCTCGGCGCGCTCTGGCGAGAAGGCGTTCAGCACTGGATTGGAATTGTTGATATGCACGAAAATTTTGCGCGCGACATTGAGGCGAGAGAATGCGGCGATGGACCCATCGTCGCCGCTCAAATTGATATGGCCCATACGCGTCCCGGTCTTGCCGAGCAGGCCCTGGTCGATCATCTCGTTTTCATGCCACAACGTGCCGTCGAAAAACACCAAGGCGGCGCCGGAGAGCCGCGCCGCCAACGCCTCGTCGACGCAGGCGCAGCCGGGGATGTAAAAGAAGGATTTGCCGGTCGCCGTGGCGGTGATCTCGAGGCCCAGCGTGTCGCCCTCGACGCTGCCGTAATTGGCGGCCAAAGAGTCCTCCAACCAAAGCGCGATCTTGCCGGCCACGGGAAACGCCTCGACGGTGAGGCCAAGATCGACGCCCGCGCCATCGAGCGCCAGCGGCGCCCCAAGCGGCAGCTCCTCGCGCGTGACGCAAGCGGGCGCGAGAACGTTGAAAATCCTGTTCGCGGCCAGCACGTCAAGCACGCGGCGCGCGCCATAGACCGAAAACGGCTGCGCCTCGCGTAAAGTGAGCAGTCCGGTTACATGGTCGACGTCGCCGTTGGTGAGCACGACGGCCTTGATCGGACTGGCGCGCACGCCATCCTCTCGCCTCGGCGCAAGCACCGGGTTCGCGGCGATCTGCTGACGCAGATCGGGCGAAGCGTTAAGTAAAATCCAGTCGCGCCCATCGGCGCTCGCCGCCAGCGAGGATTGCGTGCGCGCGCTGTAGCCAGGCGCGCCGGCGCGCACTGCGCGGCAGTTGGCGCAATTGCAGTTCCATTGCGGGAAGCCGCCTCCCGCGCCGGAGCCCAAGATTCTTATCTGCATTTTTTGTGCAACCTCGCCGCGGGCGTGTTCGCCTGCGCGCCGGGTCTCCCTTTGGCTTTGTTGTTGTTGAGCGCACTATGTCGACGCTAGAAGCGCCTTGCAACTGTGACGAAATCACGCGGGTGGGGCAGCCTTGGATTCCTCTTGTCGCGCCAAGGCTTTATAGCGGCGCAGGCCAAACGGAATCAGCGCCAAATAGACGAGACTGAGCGCGATCAATATCTCCATTGGATAGATCGCCAGCAGCAGCAGCATGACGCCGCCGCCAAACAGCAGCGGAATGACGAGATCGCGCGGCACGCGGCCAATGCGCTTGCCCGAAATATGCGGGATGCGGCTCGCCATCAGAAAGGCGATCATCAGCACATAGAGGATGTAGAACGGCGCGAAGGTCTTGGAGGCCGGCAGCTCCAGCACCGAAAGATGCAGATACAGCGGCAGAAGCACGGTCACCGCGCCGGCCGGCGACGGCATGCCGACAAAAAAATCGCCGTGCCAGGCTGGGCGCGCCGGGTCTTCCGACATCACATTGAAGCGCGCCAGCCGCAGCGCGCAGGCGATGGCGAAGGCCAGCGCGGCGAACCAGCCGAAATTCCTGATTTCGTGCAGCGACCAAAAATACAGGAGGAGCGCCGGCGCGACCCCGAAATCGACGAAATCAGCCAAGGAATCCAGCTCTGCGCCAAAGCGCGACGTGCCCTTGAGCGCCCGCGCCAGCCGTCCGTCGAGCCCATCCAGCACCGCCGCCGCCATCACCGCGAGGACGGCGGTCTCGAATTTACCCTCGACCGCGTAGCGAATGGCGGTGAGACCCATCGACAAGGCGAGCAGCGTGACGAGATTGGGCAGCACCACGCGGATCGGAATTCTGCGGAAACGTAAGCGCCGACGCTCCAGCGGACTGAGGGTCGCGTCCGACCCCTCGAAGGATTTTTCGTCGCTCATGCGGAACCCCAGAGGTTAAGCTTGCGTCAGCCGGACTTGAAGGACAGCGCCGGCGTATGGGCCGTAAGATCGGCGAGCACGGTCTCGCCGGCGATAGCGCGCGAGCCGATCGCCACGGTGGGCCGCGCATAGGTGGGCATATAAACGTCGACGCGCGAGCCGAAGCGAATGAGCCCGAAACGGTCGCCGACGCCCAGGCTCTCGCCCTCCTGGACGAAGGAGACGATGCGCCGGGCGACGAGGCCGGCGATCTGCACGACGCCGAAGCGCCCCTGCGGCGCCTCGATGACCAGACCGTTGCGCTCGTTGTCCTCGCTGGCCTTGTCGAGATCGGCGTTGAGGAACAGGCCCGGCCTATAGGCGATCCGCGAGATGCGTCCGGTGATCGGCGCGCGGTTCACATGGCAGTCGAAGACGCTCATGAACACCGAGACGCGCTGCATCGGCTCGGCGCCGAGGCCAAGTTCCGCCGGCGGCAGAAAAAAGCCGATCGAGCAGACGACCCCATCGGCCGGCGAGACCACCAGCCCCTCGCGCAGCGGCGTGACGCGCGCCGGATCGCGAAAGAAATAGACGCACCAGGCGGTGGCGATAAAGCCGATCCAGCCGAGCGTCGGCGAAATCCAGTGCGCGAGGAAGGCGACGATCGCGAAGCCGGCGATGAAAATATAGCCCTCGGGATGAATCGGGACCAGTGACTTGCGAACGGATTCGATGATCGACATAAAGCTCTCCCGTTCTTAAGTCAGAACCGCCGGACTGCGACTATCGCGCCGCTGTATTGCCATCTTGCGACGCAAAAGTCACGAGGCGCTGAAGCACGGCGCCGCTCCGGCCGGCCGAATCGCCCGGCCCGTCAAGCCGCCTACGGAAGCCGCCGCCATGAACGACCTCTTTCTTCGTCCTTTCGTCGAAGACCTCGCAGCCTGTCTACGCTTTTATTCGCGCCTGAACCTGCCAGCGGCGCCCGGCGGCGCGGCGATGGCCGACTTTGGCAAGGCTTTGCGCGCGCTGCCCATAGCCGGGGCGATTATTGGCGGGTTCGGCGGCGCGGCGCTGTTTTGCGCGCGCGCTCTTGGGCTTCCGGCATTGCCGGCGGCAATCTGCGCCGTCGCCGCGCTGGTCGCCGTCACCGGAGCGCTGCACGAGGACGGGCTCGCCGATGTCGCCGATGGCTTTGGCGGCGGCGCGACGCGCGAAAAGAAACTGGAGATCATGCGCGACAGCCGGCTCGGCGCCTACGGCGCCATCGCCCTCGTCCTGGCGCTGATGCTGCGCGCGACATCGCTGGCGGCGCTCGCCGAACGCGGCCTCGGACTCGCCGTCTTTGCGTTGATTTGCGCCGGGGCGGCCTCGCGTACTGCGGGGCTTTTGCCGCTCCTGCTCTCTACGCCCGCGCGCCGCGACGGCGCCGGCGCTATGATGCCGCGTCCGACCGGCGAGACGTTGCGCCTCGCGCTGCTGCTCGCCGGCGCGGCGTCGCTGCCGCTGCTCTTCGCGGGCCTTTCGGTGAGCCAGGTCATCGGCGCCAATCTCGCCGCCGCGCTCGCCGCATATGCGGTTGCGCGGCTGGCCGAACGGCAGATCGGCGGCTATACCGGCGACGTGCTGGGCGCGGCGCAACAAACGGCGGAGATCGCCGCGCTGCTGGCGCTTTGCGCCAGGTGAGACCCCTACTCCGCCGCCGCCGTCTCCATGCGCGCCATCGCCTCCCGCACCTCGTCCGCCGCCGCCAACACAAGCTCGACGCCGGCTCCGGGGCGCGCGGCCTCCGCCGTCAGCCGCCGGCGGAAGCCGCGCGCGCCCGGCATTCCCGCGAACAGGCCGAGCATATGCCGCGTCATCGCCGACAGCCGCTCGCCTTGCGCCAACTGCGCCTCGATATAGGGAAGAAACGCCTCCACCACGTCGAAGCAATCCTTGAGCGGCGCCGCCGCCTCGCCAAACAGCTCCGCGTCGACGCGCAGAAGCAACGCCGGATCGTGATAGGCGGCGCGGCCCACCATCACGCCATCGACAAAGCCAAGCTGCTCGCGCATCGCCTCAATGGTGGCGAGCCCCCCGTTGATGGCGATGAGGGCGCCTGGAAATGCGCGCTTCAGCTCATGCACCAGCGCATAGTCGAGCGGCGGAATATCGCGGTTTTCCTTGGGCGACAGCCCTTTGAGCCAAGCCTTGCGAGCGTGGACCACAAGAGCGTCGGCGCCCGCGTCGAAAACTTTTTCGGCGATGTCGAACAGCGCCGCCCGCGGCTCCTGATCGTCGACGCCAATGCGGCATTTGACCGTCACAGGAGCGCTCACCGCATCCTTCATCGCGCGCACGCAATCGGCGACCAGCGTCGGACGCAGCATCAGACAGGCTCCAAAGGCGCCGTTCTGCACACGGTCCGACGGGCAGCCGACGTTGAGATTGATTTCGTCGTAGCCGAAAGATTGCGCGATGCGCGCGCTCTCCGCGAGATCGCGCGGCTCCGATCCGCCAAGCTGAAAAGCCAACGGATGTTCGAAGGCGTCAAAACCCATCAGCCGCGCGCGGTCGCCGTGGATGACGGCGCCGGTGGTCAGCATCTCCGTATAAAGCCGCGCACGCCGCGTCATCAGCCGATGCAGATAGCGGCAATGCCGATCCGTCCAATCCATCATTGGCGCGACGGAGAATCTAATATCTTGATTTATCAGCATTTTTTGTTTGGTCTCAACAGGGGAGGCCGCGTCGCGCGCGCTTGATTTTACGCCTCGATACGACATTTTTCGCTATTTTTCGAGAGCTCGGCGCACACGGAGCGCGCACCAAATGGCGGCGGTCACGAAACTCCGTCGGGCTCCTGGCGCGTTCAGGTTCGGCGAAGGGGCAAATGCGCCAATGCATGGCGGCGTTGCTTTGCGCCTATGACCATGAGATGCGACCAACGGCGCGGCGACTAACGAGCGAGCATCGCCACCACGCCAACCTCTCTATCGCCGCTCTGCATTACCATAGTTCCAGCCAGCTCTCTCCGCCATGGCGGCGGCCGTGGCGCATGGCTTGTCCGGCATCAGCGCCTATGAGACAGATTTAGCGGGTTGAAGAACGGAGGACGCGGCTCATCTGACGGCTGATTTTATGCAGCGGTCACCTGCGCGTCCTGGTCTCGAGACTTCAGCGGCAACCCTCGAGGAGCTTTTGAGCCCCGGCTTGAATGATGTTGACCTTATCCGCGATGATTAACTCGCAAGACGTGTCGACGCCCTGCCATAAATCGGTCTCGTCGCCCATCTTTTGATCGCCGTTGTAAGGCCCGGTAAGAACCGAGCCTAGAAGCTTTATGTCTTTCGATGGATAGCAGTAGGAACCATGGCCGCAGTAGAGCTCTTCCTTCGGGCGGTACTGGGTTATATTGAACAATTCGCCCTTCTTCATGATGGCGTCAGGCGCCTCTTGAGCTCTGGTGTCTCGAAGCACGACGCCCGTCGCGTAGCGAATGAACTTGATATGGCACGCGCCGCGCGACCACCAATAGTTGCTGTCATGTCGCTTGGCGGCCAGGCATTCGGCGTGGGTCAATTGGTCTTGTGGCTTGAGCATCCATGGGAACAAGGTCGTGGCGTGGGCCGGCATGGTGTGCATCCCAACGCCGCAAGTCGCAGCCAAGAAAAGCTTTCTCATGTCAGCTATCCCTGATTAACAATCGTAGGCAGGCCGTGACGGCGATGTCCCACTTGACGTTGAAAAGCTGGAAGCGACCGTCGGTGGTTGATTACCTACGTAGCCTTCGCGGTTTGCGTCAAAAGCGCGTTCGATGCAGCAGCTCTTGCGCGCCTTATAAGCCTTGAGGCGCGCGCCTGAAACCTTTGGGGGCGTCCCGCATGGCGGCGCCAGCGCGCCGCCGCCCTCTTGGTATTCGCTGTTCACGAATAGCCGCAACCGGCCCGCCGCGTCCCGCAGCTTCTCCGCCAGTTCGCTCGCCAGCCGCTTGGCTCGTGCTTCTTGCGTGGACTCCATTTGTTTTTTAACCGATCAATATGGAGCCTGTAAGGGGACTCTCATCTCCTTTTCTAGGCGCCAATCCCGATGAGCGAAAAATTCGGCCGCGCTGAATTTCTCTCCGCCGCAACGGCGAATGAAGTCGCCTGTCCGGTCCAGCAGCGCTGTCATAATGGCCCACGCCAATTGACTGTCGGCCAGCCGTTCCAATCTAGAAATGTTCGTGATCCCGACACTTTTGAGGCGTAGCTTCAGAAGCTCGTCCTTCGAAGAGGAGAAACGAACAATGAAATCATTACACAAAGTGCTGTTGGCCGCCGGTCTTGTGGCGGGACTGGCTTTCGAGAGTTCGGAAAGCTTTGCCGCCGTTCCGATGATGGCGCAGGGCGCGCTTGCGACGAATGGCGGGGCGAACATAGAGAAGACTGTTGTTGTCGTGCACAGACGCGTCGTACATCGCAGGCCCGTTGTCGTGCACAGGCGCGTTGTGCGCTAAGGGCTTTGTAGACATTAAATCTTGACGAGGCCAACGACGAATAAAGGTTGGTCGGCAGTTCTGCTGACCAACTTTAGCTCGCGCCGGAGGCAACAGGTCCAAGAAACAAGGTGCGGCGCATCAGATTTTCCGCCCCTGACTTCTTGGCGCAACCGTTCGCGCGAGGCCCTCGTCCAAATCAATGCGCGGCGAAAACCCCAAGAGATCATTGGCCGCGTTCATCGCGTAAGTCGCCTTGCGCGAAAACAGCGCGAGTTCGCCGGACGTCGCCGCCAGCGCCGCGCCCCTCGCGCCGGGGAGGCCCAGGCGTCGCCAAATCTTCGCCAGTGGAGATAGCATCTCGCGCAAGGAGATTTCGCTGCGATTTAAAGGCTTTAGACGCGGCGCCCCGATCGCCGCCGCAAGGCTTTGAAAATAGCCGTTCCAGCTCGGCGCCTCTGGACCGACCGCGTTGAGCGCGGCGCAATTGGGCAAGGCGGCGCGGGCGTTTGAAGCGAGGCGTTTCGACGCAACGTCAATAAGATCAACGAGATCGTCGATATGAATTAAAGCGGCCGTCCCCTCCCCCGCCGGGCCGAAATCGCCCCACGCGCCAAGGCGAATCCGCTCCACCATCTTGTCCACCCAGAAGTAACTGCCTGTTCCATATACGATTCCTGGCCGCAGAATGATCGCGCGCCGCGCGCCCTGCGCCCAGTCGCGAACCAGTTTTTCGCACTGGCGCTTGGCTGCGGCATAGGCGCCGAGCGCGCCTTGCGGCGGCGCGGCCTCAAAGACCAGGCCCGTCTGCTCGCCATAAACAGCTATTGAACTCAAATAGATAAGGCTGCCCACGCCCTCCGCCGCCATAGCTTCGAGCAGCGTTCGGCACTGCTGGGCCATCGCCGCGTCGGACCCATAGGCCGCGTGGACGATAAGATCCGCGCCTGCAACCGCAGCGCGAACTTGCACGAAATCGTCGAGATCGCACGCGCAAAAACGCGCATCGGCGCGCATGTCCCCTGCGCTCTCGTGCGTAAGCGCGCATCCGCGGGCGCCCGCCCGAACAGTCATCCCCGACCCGAAGAGAGCGGCGGCGACGGCCGATCCGATGAAGCCGCGGGCGCCGGTGACCAGGATGGTGTTCGGCGAGCTTGGCGAACTCATGGCGACAATGTGGCGCAATTTTTGGCGGCGCCGCTCGAAGCGTCGGCGGCGGGATTGCGCCCGTGCGACCGCAGCATCGCCGTGAAACTGCGCAGCGTCGGTCGCGCGAAGACGGCGAGCAGCAGCGCATAGACGCCGACGCCCAGCAGCACCATCACAGCGAGATTGGGAAGACGATTGACGAAGGGCAGAACGGCGCCGAATTGCGCGACGATGAGCCCCATCGCTCCGCCAAGCATCCATGCCGGCGACAGCGCGGCCAGCCGCGAGGAGCGCGACCAGGAGAGCGAGGGCGACGACAGTCCGATGGCGATAACCGCCTGCGTCGCGTCGCCGGCGATCCGCGACATGCCGACGCTGATCGGCCCGAGCGAACTCGCGCTAACCAGCACGAAGACGGTCGCCGCGAAGCTGGCGAGCGTCGACAGCAGTCCGAACTCCGGCCGCGCATTCGCCGAGAGAGCGGTGAAGATGAAACAGGCCGGAACGGCGATGGCGCCGGCGATCGCGAAGCAGATCGTAATGCCGACGGCGTCGTCCCAACCGGGGCCGGCGACAATCGGCAGCAGCACCGGCGCGACGGCGGCCATGCCGACGAACACCGGCACGATGGCGAAAGCCGAGCGCGACACCACCGTCTCCGCGAGTTGCGCGTGCCGTGGGCGATCCCGCGAGGCAGAGGCGAAAAACGAGAAGGCGAGATTGTGCCCCGTCGCGGCGATCGCTCCGCGGATCGGCTCGATCAGCCGCATCGCCATGTTCACATAGCCGAGGACCGTCAAACCGAAATAGACTTCGACGACGTTGTTGAAGGCGAGATAGGTGACGTTCTCGGTCAACCGGCTGAGAAACGACAATCCGGCGAAGCGGCCGAGCTGGCCGATATGCGCGGGCGACCAGCGCGGCAGGATCAGAAAGCCGATCCGATATTGCAGGATCACCGCTCGCGCGACCACCACCAACAGGCGCTGGCCGACAAGCGACCACACGCCGGCGCCGAGCAGAGCGAGCAGCAGCGACAGCGCGATCCCGACGACATGGCCGGTGAGCGTCGCATAGGCCACGTCGTTGAACCGGCGCAGGCGCCGCGCGAGCGCCGTGGCGATGTCGGAATGGCCGCTGAAGAAAATCGAAATCATGGCGATCGGCAGGAGATAGCGCATCTCGGGCTGGCCATAGAGCCGGGCGAGCAGCCATCCGCCGAAAATCGACAGAACCAGAATGACAGAGCCGATCAACCAGGAAGCGCCAAGCGCCGCCCGCAAATGAATCATTCGCAGGCCGCGGCGCTGCGTCAACGCCTCCTCGAACGGCATTCCGACGAACACCGATGCGACGGCGACGATGGTCAGCGCCAGCGCGGTGACGCCAAAGTCGCGCGGCGACAGCAAGCGCGAGAAGACGACCGTGCTGCCGGTCAGCAGCGCCAGCCGTCCGATTGCGTCGAAGCCGGCCCAGCCAATCCAGCCAAGCAGGCGTCGCTCCGCGTTCTTTTGCCTTTTCGTCTTCACCCGTGGCGCACTCCGATGTACCGCGTAGGAGTCAAGCTACTATGTCGCATGCGCGTTCGGCGGCCGGGTCGTCAATTCGGCCAACTAATCCGCTCGAATGCGACGGCCGGCTGCGCGTCGCCTGCGGCGCGATCCTCTTCCGTCGAGGCGCGCCCGTCGACAGCCGAGGTGCGATCCTCCTCCGCCGAGGCGCGATCCTCCTCCGTCGAAGCGCGGACCTCCTCCGTCGAGGCGCGACCCTCCTCCGCCGAGGCGCGACTCTCCTCCGCCGAGGCGCGACCCTCCTCCGCCGAGGCGCGACCCTCCTCCGCCGAGGCGCGATCCCGTTTCACCGCGGCGCGCATCCCTTCCGCCGCAGCGCGTATCCCTTCCGCCGCGGCGCGAACCGCCTCCACTGCAGCGCGATCCCCTTCCGCCGCGGCGCGAACCGCTTCCGTCGCAACGCGATCTCCTTCTGGCGCCTCGTGCGAAGTTAGGGAGGCGACGCCATAGCGAAACAGAGCGGCCAGCGTCACAAATCCGCAGGCAAGGATCGAGCCGACGACAAGACCGAGCACGGCCCACAAAACCAATCCCGGCAATAGAAGACGGGTCTCCGGCGCGCTGGCGTTCGAGACGACGCGCAGGTTTCCGTTGTCGATCCGGCCAAACTCTCTCACCTCGCGCGAGCGCGTCTCGAACGACGCCAGCAGCTTGCGGTTCGCCTCGGCCTCCTGCTCCAAAGCGTGAAGTTCGATCTCGGCTTGCCGCGCCCGCGCGACCTTGGCCCCGAGCTCGTTCACCGTGCGCTCCAGACTCTCCTGCTCCGTGCGCGCGCGCAAAAGTTCGGCGCGGGCCGCGCTGACGATCCCGGCGAATTCCGATGAAATGCTTCTGTCGATTTCGGCGACCCGGTTGCGGGCGTCCACCAGCAGGGGATGACGCGCGCCTAATCGAGCGGCCAGCGGCGCAAGTTCGACCAGCAGGCTGGCGCGGCGGTCCATCAAACCCGCAAGCGTGCGCGTATCGGCGTCGGCGCCGAGGGCGCCGAGAGCGCTGGCCGTATGGGGCGCCGCTTCTATCTGCTTGGTCCGCGCGGCCACGCGATCCGTCCGGGCCACAGCGGCGTTGAACGATGCGGTGGCGTCATTGAGTTTGTGCTCGACGACCAGCCTGTCCCCGATGCGAACGAGATTCCTGTCGCTGCGGTAAGTCTCCGCCTTCGCGTCGCCTTTTTCCACCGCCTTGCGCAGCGTTTCGAGACGGCCGCTCAATTCGCCGTTGAGACGATTGGCCGTCTCGGCGCGCGCCCGCGCGTCCTCCGCGAGATAGGCCGCGACGACCGAGCTGGCGAGATGAGCCGCAAGTTCCGGCGTGCGTGCGCTCGCCGAAACATCGACGACGAAGCTGCGTTCGGGACGCTTGACCACGACATTGCGCCGCAGAACGGCAAAGGCCTTGGCCCGGTCCACGTTCAGTCCGAGCGCTTCGCAAGGATGCGTGTCGTCCGATACCGGTTCCTGGCCGACCACAAATGCTTCTTCGCTCGGGTCGAGTTTGCGCCGGACGCATTCGCGATCGATCACCCGCGACAGGACTCGCTCCGAAAGGATCACGCCCATTTGACTCTCGACGAAATTGATGGCGACGTTGGCGTCGAAACGGCCGGTCGTGAGGTCGCCGGGGAAAATGCGAAGCCCCTGGGGATCGAACAGAAGTTGCTCGGTCGCCGTGTATTTCGCCGGCCAAAGCAGCTTCGCCCCGAGACCGAGCGCGCCGCCCACGACGCCCATGGCGACGATCGCCCAAAGCGAGCGCCGCAGTTGCTTGAACAGATAGATCAGCGGGGCCGGCCAGGGATTGGAGCCTGCCGACAGCGCGATCCAGTTCCTGTCGCCGTCCGCCATATAGGTCATCGCGCTTGCGTTCCATCTGGACTTCAAAGGCTGTCTGCGTCGCCTAGATTTCCTATGCGCGGGCAGAGGCCGCGCCCTAAACTATGGAAGCAAATGCAAACAATTTAAAGAAAAACGCTCGTTCATGGTTATGCTTTCGTGAAGGCTGTCTCCAAGCCCGCGCGAGGGCGCCGACGGCGCCCGTCATACGGCGTTTTTATAGGCCTTTCTGGAAAAAATGGTGAGCAGCAGGATCCATATGTCCAGCGGCAACGACCAGTTGTTGATGTAATAGAGATCATGCTGGACGCGCCGGTTGATCTTCTCCGACGTATTGGTCGGGCCGCGAAATCCGTTGACCTGGGCCCAGCCGGTGATCCCCGGCTTGACGTTGTAACGGCGGGCGTAAAGCATGACTTCGGTTTCGAACATCTCATCGTGAACCAGCGCATGCGGGCGCGGGCCGACAAGCGACATTTCTCCGCGCAGCACGTTCAGGAGTTGCGGCAATTCGTCGATGTTGAATCTGCGCAGCCAGCGTCCCACCCGGGTGACGCGCGCGTCCCGCGTCGTCGCCTGCTTGACCTCGCCGCCGTCTTCCATCGTCGTCATCGAACGGAATTTGGCGATGCGAAACCTTTTCATGTTGAAGCCGTGCCGTGTCTGAAAGAACAGCACGGGTCCGCCGCTGTCGAGCTTGATCGCCACGGCCACCAACAGAAACAGCGGCGTCAGCGCAATGAGCGCAATGCATGCGATGGTGAAGTCGCAGAGCCGTTTGATGACGACATCCGCCGTATTCATCGACGAGCCCTGGAGGCGGAAGCTCGGAATGGCTCCGATGTTGCTCACCTTCGGGCCTACGATCCGATTGAGAGCGCATTCGGGTTCGAGATGGATATGTATCGACGCGGGAATGAGCGCGAGCTTCAGCACGCATCTGTCGATCACCGGAGCGCGCGTCCAGGGGACGACGACGATGATGTCGTCGGGAGCGAGGCTGCGCGCCTTGGCGACCGCCGTGGCGATGTCCTCGTCGAGCGCGCTCTCGTCGTCGTGAAGGATCGCCGCGGTCACGACATCCATTCCCTGCTTCCACGGTTCGCGCAGCCGCATGAAATTATCGATGTCGCTCGCAAAACCCACGAGCATGACGCGCGTGGCCAGAACGCCGCCGCATTGCGCGCTTCGCTTCGTCAGAAGGACCAAGACCGCGCGTTCGGCGTAAAGCGCCAGCAGCGCCACGAAGTAAAAGGCGACGAAGGCCCCGCGCGAGCTTTCCTCGATCGTCTTCGTCAAGAAGCCGAGCGTCGCGGAGGAAAGAAACGCCATGTTCCACAAGGCGAAGGTTCGTTGCGCGTGACCCGACAAATCCACGTAATCGGAGATCGTGTAGCTGTGGCGTCCGATGTTCGCGACGACAAACACAATCGCCGCGGAGAGACATACTTGCAGGCTCGACTCGCTGAAGCCGGTCCAGCCGTGCGCTATGAAATTATAACCGGTCGACGCGCCGATCGCCGCGCAGAGGATCGACGCAATGTCCAGCATCGCCGCGATGCAGGAGAAGCTCGTGCGCGTCAGCGCCCTGTTTTTTTCGAGCAGGCGATGCAGCCAGGCGTTTTTTTTGAACCGCTCGTGCAATGCGTCCGCGTTTGCATCGATCTGGTCGAGCAGCTGCTCGGCGCGCAAGCTGAAAAGGCGCGACAAGAGCAGCTGAGAAGGTAAACTTTCCGTCTCGGGCAGGTTCGGCCTCGTCTCTGTTTGCGTAGCCAATTGCTTATCCCCGGTTCAGTTTGCGTATGTAAACTAGGGAGGGGAGCGTGAAGAGCTATTTAAATAACAAGCTGAATCAGTCGTTCACCACGCGGCCTTGCTTTACGCGCTATTACGCGCTTGCTTAAAATTTGCGGTAATTACGATTTTACGGGCGTGGTTGCAGCGCCGGCGCGGCCCGCTGGCCTAGGCTCAGGACCTGCTGAATTTTGATTGAGGCGAAGCGTCGTGTGTGAGACTCAGCACAGCGCGCAATGGGAGGAAGCGCTAGGGGAATATAAGCAGCCAGAGAGGCTCGCCAACCAGAGGAAAACATAGATGGCCAAGCACATTATTGCATGCGCTTCGATCCTTGCCCTTGTCGCCATAGTCCCCCCGGCGCTCGCCAGCGACGATTGCGAAGCCCGGATCGATAAGCTTGATGAATCGAAAGCCGAGGGCCCGGATCGCCTAGCCGAGAAGAACGAGGTGATCGAGTTCTGCTACAGCCAGTATAAACGCGATAAGGCGATCGACAGGCTCGTGAAAGAGTGCTCGAAGTATGAGGAGCAGCCGGTGGTGAAGATGCAAGCCGTGGCCGACTGCCAGCTGGCGGCTTACAAATACGCCAATGAATTGCGCTCGCTGAAAATGGATTACCGGAAATAGTCGAGGCCGCCAATTTGGTCAAAGATCGAAGATATCGCGGCCACCGACCAAATAACTCGCGAAGGGCGGAACCGTCAGTGGAGGCCGACCATCCGTCTGACGAGTCGGGAGACCCGCTGTTTGCGCCTGAGGCCGAGAAACGTCGCCATCACGCCATGCAGGAGATGGCCCGGCTGGCCCTTTAACCCCAGCTCGCGCGCCGCCTGTTCGGCCGCGCGCCCAATTTCGTTTTCGTCGCGGCTGTAGGCCAACCGCGCCAAATTGTAATAGGCTATGCTGAGTTCCGGGCTCGGATCGAACAATTGCTCCGCCATGCGATCGCGAATCTTGTTCAAAACGACGCGCTGCGACTCCAGCGTGTTGCGATTCTGCTGCTTGGTGATCCGGCCGGGATTTTCGTCCTGCACATAGACGCCCTGGCCGTCGGCGCAAGAGCCGAGCGCGGGATATCGCAGCAGCGCGCGATAGATCAGATCGCCGTCCTGATTTTGCGCCAGGGCCTCGTCCCAGCCGCCGAGATCGCGAACGAAGGAACTGCGCCACAATACCGCGCAGGGCGGCGTATAATGGCCGAGCAGCCATCTCTTCATGATGGCCGCGCGATCGAGATCGCGATGACTTTCGTAGCGCTGAATGTATTTTCGGGTTCCATCGGGGAGCTCGAACGAAAAACGCCCGAACACCAAATCGGCGTTCGCAGCTTCGGCCGCCGCCTCGGCGGAGGGCAGCAGCGGCCCTTCGAGGTAATCATCGGCGTCGAGGAAGAGCACGAATTTCGTGTCGGCGAGACCGAGGCCAATATTGCGGCAGACGGCCGCTCCCCTGCGCTCTGGCAAAACGACGACCCGAACCGGCGGCGTTTGCGCCAACACGCGCAGCGCGTCATCGTCGGGCCCGTCGATAACGACTAAGATGTTCTTGGGGTCTGTTTGATTTAAACAGCTGTTCACCGCCCGCTTCAGCGTCGCCGAGGATCGAAAGGCCGGAATGACTACGCTCGTAAAGGAAGCAACCACAGCCCGCGCTCTCAATACTGGCGTGGCGCCGGGGGCGTCGCAATTTGGGGGAGCTAATGCGAATCGCCCGGAAGCCCATCTCACATTATAATGATACGGCCTCCAACCCGATAGCGCTATTAATTTATTCTGTTGCATCGCATAGAGCTGCCTTCCATCGGCGCGACCGACAATGCTTAACGTCCACGCGGCTATTTGTCACAATATTGGATGCGAATGAATAAGCCATTCAGGCAATAGATAAAAATGATTGCTTATCGCCGCGCGGCGCCTGACGCGCTTTCAAGCGCCGCGCCTAAAACGGGTAAAAGCCGGGGGGCTCGGCCGCGGCCGGCGCATCGGGAAAGGCTTCTTCCCACCTCCCGACCAGAGCTTTGTAAAGCGCAATGAGATCAAGCGAGACATTGGTCGTGCTCGTCTCGTAATCCGGGGCCGCCCGCGGAAAACTCCGCTCGGCGTCCTTTCTTGCTCCCGGCAAAGCTGCAGGAAAGTCTTGGCGCGCGGATAGCTGGCGCCTCACCAGAGTCGCCCTATATGGTGCAGAAGTTGAATAACGCTCGAAAACTTTGGGAGGCAATCCATGACTAAAGCACGCAAATTTTTGACTGCGGGCCTTGTCGCTGCGATCTTCGCCGCGGGCATCGCAGCCGCGACGCCTGCTTCGGCTCGAGGCCGGGGTGGCGGCGGCGGACGTGGCGGCGGTTTCGGCCATGGCGGTGGTTTCGGCCATGGCGGTGGTTGGGGTCATGGCGGTGGTTGGGGTCATGGCGGTGGTTGGGGTCATGGCGGCGTGGGCCGCGCCGGCTGGGGCCGCGGCGGCTGGGGCCGTGGTGGTTTTGGCTATGCCGGCTACGGCGGCGGCTGGGGCTATGATGGCGGCTGGGGCTATGACGGCTATGATTACGGTCTGTTCGGCGCGGCGCTTGGCGCGGCCGCGCTTGGAGCGATCGCAGCCGACGCGGCTCAGTATCCGTACGGCTATGATTACAGCTATCCGGCGCAATACAGCACCCCCCGTTATAGAAGGGGGCGCACCTGCATCCGAACGGAATGGGACGCCATGGAAGGCTATGTGCAAGTGCGCGCGCCTTGCTAATGAACTGACGCCTTAACCCGCTCACGCCTGGAGTCTTTGAACCGGAAAGACTCCAGGTTCCTTTGTTTCGTCGTGCTTTCCAAGGCTAACCCGGCTTCTCGTTGCTTAAACGGTCCAAAACTCCGCGTTAGTTGGATGGATCGGATTGGCCTCCGAGTGTTCACAAAGATACTCGCGCGAATAACCCGGGCGGTCGCCCGCGCCCCTTCCGCCTAAAACGGCAGATAAGACACGGGCTCGGGCTCCACCGGTCCTTCCGGGAAGCTCTGCTCCCATCCGCCGCCCAGCGCCTTGTAGAGCGAGACGAGATCAAGCGAGACATTGGTCGTGCTCGTCTCGTAATCCTGCGCCGCCTGCAGGAAACTCCGCTCGGCGTCGAGCACCGCCAAAAACTCGCCGACGCCGTTCTTGTAGCGCGAACGGGCGATGTCGAGCGCCTGGCGCGAATGCTCCATTTGCCGCCTCAGCCCGGCTCGGCGCTCCGCTTCGCGGCGATAGGCGGTGAGCGCGTCGACGACCTCGCGCCAGGCCTGCAGCACGGTCTTGCGCCAGGCGACGGCGGCCTCCTGCTGCTCCGCCTTGCGCAGCTCCAGCGTGTTCTTCAACCGCCCGGCGTCGAAGATCGGCAGCACGACGCTGGGGCCGGCGTTATATTGCAGCGAACTGGCCTTGAACAGGTTCTTGGCGTCGAGCGCGTCGAGGCTGACGACGCCGTTGAGCTTGATCGTCGGATAGAAGGCCGCAACGGCGACGCCGATGTCGGCGGTCGCGGCGTGCAGCCGCGCCTCGGCGGCGCGGATGTCGGGACGCCGGCGCGCGAGCTCCGACGGCACGCCGAGCGACGGCAGGCCGGGCGGCGCCAGCGCGCGCGTCTTGCGCGGCCCGAGCTCCCCTTGCAGCGCGCCGGGCGGCTCGTCCAGCAGAAAGCCGATCGCATTCGAATATTGCGATTCGTCCGCCCGCAGAGTCGGAATGCGCGCGGAAACGCTTTCGGCCTGCGCGCTCGACGTCTGCGCGTCGAAGCCGGTGGCGACGCCCTTCCTTTGCCGCTCCTCCGCGAGTTTCTGAACCTCTCGCGCGATACGCAGATTCTCGTTGGCGATGGCGATCTGCGTCTGCGCGCCGCGCAGTTGAACGTAATCGCGCGCCAATTCCGCCAGCGATGAGACCAGCGCGTCGCGGCGCAGCTCGGCCGATTGCTCGACCTGCGCGTCGGCGGATTCGACCGAGCGCCGGACATGGCCCCAAAGGTCCAATTCCCAGGAGGCGTCGAAGCCGACGGTGTAATCGCTGATCGCCGGAATCGTCGCGCCCGTGACGGAGGAGGACGGAACCAGCGAAGTCAGCAGGCCGGCGATGCCGTTCTGGCTGTAAAGCTCATATTGATATTTGCCGTTGGCGTTGATCGACGGCAGTTGCGCCGAGGCCGCGACACCGCGCTGAAAGCGGCTCTCCGCCAGACGGATTGTCGCCGTCTTCACGTCGAGATTGGCCGCCGCGACGCGGGCTTCGAGTTCGCTCAGCACCGGATCGCGAAAGGACTTCCACCATGTCGGGCTCGGGGGCGAGAGGGCGCCGCGCGCCTCCTCGCTCGAAAATGAACCCTTCGGCAGCCCCGGATCGGGCGGCGCGAAATCGGGACCGGCGTTGCAGCCGGCGAGAGAGGCCAGCGCGGCGGCGAGGGCGCAGAGCCGCGCGATGGAGCGTCGCGCCGCCATTAGTGCGCGCCCGCGGCGGGCATCGCCGCTTTCTTGGGCGACACCAGAAAACACAACGGCACGATCAGGAACGACGCGACCGCGCAGTAAAGAAATATGTCGGAATAGGCCATGATGACCGTCTGCAAGCGGAAGCTCTGATAGACGCGGCCGACGGCGATGTCGTGAACCGCGCCCGCCGCCCGCCCCAGCGACAGCAGCGTGCGCTCATAGCTCGCAACCAGTTCCGCGTATGGCTGATGCAGCGGCGTCGCCCATTGCGACAGATAGGTCTGATGCACTTGCGAGCGTTGGGTGACCTGCGATGTCGCGAGCGAAATGCCGATCGAGCCGAACACGTTGCGAAACATCGCGAACAGAGCCGTGCCGTCGCCGTTGAGCTCGCGCGGCAGCGTCAAAAAGGTCACGGTGGTGATCGGCACGAACATGAAGGCCAGCGCCGCCGTTTGCGACATGCGCATCCACATCAGCGTGTTGAAGCCGATGTCGGGCGTCAGCTTGCTCGAATACACGAAGGCGAAGCCCATGATCGTGAAGCCGATGGCGATGATGTAGCGGGTCTGCATCCGCTTCATCAGCTGGCCGACGATCGGTATCAGAAAAATGACCGCGATCCCTCCGGGCGAGAGAATGAGCCCGGCCCAAATCGCGGTGTAGCCCAGCACCTGCTGCGCGAATTGCGGAATGATAACCGCGCTTGCATAGAGGATGCCGCCCATCGCCGAGATCATCGCGCAGCCGGCGGCGAAATTGCGGTCGCGGAAGACGGTGAGGTGAACGATCGGCTTCTTGGCGACGCTCAGCCAGATGATCGCGCCCGTAATGCCGAGGAAAGCCAGCACCGCCATCAGCCTGATGGTGCTCGACTCGAACCAGCCGGCGTCCTCGCCGCGGTCCATCATCACCTCGAGGCAGCCGAGGCCCAGCGTAATCAGCGAAAGGCCGATGAAGTCGATGCCGCGCTTTTTCTTGTTTTGCTCCCACGGCGGGTCTTCGACCACGATCGACACGAGAAACACCGCGATCATGCCAACGGGCACGTTGATGAAGAAAATCCAGCGCCAGCTCGCCTCGTCGGTGATGTAGCCGCCGAGCGTCGGCCCCAGCACCGGCGCGACGATGGTGGCGATGGCCGTGACGCCGAAGGCCGCGGCGCGCTTGGCCGGCGGAAAGGTGTCTAGGATGATGGATTGCTGATTGGGTTGCATCCCGCCGCCAAAAAAGCCCTGCGCGAGGCGGAAGATGATGAGCTGCGACAGACTGCCCGCTATGCCGCACAGGAAGGAGCACACCGTAAACATGCCGATGCAGATCAGGAAATAGCGCTTGCGGCCCAGGAGATCGCCGAGCCAGCCGGAGATCGTGAGGACGATGCCGTTCGCGACGAGATAGGAGGTGAGCGCCCACGTCGCTTCGTCGGCGCTCGCCGACAGACTGCCGGCGATATGCGGCAGCGCGACATTGACGATGGTGGTGTCGAGGATCTCCATGAAAGCCGCGAGCGTGACGGAGACCGCGATGAGCCAGGGGTTGTAGGCCGGTTTCCAATCGGCGTGCGTGTCTTCGGCCGGCGTCTGGGCGTCGCTCATTTCACGGTGACCTCGGGATCGACCGAAATGCCCAGCGGCAGCGGCAGTTTTGGATCGAGGCCGCTGTCGATGACGATCTTCACCGGCACGCGCTGCACGACCTTGACGAAATTGCCGGTGGCGTTCTCGACCGGAAAGGCCGAGAATTTCGAGCCGGAGCCGAGTTGAATGCTGTCGACGTGGCCGCGCAGATCGAGCGCGGGATAGGCGTCGACCTTTATGCGCGCGGGTTGTCCCGCGCGCATGTTCGCGAGCTGGCTCTCCTTGAAATTCGCGGTGACCCACACTTCCGGAGAGACGATCGCGAAAATCTGCTGGCCCGGCGCGACATAATTGCCCACTTCCACATTGCGCTTGGTGATCCAGCCGTCCTGCGGCGCTTCGACCACGGTCCAGGAGAGATTGAGATTGGCCTGATCGAGCTTGGCCTGCGCCTGCTCGATCTGCCCCTTCGACTGGCCGACCTGCGCCTCGGTCTCGCCGATCCGCTGCGGCACCGGCGAGTTTTGCGTGACTTGCGCGTTCGCCTGCATCACCTGGGCCTGCGCCTCCTTCAGCGCCGCCGTGGCCGCGTCGACCTCCTGCCGCGTCGTCGCTTGTTTCGAAAGGCTGCGCTGGCGGTCGTAATCGGCTTGCGCCTTCAAGAGATTGGCGTTGGCGGTCGCGAGCTGCGCCTGCGCCTGCTCGAGCTGCGCGGGGAAGTTCTTGCGGCCGATCTCCACGCCATATTGCTGCCCGGCGAATTGATGTTTCGCCGTCTCCAGCGCGCCTTCGGCCTGCTCGCGGTCGATCTCATATTGCCGCGGATCGATGTGAATCAGCGGCTGGCCCTTCCTGACGAACTGATTGTCGGTCACGTCGAGCGAGACGACGGCGCCGGAAACGCGCGGCGCGATGATCACCGAGCGGCCGTCGGTGAAGGCGTCGTCGGTGCTCTCGATGTTGCGATAGGCCCACCAGTAATAGAGCCCGCCCAAAGCCAGCAGGGCGAGAATCACCAGACCGATGGTCAGCGCCGGCGGGCGCTTTTCCGGCTTCGCGTCGACAGGTTCGGCGGTCATCGCGCACCCGCCCGTCTCGCGCGGACAGCCGCCGCGCGTCTAAACATTGCCGCCAAGAGGAGTTTTCGGCACAATCAATCGCTCCGTCGTCGAAGCCGTGCGGCCTGTGTGTGGGGACTGGGAGGAACGACGCTTAACAGAACTCTTGGGTTCGCTTATAAACCTCGTATGACGAGAGTCAATGCAACTCTCACGCAGGAATTGGGGAAAAATTAGAATGACCAGCGAGGCTCCCGCAGCAAGGCGCGTTCCGCGCGGCCGGCAGAGGCGCGAGCAATTGGTGTGCGTCGCCGAGCGAGTTTTCCTCGAACACGGCTTCACCGACAGCACGATGCAGACGATCGCCTCGCGCGCCGGAGCCTCCAAGGAGACGCTCTATCGGCATTTCGCCTGCAAGGAGGCGCTTTTCGCCGAGGTCATCGGCCGCAGGGCGGAGCAGATTTCGGGGCCGGAGAGCGCGCTTTCGAGCGACGGGCCGCCGAGGCGCGTGCTGTTCGAGCTTGGATGCGGCTTGCTGAGGCTAATGACGCAAGGCGAGCTTGTGCCGCTGCTCCGCCTTGTTATCGCCGAGACGCCGCGAACGCCCGAACTTGGGGCGATCCTCTACGCTAAGGGGCCGGGCGCGACGCTCGATCGCCTGACCGATTATCTGCGCGCCGCGACCGCGCGCGGCGCGTTGCGCTGCAGGCATCCGGCGCGCGCCGCCAAACTATTCCTTGGCGCGGTGATCGCCAACTATCGCGTTCTAAGCCTGATCGATCCGCCGAAAGCGCCCGTCGGCGAAGCGGAGATCCGCGACCATGTCCGCGGCGCTGTGGCGATGTTTCTGGCTTACCACGCGCGCCGATAGGCGGTTAGAAAGCTTTGGCTTGCCGGGGCGAATGCGGGCCTGAAGGCTCGCTCTCGAAAGCGGTTAATTCGGCTGACGCAGACCGCTAGTTCATACTCGCTACGACGGCCAGACGTCTGACCTCGCCGTTTTGATAGGCCTGCAAGAAGGCCTGGTAGTTTCGAAACGACACGCAGCCGTTGGAGTCGCCGTTCGGGCCGAGCATATAGGTGTGCGCGAGGAGGCCCGCCCGTCCATAGACGTTGCCGCTGACGGGCGTGAGACGCAGCGCCTGGACGCCATGGAAAAGCTGCTCGCGCGGCGTCAGCTCGTAGACGCTGGGCGGCGTCGCCCCGCGCATGCGTTCGTGCACGTAACGCGGATCGTCCAGCCGCGCGCCGAGGCCCGAATGCGCTTCCAGCCGCGTTCCATTGGGCAGATAGACGGTATGCGCCGAAATATCGTAAACGGCGGTGTATTGGTCGTAGCGTTGCAGCGGGCTCGAGCCGGACAGGACGCTGCGCGCGGCGGTGGTCACGCCGCCTTCCGCCGGCGCATACCCGAGCGCGGCGCTGGACGTTTGCGGCGCGCCGAACAGTTTTTCGAGGAAGGTGCGATTATCGGCCGCAGGAGCCGAGAGAGCGGCTCTTCTGGTCAGCGCCCTGTTCTGCTGCGCCGAGAGACGAGCGGGCGCTTGCGGCGGGATCAGACTCGCCTGCGGGTTAAGATTTGCCGGCGGGCTCAAACTCGCCTGTGCGTTAAGATTCGCCGACGATCCAAATTCTGCCGGACGACGCGGCGGCAAAGGCGCGCTCTCGCCGAGCTGGAAAACTGGCCCCCCCGACTTTGACGGGAGGTTTTCCGCCGCCGGAATGACAGCCGTGGGGGTGGAGACGTCTATCGAGGCCGATAAAACCGGCTCGGGCTTCGCTTTGGGCGGAACGCTTTGCTCAAGCGAAGCCGATACGGAGCGCGGGCGGGATCGTAGATCCACCAGCATCGCGCCAAAGGGGTTGGGGACAAGCGTCGGCGCCGAGGCGGCTGCTGGCGCTTCAGCGACATTGGGGGCGGCGGAGGGAGGCGCGATTAGGGCCCAGGCGCCGGCCAGCAAGCTCAGGGCGAGAGCCCCGGCCCCGGGAACGGTCCGGAGAAATAGTCGTAAGGATGAATGACGGCGGCTGAACGCAACGAACTCACTTGACACCTGGATGCCCTCTATCATTCCACCCCCCGACCCGTGAATGATTTTCCCACGCAAGCCTTACGACTTAACTAACATTCTCGGCGTCGCGAGAAGGTTAGATTAACCGTGAGAATCGTTTAGAACGCCGCCTTGTCGACTGATTAAACAGAGCTTCGCGGCCTTGTCGGGACTGCATTGGGGCGAATTCCTGGCCGCATTGCGGATAAAGAAGTCGCGCCACATGCGGCGCGACCAGCCTAGAACAAGCTTAAATCGGCGTTTTCGGGCCTGCGAAGTCTTCGCAAGACCGCGAACCACGACCATGATTGTCGTTAAAGATTTGCAAAATGCGCTTGGAAAGAGGAATCGCGCGCTGTTCAGCTTTGGCTTAATGGAGGAGAAGGCTGTCTGCTCCTTCAACGCGCGCGCGTCTGGAGGGATGGCGGCGCTTCGCGATCAATCCCGCGCTTGCGCCGCCGCCGGGGCGGAGTCGCGCTCATATATCCAGGCTTTGGCGATTTCCCAGGCCACGGCCAACACGATCGGTCCGGCGAACAGGCCGGGAATCCCGTGTTCGAGAATGCCGCCGATGACGCCGATGAAAATCACCAGCGTGGGGGTGGTCAGCCCGTGCGCAAGAACGAATGGCTTGCCCAAAGCCTCGACGACATAAACCGCCGCCATGCAAACCGTGAAGGCCAGAGCGGCGGCGGTCGACAACTCCATCCATCCCCAAACGGCGAGCGGAACGATGATCACCAACGGGCCGATCTGAACAATTCCCAGCAATAAAATTCCGAGCGTCAGCACGCTCGCGAAGGGAACCCCGGCGAGAGACATTCCCACTCCGCCAATGATCGCCTGAAGCAGCGAAATGCCGATAACGCCGCGCGAAACGGCTCTGATCGTGGCGCCCGCGAGACTGACGAAAGTTTCGCCATATTCGGGATCGACCCGCCGCGCGAGCGTCTTTGTCGCCGCGAGAAGATTGGGCCCCCGCGTAAATAGAAATCCCGTGATGACGACGGAGACGAGGAACACCAGCGTGCCCGCGCCCGCTTTGCTCGCCGCTCCGAGCAGGAACTCGCCGACCACCTTCAGTTGCGGCAGCAGGGAGCTCACCACGCCGCCGATATTACTCGAGGCGAGCAGCCAGTAGTCGTACGCCTGCTGGCCGATAAGCGGCCAGTCCTTGACGCTCTCCCATGGCGGCGGGATCGTCAGCCCCCCGCGTTCGATCCGTGCGGTGAGCCCAGGCAGGCTTTCGACCAAACCGACCGCCAGCCAGGTCGCCGGTCCGACGATTATGAGCAGCCCCGCGACGGTGATCAGCAACGCCGCCAGTCGGGGCCGGCCGCGAAGCGCAGCCGTCAACCAGTTGAAGACGGGATAGAGCGCGACGGTCAGCACGACGCTCCACACCATGATCGGTATGAAGGGATGCACCAGCACGAAGGTCCAATAGAACAGAAAGCCAATAAGCCCGAGATGAATCGCCACCTCGATGAATGTGGCGTTGAGCCGACGAAGACTTCTGGATTCCTTGGATTCCTTGGCGTCGTCGTTCATGATGGTCATCCAAACGAGCTTGCTCGCCGCCGCGCGGCAGGACCGCGCGGGGCGCGATAATCGAGCGGGCTTAAACTAAGCGAGACAATGGCGCGATGCAACAGCGGGGGTAGCTTGAAGCGCCGCCCCTCACGGCCGCATCGCCTTTCTCCCATGTTTTTGCTTCTTGTCGGCGATCTCGTTGAGCATGACTTTGAGCGCCTCGATCGCGGCCCTCTCTTCGTGGCTCAGCGGCGCGTCCTTTGGCAGATGTTTGAGCAGCACGATCAGCGCATCGCCAATCTTGCCGAGCTGCTTGCCGTAACTCGCGACGTCGGACAGCACTTCTTCCTCGACCTTCGGTTCGCTCGATTTGCCGAGGTTGATGTTGATGAGGCCATACTGGCCGCCGCTCGGGCTGAAGAGGGCCGTCCACGGGTTTATCGACTGAACGACGTCGCCGGACAAAGGCAGTTTGAAAGTCGGCATAAGCGGCTCCTCACCGTAACTGCGTAAAATATGGCGCTAACTCGCAACCGAACTACGTGAAAGCTGAGGCGCGGCGCTCCACTCGTTGCAGCGATTACCAATCGACAACCGCGCCCCTTGCCAGATCACCAGAATTTGACCACCTCGAACGACCGGCTGACGGCGATTCCCGCCGTAAACTGACCGCGCGACCCGACCATGCTGGGAATCGGGCTTCCGGCGACGCTGCCGGTGAGCCGCGCCAGGCCGGTGTAGACGGTGGCGTTGAGATTGGGGGCGATGTCGTAGCGCAATGTGGCGAGGCCGCCGGCCGAGGTGAAACCGCCGGTCGCCTGATAGGGCTCAAGCCGGCCGTTCAGTATCGCCTCCCCGGGCGTCACCGAGAAATAGGCGTTGGCGTAGCGATTGTTGCCGAAGTTGAGGCGCGGCCCAAACGACAACCTGAAGACGCTGGCCTCGCCGTAAAAATCGGCGCCGAGCGCGGCGACGAAGCCGCCATGTCCGTCGACCGCCTGCCGCAATTCCGTGCGGGTGCGAAAATGTTCGAAAACGTAAAACTCGGCGAAGCCGCCGACTTCATGGGTCAGCCCGACATGATGCACGCCGAACAGCCCGTCGCGACCGCCGCGCGCAAACACGAAATTGGCGACAGGCCCCAGCCGGGCCCCGTCGACGTCGAACACCGGCAGCCCGAATCCGTCGTCGGGGGCGGAGAAGCGCTCGGGCTCGCCGGCGCCGCGCACGGCGATTCCCGGAAAGGGATAGGGACGCACAACCGAAGAGCCCGGAAAGCTCGGAGCCACCGCGCCAATGGCCTGCAAGGTCACGATATAGGAGTCGTCGCGCTTTGCGGGCGCAACCGGGGGAGGCTGCAGCGACGCGGGCACCGGCGCCGGCAGATCGGTCGCCAGGGCCTCGCTCGCCGCGAATACGGGGATTGCAGCGAGCAGCGCCGCGAAAAACTTTGCGATCATCGTCTCGCTTTAACCTTTCCGAAAGGATCGTGACGGGCGAGAAATAGCAAATCGCGCCGCCGTTGGCCAGACCTTGCGGAAGGCGCGAACAAAAGGCCTTAATTTCAAAGCTCCCGCCCTCGATTGTTCTCATATTTTGTGGAAAGATGAGAATATTGTCGGATTTTGTCTTGACGCGTTTGCTTGACGCGAGCCGACGGTTGCTTTGATCGAAAACGCCTAGAGGAGCCTATGCTCAAGGAACGGTTGACGGCTTTCAGCGATGGCGTGATCGCCATCATCATCACGATCATGGTGCTGGAGCTGAAGGCGCCGCATGAGGCTTCGTTCAGCGCGCTGGCGGCGCTGGCGCCGACTTTCCTCTCCTATGCGCTGAGCTTCGCCTATATCGCCATCTATTGGAACAACCACCACCATCTCTTCCAGGCGACCCGACGCGTCACGGGCGCAACTCTGTGGGCCAATACGCATCTGCTGTTCTGGCTGTCGCTGGTGCCCTTTTCGACGGCCTGGCTGAGCGAAACGCATTTCGCAAGGGCGCCGGTCGCCTTTTACGGCCTGTCGCTGCTGGCGCCGGCCATCGCCTATTTTATCCTGTCGCGCGCCCTGATCGGCGCCGGGGCGCTGGAGCCGAAAGTCGCCGAGGCCATCGGCGCCGACATCAAGGGCTGGCTCTCCTTGGGGCTCTATGTTTGCGGCGTGGCGCTGGCCTATGCGCTCCCCTACGGGGCGATGGCGCTTTACGCGCTGGTCGCGCTGGTCTGGCTGATCCCGGATCGGCGTATCGAAACGCGCATCGGCGCAGAGCCCGATCAGGACTAGCGGACCGCGTCCCTTCCCGCCGAAAATGCGAGCCTGAAGGCTCGCTCACAAAAGCCTGCAGTTTCGCCGACGCAGTCCGCTAGAGTCTTTTCGTGCTTTCCGAGGCAAAACCGGCGTCCACTTTCGCCGAAAGCACTAGCGGTAAAGCCAGCCGTTGCGCGCCAGCATTCTTTGCCCGCCAAGCGCCGAGATCACGAGATCGCGCGCCGCAGCGACCACGCCGCCGGCGTGGTAATAATCGCCCTGCCGGCGCGACGCCTGCTGCACCTTTGTCGCGCGGGCGATACGGGCGCGGTCATAGGCTTTGAACGCCTCGGCCGGCCCGACGCCCGGCGTAAAAGCGCGGCCCAGCGTCTCGGCGTCCTCGATCGCCATAGCGGCGCCCTGCGCCAAAAAGGGCAGCATCGGATGCGCGGCGTCGCCGAGCAGCGTCACGGCGCCGCGGCTCCACTGCGAGAGCGCCGGGCGGCCATACAGCGGCCAGCGCCGCCAGGCCTCTCCGGCCTCGATCAGCGCGCGCAATTCGCCGTCGCAAGCGCCAAAGCCCGCCGCGCGCAGCAGAGCGGCGCCGTCATAGGTCGGCGGCGTCTCGGGTTCGCGCCGGCCGCCATCCTCGATAATGACCACGGCGCTGATGATCGACGCGTCGCGCAGCGGATAATGCACGACATGGGCGCCGGCCCCGAGCCACAGATGCGTCTCGCGCCGCCGCAGGCTTTTCGGAACGGAATCGGCGGGGAGAATCGCCCGCCAGGCGGTGTGACCGGAATAGACGGGCGCGTCCTTCTCGCTATGGGTGAGAAAGGAGCGCACCGAGGAGCGCACGCCATCGGCGCCGACCAGCGCCAGCGCCTCGAAATCCTCCGGCCCTTCTGCGCCGTGGACACGCAAATACACGGCGCCGTCGCCTTCCTCGAAATCGCCGACGCGGGCGCCGGTGCGGATGGCGATCGCCTCGTTCGTCCGCGCGGCGGCGAGCAGAAGCTGCTGCAGATCGGCGCGATGAAACAGCCGAAACGGCGCGCCCCAGCGCTCTTTTGCGCCGGTCAGCGGCAGGCGCGCGAGAATGGCGCCGTCCCTGACGCGGCGAATGTTGATTGCTTCCGGCTGCAGCGCCGCGGCGTCCAGCGCCTCGCCGAGACCAAGTTCCTGGAGTATCCGCCCGGCGTTGGGGGCGATTTGCAGGCCTGCGCCGACCTCTTCGATGATGGGAGCGCGTTCGAGAACGGCGACGCGCTGGCCGGCGCGCGCGAGGCGCAGCGCGGCGGTCAGGCCGCCTATCCCCGCGCCGGCGACGACGACGGGCGCGGTCGAACGGAGGCTGTCGGCGGCTTTTTCAGGCAGCGGAAACACTCTCGGGGTGATAGACGCATTCGGCTGGAACGGCGCCGCCGTGCAGCGAAGCGTCGTAAACGTAAAGCGTCGAGCAATAGGGACAGATAGCCTCGTCCGCCGCGCCCATGTCGAGAAACACGTGCGGATGGTCGAACGGCGGCAGCGCCCCGACGCACATGAACTCCTTGGCGCCGACGCGCACCTGCTTGACGCCCGGCTGATTGTGGTAGTGGGGCGTGGAATGTTCGGACATGGCTCGCTTGTCTCCGTTTTTCGCGCGGGCCGAAAACCCTCTCGGCGCCCGGTATAGTTCCGTGCGGGCTGCTTGGATAGAGGGTAGGAGGTCGCTCTCGCCGCTTCGACAAGAAAAAGGCGCCGAACCCCTCAAGGTTCGGCGCCGCGTCGCGTTACGCAACACTCGGTTAGAACTCCGACCGCATTAATTTTCTGCACGAAATCCCATGCCGGCGGCGCCCACCTCACATGCTCACATCACCTTGCTGAGCAGGAAGTAGAGCGAGCCGGAGATCAGGATGGCGCAGGGGAGCGTAAGCACCCAGGCCATCAGCATGTTGCGGATCGTCGCCATTTGAACGCCCGAGCCGTTCGCCGCCATCGCTCCGGCGACGCCGGATGAGAGCACATGGGTCGTCGACACCGGCAGGCCGAAGGCGTCGGCGGCGCCGATGGTGGCCATGGCGACCAGCTCCGCCGAGGCGCCCTGGCCATAGGTCAGATGCTGCTTGCCGATCTTTTCGCCGACGGTGACGACGATGCGCTTCCAGCCGATCATCGTGCCGAGGCCGAGCGCCAGGGCGACCGCGATCTTCACCCAGATCGGGATGAATTTGGTCGCCGCGTCGATCTGCGTTTTATAGTCGGCAAGCGTCTTTTTGTCGGCGTCGGAGAGTTCGGCCGCCTTATCCTTGGCGAGGAAGCGCAGCGCCTCCGAGACCAGGTAGATGTCGTTACGCGTATTGCCCACCGCCGCGAAGGGGATCTTGGCGATCGAGCCGTAAGTTTCGATCTGGTTGGATATGTCGCGGATCAGCACGGCGAGCGAGGGATAGGTGCCCTCGTTCAACTCATGTTTGGCGACAAAACTGGTGACCGCCGGTCGCGGATCGCCAAGCACCGAATAGCCCGCCGCTTTGGCTTCGACCACTTTCCTAGCCGCGGCGGAAGCCTTGGAGAACTCCACGACATGGTTGGCCGGCAGCGCGCGGTTCAGCGCGTAGGAGGTGGGCACCGTGCCGATCAGGATCAGCATGATGAGGCCCATGCCCTTTTGGCCGTCGTTCGAGCCATGCGCGAAGGACACGCCGGTGCAGGTGAGGATCAGCAGTCCGCGCACCCACAAAGGCGGTGGAGTCTGGCCCTTGGGCTCGGCGTAAAGCTCGGGCGTCCGCACGAGGAACTTCAGGATCAACAGCAGCAGCGCCGCGCAGACGAAACCGACGATAGGCGAGAGCAGCAGCGAATAGCCGATATCGATCGCCTTGCCCCAATCAACGCCGGAAGTTCCGTCGCGACCGCGCATCAGCGCATTGACGACGCCCACGCCGACGATCGAACCGATCATCGTATGCGAGCTCGACGCCGGCAGGCCGAGCCACCAGGTGCTCAGGTTCCAGAGGATCGCCGCGAGCAACAAGGCGAAGACCATCGCGAAGCCGGCGGAGGAGCCTACCTGCAGGATCAATTCGACCGGCAGCAGCGAAACGACGCTGAAGGCCACCGCGCCGGTGGAGACCAGCACGCCGAGGAAGTTGAACAGGCCGGACCACACCACCGCAATATTGGCCGGCAACGAATGGGTGTAGATCACCGTGGCGACCGCGTTGGCGGTGTCATGGAAGCCGTTCACGAATTCGAAGCCGAGAGCGATCAGCAGAGCGACGCCGAGCAGCACGAAAGGCAGATAGGTGACGATCGGCGCGCCGGTTTCCTGAAGATCGCGGAAGATACTCCAGGCCACGAAGCCAAGACCCAGGGCGACCACGCCGAGGAAAATGAGGATAGTACGCACGCTGGTCGGCTGGTCGAGCGTCGGCTTCGAATGCTGCGGACCGGCGTCGACGTTAAGATCGGCGCCAGAGGTGACGGATGACATGGGGCACTCCTTGTTCAGGTTGCCGACATTCAATCCGATGCGATTAACGGCTTCATGACGCTAATATGACAAAACGACTTGTGAGAGGTTGCGGCGTCAAGGCGTAAATCCCTCGAAAACAATCTGGTCCGCCCATTTCGCGGCGACCTCCGCCTGCGCCGGCGAGCGCACCGTCCAGACCGTCACCGGCAGCTTCAGCCCCTCGCGGAATAACACGGCGACGGCGTGCGGCAAGTCCTCGACGTTGAAAGACAGGAAATCCGGTCGCGTGCGAGAATAATGCAGCAGATGGGTGAGTTCGGCGCGCCGCGCCTCGGGCAGGTCCGGCCACTCGTCGGCCTCGTAACGCGCCTGCGCCACGAGCCCCAGCGGCACATGGCCGACACCCAGCGCCGCGCCCTCCGCGCGCAGAAAGGCGATCGGATCCGGATCGAAACTCTCCAGCGCTAGCGGGCCTTCGTAGCTGGCGACCAGCCCGGCGACGCGGCGTGCCAGAGAGAGATCGCCGTCGAAGCGGCTTTTCAGTTCGACTGCCAGCGGAACCCGCCCGGCGACCGTTTCGAGCAGCTGTGAGAACAGGGGCAGGGTTTCGCCGGAGCCGCGCAGCGTCAGCCGCGTCAGTTCAGCCGCCGTCTTGGCGTCGAGCCGCCCCCGCGCCTCCGTCAGGCGCTCCAAACTATCGTCGTGGAACACTATCGCCTCGCCGTCCGCGCTGAGCTGCGCGTCGCACTCGATGGCGTAGTTTCGCGCAACGGCCGCCCGCGCCGCGCCAAGAGAATTTTCGATGATTCCCCTGGCGGCGTCGTGCAGGCCGCGATGGGCGATCGGCCTTGCGGCAAGCCAGCTCAAATCGCCCGACATGGGTCCCCGACAATGTGGTTTGAGCCCCTCAGATCAAGGGCTTTCTAGAGCGAGCCTGAAGGCGCGCATCTCATATCCCCGCTAGTCCAGAATCTCGAAAATCCCCTCGATCTCGACAGCGGCGTCGAGCGGCAGCTGCGCCACGCCGACCGCGAAACGAGCATGTTTGCCGTTTTCGCCGAGGACCGAAGCGACGAGATCGGAAGCGCCGTTGACCACCTGCGGCAATTGCCCGAAATCCGGCGCGCTGTTGACATAGCCGCCGAGTCGGACCGCCCGCAGCCGCGCGAGATCGCCGACTGCGGCGCCCGCCTGGGCCAAAACATTCAGCGCGGCGAGGCGCGCCGCCGCCTGCCCCGCCTCCAGCGAGACGCCGGCGCCGAGCTTGCCCCGGTGCGCGGGATCGACCGCGCCGTTTGACACCGGCAATTGGCCAGAGACGAACAACAGATTTCCGGCGCGCGAGAAGGGAACGTAATTGGCCACCGGCGCGGCGGCGACCGGCAGCGCGAGGCCAAGCGCCTGAAGCCGCGCGAGCGGAGAATCTGGCGAAGCGGCGGTCATGGATTTTTCGCCTTCTGTTACATTTGATTTGCGCCTATAGCCGCCAGACCGTAGTTTCATCCGCGTCGCAACGCAACGGCGGTAGAGGCGCGCATTCCCGCCAGAAGCGGAAAGCGCGGCGAACTTGAGGAGTCTCCCAAATTGATGGCACTGCCCCGCCTCTCGGCTTGCGCGGCCTTCGTTCTCGCGGCTTTTTCACTCGCGCCGGGCGCCGCGCGCGCCGAACCCGCGCTTGTGCTCGCCCCGCATCGGGCCGTCTACGAATTATCGCTGCTCAGAGGCTCCGGCGCCAGGGCGCCCGCCCAGGCTCACGGACGCATCGCCTTCGATTTCACCGGCTCCGCCTGCGAAGGCTATGTGCAGAATTTCCGCCAAATCACCGAACTGGAGCCGGAGGAAGGGGCCGCACGCGTATCGGACATGCGGTCCGCCACTTTCGAGGCCGGCGACGGCCATGACTACCGCTTCCAGATCACCACCAGAGTCGAGGATGGCGCCGAGGACGTCGACGGCGCCGCGCGGAAGGCCCAAAACGAGAAATTCTCAGTCGATCTGACGAGGCCAAAGCGCACGCGGCTCGATCTTCCCGGGCCGGTGCTGTTCCCGACCGAGCATATCCGACATATTCTCGCCAGCGCGCGCGCGCAGCAGACCATTCTGGAGGCGCGCGTCTACGATGGCTCCGGCGACGGCTCGAAAATTTTCGAGACGATGACGATCATCGGCAAGCCCACCACAGCCGCGACAGGCGAGAAGCCGACGCAAATCGACGCGCTCAAGAATATGCGCCGCTGGCCGGTGTCGATCTCCTATTTCGAGCTCGACAAAAAAGACGGCGAGCCGGCCTACATTCTGTCGTTCGACCTCTACGAAAATGGAATCTCACGCGCGCTGAAGCTGGATTACGGCGACTTCGCCCTTTCCGGCGAAATGACCGAGCTTACGCTGCTGCCAGTTCCCAAATGCGATAAGTGACAGGGCCGCGGCCCCACCGGAGACCGGGGCGGCCCCCGCTTGTTCGAATCCGTCAATTTGATCGGCAAGCTATTTGATCGGCAAGCAGACATCGGTTTGATGTTCGTGCTCCGGCGTGTCGGGTACGAGCGTGAGATAATGAAAATAGACGGGGAAATCCCGCAGCTCGGCGCCGCTTCCCGGCAGCCACTCTCTGTATAAATGATACACGCTCTCTCCAAGCCTTTCATGCGATCCGACATGGCGAAGCACGGCGAGGCGACCGCCGGGGATCGTCTTTGTCGTCACGCCTTGCGGATTGTCCGGGACGGCTTCCGTCACGGAGCCGCAAATGTCGAAACGAAACTCGTCCGCCGGTGTCGTATCCGGGTTGTTGTGGACGATTCCATAGGTTTGGCTGGTGGCTGCCGGCGACAGACCCGTGGCCTTGCGCCATTCGATGAAGCGCCGCGCCGTGTCGTTCACCAGGGCCGGCGCGCCGAGGTGTTCAAGCACGGCGACCAGAGTCGGTTCGACATGAGCGATTGTAACATCCATTGTGTCCGTCCTTTCTCTCGTCGGAATGGGGAATTGATAGCGCGCGCTCCACGGTCCCCAGGCGGGATTCGTCCTGAACCCGCTGGGCGTTTGGCCGAATGCCTTCTTGAACGCGCGCGCGAAAGACTCCGGGGATTCGAATCCCGCGTCCAAGGCGATGTCGATAATCCGGTCTTCGGGATTGAAGGCTAATCTGTTGGAAGCCCGCTTGAGCTTCATCAGTTGGATATATCGTCCTATATTGATCCCACAATATTCATGAAACTGCCGATGGAAGTGAAATTTCGAAAAGTTCGCGACATTTCCGAGAATCTCCACGGTGAGGTCTTCATCGAGATGCTTGTCTATATAATCCAATACGCGGTTAAAGCGCCGCGCATAGATGTGTTGTTTGGAAGCAAGGTCATGTTTCATTGACAGCTAACTTGCCAGAAATCGTCTCGACCGTCCTGACGCAAATTGCGGAAAACGCCCATCGCGGCGCGCGTGATCGAACGGAACAGAATCCAGTTGCGCCCTCCCTTTCGCCCGCGCTCTAATCCGCCCGCGCCGCCGATTCGGCGCGTCTTTTTACGAGCGGCGGGGCTCTCACGATGATCGTCTCCACCACCAATGAAATCGCCGGCTATCGAATCGTCCAGCACCTTGGACTGGTGCGAGGCATCACTGTGCGGTCGCGCTCGGTCGTGGGTAATTTTTTTGGCGGAATACAGTCGATCTTCGGCGGCAGGCTGTCTGTTTACGCCAATCTCGCGGAAGTCTCGCGGCAGGAAGCCTTCGACCATATGTGCCAGCACGCCGCCGAAGGAGGCGCCAACGCCGTCCTCGCCATGCGCTACGACGCCACGGAGATCCTGCCCGGCATAACGGAAGTGCTGGCCTATGGCACGGCGGTTCTGGTCGAACCGGCTTAAATCGGTCGGCCGAGGGGGGAAAGATGGAATCTCGTGGTAAAGCGCGCGAAGGGCCTTTAGGAAGGCTCGAAAATGTTTTAGAACGCCTCCAATGACCCTCGTAACCACCACCGACCAACTCGCCGCAGTCTGCGAACGCCTCGCAAAGCATCCCTTTGTAACCGTCGATACGGAATTTTTGCGGGAAACGACCTTCTGGCCGAAGGTGTGCGTCATCCAGCTGGCGTCGCCACTCGAGGCCGCGGCGATCGATACGCTCGCGGAAGGGCTTGATTTAACGCCGTTCCTCGAACTGATGGCCAATGAGTCCGTGGTCAAGGTGTTCCACGCCGCGCGTCAGGACGTGGAGATTGTCTGGCGTCTGGCGCGCCTCATCCCCAAGCCTTTGTTCGACACGCAAGTGGCCGCGATGGTCTGCGGCTACGGCGAACAGGTTTCCTATGTCGAACTCGTCAAGGGAATCACCCGCGTCAATCTGGACAAGTCCTCCCGCTTCACCGACTGGTCGCGCCGCCCGCTCTCGGAGGCGCAGATCAGCTACGCCATCGCCGACGTGACCCATCTGCGCGACATTTATGTGCATTTGCGGGCCCGGCTGGAGCGTTCGAAGCGGCTCGACTGGCTGGTCGACGAGATGCAGACTCTGACGTCTCCAGCCACCTACGAGCAGCATCCCGAGGACGCCTGGGAGCGTCTACGGCATCGCGCCCGCAAGCCGCGCGATCTGGCCGTGCTGATGGAGCTCGCGGCCTGGCGCGAGACCGAGGCGCAAAGCCGGGACGTGCCGCGCTCGCGCGTGCTCAAGGACGACGTCCTGCTCGAAGTCGCCCAGGCCGCGCCGCGCAGCCAGGAGGGGCTGGCCAATCTGCGCGCCTTTCCGCGCGGAATGGAGCGTTCGCGCGCGGGAGCCGACATTGTGGCGGCCATCGAGCGCGGCCTCGCGCGCGATCCCGCCACCCTGCCCCACGTCGAGCGGGAGCGGCGTAGCACTAACGGCGCGACGGTCGAACTGCTCAAGGTGCTGCTGCGGCAGGTCGCCGAGGAGACAGGCGTCGCGGCCAAAATGATCGCCACGGTCGACGAACTCGAGGCCATCGCCGCCGACGACAACGCTGACGTCGCCGCGCTGCGCAGCTGGCGACGCTTGATTTTTGGCGAAAAGGCCATCGAGCTGAAGCGCGGCCGCCTCGCGCTGGCCGTGGAAAACGGCAAGGTCGTCACCTTCGACTGGCAAGACGCCGAGCCGGCCACAACCGACTGAAGGGCGCGGCCAGCAAATCTAAGTAGTTGATTCGAAAAGTGCGAGACGATGAAACTGTCTCGCGGCGGGCGTTTGTCTGCATTCGGTTAAGATCAAGGCGCGGGCGCCTCTTGTGCGTCGCAACATCGCCATATTGCAGTGCGATAGCCAGGCAATGGAACAGCCGAGGCGCGCTTCGCGACGATGGCGACATAAGACATAGCGCGGTCCTTCCGCGAGCGCCTTGGCCGCTCCATCGCACGGCGATGGAAGGAATCGATCATGAAACCAGGCAAAACAATTGTGGCGGCGGCGCTCGGCGGAGCGCTGTGTCTCGCAGCAAGCGCGGGGCTGACGGCGGACGAATCCTGGTCCGTGTTAACGATGAAACCGCTGATGGCGGCGAGCTTCGATGCGGCTTCAAACCATATCCTGGGCTTTTTTGTTAACGCCGACGGCTTGTGCAAGCTCACGCTGATGATTGGCGAGGCGGACGGCGCGACCGAGTCCCTCGCTTCCCGTTTGCTGTTGATCGTGGAGCCGGGTCGCCGCGTCCGTTTCGACGCCGCCGACGGCAGCACTCTGCAATTCGCTTGCAAATCCGGCGCGCAGGCGATGACGGCGACCAAGCTCAAGAGCATCGCCGCTGTCCCGGTTGAGGATTGATCCGGCCCGGACCGAACGGGCAAGCCGCAAAGCCAAGGAGCGGGTTGGGGCTTCAGCGCACGCGAGAAACCGATCCGTTCTTGACAAAAGGCATATTGCATCGCAATATAAATATGCTGCATTGCAATAATGCCGCCCGTGCTACCGGACGACGAAGCCTGCTTGACAGTCGACTCAAGGAGCGCATGCGGCGCTCCCGCGTCCGCCAGCATGACGACGATGAAAGGAATCAACATGAAATCGGATTCACGTATTGTCGCGACCGCGCTCGCTGGAGCGTTGTGCTTTGCAACAAGCACCGGCGTGTCCGCCGCCGAGTCATGGTCGGCCCTGACGATGAAGCCGCGAGGCGCCGTCAGTCTAGACGCCGGCGCCAAGCATGTCGTGAGCTATTTCGTCAATGCCGATGGAGTCTGCAAGCTGACGGTGATGATCGCCGACGCGGTTGGCGACGATTCGGGGCCTCAGGCCACACAGCTGCAATTGTCTGTCGAACCCGGACGGAGCGCGCGTTTCGCCACCGCCGACGGAAAAACCCTGCGCTTCGTGTGCCTTGGACGCGCCGAGGCGATGAGCGCCACGGCGCTGACCCATGTCGCGATGCAGCCCGGCTCCAACTAACACGCGCCATCGCCGAAGCGTTAAGCCGCAAACGGCCCGCGCCTCGGCGATGAATGGTCCAGCCACGGATCCCGCTCCGCAATGCGGCAGCGCGTCATGCAGACAGGCTGTTGAGTTGGGCTCGGCGCGCCTCCAGGGCTGGCGCCACTTCATAGGCCCAATAAAGGTAGGCGTTCCCTGTCGGATCGATCGGACGGCCCGCCGCCTCGCGCTCATGCTGCCAGAATTGATCATAGGACGGCAGCGATTCGGCGGCGAAATAGGCCGGCTTTTTGTCATGGTGGGCCAGGCCGCCGGCGTGGATGCTGCAAGTCGGTCGCGCCGGGTCCAGAGAATTGGCGGTGAGCGGTTCGACCTGCTGCACGATTTCGGCGACCTCTTGCACGAACCAATATTCGGGGTCCGACGCGGTCGCCCCCTTGCGATTCTTGCGTGTTGCGACATTGGCCGCGATTGACGGAAAATCTTTCTCAACGGCCCGATGTGCGACGGTCCATGACGGACCGGAGATGGTGATCGCGCACAGGGCGCTGTGGTCATCCCAGATCAGCAGTTCGCCATAGGCGTTGGACCAAAGCTTCGCGGCATGGCCGTGAACTGCGTTGCCTGGAAAATATGGGATCAAGACGAATGTCTTGGCGCCGCGGCGCCCGACAAAGGCCGCCCTGCCCCGGCCGCCGTTTCGAGGAGACGCGCCCGGCAAGCCAGAGGCGGAAACCGTCGCCTGGAGAATTTCGAATTGCGCTTCGAACAGTCGTTCCAGACGCAGGCCGGGCTCCCACGCGTTTGGCCAAACCGCGCGGCGAGGCGAGGCCGGGTCGGCCGCAGGTCGCTTGATGAACAGGTTTTGCGAGCACTGAGTGAACAGCTCCTCCACACCGCCGACCAGAAACCTGAGGCGGCGCCCGTTTTCCAAGGCCGCGCCTCGCCAGGGATCGAGAGCCTCGGGTTCAAGTCCATAGTCCCGCTCCACGCCGCCCGGCTCCAACACCTCGGTCCCGAATAAGGTGATATGCAGGGCCATGGCGTCCTGATCGTATGGATGCAGGGCCAGAATGGCCAGTTTCCCACTTTGCAGCACGGCGTCGGTCAGTTCGATGAGCGCGCCGTCTGCGTCGCGCCGACGCGCCCGCACATGGCGTTCCGCGCAACGGACCTCCTCGCCGGCGGCGATAGCGCGATAGCTGCTTGGCGCCCCGCCGCAGCCCGCGAGCCAGCGATTGACGTTGTCGGCCTCCGGCTCCGTCTCCGGGTTCGGCAAGAGCAACGGCAAGGCGACAGTCTGATGATCGATGACGATGATCGGCGGCGCGCCGGCGATCTCCTCCAGCATCGCGGCATAGACGGGGCGGCGGCGGCTCCAAAGCCGCCCGCGTGGCGCGCCGCCGCTGCAAACGAACGCCATTTTCGCGCTAAGCGCGAAAGCGCCCATCGTGGCGTTGAAATATTGTCGGTATTGGCGCTGGTAAAAATTGTCGGCGCCCTTGGCGACGGTCGCCTGCTCGAGACGCCTCGTCCCGCCTTTCTGCTTGGCCTTCTCCGCGCTCAGCAAATATTGAAAGACATGCTCGGCGACGGGCCCCGGCGACTCGGCGCGGCGAAGAAAATGTTCCGCCGCCTTTTCCCGCAAGGTCGGCGGGAGCGCTCCGACGGCGCGATGAAGAAAGGTGTGGAAAAGCGTGAGCCGGTATCTCTCCCCGCCATGGTCGTGCTTCAAAGGGAGCGGCTGGAGTTGTATTCCTTGAAATGAAACGAGGTCGGCGCGCGCACGCTCCAGGAAACGGAACCCCCAGTCGCCAATCGCGCGCGCCAAGCCGGTCATGAAAATGCTCCGCTACAATAATTCCAGAAACTCTCCTGACCGCGTTGTCGATAGAGTAAGCTTGTCTCATTTTTAGCTACCTAGCAAGCGCGAAAATTGTGCTCCCTATGGTTGTGCGCGCGGGCCGACTAACCCGCGCCGCCGCCGAGAGCGCGACGCGCCAGCTCTATCGTCTCGGGCCTCACCCGCTGTTCGCCCGCGAAGGACAGCAATAATTCTTCGTCTCCGGCGAGATGATCCAGCACCGCCAGCAGAAAGCTCGGCTTCGACGCCAAGGCCGGGAGGTCGGCGGGATCGACCCCTGTCAATTGTAAAAACATTTTAATTCTTCGATCTTCCTCGACAATATAGGATAAGGCGCATAAAGCCAAAGACTGAGCTTCATCGCGACTTGGAATCGCCGCGCTCCTTGGCGCGCGTTTCGGCGGTGGTCCCTTGGTTATTCTCATTTCATCAATCTTCCTGAGCTAGGTTGCCCCAAGCGTTGGGCTGGCGTCAAAGCCGGTCCCCTCGCAAGTTCGAGGGCGTATCTTTAGCGTTGAGAAAAGAGTAACGCGCCATGGCCAAAACCGTCCTCATTGTAGAGGATAACGAGCTGAACATGAAGCTCTTCAACGATTTGTTGGAGCGGAGCGGCCATGCGACCTTGCGCACGAAAAGCGGAGTGGAGGCGATCGCGATGGCGCGAGAACATCGCCCCGACCTTATTTTGATGGATATTCAATTGCCCGAAGTTTCCGGCCTTGAGGTCACCCGCTGGATCAAGGACGACGAGGATCTGAAAATGATTCCGGTGATAGCCGTGACGGCTTTCGCCATGAAGGGCGACGAGGAGAAGATTCGGCAGGGCGGCTGCGAAGCCTATCTGTCGAAGCCGATTTCGGTCTCAAAGTTTCTCGAGACAGTAAACGCTTTTCTCGGCGACAAATAAGAGGGCTCAATCGCATGACCGCGCGGGTGCTGATAGTCGACGATCTGCTTCCCAACATCAAATTGTTGGAAGCGCGCCTGACCGCCGAATATTTCGACGTGATCTCCGCGACCAATGGTTTCGAGGCGCTCGAACTGTGTCGGGACGGGCGCTGCGACATCGTGCTGCTCGACGTCATGATGCCGGGCATGGATGGTTTCGAAGTCTGCCGGCGCCTGAAGTCCGACCCGGCGACGCTGCACCTTCCCGTGGTGATGGTGACGGCTCTCGACCAGCCGGCGGACCGCGTGCGCGGTCTCGACGTCGGCGCCGACGACTTTTTAACGAAGCCGGTCGACGAAATCGCGCTGATCGCGCGCGTGCGCTCGCTGTCGCGGCTCAAGGTGATGCTCGACGAGCTGCGCGCCCGCGTCGTCACGTCAGCCAATCTGGGGCTGAAGGACGCCGCCGACGTCATTCGCTCCGACGCAGGCGACAATGGTCGCATTCTGCTGGTGGAAGACCGGCCGAGTTCGGCGGAACGCATCGTCGCCGCTCTGCGCGGCCTTCACAAGGTCGAGGTCGAGACCGTTCCGCAGGACGCGCTGTTCCGCGCCGCCGAGGGCGCCTTCGATCTCGTGGTGGTCGGGCTCACCCTGGCCAATTTCGACGCGCTGCGGCTGTGCAGCCAGCTGCGCTCGCTCGAGCGCACACGGGCGCTGCCGATTCTGCTCATCGCCGACCCCGAAGACCGTCCGCGCGTTCTGCGCGGTCTCGATCTCGGCGTAAACGACTTTATTCTGCGCCCGATCGACCGGAACGAGCTGGTCGCGCGCGTCCGCACGCAATTGCGGCGCAAACGCTATGCCGACACTCTGCGCGAAAATGTGCAAGCCGCCTTCGAACTCGCCGTCGTCGATGCGCTGACCGGACTGAACAACCGGCGCTTCCTGGAAACGCATCTCTCCAGCGCGCTCGACCACGCCGCCCATATGGGACGCCCGCTATCGCTGATGATCCTCGACGTGGATCACTTCAAAACGGTCAACGACACCTATGGTCACGACGCCGGCGACGAAGTGCTGAAAGGCCTGGCGCAGCGCGTGCGACGCGTGGTTCGCAGCGCCGATCTCGTCTGCCGACTGGGCGGCGAGGAGTTCGTCATCGTCATGCCGGACACGCCGCTGGCGATCGCCGCCAAGATCGCCGAGCGCGTGCGCGCCGCCGTGCAGTCGGCGCCGTTCCAGATCGCCGCTGGCGGCCGCGCCATTCCCGTCACCACCTCGATCGGAATCGCCGAACGCGCCGCCGACGCCAATCCCGACGCTTTGCTGCGCCGCGCCGACAAGGCGCTCTACGACTCGAAGACCGCCGGCCGCAACCGCGTCACCGCGGCGGCGGCGTGAGGCGGACGCGATTCAAGAATCCTCCTCCAGCCGCTCGGCAATCGTCCTCAGCACCTTCAACCGCGAGAATTTCTTGTCGTTGGCCTCGACCAGCGTCCAGGGCGCGAGCCGGGCGCTGGTGCGGTCGATCATCTCGTTGGCGGCTTCCTCGTAGCGCGGCCATTTATCGCGATTGCGCCAATCCTCGGGGGTGATCTTGTAACGTTTGGTGGGCCGCGCCTCGCGATCCTTCAGCCGCGCGAGCTGCTCGTCGGGACTGATCGCCAGCCAGAATTTGAGGACCATCAGTCGCGCCCGCTGCAACTGGAATTCGAAATCGTTGATCTCCTGATAGGCGCGCATCCAGTCCGCCTCGGAGCACAATCCTTCGACGCGCTCGACCAGCACGCGTCCGTACCAGCTGCGGTCGAAGATCGCCACATTGCCTTGACGCGGAATATTGCGCCAGAAGCGCCACAGATAGGGCCGCGCAAGCTCTTCGTCGGTCGGCGCGGCGACGCCGTGCACGCGAAAACGGCGCGGATCGAGCGCGGCGCGCACCCTTCGGATAGCGCCGCCCTTGCCCGCCGCGTCATTGCCCTCGAAAACCAGCACAAGCCCGCGGCGCGAGAATTTCTTGGCGGTGGTCAGCTCGCTGATCCTCTGCTGCAAGGCGCGCACCGACTTGGCGTAACTGTCCGCGTCGACGCTCTGCGTCAGATCGAGCGCGGAAATGAGGCTGGCGCGCGGCAGGCCGACGGTCGCGGCGGCGGCCGGCGTCTTGTGCGCGGGCGAGGCGCGGGCGCCTTCGGCGTTCTCCCGTTCGAGCGTGCGCAGCAACAAATCGGCGACGGCCGCGTCGCGATAACGCGCGTCCCCCGCCGCCACCACCTCCCAAGGCGCATAGCCCGTGGAGGTTTTCTCGACGAGCTCCAGCGCGACCTTGGCGAGCCGCGCGCGCGGCTTGGCGCCGCGGATTTCGCCCCATTCGATCACCGTGGCGCGGCGCATGACGCCACCGCCCTCGCGCAGTTCGGCGAGCCTGCGGTGCGCCTCTTCCTCCTCCATGTGGAGCCATACTTTTACGACGACGACGCCCTCCTGGTAGAGCATCTCTTCGGCGCGGTTGATTTGCTCCAGCGCCGTATTGAAGGCGTCGCGGCTCGTTTTCCCCAGCGCTCTGTCGCGCAGCACGCGATGGTGCCAGGAGCCGAGCATCAAGCCGACGCGCCCCTTGGCCGGCATGTCGCGCCAATAGCGCCATTCGAGCGGGCGCAGGCGCTCCTCCTCTGTGGGCGCGCCATAGGACAGCGTCTCGAGATAATGATCGTCGAGCCAGTCATAAAGGCGGTTGAGCACTTCGCCCTTGCCGGCGCCGTCGGAGCCGTTGATGAGCAGCAGAATCGACTTGCGCTTGCGCTCGGCGAACTCGAACTGCGCGTCCAGCAGCTTTTCGCGCAAACGCTCGGTCAGGGCGGCGAATTGCTCCTTATCGAGCCGGTGCGGCAAGCGGACGGAATCGAACATGGCTGCCTCCAAAAACAAGCGTGCGAGGAACTTTGCAAAAACCCGCCTCTCGGTTAGAGGTAAGCGGCGGGTCCCGTAGCTCAGCAGGATAGAGCAGCGGTTTCCTAAACCGAAGGTCAGGGGTTCGAATCCCTTCGGGACCGCCACTTCAGTCCCTGAGTGGGTACTGAATTTACGCCGTTTTTTCCGGTCAGCACCTGTAGCAGCCGGGACTTCGATCCCATGATGCGGACCTCGCCATCTGCGACCTCCACGCGCTGGGCGAGCGCACGAAGATGGTCGCGGCGATAACCACCCCCTTCAAGGCGGATATGCCGCCGCGCGGTTTCGGCGGAGGTGCGCACCATCTGCCGAGTAACGGCCTTGCTGCCGGAGTTCTCAAGCATGGCCTGGGCGCGCTCGGCGTCGGCCTTCGCCTGATCGCGGATGGCCTTGAGGCCGTCGATACGGTCCTTGAGCGCCGGGTCGTTCAAGTCGGCGACGCCCGCCTCGATGGCGTCGTAGAGGCGCTTGAGGCGGGCTTCGGTTTCCGCCGCACGCCTGTTCAATTCGCCGATGTGCTCATGCTGGCGCTCGGATCGCTCCTGCCGCCGGTCGAGCACGGTGGCGAGGATCGTTTCCAGCCTTTCGGGCTGGAGGAGGCGGTCTTCTAAATGGCTGGCGACAAGATCATCCAGCTTGTCCATCGGCACCGCCATACCTTCGCAGGCGGTCGGCCCCTGCCGGGCTT